>Ga0163216_100048_pt1 | contig 397323 bp, 377 predicted proteins | sample SynspAceP_FD_167610 | JGI IMG/M metagenome (GOLD analysis project Ga0163216, IMG submission 167610) | Saline lake microbial communities from Ace Lake in Antarctica - Synechococcus sp. Ace-P (Illumina Assembly) | ecosystem: Environmental > Aquatic > Non-marine Saline and Alkaline > Saline ...
AAATACCTTCAGTTATACCTTAACGAGTTCATATACAAGCTGAACAGAAGATATTTTGGAGAAAGAATATTCGATAGGCTAATAGTAGCAGCCATTACAGCGACTGGAAGCTAAACGGATATGCAAAATCGGTTTTATGATATTCGAGATTAGTAAAGAAAATGAGTCAATTTTTTTGCTGAATTTTAGTAAAATTCATGAGGCTCCTGAATGGATGTTGTTACCTTTTAAGAAGAAATTTTTAAGAAATAAAAAAATAAAAGAAGTCCAATACCAAATACACCAGCGCAACTCCCGATAGCTATTGGGACGCTCATAAATTAAACGGTCTACTAGACCTTTTGATTTTATGCCGTAATCAAAGCTCAAGCTATATAACGCGGAACATTATAGAACATTTATATTATTGGTTTGCTATTGGCTGAGGCAATAATCAAGAAAGATAGCACGCTGGCGAAATTCCACAAATTCTTAATCCAAGTAGCTATACTACTATCCTGGGTTATAAACTTGCCCACTGAACTTTTGAATCTTTACTTTAAACCAAGTATGCGTTTAAATGTTCGTAGTTCACATTTATAGAATTTGATAAATAATTTCTTAATACTTTTTTCTTTTGTTGTATTAATAATAGTGCCGAAAATTAGGTTTATACACCATTAGTATAAAACAAATGAAATTTTTCACACAAAACCAATTTAAATAATCTCACTAGTTATATTTCTATGGATTTCATACCATCCTAAATGGTACTACTTGTTTTTTTTAATGATTTAATACCAAGCAGTATTAAGATTACTAGTAAGGTTATGAAATAGAGACTAGTTGAAAAGCTTTTTATTACTGAAAAGATACTGGCTGTTTGAACTATAGTTTCTGTAAAATCTGGATAACTATTAAGCATTGAGATAATTCCGAGGTTTTCGAGATAATCTGCAATTCCTGCAATAACGGGCAAAAGGCATAGATAAATAAAAGGTGTATGAAGTTTGTTTATTTTCTGTAAAAAATATGCCATAACTAAGTAATAGGAAACCCCAAAGAGTAATGGATAAATCATATCTACAGGTATTTGGTTGGTTAGATACGTTTCACGCCCGATGTCCCCAAGAGTACTGAACAATTTGTTTACATAATTGAAATCATAGCCTGTTGGCATCATATCTAATAACTTCAGCCCATTAGAAAATGCCATTGTTTTCGGAATTGTAACCATTAGCATAAAAGCATAAACTAAATTGGTTAGAATGAAGAGCCCAAAAACTTTCTTACCAGATATATTTTTCTCAAGAATTTTATTTAAAATCAACATGTATAAGATTTACAATTCGTTTATTATCAACACTATTTTGAACGTGTTTAGACTGGTCTAATAGGATTACTTTCTTTAATGAAGGGAATATTTTATTGGCACGTTTAATCATTTTTTCGCCAGGAAACATCAAGTCATTTTTAGCTGCTATTAGTGTAATTGAAGTTTTTATAGCTTTGGCAGCTTGCGTTTTAATAATGGGTACTGGCGAAAAGTCCATTTTAAAATGTAAAAATACTTTCGATAGGAATTCTATTGCAAAGGCGTCTTTTTCTGTAAACAGCTCATTTAAAAAGCGTTCTACAAATTTTACTTTTTTTGTTTTTATATAGCGCTTCATTGGTATGAACACTTTAAACAATGCTTTTAAAGGATTTCCATTTACAAGATAGGCAGGCGCTGTTAAAAACACTTCTTTTATATTGGTATCCTTGAATTCTAAAGCCTTTAAGATAACCAAACCACCAAATGAAAATCCGGCAAGGGTTACATTTTTTAATTTAAAATTATCAATCACTTCGTGTAACCACTTTCCATAATCATCATTTTTCATTGATAATCGTGTTTCTGCACTTTTATTGGGTTGCGCTACCACATCAACTGCAAAAACTTGAAAATGTACTTCTAAACCTGAATAGGTTTCCAGGGCAATTGGTGCACAACCATTTGAACCATGAACAATTAGTATTGGTGGTTTTGAGGCATCTCCAACAATAATTACATTGGTTGTACCAAAAGAGGTTTCAACGTCTTGATACTGATAATTGATATTTAGACCCTTTAACTTTTGGTTATAAAGGTTTAAAATTTCTGCTTTTCCTGTTTCAGACTTGTATAATGATTGCATTTTTAGCTAATAGAGTGCTTAATATTTTTATTTGAAGGGAATGTTTGCTTTGATGTTAATTATAACATCTTTCCTGCTGCTTTAGCTTGAGAATCCATATGACGACCGATAAATACTCCAATGAACAACCCAATACTAATTCCTAAAGCAAGGCCTAAAGACTTTTCAAAACGCGCACCAAAAAGAACTCCAGCAACAACTCCAAAAAGAACCCCATATCCTATGCTGCGTTCGATGTAATACCCTTTAGTAGTTAAGGTAAATGTATCTTTCAAATATTTCTCAAATTTAGTAAGTGCTTTCTTAAAGTATCTTTTTCTATTCTCTGGATTTGATACTAAATTTAAATTCTCAAGTTCCGTTTCTATGGAATGAATTTCATTTTGTGATAGGACTCTAAGTTTCAATTCAGATAGTATATGAAGAAATTTCTCGTAAACCATAATTTCAGATTTTTTAGTTGCTTCAGTTTTTAAGCTTTCAAAAAAGTTAATTGCATTTTTAAGTGTCATAATTTTTAATGTTTTTTTGGTTAGTGGTCAATGTCAAAAATTATTACAACCAGAACGTAATTTTTAAAAAAAATTTAAAAATACATATCATAAAGTCTTATCTCATTGATAGGTGTTTAGCTTCTTAAACTTTCTATGTCAGTCATCAATTCTTCTAGTTTTTTGAATACCCTGCCATAAATCATGTTTAAATCCCATTTATAAATTCTACCTCCAAAAAGGACAAGTAAGCCTACTATTATTACTGCAAGAATGATTCCTATAAGTGGTACTCCAAATATGAGGTAAGTGTCTGGAAAACCGATAAGGACTTCATTAACAAGTCTTTCTCCTAAAGGAACGCCCTCGGCGTCTTTATACCAAAAGCCTAAAATCATTGAAATAAATATAATAGGATATAAAAATCTTGAAATTTTCTTATTGACAGCTATTTGCTTTTTTACCCATTGGTTAAATGCCTTTAAATATTGATAACTACTAACACCCATATCTATTTTGTATAAATCACTTAATAACTTCTTATTTATAATAACAAGTACAGACAGGGTAACAAAAAATATAACACCTGTTATTGGTATTCCTACAAAAAATGAGACCATTAAAAAAACAAATGAGAATGCTACAATTGCAATCAAATTTATTTTAAACATTCTTTTAAATTTATCAATGATATGAATTGATTTTTGGTCGTATAGGTTGTTTATTTTTGGAGCGACCAACGCGTCACTCTTTAAAAAACCTTCTTTCCATATGTTTTCAATTGATTTTTCCATCTAATATTTTTTTTAATCTAATTTTAATTCTTTTTACACGTACACCAATATTATTAGGATTTGTTCCTATAATTTCTGCAATTTCTTGATAAGGTTTTTCTTCTAAATAAAGCATAATAACGGCTCTATCTATTTCAGATAGTTTTCTAATAGCATCGTATAATAAATTTAAGGATTCGTTTGAAAATGCATAATTATCTTCAGTTTCTTCACTAGACAAAGTGTCTGAGACAAAATGCTGACCTTTTTTCTTTTTTTTCTTGAGTAAGGTTAAGCATACATTTAATGAAATTCTATACACCCAAGTGCTCCATTGCGATTCTTCGCGAAAATTGTCTTTACTCCTCCAGATTTGCAAACACACTTCTTGGTAATAGTCTTCAAAATCTTCTTGTGAGTTTGTATATGCGCGACATAATTTTATGATTATGCCTGCAAACGGTAAAATAGAAGTAGTATAAAAATCGCTGCTCAAAAGTGTTGTTTTTATTGGTTAGTGGCGTAATTGATTAATTATTACACACCAATATGATATTCTTGAAATAATGTAAACCGTGGTCTAATTATTTCTAGATGCAATCTAGCCTCTATTTTAGTAAAGTTGAAGAAGACTCTGAATATATTACTGGCATCTGCCCTTTCCATTTAGTCCATAAGTCATTATCAGTAATTAAACTTGCCATAAAATGGCCAACATTTATACGACTTACTTTACCGGCATTAAAAATTGCACTTCGTGTTGGTGAAGGATGTATCTCATAATCGGACACTTCTTCCTCATCAATCAACCCATCTGGTCTAACGGCAACCCATTCAATAAAACTATTGTTTTGCCCAATTTGAATTCGTAAATAATCTGCAGCTTTTTCATTATCAACATGAGGTGGTAATAACAAACGAAGCAAAGCAATAACAAATTTTTGAGCAAACGATATAGGTTCGTATACGTCGTGATTACGATTGCCTGTAGTGTTCATTAAAACAAACTTTGTTGAACGCTGTAGCGAATTAAATTTTATAGCATTGCATAATCGTCGTGTAGCATCTGTCACTAGTTTTCTTGGTTGTCCGTAAACTCCTTTCCAAGTTAAATTATGACCTAGACATGAAGCAACAGCATTACAATCTCTAACAATCTCACTCATTTCTGTATCACTGAAATCTAATAAACTAGCAGTGATGATTTGCAGATTGTCATTAGTTTTCCATGATGCTGGTAGCTTTTGAGGCGATCTTACAATTACTTTTACTTTATGTTTTTGAATTAGAAGTTGCTCAACTAATTGGCTACCGGTTGCTCCACTTGCTCCTACTATTAAAACTGTCATATTGATTTTTTTTGATTGAACTATACTTTGGGTAATTCTATACATTCTCTTTTCGTGCTTTCCTCCAAAAAACAATAGCAAAAATACTAGCGACAATTGGAATCATAAAACCGTATTCATCTATCCAAAATGAACTGCTTCCATTCGTTGTTGTCATTGGTGTAAATACCTTTTGTATGAAAATGTTATGCGCGGAATGAAAAAGTGCTGCAGGCCACAAACTATTAGATTTAAAAGTGTAATAGGTCATGATAACCGAAATGGCAACAATCATTATTGTAAAAGCTGCAATATGAAAGACAAGCTGACCGCTTCCTTTATACATTAACCAAATTATTGGCCAATGCCAGATGGACCAAATCAAGCCACTAAGAATAGACGTGCTTCCAAATGGTAATACTTTTCTAAGTTCAAAAACAAAGAAACCACGCCAACCAATCTCTTCCCCTAAAGTTGAACCAATATTTTTAACGACACCAACAATAGCTAATAACAAAATCATAACTGACACTACCATAGGTGTATTGAATTCTGTCATTCCTAATTCTTGTGACCATTCTGTTATGGTATTTTGGTTTCCAAGATTTCCGAAGCCAAGCACCCAAATTAATATATAGGAAATGGCAATGTAGCCTAAAGGTAGTATATAGGATAACTTTAAATATGTAGCATTTTTTAAACTCCATGGTAAGCTTAAAATGGAGCGTTTCGTAAGTTTTAAGGTGATAAACGATGCAATAGCAGGACACATCATTAATGCGCCAATATAGATGCTAGTTGGATTTAACTTTAATATAGCATAGTAACAAATTGCGCTAAGTATGGTAAGAATACCTAAGAATAAAACTATTGATTTCCAAGTTTGATTTTTTGTTTTGTTTAGCTCAGTCATGATTAGTTGGTTACTGTTTTTATGACGAGATAGCGTAAAATTTGTTACATCAATGTCATTTTTTTACTGATGCTTCGCTTTACGTAAGATTTTAACAACTCGTGTATGCGTTATTTGTAACAGATTCCAATGGTAGCCTTCAAAATCGGTTGTATTCATAAATTGAACAACAACTGCATCAATATCTTTATGGTATTCTGCCATACTTTGGTAACCTGGAATCAATCCACCATGATTAAACTCATAAAGTGAAGCATAGATGTCCATTTCATTTTTGTTAAGCAATGAACCATCGTTTAAAGCTCTTAAAAAGATGCCTACATCTTCAGCCGAAGCAATCATAGAGCCATAGTCAGTTGTTTTTATGTCTTCCTCAACACCAACATAATACCCACTCATTAAGTCGTCTATATTTATATTTTTAAGCGAACCATACGTATTTTTAAGCCCAAGAGGATTTAATATGACCTCTTTTATAAACTGAAAATTAGGTTGACCTGTAACTTTCTCAATAAGCATAGAAAGCAACAAATAATTGGTGTTCGAATATTCGTAATCTTCATTTGGATTAAAGTTAGCTGGTAAATCAAGGATTAGGTCTAAAGCTGCTTCACTAGATTCCGTTGGGTCGTTCCAAAAATTTGGTGCATTCGTAAAATTAGGTATCCCACTTCTATGTTGTACTAGCATTCTTAAAGTAATACTTTCAGCATTTTCAATTCTTCCTTTTAGTTCTGGAAAGTAATCTGCAAGTGTTTTATCTAAAGACAAACGCTTGTCATATACTAATTTAGTGATTGCTACAGCTTCATATAACTTATTTATACTTGCAATTTTGAATAAAGCATTAGGGCTGGCTGGTATTTCCTGTTCTCGGTTATGATAACCAGCTGCATAGAACGCTGGTGGTTTACCTTTTTTATCAACATATACAATGACACCATCAAAACCATAACTTAAAGATTGGTCTACTTGCTCCTGAACAGTATCTGGAAGTGGTAATATCCATGCCTTTACTAAAATCCAAGGTACAAACCATAAAGAAATAAAAGTGCCAACTAATAATACTATTCTAAAAATTTGCTTTCCTTTATTCGTGTTTCGTGTATTGCTTTTCATTAATTCAATATAATAATTTCTATTCCTTTTTATTTACGTTACAAATATTCTTCAGATTGCAATAAAAAGAAACTGTGAACTACCGAACTGTTAAATATTATGGATGAATTGATTTTTGTATACCTAATGCCTAGCGCCTAATCTCATTTTTCGATTTATTCATATCTGGTTATTGTTGGATAAGGTATTCATGCATCTCCTTTGTCGATGTCATTACCTTTTAAAAAAATAATTTTTAGATGTGAGAAAAAGTAATTACCCTTTGGGCGATTATTTTTTTCGGTGAGATGAAGTGGTGCAAAATAAAGTGTAGTACCAAATACGCCAGCGCAACTCCCGTTAGCTATCGGGGCGCTCAAAAAATATAAGGTCTCTTAGACCTTATATTTTTATGCCGTAATTAAAGCTTAAGTTTCATAATGAAAGATATTATGAAACAAATATGCCAATTGTATTAATTTACATCTTAATACCCTGCGGCTTGACCATCCTTTCTTGATTCTGATGCTCCCGAATACACTTGATTTTTTAAATCAATACCTATTGCTTGGTACCCACCGTACATCCCCACGCCAAAACCAATACGATGGCCTTTTTTACTTAATTCCCTTAGGGTTTGGGGGTCAAAACCACTTTCAAGATATAAGGTACCTCCATTGGTCATTTTAGACCCTGTTGGTTGTGAACTGCCCCGATGTCGCATTCTTGGTGCATCTCCGGCTTCTTGTAAATTCATTCCGAAGTCAACGATGTTCACCACAATCTGTGCATGGCCCTGAGGCTGTACTGCTCCGCCCATAAGACCAAAACTTACCCAGGGTTTCCCGTCTTTGGTGATAAATGCGGGAATAATGGTGTGAAATGGGCGTTTACCAGGCTCCAATGCATTGGCATGGCTCCTATCTTGAACATTGAACATTTGTCCGCGGTTTTGAAGAACAAAGCCCAATCCATCAGGTACCATACCCGATGCAAACTCAGAATAAATACTTTGTATGAACGAAACCATGTTGCCCTCCTTATCGGCTACTGTCAGATAGGTCGTATTCCCTGTTTCTATTTCCATATCACCAGCGGGATAGGTATCTGCAGCTTTGTCGGGACTCATAAGGTTTCTTCGTTGCGAAGCATATTCATCTGATAATAGTATTTCCAAAGGAATCTTGTTGAATTCGGGATCTGCATAAAATTTGGCCCTGTCTTCGTAGGCCAACTTTTTGGCTTCTGTAAGCACATGTAAATATTCTGAACTACCAAAGCCCATTTCACCGATATCAAATCCTTCAAGAATATTCAACATCTGCAGTGCAGCGGTACCCTGTCCATTGGGTGGAAGTTCCCAAACATCATAACCCCGATAGTTCACAGAAACCGGCGTTACCCAATTGGAAGTATGGCTTGCCAAATCCTCATACTTTAAAAATCCGCCATGCTTTTTCATGTAGCTATCGATGGTCTTCGCAATGGAACCTTTATAAAAGGCATCGCGACCATCTTTGGCAATTTGTTCATAGGTATTGGCCAAATCTTGATTTACAAATACTTCTCCTTTAACCGGAGGTCTACCAGCAGGCATATAGGTTTGGGCAAAACCCGGTTGATCCTTTACCCCTTCATAACTCGATGCCATTTCATAGGCAATGACTTCTGATACGGGAAATCCATTTCTGCCATAATCTATAGCAGGTTGCAGAATCTCTTCTATGGATAACCTGCCAAATTTCTCATGTAACTTGAACCAACCATCTACGCAGCCCGGCACCGATACTGGTAATGGGCCATAAAAGGGAACATAATTTAATCCCTTTTCCATGAAATAATCAATAGATAAGGATTTGGGTGCCCTACCACTACCATTTAAACCATATAATTTCTTTTCGTCAGCGGACCAAACTATTGCGAAGACATCGCCACCAATACCACAACTCGCCGGTTCCACAAGTCCTAGCACAGCGTTGGCAGCTATTGCGGCATCAATTGCACTACCTCCCTTTTTTAAGATATCTAAAGCGACTTGGGTGGCCAACGGTTGGCTTGTTGCTGCCATGCCGTTTTGTGCCAAAATTTCAGAGCGCGTAGTAAAGGGTTCACCGGTTAATCGATCTTGGGCATTTACCATGCTCCCTAAGGCAAGCAAGGAAATAATGGAAAGTAAAAATTTCATTTTCAAATTTTTAAAAGGTAGTACCTATTTGGACCAAAACGATTCAAATAATTGGATTGGATTTAATAATTGATTTATTCCATTAAATATAGGAATAGTGGATTCAACTTGCCAGACTATTCGAAAAAAAGTTGACTTCTAAATTAGATAAAATACGATAGAAACTAAATTTAAAAGGCATCATACCCTCTTACTTATATAATAAAATGTTGATAATCATTTTAATTATTTATTAACCATAGTATTGATTCCATTCGGCGCACATTACACTCCCCTCTTCCCGATAGCTATCGGGACAATCAATAAAATATAAGGTCTCCCAGACCTTATATTTTTATACTGTACCCAAAGTGTTGTTGAATCTTCACTTTAAGCCAAGAATGCGTTTAAATGTCCGTAATTCACATTTATAGAATTTGATAAATAATTTCTTAATACTTTTTTCTTTAGCTGTTTTTATCATGGTTTTGAAAATTAGGTTTATATACCATTAGTATAAAACAAATGAAATTTGTCACACATAAAATCATTTAATTTACTAACATTCCAAGTAACATAGACTGTGCATAAGTACATTGGATAACGCTGATACTTAAATTATATACATTTATATGTAAGCACTTACGTTTTTAGTTTCTAGCAAATACCTCACTCATTCTATTTAAAAAATGTTTCACAAAATATACCTTTTGTCCATTACGGTGGAACGTACCATTACCTTTAGAAAAAATTATCTTGAAAAGAAAAGTTTAAAGACAGCCACAACCCATTTCTTCAACAAGCATCTTTATCAATTCTCATAAAACAAAAAAGCCAGCGACATTCGCTGGCCTTTATTTAAATATTTGGTTTGGCGTATACTTAATAGGTAATGCTGCCCGTTGCACTATGCCGTGCAACTCCTGCACTGAATTCCCCATGGCCGACAATATCCATTCTTCCTGTTGCTCCTTCAAAACGACCTGTGCCTCCAACGATATCAAAACCACCGGTATAAGTGCCCGAAGAGAAGGTGAAATCAGCTATACTTTCTGGTGAAAACGTAATAGTGACCGCTGAAGAAGTGTATATTTCATCTCCGTTGGCAGTAACGACTACATCATCACTTGTTTGAATCGCCTGCTCCAGTGATGGTGAGGTAAATCCAAAACTTGTAGTAGTGGTCTGACCCGTAACTTTGCCTGCATGCGACATATTGCCGGAGAAGTCGGCTCCAACTAGTACCCCATCTTCAAATCTGTCAATACCCACATAGGTATTTTTTATGGGACGTGGCTTTTTGGATTTGGCAGCCACGGCCGTCAAGTCTGTAGTATCAGCCTCACTTATTGACTCCGTAGAGCAAGAAACGGCCGATAAAATAAATGTTGATAGCAGGGCTAATTTTAAAATTGCCTTCATGCCATTCTTACGCTTTGTTTTCATACTTTTTTATTTAAAGGGTTATATAATAATTCAATTCGGTATGTATGTGCAAGGGGTACGATAACTATGTTGGAAAAACCGCTCTATTTAGCGAGCTCTTTCCATGGGGGAAATTATTCTTAATGTTGGGGAATGTCAGAAGTAGGGAATTTGAATTAAAAAGAACTTCTGATCTTAAATTGAAATTATCTTATTCAAAAGAAGAACACAAATGGTATGGGACGAATAGGCGTTTTTCATATCCGATAGTATCTATTTAGTTATCGGTGTTAATTTTTAAACTTACAATGCAATTGCCACTAACCTTTTTATGGCATAAAAATAGTAGATAGAAATGACTAATTCTGCCCAATATTCAAATCTAAATGACCGAAATCCTCGATTGAAAAGTCACAAGTTTTATTTGGGTTTAGCTTATAAGTAGTACATGCGTCGTCACTTCCAAAAGATGCCTGATAAATGATACCCTTATTAGCTACTTTTAAATCAGTACCAGATAAATTAGGCAGCAAAACTATACATTAAGAACTAAATTTTCTCGTGTAGATAACCACTAATTTGTGTTATCCTGTTCTAGGTTACATTATTCTTTTCGTATCGTAGTATACCTTAAAATATGCCGTCATACATTCGTAACTTTACCAACCTGATTGAGCAACATTTACCTCTAAAAACAAAGACATGATAATTCCTAAACTACATTATATACCCCAAGGAGTCTCACCAAAAGAGGTTTTAGGAAATATACAAAAGGCGTGTACTTCTGGTATAGAATTAGTGCAATTAGGTGTAAATAATGTTTCAGAAAAAAAGTTTTTAAAGATAGCTGAAGAGGCTAGAGAAATCACCTCTCATTTTCAAACAAGGTTAATACTCGAAAACTATTATAAGATTGCAAAAACGATCAAAGCAGATGGTGTTGTATTAGATAAAACAGCTACCTGCCCTACTATAGCTCGAAAACTGCTATACACTTGGCAAATAATCGGCGGCTCAGCAAATACCTTGCAAGACGCAGAAACACTACTTGCCAAAGAAGTGGACTATATGAATTTGGGTCCCTTTAGATCTAATACAAATGAAGACAGTTCAAATCCCGTTTTAGGTTTAAATGGGTATACATTACTAGTAGAAGCTTTAAAAACCGAAACCCCAATTATTGGTTTTGGGGGCATCACCACTGCAGATGTTACAGCGCTATTAGAAACAGGTATTTCTGGAATTGCAGTATCGGAAGAAATTACTAGCAATTTTGATACTATAAAAGCATTTCATCAATTACTAAACGCATCTTCAACGCAAGAACAACGGCATACATTTGAATAAAACAACTACTGTAATTTAAAAGAACGCTAATAAAGATTCCATTATATCCATCTCATTTCACACAAATTAATAGCCTGAATTGTATAGTAAAGAATTCATGCACTTCTACTAAAATTGGGGATCACTCCACTCCTCTCGATAGCTCTCGGGCTAAGGTCGTATAATACCCGTTTATAAATAGCTTGTCTTTTGTTTTTTAAAGATATTCATGCATCTCTAAATAAGATGTGGCATAGGCCTCATTTCATTCTTCGATATCATTACCTTTTGAGGTGCGATAAAAAGTGATTACGCGGTGGGCAATTACTTTTTTCGGTGAGATGCAGCGATAGAAAAGAAAGTGAGGCGCCAATTTCACCACCGCACCAACGGGCTCAAAATTAAGAGGTCTAGCAGACCTCTTAATTTTATGCCGTAAATCAAAATAGCAATACGTTATACGTTTTTAAAATAGTTACAATCTTTTTTTGTGTTACACACCAAGCTTGCCTAAAGAAAGCCATATGCAATAGCTTTTCTCACGGTGATCTGTTAACGCGCCATATAAGAGGTAAGTGCAGCGTCTCCTGTTTGATAATACACTTGTCCGGTAATATCGTCAACCGCATATAAGGGCTCACGGTCCTTACCAAGGTTAATTTCACCCGCTACTTTACCCGTAGTTTTGCTCACTTTTAACAAGACGATGTCTTTTTCTTGTTTGGACATAATGAACATAAAATCCCTACCTTGTTTAGTGGCTTTGAGTCGGGCATTCGCCTTTCTAAAGGCAGCACCGGCATAACTTGAGGCGGCATTGCCTAAATCCCCATAGGCGTTTCCTATTTGAGATACCAGTTCTCCTGCTGCTTCGTCTTTTTGACGTACGTCATTTTCGGCTGCGGCCATGGCCCCTGAAACATAGTATGAGGCGGCACCAATATACGCGGCCCTTACCGATGAGGCATATAGCAAGGCACGTTTCCAGCCCGCTTCCTTGGGTGCGGCATAATATTCCTGATAGACCAGAGATCCATCAAAATTAAATTTGGCAACATTCTGATCAGAGTGTATAAAAATACCATCCTCCAAAATTTCTAGATTCGATGGGGATTCCTTCCCCTCAAAGCGAAGTGCTACTTGTGAAAAATCACTGACTTGACCATTTGACTTATCCACAACTTTTAAAAGTCCGGAACTGTAATCAAAAGCATAGATTTTATCTTGATGCTCAGCGGTAAGTCTAGGACTGGTTTGAATACTTTTGTTCCACTTGAGTGTACCTGTATGATGGTCCAAAATGTTCATCGATTCGGTCGTAATATATAGGATTGCATTTGCCAGTGGCACAATACCAACCACCGTACCATCTACTTTGACGGGTTTTTCAAAGGTAATGGCCCCAGCTACTGGATCTAAATAGTTAAGAAAATCTTTATTAGCAGTCCTCGATACCAGCAAAATACCATCACCGGATTCTAAATAATCATACACTCCGCCTTTGATGGCAATACCACGGCCCTTTTTCCCCCAAAGCCCTTCACGGGTCTTATAGTCGAACAGGTTTATTTTTGTTCTATTGCCATCATCGGGCAATACAAGCATTCCGTTATCTAAAAAACTAACCTGGCTGAGCGCCCCATTTACCTCTAATTCTTCATTCCATACCAAACTACCATCATTGATATTATACGCGTTATAGTGATTGGTATAGTTGATGGAGGTAGTACCGGAAGATGTAGTCATGCCGCCTTGTCGCTCTTGTTGTGACCCCAAATAGAAGACATCACTGCCTTCGGGCTGGTAATAGTGTAGTTGTATATCCATATCTTGGGAAACATGCTCCGCGGCCTGCTTCAATAAGGCGCCAAATTTCCCCATTTTGTCTATTTGCTCCGCTTCCCTGGAGTTCGTTTTCTTCCAAATTACATCTCCGGTATCTGTATTGAGTTTGTAGTTGTTGAACAAGGTTACGATAAGAAGTTCTTGATTATCCAGTTCATTGGCAGTAACGATACGGCCAAATTTTTCATTCATGGACCATGATAAACTAGCATCTGACATTTTTACGGAAACCATCAATGGTTCTTCATTGTAATCCGTTCCGGAAACAAGAATCGCATCTGAGTTATACAATAAATGATAGCTCGCAACCTTTTGAAGTCCGGCATTTTTAGAATTAAAGACTTCGTTACCGCTAAACTGATCGATGAGATGTAAGCTATGGTCTGTGGTTACCGAAAAAAACGGGCTATTGGGAAGTTCTTCGAAAGCCGCTCTCTCGAGATTACCAAAGGCCCTTTTTCCCCAACTAATTTCTCCTGTTTCGGTATCTATACCAATCAATTCTTCTCTTGAACTAACGATAAGGTTGCCCAGTGAAGTAACTTCTTGCCATAAGATTTTAGTAGGTACCTCTTTGTTCCATTTCATCTCTACCTGAGAAAAGGATAGTAACGGTAACATCATCAGTAATAAAAAAAGTGGTTTTATCTGTCTCATAATCTGGTTTTTAGTCTAGATAGAACGCAGTACATGTCTGTTTATTACTATCTATTCTACTTTTCAATTTCAACGCTATCGGAACCAAATATGCATCCTATAGACCTAAATGCCTATACCATTGAAAAACGTAGTTGTACTCTAGGTCTCCGTGATGAAGAAAACAGCTTAGTCGATATATTGCGATTACAAATACGTTAAAATGAACAGGAATAAGTAAAAGAGTTTTATAGCATGCTTATTCATTAGAATTGATTACCTTATAGTATCATTAAAATAGAGACACTACTGTTCTAGTAAATGTCGAAGATGAATTGAATTTCCCTCTGGAAAATTTTCATATCAATTCTAAAAATTTGGCAGTACATACTGAATTGCGCAAATGCGATATTTATCACCTACCTATTAGAAAAGCCGAGTAATTAAAATAAAAGGAAAGCAGTCTATGCTTGCTTTTGGGCTGGATTATGTCAATAGTTAACAATTATGTCAAAAGAGGTAATCTATTAAACCGAAATGGTTTTTATTAAACGAGATATTAATTAGAAAAATTAAGAATTTGAAATACATATCACTACTTATTTTATTAGGATGCCAAACCATCTTTGGTCAAAACCTTTATGAGCAGTCCCGAGAAGGAAACAATGACAATCTGCCAGTTCACGAATACACCTTGATCATCAAGGAAGAAATGGTAAACAAAGCAGGAAAAGAGGTAAAGGGAATGACCGTAAACGGCACAATCCCAGGCCCAACTTTGGAATTTACCGAAGGCGAGTATGCAGTCATTTATGTAAAAAATGAAATGAGTGTGGAAACATCCGTCCATTGGCACGGAATTATCATTCCCAATTTTTTTGACGGTGTTCCCTATTTAACCACGCCACCCATTCGCCCAGGCGAAACCTTTAAATATGAATTTCCAATAACGCAAAATGGCACCTATTGGTATCATTCCCATACGATGTTACAGGAACAAAGTGGCGTTTTCGGCTCTCTTGTTATAAACCCAAAGGAAAAAACCTTGGATTATGACAAAGATTTGGTTTTGATGCTTTCAGACTGGACAAATGAAAAACCAATGAACGTACTGCGAAATCTAAAACGTGGTAACGAGTGGTACGGAATGAAAAAAGGAACATCCACCCCACTTAACAAAGTAATTGCTCGTGGTGCATTTGGTGCACAGCTCGATTTTTGGAGACAACGAATGGAAGGTGCTGACATAGCGGATATTTATTACCCAGCCTTTTTGGTCAATGGACAGCAACAGCCCGAATATCCCGATTTTAAAGCAGGGGAAAAAGTCAGGTTGCGAATCATAAACGGTTCGGCATCCAGTCAATTTTGGATGACTTTTGGCGGAGATATGCCCACGCTGGTTTCTGCCGATGGCCTTAATGTTGAACCTATAAAGAAGAACAAAACGTTTATCGCTATTGCGGAAACCTACGATTTTATTGTAACCGTTCCACAAAACGCAAAAATCGAGTTCAGGGCAATGGCACAAGACGGTTCGGGTACTGCAACTGCAAATATTGGAAACGGAAAAGTGCTTCCTGCGGAAGTAGTTCCGAAACCCGATAAAATTAAAATGATGCAGAAAATGGCAAAAATGGATATGAAAATGGGTGCACACGCTTTAAAATTCCAACCAAAAAAAGATGAACGCTTTGAAATGAAAGAAGAATATGGGATGCAGATGGATGTAATGAATATGGATATGTCCAAAGATTCAACGATGAATGAAAAAGTGGACCATTCCAAAATGGACCATTCAAACCTGCCTGCCGGCAAGGCAGCAATGAATATGGAAATGTCCAAAAATTCAGAAATGAAAATGGATGATTCTGATATAACAGGAATGGATATGTTTTCGGAATATAATTATGATTACTTGAAGTCTTCCGAAAAAACAACCTATGACAAAGATGTTCCAGTTAAGGAAATCTTGTTAAACCTTACGGGAAATATGAACCGTTACATCTGGAGTATGAACGGTGTTCCACTTTCCGAAACTGACCAGATAAAAATTAACCATAAAGAGGTTACAAGGATTACGTTAAACAACCTTACGATGATGCACCACCCAATGCACTTGCACGGACACTTTTTTAGGGTCATCAACAAGAACGGCGAATATTCGCCTTTGAAGCATACCGTTAATGTGCCACCGATGGGAGAAGTTACGATAGAATTTTATGGCAACGAGTATGGAGATTGGTTTTTTCATTGCCACATTCTGTACCATATGATGAGCGGGATGGCAAGGGTTATCAGTTATAACACGCCAAGAGACGACCGTTTGAACGGTTATCCCATAAGTGGATTGCTCACTGAAGCCGATAAATATTATACGTGGGCTATGGTGGATGCAGCATCTCATATGACCGAGTTTAACTTTACAACTTCCAACATTCGTAACCAGTTCAATGTGATGGCCGAATATGGATGGAATGAAAATTTGGAAGCAGAAGTTACCTACGAACGTTATCTACACGATTATTTAAGAGTGTTTGGCGGTGTTAATATTGAAAATGAAATAGAAGATAGTCTGGATGAACTTTCAACCACAGCAATTGTAGGAATTCGATATTTAACACCTTATCTCTTTAATCTTGATGTGCGTATCGATAATAAATTGAGGCCACAGATTAGTTTGAGCCGTGAAATAATCATTTTCCCGAGGACCGCCATTTTCGGCAATTATGAGTATCAAGCAGATTTTGGATGGGTGGACGACCTTCCGGCAGCAGACAATTTTGCAAACGAAGTTGTTTGGAACGCAGGTGTGGAATATTTTTTATCACGAAACTTTTCATTGATGGCAAGCTACGATAACCGTTTTGGTACAGGTGGCGGACTATCAGTAAGATTCTAAATATGAATACTAACTATAAAAAAAACAGTCTATCACTAATAGGAGCTGTAGCATTGGGTACCGGTGTAATGATTGGTGCCGGAATTTTTGCCTTATTGGGTCAGGTCGCTGAACTGTCAGGTAATTTATTTCCACTTGCCTTCATTGCGGGAGCCATAATTTCAGGATTTAGTGCTTATGGTTATATCAAAATGTCAAATGCATTTCCATCTTCTGGTGGAATAGCTATGTATTTGGTCAAAGCCTACGGAAAAGGAACTGTTGCAGCATCAGGTGCGCTTTTAATGGCGTTTTCAATGATAATCAATGAGAGTCTGGTCGCCCGTACTTTTGGTTCTTATACCTTACAGCTCTTTAATGTGGGCAACAACAGTGTTTGGGTACCCATACTGGGTGTAATTCTAATTGTGGGTGCCTTTCTAATTAATATTTCTGGCAATGAAATTATTGGAAAGTCATCATTAATTATGGCTATCATTAAGATTGGAGGCATCGCTATTTTTGCAATAGGAGCGCTCTGGGCTGCTGGATTTTCTTTCCAAGATGCTATTTCATTAAGTAATTCAACGAATTATGCAACAACAGATTATTTAGGTGCATTGGCTTTATCTATTTTGGCGTATAAAGGATTTACAACTATTACAAACAGCGGTGGAGAAATTGTAAACCCTAAAAAGAATGTGGGACGGGCAATTATAATTTCTCTTTCAATATGTACCGTAATATATCTATTAGTGGCATTTGCAGTTTCCTCTAATTTAACTATTTCAGAAATTGTATCAGCCAAGGATTATTCATTGGCCGAGGCTTCGAAGCCAGCTTTTGGTCAATACGGATTATGGTTCACCGTTGGTATAGCAATAGTAGCTACCATATCGGGAATTATAGCCAGCATCTTTGCCGTATCAAGAATGACAGCAATGTTAACAAAAATGAAGCTCATTCCTCATAAACATTTCGGAATGCCCGGTAATATTCAAAAGCACATGTTGGTTTATGTTGCTGTTATTGCAATTGTACTAACTATATTTTTTGATTTAAGTCGTATAGCATCTTTGGGTGCCATATTTTATTTAGTAATGGACATCGGCATCCAATGGGGTATACTGCGAAACTTAAGAAAAGAAGTTAAAGCTAATTCAGCCATAATTATAACGGCTATTCTGTTAGATGTCATAGTCTTAAGTGCCTTTTTATGGATTAAAGCAAGCACTGATATAACGGTCATAATTGTTGCACTAGTAGGAATAACGCTTATCATTTTAGGAGAAAGATGGTTTTTAACAGCCAACAAAAACAACAAGGATTCAGCATAAAAAATATATATAAATAATTTAAAATTAAATAAAATGAAAAACATGAAAACAATAGTAAAAACGCTAATGGTTATGGCTTTAATCGGTACAGTGGTTAGCTGTAAGTCAGCTTTCAATGCCACAGAAACATTGCAGGTTGATGAAAATAGAAATGCCATTTATCAAGAAATCATTTCAAACCCTATTCAGTTTGCCAATTTTATCAATGAGGCACAAAAAAGTGAAGAAGCCAAAAAGATATTGATGAAAGCTCATATGGAAAAAATGGAATCTGGAGATATGAAAATGATGATGGAGAAAAATCCCGAAATGAAAGCAAAAATGCAATCCCATATGCAGATGATGATGGAGAAAAATCCGGAGATGATGCAAAAGATGCAATCCAAAATGCTCGATAAAATGATGGCAAGTGAAGAAGGTCGTAAAATGCTGATGGATGAAATCCATAAAAACAAAACGATGAAAAAAGAAATGAAAACAAAGATGATGCAAATGATGGATGAAAACCCTGAAATGATGGAAGAAATGAAGCAGAAAATGATGGAGAAAAATCCCGAAATGATGAAGAAGATGAAAGGGAATATGAAGAATGAAGGATAATAAATTCTTGCACAAAGATTGGAGTAATTTCAAATGAAAATATCAGGAACAAATAAATTAACTATTATGAGAACATTAGCGATTATAATTATCGGATTAGTAACCTTAAGTAGTTGCACCCAGAATACTGAACATTCAGAAATGATGCACAATAATGGAGATTCCTATTACTGGGGAATGCATATGGGATGGTGGTTTTTTACACTTCTAATTGTAATACTACTGATAATGTTATTTATCAAATTCAACAAAAGAAAATAATTATGGAGATAATAATAGCAGCGACCAAAACCTGTCAGCATAGACCTATACTAGAGAAAGTGCTTCAAGCCGCTTGGTTGCCATATAAAGTAATTTATTCTGAGGAGCATCCCGAATTCTTTGAAAAGCATCATTTGAAACACTCCCCATTATTGCTTGTAGATGACAAGATTGAATCTGTTGGTATGCCCGAAATAGATAAAATAAATGAACTAAAGGCAAGAATTAAGGATATATCCGAGCGTAGAACCTCTACAAGAGATGAGAACCATATGATACCCAAAAATATAGGAACAGAACCTGGTTTAGTAGAAGTTGACGTAACGTGGGGCAGTATTCAATCCATAACGGCCGCACAACAGGTGCATACGGTGGGAGAGCTAGAAGTATATAATCACCACAATAAAGGTTGGCCCATTATTGATGCGAGAAAGCCCAATACCTCTGGTTCAGTAACCATACCTGGCTCAATAAATATCCCTTACACCGAGTTGGTAGAAAGAATGGATGAATTGGACATAAACAATCCCAGCATATTTTTTTGTAATGGCCCACAATGCCCACAATCATCAACAGCTATAAAAGACCTCTTGGATGCAGGTTGTCCAGCAAATAGAATTTTATACTACAGGGGAGGAATGCATGACTGGATTACTTTAGGTCTTCCAGTACAACAAATTTGAAAATAGCAATGCCTATTTTCAGTTGGGGAATGAATTTTAAGAACAATCGGAAATAGGTTAAAATACGCTAACAATTATTAATTTAAAATCAAATAGTATGAAAACAACAATTATTATTTTATTAGCAATTGGCTTAGTAAGTCTATCTAGTTGCGAACAGAAAACAGATACTAATGTAATGCTCGAAAATTCAGAAACAAGAACGGAACTTTTTGATGCGATTGCCAGCAACCACAATTACATGACAGAATTCATGGGTAACATGCAAGGCAACGACCATGTAATGCAGATGATGAAGGGCAACCAAAATATAATGGGTAATATGATGAAGGGTGAAGATTTAAATATGATTTTGAATGATAGCCTGATGTCAATGAATATGATGCAATCAATAATGAAAGATGGAAAAATGATGAGTCATATGATGCAAATTATGCATAAGGAGGGCATGTTGAGTGAAGATTGTATGAACTCCAGTATGAAGATGATGAACGATAAAGGAATGAATAAGGGAGGCATGCATAATTAAAGATAAAATAAATACGAATACCAACTCCGCATATAATTTATTGCTTGTTCTGGCTTATTTGGAAAATTCGTAGGAATTTTCCAATGGCAAGTATTTGCTTATTAAATTAGTTATTTAATCCACTCAATAAACCATATACCTAACATTAAAAAAGTTCTAATAAACCTATTAGTACCTTATTACACTTGTACATTTTGAGTCATTTGCCTACCCTGAATAAACTATTGGTCATTTGCTTTCTTCTCAAAGTATAGTCTGTATGTATGATATTCCGATTGTATTTAGCAAGGCTATGAGACTAAGAAGTAAAGTAGGAAACGATGATAAAGTTTAAAAGTATAACAAAAAATATGCTTGTGAATCCATATGTTTTACCGAACTTAATTTTATGTTATTATCCGGAAATAACTTATTCCGATATATGTGTTTAAAGTTGATATTAATATGAAAACAATACCCGCTGAAATTATTCGCCAAGTCTTTATGATATTATTTATTGTACTGATGGGTGGTATATTATTTAAGTCACTGGTTCCTTATCTCTCTGGTTTTCTCGGAGCATTGACTCTATATATCTTGCTATTGGGGCCAATGAAGAAATTGACCTCTAAAAATTGGCGCCCGGGCTTAGCGGCCTTATTATTATTGGTGCTATCCTTTTTTTGTATTTTACTCCCTTTTGCAGGAGTAGGCTTGATGTTAGGTAAAAAAGTGGGTAAGGGTCTTAATAATTTTGAACACTATATTAATCTGATCAAACAGAAAATAGTTATTTGGGAAAATAACTTTGGTGTGGACTTAACCTCAAGTATAGAACCGGAAAAAATATCATCTACATTATCTGAAGGACTGCAGGGTGTACTGGGTGGCTCGGTAAATATGGTCATCGCTATCGCAATGATGTATTTTATACTATATTTTATGTTGACTAAAAATGAGGAGTTAAATGCAGTCTTGGGTACGTATACCCCTTTTAAAAAGAAATATAGTGGATTGATATCTAATGAAATAAGGGAGAAGGTGCGCTCCAATGCGATTGGGATTCCTGTCGTAGCGATTGCTCAGGGAGTAGTTGCTTTAATTGGGTTTTTAATCTTTGGTATTGAACAACCTTTCTTTTGGGCAGTAATAGTAACTGTTGGATCTATGGTGCCCGTGATAGGAGCCATTATTGGTATCATCCCTGTCTTTTTAATAGCATTATCAAATGACAACAATTTTCAGGCTTTGGGTATTTTATTGTATGGTATTCTCATTGTAGGTACCACTGACAATGTAATTCGTGTATACGTTTTGAACAAGTTAGATGATGTACACCCTTTAATCACATTGATAGGGGTAATTATAGGGGTACCCATTTTTGGTTTTATAGGTTTAATTTTCGGTCCATTGCTTATTAGCCTGTTTTTAATGATGGTTAGGGTATATACCAAGGAATATGGAAGTATAACCTCTAAAAATGAAGTAAATCTATAGTCATGGCATCTTGACCGATAATATCTTTAACTTATTAATTGTTAATTCTCAAAAGATGTTTTTAAATTCATTTGTTCAGTAAAATGTGTACGAATTATTTTTAATTCATTGCATTTTTCAGTAGACCTTGTAATGATATTTATCATTTACAATGCTATGACCAACAACTAACTTTAGTCAAATAAATACGATGGCTCAAAAATCCTCATAATGGATAAAACCAACGAAATCAAAAAATTCGGTATGATGGCGGGGGTCTTTACTCCTACCTTTCTTACGGTTCTTGGCGTAATTATGTATATACGGCATCCTTGGGTGGTTGGGAATGCAGGCGTTATGGGAGCCCTATTGATTATTGTTGTGGCAGTATCAATTACACTTTCAACAGCGTTGTCCCTATCGAGTATAACTACCAATATTCGTATAGGGTCAGGCGGGGCGTTTAGCCTTATTTCCCAATCGTTAGGACTTGAAATTGGAGGTGCCATAGGTATACCCTTCTTTTTCTCGCAGGCAATTGCCGTAGCGATGTACATTTTTGGTTTTAGGGAAGGTCTACAATCTATTTTACCCGAATTTAGTCCGCTGTTGTTAGATATTTTCGTCTTTATCCTTGTTATGGCCATCGCTTTTATAAGCACCAGTTTTGCCTTTAAGATTCAATATGTGATTATGGCAATTATTATCTTGTCGATAGCATCTATTGTGGGAGGACTTTTTATTACTGAGCTCAATTATGATTTTGTTTGGTTTGGAGATTACCCAGGTTCAAAGGAAAATAATTTTGAAGGTTCCTCTTTTTGGTTGGTATTTGCAGTATTCTTTCCTGCGGTAACTGGCGTAATGGCTGGAGCAAATATGTCTGGAGACTTGGAAAATCCGAGAAAAAGCATTCCAAGGGGAACGATAACTGCGGTTATAATTTCCACTTTGGTTTACATGGCGCTGGTTTTTGTGGCAGCATTACTAGCGACACCCAAGGAACTCGTTGAAAATTACAACGTATTTATTGATAAATCTTATTATGCACCCATCGTTCTTGCTGGTTTATTAGGAGCTACGCTTTCATCGGCATTAGGTTCGTTTGTAGGAGCTCCCAGAATATTACTGGCCTTAGGAGAAAAAAGAATTCTTCCGAAAAGCGAATTCTTAGCAAAAACCAATAAAAAAGGAGAGCCCTTTAACGCTATGATTATTACGGCAATAATTGTACTTGTTGGGCTTTCACTACGTGACTTAAATACAATAGCCCCTTTAATAACCATGTTCTTTATGATTACCTATGCTATGGTAAATGTGGTAGCCCTAATTGAACAGTCACTGTCACTACCTAGTTTTAGGCCTACTTTAAAAATACCTATTGCAGTGCCACTTATTGGGGCTTTTGGTTCTTTGACCGTAATGTTTATAATCAATGCTGCAATTGCTTTAGCATCGCTTATTTTGATTGTATTTTTCTACTATTACTTGGTTAAGAAAAAACTAAAGTCTGATGCGGGAGACTCTCGCAGTGGACTTTTCACTGCATTGGCAGCATGGGCAACAAAAAAAACAACAGAATTAAGTCCGACAAGAGAGGTGCGTTCTTGGAGGCCTGATCTTCTCATTCCGGTTACGGCACCCAAGGAAATAAGACGTTCATTTAAACTGATAGAAAGTATTGTTGCCCCTAAAGGTTCTATTAAATTCTTGGCTGTAAGTAATTTAAATAAGGATATTGAAGATAAACTAATCAACTTTCTTCCTGAGGTCATAAGACGTCTAAAATCAAAAAATATTGCAACAAGTTATACCTATGTAAGCGGTAATGATTTTGCAGAATCTATTAAAATAAGCATGCAGTCGTTAAATGCTGCTTTTTTTAAACCCAATACAGTTTTTCTATCGGTAAGCGGCGATGGAAGGTTCAACGAAAGTTATATGAACATCATTGAAATTGCCCGACAAAATAGATATGGGGTGCTACTATATGTGCCTTTTGAAAATGTAGGCCTTTCACTTGAGAAGGATATTACCCTTTGGCTAAAGGATTTTTCTCCGGCTTGGAAAACCAATTATGACCTTAGTAATAATGACCTTTCAGTTCTTATAGCATTACTTCTTCAAAAAAATTGGGATGGGAACATTAGTGTACGTTTAGCAAGGGACAATCAAAGTAACAGTTCTGAAAAAGATATTTCAGTTTTGAATGATTTGGTACGTTTTCCAATACATACAAAAATTGAGCACTATTCACTACATGACGAACTGGAATTGTTGACTACAAACCGTACCGACCTAAATATTCTACCTCTGAGACCTGACCTTAGTATTGAGGACATGATTAAAGTTGCTGAGTTTTCTAGAACTTCTGCAATTTTTTGCATGGATAGTTTTAGCGAAAATGCTTTGGTATAGATTGACCTATGATGACTGATTAAAAGGTCGCAAAGCTATACCCCACTTTTGTTATTAAAACTTGCAAGCCTCTCGATAGTTCTCGGAACGATTTAAAATAAAAGAGTTATATCCTCTCTCATTCATTCATTATAAAAAAACGTAACTTACCAATTAGTATGCATGCATAGTAATTATTCAAAAACCGTTATAAAAAATGACCAAGTACACCCATATTTTCGAGCCCTTAGACTTAGGTTTTACAACCCTTAAAAACCGAATTATTATGGGTTCTATGCATACAGGGTTAGAAGAGCAAAAAAATGGTTTAGAAAAAATAGCTGCTTATTATGCAGAACGAGCAAAAGGTGGCGCTGGGTTAATTGTTTCTGGCGGAATTTCCCCTAATGTACAAGGTTGGACAGCTCCTTTTTCGGCACGTATGAGTTCAAAAAAACATGCAAAACACCACAAAGTCATTACTGATGCGGTGCATAGCGAAGGTGGAAAAATATGTATGCAAATTTTACACTCAGGGCGTTATGGGTATCATCCCCTAGCGGTTGCCCCTACTGCAATAAAATCACCCATAAGTCCTTTTAAACCTTTTAAACTCAAACAATCTGGTATTAAACGTACCATACGTGACTTTGTAAACTCTGCAAAACTAGCAAAATCAGCAGGTTATGATGGCGTTGAAATTATGGGTTCTGAAGGATATTTAATCAATCAATTTATTACGGAAAGAACAAATAAGCGTACCGATGATTATGGTGGAAGATATGAAAACCGAATGCGTTTACCCATAGCATTAGTAAAGCAAACGCGAGAAGCCGTTGGAACCGAGTTTATCATCATCTATCGGTTATCGATGTTAGATTTAGTAGAAAAAGGAAGCTCTTGGCAAGAAGTAGTTGCTTTAGGTAAGGAAATTGAAAAAGCGGGTGCTACGATTATAAATACAGGAATCGGTTGGCATGAAGCACGTATACCCACCATTGCGACATCGGTACCCAGGGCTGCATTTACTTGGGTAACTAAAAAGATGAAAGAAGAACTAACTATTCCATTAGTGACTTCTAATAGAATCAACATGCCAGAAACGGCCGAAAAGGTATTGGCAGAAGGTCATGCAGATTTGATTTCGATGGCACGACCTTTTTTAGCAGACCCAGAATGGGTAAATAAAGCAGCAGCAAATAAGGCAGATGAAATAAATACTTGCATAGGTTGTAATCAAGCTTGTTTAGACCATGTTTTTGAGCAGAAAGTAGCGAGTTGCTTGGTAAACCCGAGAGCGTGTCATGAAACGGAGCTCAATTATCTACCTACGGAGAAAAAGAAAAAGATTGCCGTTGTAGGTGCCGGCCCTGCGGGATTAGCAGCATCTACCATTGCCGCACAACGCGGACATGATGTTACCCTTTTTGATGCCGATAAAGAGATTGGAGGACAATTCAACATGGCAAAGCAAATTCCTGGGAAAGAAGAGTTTTACGAAACCATTCGTTATTTCAATACTCAAATCGCATTGCATCAGGTAACGGTAAAATTAAATACACGAGTAAAGGCCGAGGATTTACAAAATGAAGGTTTTGATGAAGTGATATTAGCAACAGGAATTCAACCAAGAACTCCAAAAATGGAAGGCATTGGCCATCCTAAAGTAGTAAACTATATAGACGTTCTAAAGTTAAAAAAGCCAGTTGGCAAACGTGTTGCCGTTATTGGTGCGGGAGGCATTGGCTTTGACGTATCAGAATACATAGCACATGAAGGTGAAAGCACTTCATTGAATATTGATGCTTGGTTAAAAGAATGGGGAATAGATAAAACCATGACCGCAAGAAGTGGTATTGAAGGAGTTCAAGCAGTTGTTCATCCATCTCCACGAGAAATTTTTATGTTTAAACGAAGCAAAGGTAAATTTGGCGCCAATTTAGGAAAGACGACAGGCTGGATTCATCGGTCTACATTGAAAAAGAAAAACGTTCAATTTATCAACAATGTACAGTACACCAAAATTGATGATGAAGGATTGCATTATGTTCAAAATGAAGAACAAAAAGTATTAGCGGTAGATACCGTTATCATATGTGCAGGTCAATTGCCATTGAAAGAATTATTTGCCCCATTAGAAGCAGCAGGTATTAAAGTGCATGTTGTTGGAGGAGCGGATGTTGCTTCTGAATTGGACGCAAAACGTGCTATAAATCAAGCAAGTAGATTAGCCGCTGAAATTTAAGTAAAATGATGTTTAAGTATAAGGCGCCTGCTATTAGTATAGCAAAATAATTACAATACGTTGCCATTGTCTAACCAACGTTGCAGAAGCGTATCGTTATGAGAAATATCTACCAGATGAAATTTGGTAAAACGCTTAAAAACACGTGATTCTTTTAGGGTTTCCATACAAACTGACACAGGATTAAGATAGTTGGAATGGATAAGAAATAGTTCGCCTTCTCGTTTTAAAAGATAGCCTACATGGCCCTCATCAAAACCTATAAAATAGAGTCCCTCTTTGGTTAAACTATCAATCTCCTCGAAGGCTTTTTCTGGGGTATCTTGTACCACTTTATTTATAACCGAGCCACAGCTAATCATTTTAGCCTCGTCTAAAGGTGATTTTTGAGCCAATGTAAACCTGTTGAGTTTTATACCCATATCGCGTAAGGTGGTTGATATAAAATAACCACATGCAATTTTACCTTGGTTCGGTATGGTTGTATGGCCCCCAAAACTCCAAGGAGTACCGTACCAATGCGGTATAATTTTATCTACTAATTGATTGGTAAATTCTGTTTTAATATTATCAAAAGAAATAGTGCCCAAACGAAGACCTTCTTTTAAACGCAAACGAAGTTCACCAGCATCTACTTTACTATTAGCATAAGATTCAGCAATACTATCTAAATCCGTATTATAATCAAAGTTTACAGTTCCCTTGAAATTCCTAGATTTCAATACAGGCAATGGTTTTTCAGCAGCCATAGGATAAACTGCAACCTCTTCTACTTTAGGTGGAATTTCGTTTGTAAAGCCTAAAGTAAGTAGTAATGAAAATAGTAGCATATTTTTTTAGATTTAGGAATCAGACGCTATCTTTGTAACGTATTAGTTAAGAAGAAATTACAATAAAAATGTTAAACTTTTATTATAGTGTTTAACTGCCCTTTAAATACTGAGATTTACTGCCCACCATACTTCATAATCTCTAGGTACTAGAGGCCTGTAGCTTTGAAAACCTTGATCGGCAATTTTAAATCCAATAATTGCATTTTTTTCATCGCGCACATAACTTATAAAAATAAACGAATGTCCATAAGGATCCAGTTTTTTAACATTTACGCCTTGCACTACCTTTTCATAATCGTCTTTAAACCGCCATACTTGCATGAGTGCTCCGGGTTGTAATTGGCCACTCCAAATTCCTGTTGAATCAACTATAGTACCCATACCGGCATAGGCAATAGCACCTGCATTACCTTTGCCCCTATATTCCTCAGGTAGGCTTCGCCATCCATCGCTTAAGTCTGAAGCGGATGCGTACAGCAAATTAAACACTTGCTTTGGGGTATATGTTTTTGTGGCCATGCTAGTAGGTAAATCTTGATAGAGCGAATGACCGTGAACTTCTTTATAAGCCTGTTCAAAACGCCCTTTACTTACGGATAGGCAATGCCCTTTAGGCTCCTTATTTTCGCTATTGAGATAATTTTCTACTATCCTATCTGCGACCGGACTTTTGTCAATCAAATTAGCTACAAATTCATTTTCGTTGGCCGATGTATGAGAACCAATTTGTGCCACTGAATCTAAAGCATTGGATAGTATTGTTTTTCTTAACACTGGCCTTAGACTAATAAATTCATGGTCATCAAAACCATAATTATGTGTAGCTGTATTGCCATTACTGCTTTGTACTTGTGTAGTATTTTGATGGGAATTCGAAGTGATTGTCTTCTGCTTGTTTTTTTTGGTCGATGAACAACTCAAAAGTATAAGGCCTATGAGAACTAGTGACACGTAGTAAGTAACCGAATTTTTTAGCCACATTTTCAATGGGATGCTTTCATTTATCAAGCTTGTATTCATTTTTGTATTATCAGCTTGGCCAAACTTAGTAGTTGCTTTAGCCTGTTGTTATTCAACCTAATAGCGCACCTACAAAGGTAGCACAATTACCGACTCGTTTTCATATCGAACGGTTGCGAAAGACTAGTCTACTTATTTTTCAGCACCGCATGGATGAAGAAGTCACTATGATTGAAAAAGCGATGTAATTTAATACGGTTAGTAAAATGGTATTGTTTCATAACACTTCACTCTTTCGTTCGAAAAGAGCTATAGCGAACAGGCTAACTTATATGCCAATATTAAATATCGTGCAATATGTCGGCTTCCGCCCGTACCGAAACAGTTACGTTCGGGCGGGTTTCAGCGAGACGAAGCGTTAGCAAAAGGTAGTGTAGTACCAAACAAGGCCAGCATGCCAACCTCCGCCAAAAGGGCGGCCAGACAGCTCAAAAAACAAAAGGTCTACCAGGCCTTTCCTTTTATGACCCATAATCAGACTTTATATAAAATTGCGATACGTTTCAATAAGAAGCTTTGTTCTTGAATGTAACGTTTGCTGAAGTTCTGCGTCTTTAGTAAAAATAGACTTATGAAAATTTTGTCACCCTTATTTTTCGTTTTACTATTTTATGTTGAAAAAGTAACCGAGAATATATTAGTTAACAATTAGAGATACCTATTATGATTAAAAACTATATCAAATTAGCTTGGCGAAATATTTTCACTAATAAGGTTTTATTCTTGCTTAATATTTTAGGTTTAACCTCAGGGTTATTTTGCTTTTTACTCATCTATTTATGGATATCAAGTGAGAATAGCATGAACAAGTATCATGCAAACATAGATCAACTCCATTCAATATATCTTACATCACCTGATGGTACGGCATTGGGTTATGGCACGTCATCACTTCTGTATAAAGAGTTAAAGACAAAAATTCCGGAGATTGAGAAAGTCACCGCAATGACCAACAATAGCAGAAATAGTACCTTCTCCAATGGAAATACGGTTTTAAAGCAAAATGGAAAGTTTGTAAGTGAAGACTATTTTGAAATGTTTTCATTTCAGATTTTAGAAGGAAATGCTTCGAAGGCTTTAAGCGCTCCAAGCCACATTGCTATTTCAAAAGAAATGGCCGAATTGTTCTTTGGAAACTCAAAAGATGCCATTGGACAAACACTCACTTACGAAAATTCAAAAGAGCTGGAAATAGCTATGGTTTTTGAATTAAGCAGTGAAGATTCGACGGAGAAGAGTGATTATTATTTACCCTATGAGCCTCTTTTTGCTGAAAATGAGTGGATGCATGAATGGAAAAACCTAGGCACCTATACCTTCGTTCAATTGGCAGAAGGAACGGATGTTGAACAGTTAGAACAAAAACTAAAATCATTCTTAAAAGACTATGAATTGGATTTAGAAATTCGATTTCAATCGTATGCAGACAGTTATCTGTTTGCAGATATTGAAAAAGGCGAAGGGAAAATTTTATATGTAAGAATGTTTGGGATAATAGCTTTCTTGATCATGCTAATTGCAAGCATTAATTTTATGAATTTAGCTTCTGCCGGCTATATGAAAAGAGCGAAAGAAATTGGGACCAGAAAGGTTTTAGGAGCGAGTAAAAGCAGTTTAATTGTGCAATTCTTAGGAGAAGCCATGCTTCTATCGCTTACAAGTCTGTTTTTTGCTTTAATCTTTATTGCAATTGCACTACCCGTATTTAATGACATCACAGAAAAAAACATTGACCTGTTAAATTTGCCTGTTACCACATGGACAATGGTTTTCGTAATTACACTCTTAACTGGATTTCTATCCGGTAGTTATCCTGCATTTTTGCTTTCTTCCTTTAGTTCTACGGATCTTTTTAAGAAAAAAATTGAAACCAGCTCCAGTACCAAATGGATTAGAAAAGGTTTGGTTGTGTTTCAGTTTACCATTTCGGTTGTCTTTATAAGTAGTATGATCATTATTTCAAAGCAAATTGATTTTGTGCAAGACAAAAATATCGGTTTCGACAGAGGGAATTTATTGGCAATCACGCTGTCAAAAGACTTACAAAATAATTTTGATGCCTTTAAAGGTGGCGCTTTACAAATTTCTGGAGTTCAATCAGTCACAAAAACGTCGCATATTCCCCTAGGAGACTATGGTACGTCACCAGAAGTTATCTGGAACAGTAAGAGCGCTGATGATCAGTCGTTATTTACAGGAATGGTGGCAAGTACAGACTTTGTTGGTACCTATGGTGTTGAATTACTTATGGGAAGAGAACTTATTCACAATAACCCTGAAAATATTGAATATCTTATTAATGAGACGGCCATGAATAAAATGAAGATGGAAAATCCGATAGGCCAACCACTATCGTTTTGGGGAAATCCAGGAACCATTGTAGGTGTGGTTAAAGATTTTCACTTTGGTTCTTTAAAAGAATCAATCTTCCCAATGATTATTAGAAGTGAAGGGTATTCCGAATTTAATATAGCCTTCGTTAAATATAGTAAGGGCAATGAAAAACAAATATTGGCAGCTTTAGAAGCTCTTCATATTAATTTAAATCCAGCTTTTCCTTTTGAGTATCGGTTTATTGATCAGGAATATGACAAACTCTATAAGAGCGAATCTATATTTTACAAATTATCAACCTACTTCTCTATTTTGGCCATTCTAATTTCTTGCTTGGGCTTGTTTGGTTTGGTCCTATTTACTGCCGAACAAAAAACCAAAGAAATTGGTGTTAGAAAAGTATTAGGTGCCTCTGTTTTTACCATTACCTCGCTTATAACACGCGACTTTTTAAAATTGATTCTCGTTGGAGTCGCAATTGGAACACCAATTTCTTCTTATTTCATGACCAAATGGCTCGAAGAATATGAATATAGAATAAATATGCCATGGTGGGTATTTGGCCTAACTGCTGTATTAATAATTGGTATATCGCTGCTTACAGTTAGTTTCGAATCAATAAAAGCTGCTACTGTAAACCCCTTAAAAAGTTTAAGAAACGAATAGCCCCCATAAACTTTGTGTCTTTGTTTTTTTAGCACAACGGATGACAAAAAAACAGGAAGACTCCAGCATAATTGCAAGTAAAATTTATGTGCAAGTAACAATTTTTTCTAATGCCATAATCAAATTGGCTCGCACTATACACATTGCCCTCCCTCCTATTGTTGGTCAGTTAATACCTGTTGAGAATAAACTATAATAATGATAATCTTAAAAATTTTATATTTTAACTATACTTCTAATTTATAACCAACACCATGTATGTTGGTCAATTTTATAGAGCCATCGATTTTTAATTTTTTACGCAACTTAGAGATAAAGGTATCTAAACTCCGTCCTACAATTACACCGTTGTCTTCCCAAACTCTTTTGATCAATTCATCTCGTTTAATTATTTCGTTGGGTTTTGAAATAAATATAGATAGTAATTCACATTCTTTTTTAGAAAGTCTGATTTCTTGTTCTTCTTTTACCAATTTGTTTTCCTCAGGATAAAATTTAAGACTTCCAATTTGCATATAGTTTTCATGTGGTTTTTGAAGTTTTGCAGGTGTAGTCTTTTTCCTTTTAATTAATTCAAACAAAAACAGAACTAGTAACAGCAATAAGAGATATAAAAACCCCTGGGTATATACATATGATGTTCTCTTATCTAAAAACAGGACTTCTATAGCATATTGGTTTTTTAAGAAGCGCCTTCCAGAACAAGGAATAATAGTTTTTTCTTCATCAGCACTTATTTCATAACTATAAGCAACTTCATCATCACTTTTCTGTATCACCGAAACGCGATAATAATCAGGAAGTTTAGCCTTGTTAAATCGCTCTTTGACAATTCTTACCAAATCGTTTGGCAAGAATGAAAATTCATGTTCAAAAGAAAGTAGATAATTATATTTCGAGAGTTCGATAATGGGTAGCACTACTGTTGTGCTATCATTATCGGCGAGTAATAAGTGATGACCAACTGCTCTCAAAGCAATTTTAGTGTGTTGAGAGAACTCATCTGGTGCGGTATCGGATGCTGAAAAAAAATATCCAAATAAAAAGATGGCTAGAATGGTACAATAAACATAAATTTTTTTAGTGCTCATAAGGATTGTAAAGAACTTAAACTTTTGCAAGGTTTGGCAATGATTGACACTTCTTTTACATTTTTTTGACATATAAATCTGAAAACCAGACTAATTTCACTTCATCGATTTTAAAAACATATAGATGCAACAATTTAAAACTAATGTTAGTGCTATTCTTAAAACGCTCACTTTATTAATATGTATTATAAACCAAGTTTCTTGTACCCAACCTAAAAAAGAACAGCTAAGTAAATCGGATAAGGTCTCAAAAATTAATGAAATAGTTGACTTATACGCAGATTACGAGATGTTCAATGGCTCAGTCTTAGTAGCGGAAGAAGGAAAAGTAATCTTTAAAAAGGGCTTAAGGTTTGCTAATATGGAATGGGATATTCCTAATCAAACAGACACCAAGTTTAAAATAGCTTCACTTACAAAACAATTTACAGCAATGCTAATTATGCAGTTAGTGGCTGAAGAGAAATTGGACTTACACAAACCTATTTCAACCTATCTAGTAGATTATCCTAAAATAAATGGTGATCAGATTACGATACATCACCTACTCACCCACACGGCAGGACTAACTCGTGATGGATCAGATAAAGAAAAACACAATAAACCTAAAGCTATGGTTAATCAATTTGCAGGTGCACCACTTCAATTTATACCTGGTGAGCGTTTTGAGTATAGTAATTCTGGATATACGCTTTTAGGCTACATTATAGAGACCATTACAGAGAAATCATATGAAGACGTATTACAAGAAAAGATATTTGAACCTCTTGAGATGAAAAACTCTGGCTTTTTTAGACACCGACCACTTATTAAAAATATGGCATCTGGTTACAATAAGGGATTTGGAGAATACTTTAATACGGATAATTCTGATGAGTCTTCTGCCTATGCTGCAGGAGCAATATATTCTACAGTTGAAGATATGTTTTTGTGGAATATAGCATTAAATACTGAAATCTTATTGCCAAAAAAATATATGGATCTCATTTTTGAAAAGCATATTATAGATCCAAGTTATAGCGGACATTATGGTTATGGCTGGGAATTTATAAATAAACCTTTAGGTAATACATCAGAAAAAGTTGAAACTGTAGGTCATAGTGGTAATATTGATGGTTTTCGTGCATTGTATACTAGAATTCCATCTAGTAATGCTTCCATCATACTCTTAAATAATACGAGTCGTGGTTTTCTTAATTCTATGACGACTGCTATAACCGGAATATTATATAACAAACCTTATGATTTGCCGTTAAAACCGTTAGCTAAATTTATGGTAGAAACCATTAAAAAAGAAGGCGTCGATAAGGGTATTGAGTTCTATGGAGCACATAAAGACTCACCAGATTATCATGCAAGCGAACAAGAGCTTATTGTTGCAGGATATAAGTATTTACATGCTGAAAATGCTATATATGCTGCTAAAGTATTTAAGTTAGCTACCAAGGTGTTTCCTGATAGAGATAATCCTTACGATAGCTATGCAGAAGCACTTATGGTACTTGGCAAGAATGATGAAGCCATTACCAATTATAAAACTTCATTAGAATTAAATCCAAAAAATAATAATGCCATTGAAATGCTCGCAAAATTAGGCGTTACTTATAGTACAGACCTCTTAAAAACTAATGATACTTGGGGAAAGGAATTATTTGCTATTCCATTACATTTTGCACAGGGTATTAAACTTAAAGGTTTTGAAGATGCAAGATTCCCTAAAGGTTGGAATGATACCAATAGGCCTAATTTTTGGACATACGCCTTTGCATGGAAAGTTAATCTTAATACAGCTCTTACAACACCTCAAGTAAAAGACTATATCGAAAAGTATTATGATGGTTTATTGAGCGGAGTTAACAAAGAAAAGGATATTGAATTACCAAAAACTAATGTGGAAATTACACAAAACAAGGATGGAAGTTTTATTGGCAAAGCGAGTATTTATGATACTTTTGTTACAAGAAAACCACTTGTTTTAAACTTTAATGTGGAACAAGTTCTATGTAAAAAAAGTAACACATCAATCATAGTCTTTAGAATTTCTCCTAAAAACTTTGGCCATACTGTATGGAAGGGTTTAAAGGAAATAAAAGTTCTAGAAAATAGTTGCGATTAAAAAACCATTTTATACATTTTATATTCAAATCCATTCCATATCCATTGCTCAATGGTTTTAGTTGTATTTTGTAAATCGTAAACCTGCCATGCTCGATTTTCCAATACGCTTCTTTCTTTGTTTAAGTATTTGTAAGCCAATTTTCTAAATTCTGTTATTACGGGTATTTTCACACTTATTAATACAAAACATGTAGTATCTATTTCAAAAAAGTCATATGCACTAAATATTTAACTGTCGTTTTATAAAGCAATAAATTGACTTTTATCATCTTTTTACTTAGGTTTCTTCCTTATTTTCATGACTTAATAATAGCCTATGATCGATAATACGTTACTTGCCAAGTTAAGAACGAAGGCACATTTACTAGAATATTTAGAACAATCTAAAAATGACATGCCTCTCTACGCAGATGTGTTAGACAAATATTATTATGAACGGCTGCTATTACAACTTCAGGCTGAGCTTGTCGATTTTCAAAAGTGGGTTCAAAAAGAGGATAAAAAAATAGCCATCATCTTTGAAGGCCGAGATGCTTCAGGTAAAGGTGGCACGATTCGTCGTTTTGCAGAGCATTTGAATCCTCGTGCCATGCGTATAGTAGCACTTAATAAACCTACTGAGATCGAACGTAAACAATGGTACTTTAATCGCTATATAAAAGAACTACCAAATGCCGGTGAAATCGTTTTTTTTGACCGTAGTTGGTACAACCGGGCAGTTGTAGAACCGGTAATGGATTTTTGTACTAAAGAACAGTACGAACGCTTTATGGTACAAGTACCAGAGTTTGAGCATATGCTCTATGAATCTGACACCAAGATTATTAAATTTTGGTTTTCAGTAACAATTGACGAACAGAAAAAGCGATTCGATAATAGATTGGGAAATCCTTTAAAAAAATGGAAATTTAGTCCCGTTGACCAAAAAGGTCAAGATCTTTGGGAAGACTATAGTTATTATAAAAATCAAATGTTCGCTCGAACTCACAACTCTTTCTGTCCTTGGATTATTGTAAAAAGCGATAATAAAAGGTTGGCCCGTGTAGAAAGCATCAAATTTGTTTTATCTCAGTTCGATTATGATGGCAAGGGCACTAATTGCCCAGATCTATTACCAGACCCTAATATTGTACATCGGTTTTTTAGACAACAGATAAAAATATAAGCAGCAATTATTTTAAGTTAAACGTTTTACACATGAGCAAATTACAAAAGCCTTTAAAAGAAAAAGAACTGCTTTCAATCAATACTAAAAAGGGGTTGTTAGCCTTGTTGAGACAATCTACCTTAGACCCAAAAAAAGCGATACATGCACTCAAATATGAGAAACGCTTAGCTAAGCTTCAAGAAGAATTACTTGTTTTGCAACAATGGGTGGTTAAGAACAATAAAAAAGTCGTCGTTATTTTCGAAGGTCGTGATGCTGCTGGTAAAGGAGGTGCGATTAGGCGTATTACCGAACATCTACCCCCAAGAGAAGTACGCGTAGTAGCCTTGCCGAAGCCTGATGAGATAGAAGAAGGACAATGGTATTTTCAGCGCTACATTAATCGTTTTCCACGTGAAGGTGAAATCGTATTCTTTGACAGAAGCTGGTATAACCGTGCCGTGGTAGAACCAGTAAACGACTTTTGTACGAGAAAACAATATCTAAATTTTATGGATTCAGTAAATGATGTGGAACGCATGATGTTACTTTCTGATATTCATTTGGTAAAACTTTACTTTTCTATTTCTAAAAATGAACAAGAGCGTCGCTTTAAGGATATTACATCGAGCCCTATTAAAAAATGGAAATATAGCGATGTAGATAGAAAGGCTTTGGCGTTATGGGATGAATACACATCATACAAAGAATTGATGTTTAAGAACACTCAAAAATATGTGCCTTGGAAAATTATTAAAGCGAACAGGAAAACATCTGCTAGGATTACAGCTTTAGAACATATTTTGAATAAAATTCCCTACGAAGTTAAAGACAAGGAAAATATACGGCACAAAGCCATTTTAAAAGATAACGACGAACAGCTTTAGACTTAACTTAAAACTAATGGTTCTTGTGCATAGAGTAAATCTATAAGACGTAACTAATAGGCAAGAACCAAGTGATTAAAGGTACCGGGCTTTTAAATCAAATGTTTATCCTTTTAAAGGCGAATATTGCTCATGAACCATTTTTCAACCAAGAAAGATTCTATAATAGTATCATTAACTTATATTATTCTAGTTGGCACTGCACCATGAGCATTTTCATGTAATTCTATAAGAGCCTCTTTGCTTGGCGCTTCTATTAAACAAAAGGCCTTTTTTCTTATTTCATCGCACCATTAGGTTAGTCCGCGACAATTATATTTATGTTCAATATCTAAATCTGCTTGGTGCATTTCTGCTACATGGGCAGCTGTTACGCCGTCAGGTAAATCGTGTAAGTCTAAAAATAATGGCATAAGCATTTTACTTGTTGTGACTATTAAATAGGTTTAGCCCAAAACCAGATATTATATATCTGTTAGTGAGCATACTAGTATCAAATTAAGGGGGAGATTTAAAAATACAGAATATTCAAAGAAGTTGGAAAAATGGAAGCCGTAAAAGTTATCTTTTAATTAATTTCATATTTAAAATCTTTACTTCGCTCCAATTCTAAAGCCTTATGCACCGTATTCTATTAATTTGAAATAAATCTTTATTTTTTCATTAAAGCCTCTAAAGCCTCAGGAGTTCTAGGTAAATCACTACTTAAAACCTCACAACCATCTTTTGTAATAACAATCATGTCCTCAGTGAAAACCGAAATATTTTCATCATGGTTATAATACCATGGTTCTACAGTGAATACCATACCTGGCTTTAGCGTTGCTTCTGAAAGACTTGGATCTCCGGTAGAAAGGCCTAAGTGATGACCAAAAAACAAACCAACTTGCATATATTTTTTTGAATCCTCAGGAATAAGATTATCGGTAATGGCTTTAATGTCTTTAAAGGTGATGCCGGGCTTTAAAAATTTTATAATTTCATCGGCAATCTTTGTTTCCATGACTAGAATTTCTTTTTGCCGAGCAGTAAACTTCCCAGAGACAGGAAAAGTTCTTCCGATATCACTTACATATTGTTCATATTCACAACCTACATCGAAAATAACCAAATCACCATTTTCTAATACCCTATTTCTACGGTTATAATGAGTGGCTAAAATTCTCCATGGCCAATGCGAATTCGGCCCTGATTTAATGATTGATCCAAATGCTAATCTTTGCGAGCCGTTTACTTTGTAGTTACCCTCTAAAATACCTTCTAAGTACCTTTCATCTACGCCAGCCTTTATTTCTTTAGCTGAATTCTTTATTCCTTCTACTGTAATTGCTGCCGCCTTGCGCAAAATTTCTATTTCACTTTCAGATTTTATCATTCGTATGTTTGCAATTGATTCAAAAATATTTTCATATTGAAATCCAGCGTGTCTACTATCTAAAGCTTGTATTAGAACCTGAACTGGTGAATGTGTTGCTATGTATTCATTAGAGGCCAATACAATTTGACCCCGTCTAGCATTGTTTACTAAAATCGTTTTATTCTTTAGCGCAGCTTTGGTCATCCTTGATGCAAACTCATTAATGGAAGCTAAGGATATACCAGCGCGCTCAGATATCGTTTTGTCATTTAGAAGAGGTCTTCCAGGAAAATCATTCACTCTAGATCCATTTTCAAACCTTAAGTCTCTCTCAGGTGAATAAATGATAGAAGATTGATTACTTAAATCTAGTACTAATAGCGCATTAGGTAATTCTAACCCTGTGAAATAATAAAAATCATCAGCTTGTCGAAAGGTCTCACCAAATGAAAATCCGTCATTTGCAGGAATAATAACTATCCCATCTTTTCTATCCTTAATAAGAATATTCATCAAATTTTCTCTTCGTTGATGAAGCTCCTCTTTAGAAAAAGGTAAATCTGTCCATTCGAAATAGGATTGAACTGGAGTTTGACTAAATACAAAGAAAGAAGAGAAAAGGAAGATTAGGAAGGATATGGTTATTTTCATTTTGGTTTGCTATTGTTGTTCCGAATTTCGAGTTTTTTTAAATAAGAACGAATTTTCTCTCGCTTTTAATTAAGTCTTTAGGTTAATTGAAATCAATTTTACAAGGATAATTATTAGAATTTTTATTTCGTGTTAAGAAATCCACCCATAAAACCCTTCAATATTTCATTACCCTAAAGGATTTATGTTTAAATAAAACTTCAGAAGTAAACTTTGGAAGCCTAATGTTTGATTTACTAGTGTCATAGTTTTTAAAAATAAATATAGTTTGAATAATATTTTGTACATTTATTAACCATATGGTTAAACTATATAGTTAGTAATGAATAATACCAAAAATGAAAACACAGAAGAACTGATACTTGAAGCTGCCAAGAAAGTTTTTCAGACCAAAGGAATGGATGGCGCACGGATGCAAGAAATAGCAGACAAAGCCGGTATTAATAAAGCTATGCTTCATTATTACTATAGAAATAAGCAGTTGCTATTTGAAGCTGTTTTCAAAAACGCATTTGCTATGTTAGCCCCGCAGTTAAATGCCATTCTAAATGATGAAACTACAATTGAGGATAAAGTGAAAAATTTTACTTTTAACTACATATCTTTTATTAGCAAGCATCCTTATTTGCCTAATTTCATTATTCAAGAACTCAATAGGAATCCAGATTTTATTCTAAAAATGAAAGAAAATAAAGGTTTCCCAAATCTTTCGAAATTTAAAAAACAAGTAGATAAAGAAATTGAAGAAGGGATTATAAAACCCATTAATGCAGAGCAATTATTCATCAATATTTTATCACTCAATATTTTTCCTTTTGTGGCCAGACCATTAATCATGGCATTTTCTAATGTAGATAGCAAAGCCTATAAACAACTCATGGAAGAACGTAAAATTGAAGTCGCAAATTTCATTATCAATTCTATAAAGAACACTTAGTATGAAACGTATACTACTCATTCTTATACTACTAACATCGCTGCCAACTATGGCTCAGCAAAGTATTACGTTGCAAGAATGTTATAATTCTGTTACTCAAAATTACCCTTTAGCCAAACAGTTCCAACTATTGGAATCGCAAAACTTATTAGAAGCTTCTGTTATTTCTACGGCTAAACTGCCACAATTTAGTTTGGATGCCCAAGCAACTTATCAATCTGATGTGATTGAAATTCCTATCGGTACTATTGAGCCTTTGAACAAAGACCAATACCGCGCTACGTTATCGGTAAATCAATTAATCTATAACGGAGGTAAAACGGGCGCCTCGTTAGCCGTTAAATCTGCAGAGTTAAAGACCCAGCAAAAACAGGTAGAAGTCAATTTATATCAGTTACGCCAGCAAATTAATCAACTCTACTTTTCTATTTTATTGGCACAAGAAAACAACCTATTATTAAAAGCGAAACAAATACAATTGCATACCAAACTTAAAGAAGTTAGTTCCGGTGTTAGAAATGGTGTGCTTTTACCCTCTTCCGATAAAGTACTTGAGGCGGAGATGCTGAAAATAGACCAACAATTTAAAGAACTAGAAAGCAATAAAATAACACTAATAGAAACGCTATCTAGTTTAATAAAAGAACCTTTGGATGCGGCTACGCAATTTCAAAACCCACTTATAGAAATCCATTTGCAGTATGAATTATCCCGACCTGAATTAGAATTGTTTCAATATAAAAGGGAGGAAATAGAAAATTCAGAAAGTTTAATGGCAAAACAAAATGTACCCCAACTACTAGGTTTTGCCACTGGTGGTTATGGCAATCCAGGATTAAATATGCTCGATAATTCGTTTCAATCGTTTTATACGGCTGGGGTTAAATTACATTGGAATGTTTTTGATTGGAACGCAAATCAAAAACAACGCGAATCCCTAGCGATAAACAAAGATATTTTGGATAATGAAACTGAAGTTTTTAAACTAAATACTGCTATTGAGCTCAATAAACAACAACGGGAAATAGAGAAAATAGAAGCTATTATAATATCAGATGAAGCTATAATAAACCTTAGGGAAGAAGTGTTACAAATGGCAGATTCACAGCTTAAAAACGGCGTGATTACATCTTCTGCTTATATCACGGAACTTACCAATTTGTATGAAGACCAAAACACCTTAGTACGGCATAAAATTCAGTTACAACTCGCAAAAGCAAATTATAATGTCATTAAAGGGTAATACATATATAAAAATGAAAAAGTACAACTATATATTAGGGTTGGGTATCATTTCCATTACCCTATTTTCCTGTGGTAACTCCAACGGAAAAGCAGATGGTTATGGCAATTTTGAGGCTACTGAAATTATCATTTCAGCCGAAAATAATGGAAAACTAATGCAGTTTAATGTTCATGAAGGTGATGTGCTTCAAAAAGAACAGTTTATAGGGTATATAGATACAATACCGTTAACCTTAAAAAGGGAACAACTAGAAGTTTCTAAAGCTGTAGTCAATTCAAAATCTAGGGGTGTGTTATCTCAGATTAATGTATTGAACGCTAAGGTTAAAAATGGAAACATAAACAAGGACAGAATTGAGCGTTTAATTAAGGACAATGCTGCGACGCAAAAGCAATTAGATGATGTTGAAGGTGAAATTGATGTTTTCAAAAGCCAAATTAGAAGTGTGGAAATACAGAACGCACCAGTGGTAAATGAACTTAAATCAATTGATGTACAGCTTAGACAGATTGATAACCAAATCCAAAAAAGTAAAATTATAAATCCTTTACCGGGAACGGTTTTAACCAAATATGCAGAACCCAATGAAATAACAACTTTTGGTAAACCGCTCTATAAAATTGCAGATTTAAGCACTATGCAATTACGCGTATATGTTAGTGAAACGCAATTGACCAACTTAAAAATAGGTCAAGAGGTTACGGTAAAAGTCGATGATGATGATGCTATGAAATCCTATAAAGGGAATATTATTTGGATTGCCTCCGAAGCTGAATTTACACCAAAAATTATTCAAACCAAAGAAGAGCGTGTTGCTTTAGTCTATGCATTAAAAATAAACGTTATCAATGATGGAAGCCTTAAAATTGGCATGCCAGCAGAAATGTGGCTAACAAAAGAATAATGGGTATTTCTGTTTTTAACATATCAAAATCATACAAAACTGTAAAAGCATTACAGAAAATTTCATTTGATGTAAAACCAGGCGAACTATTTGGATTAATAGGTCCTGATGGCGCAGGTAAAACAAGCTTGTTTCGGATTTTAACCACACTTTTAGTGGCTAATGAAGGTACGGCAACTGTCGCTGGCTTTGATGTGGTTCTGGATTATAAAAAGATAAGGAATAGTGTTGGGTACATGCCGGGAAAATTTTCACTTTATCAAGATTTGACCGTAGAGGAAAACCTGACTTTTTTCGCTACCATTTTTGGTACGACTATTCAAGAAAACTACGATTTAATACAAGAGATATACGTTCAGATAGAACCTTTTAAAAACCGTAGAGCCGGTAAACTTTCTGGCGGAATGAAACAAAAGTTAGCGTTGTGCTGTGCCCTCATTCACAAACCAAAAGTATTGTTCTTAGATGAGCCCACAACTGGTGTTGATCCTGTCTCTAGAAAAGAATTTTGGGAGATGCTTAAACGATTGCAACAAAAAGGTATTACCATTTTAGTATCAACACCGTATATGGACGAGGCTGCTTTGTGCGATAGAATAGCATTGATACAAAACGGTAAAATTTTACAGATAGACACACCACAAGCCATTGTAAAGCATTACCCAAAACAGATTTACAATGTTAGCGCCACTAATACATATGAGCTTATAAATGCTTTAAAGGCTTATGAATACAATCACAGTGTTTACCCTTTTGGTGAATTTGTGCATTACACGGATAAAAGACCAGATTTTAATACCATGGAATTAAAGGTGTACTTAGAATCTAAAAACCTATCTGATATTGAAATAGAAAAAACCAAGGTTACCATTGAGGATACCTTTATGGAACTGGCAAAATAATGGATAACGATAAAGTCATACAAGTAGAAGGGTTAACCAAAATGTTTGGTGATTTTACGGCAGTAGATGCTATTACTTTTGACGTTAAAAAGGGAGAAATATTTGGTTTCTTAGGAGCTAATGGCGCAGGAAAAACGACAGCCATGAAAATGCTCATTGGTATTTCTATTCCAACTTCTGGAGCAGCCAATGTAGCGGGGTTTGATGTATTCAAACAGGCGGAAGACATTAAGAAGAACATTGGCTATATGAGCCAAAAATTTGCCTTGTATGATGATTTAACCGTTAAGGAGAACATTACTTTTTTTGGAGGGATTTATGGTTTGTCCCGAAAAATAATAAAAGAAAAAACAGAGGTTTTAATTACTGAATTGGGACTTGAAAAAGTAGCCAACCAATTAGTGGGATCACTGCCTTTGGGTTGGAAACAAAAACTTTCCTTTTCGGTGGCTTTGATACATAATCCTAAAATTGTGTTTTTAGATGAGCCTACCGGAGGTGTGGATCCCATTACCAGGCGACAGTTTTGGGAAATGATATACAAAGCAGCCAATGAAGGAACCACCGTTTTTGTAACCACACACTACATGGATGAAGCGGAGTATTGTAATCGCGTATCTATTATGGTTAATGGAAAAATAGAAGCTTTAGACACGCCTAAGAAACTTAAAGAACAGTTCAAAGCAGAAAATATGAATGAAGTGTTCCTAAAATTGGCAAGAGGATGAACCGATTCATAGGCTTCGTAAAAAAGGAATTCTACCACATCTTTAGAGATAGACGCTCGTTGTTTATCCTTTTTGGAATGCCTATAGCGCAAATTTTACTTTTTGGTTTCGCTATTACCAATGAAATCAATAATGTTGATATTGCTATTTTAGACCATTCAAAGGATGCTACTACAAAAGAAATTATCAATAAAATAGAAGCTTCAAAGTATTTCAGCATTAAAAAAATAATCACGTATGAAGCAGAAATTGCTTCGGTTTTTGAAAAAGGACAAGTTAAGGCAGTCCTCAATTTTGAAAATGATTTCAGTAAAAACCTGATTAAAGAACGCAAAGCAACCGTACAAATTATTACGGATGCTACAGATCCAAATACGGCAAATACTATAAGTAATTATGTGAACGCCATCCTGCAGCAGTATCAAATAGAATTAAACAAAGGTACCACTACTCCTTATCAAATAATTCCCCAAACCCGTATGGTGTACAATCCGGAATTAAAAAGCGTTTATATGTTCGTTCCGGGTGTAATGACCATTATTCTCATGTTGGTTTCAGCAATGATGACTTCCATTTCAATTACACGGGAAAAAGAATTAGGTACTATGGAAATTCTTTTAGTATCTCCATTAAAACCCTTACAAGTTATCGTGGGCAAGGTATTCCCATATATATTTCTATCCATCATTAATGCTGTGGTCATAGTAGTATTGAGTATTTTCATCTTTCATATGCCGGTGCAAGGCGGTTTGTTTCTGTTAGCCGTTGAAAGTGTACTATTTATAATAAGTGCCTTGGCTTTGGGAATTTTAATCTCAACCATTTCAAAAACACAACAATCAGCTATGATGATTTCTTTAATGGGACTCATGCTGCCAGTGATTCTATTATCTGGTTTTATCTTTCCTATTTCAAGTATGCCTGTACCGCTTCAAATTATTAGTAATATCATACCAGCAAAGTGGTTTATTATCATCATAAAAGGCATTATGCTTAAGGGGGTCGGATTACATTACATTTGGAAGGAAACTTTGATTCTGTTGGGAATGACCGTATTCTTTATCGCATTAAGTGTAAAGAAATATAAAATAAGGTTGGAATAATGAAAACCATTCTATACATCATACAGAAAGAGTTTAAGCAAATCTTCAGGAATAAAGGCATGCTACCCATCATTTTTGTGTTGCCAGTTCTTCAACTTATAATTTTATCCAATGCAGCTACTTTTGAAGTAAAGAACATCAAATTTGGATATATAGATAATGACCACTCATCAACATCTAGGGCATTGGTAGAAAAATTTAATGCCTCAAACTATTTTAATGTGTTGACAGATTTCACAACAGAATCAGCTGCCAGTTCAGAGATGCTACGAGGTAATGTAGATGTTGTGCTAGAGGTTCCTCACAATTTTGAACGTGATTTACAAAAGGAAAAATCTATTAATTTAGGAGTAACGATTAATGCTATTGATGGTGCAGCAGCGGGTGTAGAAAATGTTTATGTAACACAGATTATTCAACGTTTTAATAAAAATTTAAAGGTAGATTTACTCCAAGCTTCCGATAAAATAGTACAGCCCGTTGCTATAGAAACCATACCCTTATTTTGGTACAATGAAACCTTGAATTATAAAACCTTTATGGTGCCTGGGATATTGGTTTTATTGGTAACCATGATTACACTATTTCTGTCAGGAATGAATATTGTGCGCGAAAAAGAAATTGGTACGTTAGAGCAAATAAACGTCACCCCTATAAAAAAAAGCCAATTTATTATTGGTAAGCTATTTCCTTTTTGGGTCATAGGAATGGCGTTGTTAACCATAGGCCTACTATTAGCCAAATTAATATTTCAAGTTCCCATGGTGGGGAGTTTACCTCTCTTATATTTATACACCTCCATTTATATATTGGTAATTTTAGGTATAGGGTTGTTCATATCAAATTTCACGGATACCCAGCAACAAGCCATGTTTATCGCTTGGTTTTTTACGGTTATTTTTATTTTAATGAGTGGTTTGTTTACACCAATTGAAAGCATGCCAAAATGGGCACAAATCTTTACGGAGTTTAATCCCATAAAGTATTTTGTAGAAGTCATGCGTATGGTTATGCTTAAAGGTTCAGGTTTTATGGATATTCTTCCTCACCTATTAAAAACGTTACTTTATGCGGTCGTTATGAATGGATTGGCAGTTTGGAGTTATAAAAAAACTACTTAGTTAATTTTCCTTATTTAGAGATTACATTATCTTTTTATCAATAGATTAACTATTGACCTCTTACAAAAAACAAAAGCCAACTCCAATGAGAAGTGCTACCTAGAAATTACTGATTTGATAAAATAATATCATATTCTAACGTAAAACTAGATTTTATTACACCATTTTTATTATTCTTTAGAATAAAATTAATATATATTCGATTTTATTAGGATATCATCAAAATAAGGTTAGATTATAGTAACGATAAAAAACAATATAATATATGAGGCAACTTAAGATCACGAAACAAATTACAAACAGAGACACTAAATCATTAGAAAAGTACTTTCAAGAAATATCAAAAATAGAATTGATTACTGCAGATGAGGAAGTGGAGCTGACAAGAAGAATACGTGAAGGAGATCAAATTGCCCTTAATAAATTAGTTAATGCAAATTTACGTTTTGTAGTTTCTACAGCAAAACAGTATCAAGGAAGTGGTTTACGGCTTTCAGATTTAATCAACGAAGGAAATATTGGATTGGTCAAAGCAGCAAAACGCTTTGACGAAACAAGAGGTTTTAAATTCATCTCATATGCAGTATGGTGGATTAGACAATCAATATTATCTGCGATTTCAGAGCAATCTCGTATGGTGCGTTTACCACTGAATAAAATTGGTGAAATCAGTAAAATAAAAAAGGTATACTCAACATTAGAACAGTCTTACCAAAGACCCCCGAGTACAGTAGAAATTGCTAAGGAGCTTGATATGAGTGGTTCACAGGTTAAAATTGCAATGACAAATTCAAGTAAGCACTTATCTATGGATGCACCATTCGCAGAAGGAGAATCTTCTAATTTATATGATGTTATATCATCACAGGACACAAATAGTCCTGATTCAAATATGATGATAGACTCCCTTAGAATGGACATCAATCAAGCACTTAATACTTTACCGAATAGAGAAAGTGAAATTATAAAGCTTTATTATGGTATTGGGGAAAGCCACCCAAAAAGCTTAAGTGAAATAGGCGAGCTGTTTGATATAACAAGAGAGCGTGTAAGACAAATTAGAGAAAAGGCCGTAAGACTACTAAGGAAAAAATCTAATAACGAGATTTTAAAAGCATATTTATAGTTCTTTAAAAGCCCATATTTCAAACAAAAAGCCGACTATTAATAGTCGGCTTTTTGTTTGAAATCTAATTACATAAAAGGGCTAAATTAAATTCCAATTCTTAGAATTTTAAATCTTACTTATTTCTTTTAGTCTCCTCTGGTTTTGAATTTAACGTTGTAGCTTGATATAGATAATTCGCCAAGATTTTTTCTACCAATTCTTCTTTAGTTAAATGATGAAAAATCGTTCTAACTTTAGTTTTAAATTCTTCAGAAACTTCGCGGTTTGGTTTGGTCTTAAATATTTTCTTAGCCCATAATAGACCATTATTTTCTTCAATACTTTGAGCGTCCGCTTTTTTAAACTTATTGAAGACAATACCCAATTCCTTTTCAAAATCAGCAACTTCAGCAACTTCTTCTTTTTGTAATATGGTTAACGAAAGCCCCTTCGCTCCTGCCCTAGCTGTACGTCCACTTCTGTGCACATAAGCTTCATAGGTATCTGGTAAATGATAATTAACCACGTATTCAATCTCTTTTACATCAATACCACGAGCAGCTAAGTCAGTAGCAACCAAGATATCTATATGACCTTCTCTAAATTGCCCCATAATACGATCACGAATACCTTGAGATAGGCTGCCATGAATAGCTCCAGAAGAAAATTTATTAATAGCTAAGTTCTTTGCCAGTTTATTAACGGCTGCTTTGGTTTTACAAAAAATAATTCCTCTTTGACCTTCTTTCGTATTTAAAAAATGAAGTAAAACATCTAATTTTTCTATAGGCTCTACCACTACATATTGATGGTCAATACCTTGATGGCCAAGTGTAGACATATCTGCTTCTACATGCACCACATGTTTAGACATGTAATTTTGAACCAGTTGTTTTATAGTACCTGGCATGGTAGCAGTGAACAATAAGGTTCGTCTAGATTTGGGAATTCCTGCGATTATAGTATCTAAATCTTCTTTTAAGGCGCTTACCATTTCATCGGCCTCATCGAGAACTAAAAACTTTAGATTCTTAATGTTAATAGCCTCACGTTTTACCAAATCTACTAAACGCCCTGGGGTGGCAACCACCACATGAGTAGCAGTTTTTAAGCGTTCTATTTGGGGTTTTATCGGAATACCTCCACATACGGCCGCTATGGAAATTGCCGGACTATGAGCAGCAAAGGATACTAAATTAGCATGAATCTGTTGTGCCAGTTCTCTTGTAGGTGCCAATATTACAGCTTGAACAGCAGTATTTTCAGAATTTATAAGCTGTAACAATGGTAAACCAAAAGCTGCGGTTTTACCTGAACCAGTTTTTGCTAAAGCTACTAAATCATCTTTTTTATTGAGTACTACAGGAATACTTTTTTTCTGAATATCTGTAGGAATGGAAATTTTTAAATCGGCTAAACTCTTTTGAAATTGTTCATTTACCCCTAAATCTGAAAACTGCTTCGACATGAAATATTTTTCAGCAAAGATAACCACACTTTTATTGGGAGTATCATCATTCTCACTATTAGTGGAATATAAAAAAACTAATCAACCCAACCCCAAGGAGCTTCTGGTAGTGCAATAGGTTTAGTTATATCCATCACAACTTTAAAAATACGTTCAGTACCTAGTCTTTTCAAATTATAGGTAAAAGTTTTATCGTCTAAGGTAATCCACCAGACATTGGTAGCTGCATCAGGTATCATTTGTTGTGTTCGAACATCGGCAGGAAAAAATTGAATTTCTTTTTTACCAGCATTACTTGCGGTACCGCCGTAAAAGTTGATATCATCTTCAGTTCCATCTTCGTGGCGATGATCATGTTTTAAGGTAAGTATTCCGTCATTCATTGTTAAAATCCATGTTCTAGATTTATCATCTCCAACATAAAAAGGAATCTTAATTTCATTTTCACTACATGCTCTCACGTGCATCACAAGTTTTTTGCCGCCAAAACTTTCGTCTTCTTCAGGCAAAGCCAAACTGCCTTCATATGCCTTGCCGCAATGAGATTTTAAGATATTCCAAAAAGATACTGAAGAACTAGTATCTTGAGATACCATTGGTAATGCAATCAAAATTGTAAAAAGTAAAATAGTATGTTTTAATGTCATAATAATTATAAATCAGCTTCTCAAAAATAAGTAAAACGGATAAATTAGTTTAGCACCTTAATAATACCGGCAAGTAATTCATAATTACGTATGAAGCTTTTTGTTCTATAAATAGCATTGAAGGCACTGAGCAAATAAATCATGGTATACTACATTTCAATACTTGAGCAACATAACCTATTTACATAGGCGTTAAAACGTCTTTTTTTCCTAACATACGAAGCATTTTTGTGTGGTCCCATATAGCATGACCAATTGATTTTTTAACGTGATATGGCATACCGTATTCAAGCGCAGTTTCCGAAACAATCTTCGTTAAATCTTTATAATGAACGTGACAAACATCTGGCAATACATGGTGCTCTACTTGATAGTTTAATCCGCCTATCAGCCAAAAAAGTAGTTTACTGTTTGGAGAGAAATTACTAGTAGTAGCAAATTGGTGTCCATACCAATCGTCTTTCATTATACCCTTTTCGTTGGGTAGCGGAAATTCTGTCAAAGGCATTATATGTGCTATCTGAAAAACAATGCTCACAAGCATACCCGTAACAAAATGCATAGATAGAAATGCTAATAAGATGACCCACCATGAAAAGGGTAGCATAATCATGGGAAGTATGAGTGCATATGAATAATACAATAGTTTCCATGCCGCCATGCTAACTAAAGTTTTTTCGTATTCATGTTTTTTATCTAAAAACCCCATATCTCGAAATCGTTTTAAACGCACAAAATCTTTAGTTGTAATCCATGAAAGTGTAGATATTCCGTAAAAAAACCAGATATAAATGTGTTGGTATTTGTGTACCCAATAGTGTTTGGCGTGGGGAGAAAATCGTAAGAAAAAAGGTGAGTTCAAATCATCGTCGGCATGATCGATATTTGTAAATGTATGATGCAAAATATTATGTTGTATTCTCCAAATAGTTGAATTTGCTCCGATAAGATTGAAAGAATAGCCTAAGAGTGTATTGATTTTCTTGTTTTTAGAGTACGAGCCATGAATGGCATCATGCATAACGCCCATTCCTATACCAGCCATACCCAAGCCACTTAAGATATAAAGTGTGAAAAGTAACGGCACAGATGTTATAATACCGGAAGAAAGCGTAACCAAAGGAGCAAAAAATAATGTCAACATAATTATAGTTTTTATAACCATAGTTGCATTAGCATTTCGACTCTTATTATGGGTTTTAAAATAGGTGTTTACCCTTTTTCTTAATGTTTTTGAAAAATCGGGATTTATGTCTCTTGAAAATGTCGGATTTGCGATACTGTTTTTTTTTAGGGGATTTTTATACTTCAATAACCATGTATTCTTGACATGCAAAATATTATATGCAAAAATGAGGTAAGTTAGGTTAAATTAAACTATTGTTGATCACATAGTTTAAATAATTGATTTGTAGTATCAATAAAACATCCACTTATGTTTATATATACTTTAACTCTAAAAGCTAAAATTCTATTTAAAATTAAGATAGAAAAAATGAATCTGCCTATTTAGATTATCTCAATTAACTGGTCGTTCGGAATCTTCCCAACTAACCCATCTATTCATTCCATCTTGGTACCATTTATCTCCTTGTTGAAATAACAAATCATTATTTCTTTCCACTTTAAACTCTATGGGTTGATTATAAATACGACCATTTTTCCAAGCATTAAAACATGCAATAAGTGTATTGATTTCTTCATCTTTGGTTAAGTCCATATCTAAGGCATACAAATCTTTAACGAGCGCTATAACATTTTCTGGAGTATTCGTATCATAATGAATTAGAGGTGAAAGTCTTATGATATGGTCGTTAAGAGACTTACCTGTTGAAGATTTAAGAAACATCATAGCAATGTAATTGGCAGTATCGGGCGGTTGGTAAAGAATTGTTTTAGCCTGATGCAATACCGTTTCTTTGAAAAAGTTAAACTGTGGTTTCCATTTAGAAAAAGCGAATTTCTTTCTTCTGAATAGCAATGCGATTTGTTTCCAATCCCAAAAATCTTGCTTCGCATCTGAAGACATCAGTGAATTACTAGTGCCAATAGAAATAATTCTAATTTCTTTGAGAGGTATATTTAATTTATAAGCTTCAATGATTCCTGCTAAAATAGGATTATTGAACCCACCCAAAGCGCCTTCCCATAATTCATAAAAGATATCGCTTTCTTTTGCTTTAAAGCGAGCAGGGAAATCAAAATACTGCACTGGTGCGTTAGAAGATCCATTAATGGCCTGAGTTAACTTTACTGAATCATAGCCATTACCACTTGCAGAATATGATTTAAAGAACTTCGCACGGTTGTTAAGGGCATCGTATGTACATACTACAATCTTAAGAGATTCTTTGCCAATGAGTTTTGGCAATTCATTCATCTGTACTTTATCAATCTCAGGGAAAAGGTTCTCAAAAGCTTCCTTTTTCTTAGTTGCGCTATATTTTGGACCAAAGCCTGCGTTAAATAAACCAAGATAATCAACGGGGAAGTATCGGTCTTTAAATGTGTTTTTATGAAATATCTGTTCTCTATTCTTCTGATTTTGAAATAGAGTGATAGCTTTATCTATAGAATAATCTTCAGCTAAGGCAGCTAAAACTATACTACCCCCTGAATTAGCAATAACCAGGTCGAATTTTTTAAGTATTTCGTGACCATTTAGATTTCCATAGCGGTCTTTTAAGGTAAGTAACTGAATAATGGCCCAACTTCCGCCGCCATCGAGTGATAGAATTTTATACATTTCTACAAACCTATTGTATTACCTATAATATAGGTATTGACATTATTTAATAAAAGGCCGAGGGAACTACCTTTATTGGAGTTATTAAATATAAAGAATGCTTTTGGAATTCTGTTATAGGAATTCCTTGGTATTTATGAGGGTTTCATAAGATTCTACCATTTTATAGCATAATTTACCAACTAGATTATGAAACAACTACTCTTTAAATTTTTTTGAGACTAAGAAATACTTACCCTTACCAATTGAATACAGTTAAATTAAAATTCTGTTAATAAAAAAGAATGAACATTCATTTTCTATATCTTTGTACTTTAATCAAAAATTATGGCAGCACTTCAAAAAAGTATAGACAAGCGAAATGCGTTAATACAAGCAACAATTGAGTTGGTCAATAACGATGGGTTTCATGCTACGCCTATGAGCAAGATTGCTAAAATGGCAAGTGTTTCACCAGCTACCATTTATCTGTATTTTGATAATAAACAAGATTTAGTAAACAAAACCTATATCGAAGTTAAGGCATATTATACAGCCTATGCCTTTGAAACCTATGATGAAAGTATGCCAGTCGAGGTTGGTTTTGAAGTGATTTGGAAGCGCATAGCACAATTTAAAATTAAAGAGAGCGCAAATGCGTTGTTTTTAGCACAATGTGATAACACTCCCATGATTGATGAAGAGAGCAGGAAAGAGGGTATAAAGCATTTACAGCCCCTTCTCGACCTATGGGCTCGTGGAAAGAAAGAAGGCGTTATTAAACCGCTATCAGATTACTTGTTGTATGCCTACGCCATAAATCCGCTATCCTTCTTAATGATGGCACAAAATCGTGGTTCGGTTAAATTAACTAAACTAGAACTAGACCAAGCCTTTGAAGCAGCTTGGAGTAGTATTAAAGTCTAAAAACAACATGAATAAGACAGCGATTATATTAGGAGCATCGGGTTTGACCGGTGGTGTTTTACTTCAAAAATTAATTGAGGATAGCAGATATAGTACTATTAAATTATTTTCTAGAACACGAATAGAAGGTTTACCAAAAAAGGTGATTCAATTCATTGGTGATTTACTTGATTTTGAACAGTTTAGTAAAGATTTTATAGCAGATGAAGTGTATTGTTGTATTGGTACTACCGCAAAAAAAACACCAGACAAAAAGTTGTATAAGAAGATAGATTACGGAATACCCGTTGCCGCTGCTAAGCTTGCAAAGGAAAATGATATACCAACCTTCTTAGTTATTTCAGCTATGGGCGCAAATAAAGCAAGTAGTGTGTTTTATAATAGAACAAAAGGTGAAATGGAACAAGATGTGCTTCAGCTGGGCATTATGAATACTTCAATATTAAGACCATCATTAATTGGTGGTAAACGTAACGAACGTAGAGTGCTGGAAAAAATAGGAATTGTGGTATTCAAAATTATACAACCACTTTTTATTGGCCCATTAAAAAAGTATAAAATAATAAATGCAGAAAGCATTGCACAAGCCATGCTCAACCTTGCCAATAACACAAGTAATACAGAAGTAATTATTACTTCAAACGATATCATACAATTAGCTAAAAACAAGTAAAACAAGAGTGATTTAAATGGAATTATTAGATAAATTAAATTGGAGATACGCTGCAAAGGCAATGAACGGTAAAAAAGTAGCTGAAGATAAAATAGAACGTATTTTAGAAGCAGCGCGTTTAGCTCCTACATCAAGTGGGTTACAACCTTTTGAGATTATCGTCGTAAAGAATCAAAAAATTAAGGAACAAATTAGACCAGTAGCATGGAATCAATCTGTGATTACAGATTGCTCTCACCTACTTGTTTTTGCGGCTTGGGATACGTATACGGCAGAAAGAATAAATTACATGTTCGACTTAACGAACGAGATTCGTGGATTTAAGAATGAAGGATGGGAGAATTACCGTCAAATGTTACTAGGCACGTATCCACAAAAGAGTGAAGAAGAAAACTTTAACCATGCAACAAAACAAGCTTACATAGCTTTTTCACAATCTATTATTGCAGCAGCATACGAAGGTGTTGACGCAACCCCAATTGAAGGTTTTGAGCCTAGTGCTGTCGATAAAATTTTAGGACTGCGTGAAAAGGGCTTACGAAGTGCTGTATTACTACCAATTGGTTATAGAAATGAAAGTGCAGATTGGTTGGTGAACTTGAAGAAGGTGAGAAAACCAATGAAAGATTTGGTAACTGTTATTGAATAATATTTAGAAAGAATATGAACAATTTTAAATTTAAGAATCCGACCAAAATTTAAATTTAGTAAGGCTTAGGCGAGCATCAAAATCTTTCAACAGACAAAGTTGAGAAGATTATAAAAATGGCTTACTAGTTTTACCAATAAAAGTCTAATATATGGGTTGTCTTTAAGTAGGCAGCCCTTTTTTGTTTTTATAATATTGATGTTTTAATTCTCCTAACTTTTATAGTGCATTGTTATAAAGGTCTCTAAAGTATTAGTTTCAAGTATCCTATGGCTGAACTTTAGAAAACCAATATCTTCGCGCCCATTATGTGGATGTACCTCGGACTTTTAGCGGCACTATTTTTAGGCTTACACAACTTATGTAAGAAACATGCCGTACAAGGCAATGAAGTCTTTCCTGTACTTTTGGGCACGATATCCTCTGGGTTTTTATTGCTCCTCCCCTTTTATATTGGTTCTCAATTTTTTAAAGAGTACATGATTGATATACAATTTTATATCAATGACATTCCATTAAAAACGCATGGTTTTATTGCTATTAAATCCGCAATAATGGCCGCTTCATGGGTGCTGGCGTATCAAGCTTTAAAACATCTACCCATTACCATAGTAACACCAATACGTTCTGCAGGTCCGTTTTTCACATTTATTGGCGCGATAACCATATATCACGAAAAGCCAAATTCGTATCAATGGATAGGTTTTTTTCTAATCATTTTCTCAGTATTACTTTATTCAAGAATTGGTAAAAAAGAAGGGATTCATTTCAAACGTAACAAATGGATATTTGCGATTATCGGCGCTACTTTTTTAGGAGCATCCAGCGGGTTGTATGATAAGTTTTTAATTCAGAGTTTATCTTTAAATCCGCAGACATTACAATTCTGGTTCTGCTTTTACACCGTCTTAATTTTACTTATCATTTTAGCTATTACTTGGTTTCCTAATGCAGAAAAAAGAAAAGCCTTTAAATGGCGTTGGTCAATTCCTTTGGTTGGGGTTTTATTACAAATAGCCGATTATTTTTATTTTAAGGCATTACAAGATCCTGATGCATTGATTATGTTGCTTTCTGCCATTAAACGCAGTCAGATATTGATAGCAGTAGTAATAGGTGGAGTATTATTTAAAGAACAAAATAAACGAAAAAAGTTAGTACCCCTAGCTGGGATAATGGCAGGTGTTTTTCTAATTCTGTACTCCTAATAAACTAGCGATTTTGAGAGTGGCAATTATAAAAATGGTGCTAATACACGATTTTCCCCATTCGTTGGCAGTATATTTGTTGAATTATTAGCCTTTACTTAGGTTAAGTAATTTCATATGTTAATAGTTATGTCGTTTAAAAAACTGAATCCTTATTTATTAGAAATGTTAGAGCGTTTTTCAATTGAAGAACCTACACCTTTTCAAAAAAGTAGCATTCCTATCATAAAAAGTGGGTCAAATGTATATTGTACCGCACCAAAGGACAGTGGAAAAACGACTACCCTTATCCTTACCACACTACAAATATTAAAATGTGAAGCGGTAGGTAATGCACCCAGAGCTGTTGTGGTTGTTGAGAATAAAGAAAAGGTACTTGAACTTTACGATGAATTTTTACGGTATACTAAGTATTCTTCACTACGAGTGTATGCTAGCTATAAGGAGTTACACATCGACATTCAAAAATCGGAAATATTTGAAGGTATAGACATACTCATAACGACACCTACTACCCTACACAAATTGTTTCTTTTAAATGGTGTAAGTACTTCGCAATTAAAAATTTGTAGTATTGACGATGGAGGTTTTCTGACACAAAAATCAGATTACACAGCTATGATTACGGTGGCTCAGAGTATTATGAAATGTCAGTATGTATTGTATTCTGAAAAAATTAATCCGAAATTAAAACGCTTCGAAGAGTTCTTTATGGAACGTGCGCAACATGTAAAAATTTAGTACACAAATAGATATGTTTAAATTTGAATATGGTAAATAATACCTACCCTACTATTCTGTTGAATTAGAAGTTGATATTTCTTCTTTCATAACCATGCCTTTAACACAAGACACAACCACTAAAAGTAAAATGCTTGAAATAAGACTAATTCTACTAGTTATAGATTTCATTATTGGCATTATTTAGTTATTAGGTAATAACGGAATTGCTCAATGACTTATTATATCGATCAACAATTATCGTTGGGTTACAATTAATTACATAATAGGGTGTTTAGCATATTGAATTTACGAAAAAAAGTAAAAGCAGAATGTAGCTTCTCGATTTTTTAGGTGTACGGTATATAATTTAATTGAAACCGTAGTTTTCTACTTAGACCTCCATTTGTTTTATATAACCATGATAATTAAGTTTTTTAATAGTGCTATTATACCCTATTTCAAAAATGGTTTCAATATATCTCATATCGAATGTAGCAAATGAGCTTAATTCTTCTGGTGAAATCACCAAGTCACATTGTACGAATTTTGCTATAGAATCCGAAACAGATTTTATTTTATAAGCCCTATCTACAACATTGTATGAATGTTTTAAGTCTTTAGGTTTAATGCTTTTTAATGGATTAACATAACTACCAATAATTTTATCGCAATGAGAAAGTAAAGGTTCAATTGGGAAATTGTTAAGCACTCCACCATCCACATAAAAAGAGCCATTAATAACGATTGGTGAAAAGACTCCAGGAAAAGTGGCTGACGCCAATACTGGCTTTATTAATTCTCCTTCTTGAAAAATAACAAGATTACCTTTGATTATATCTGTTGCGGTAATAAACAGAGATTTCGGTAATGATTCGAAAGTGTCTTTTGGAAAGAACTTTTTAAACTCATCATAAAATTTTTCAGTATCGAGAAATCCTGGTTTATTACGAGCAAATCTATAGGCATGAAATATAGGAATAACTTTAAAAAACTCTAAAATATCGGGCCATTTTATACCACCCGCATATAAAGCACCTACAATTGCCCCGGCACTTGTGCCAGAAATATGCGTGGGAGATATACCATATTCTTCCAACGCTTTTATAACCCCTATATGGGCAACACCCCTAATGCCTCCTCCTGATAAAACTAATCCAGTATTCATTTTATATGCTTTTTATGACCTTAACTAATAAAAGAAAGAATCACTTTTTTGCGACTATTATAAATTAGACTAAACCGCCATCGATTTCTACATTCTCTAGGCAACCACCACGATAGTAGTAAATATTTTCGAATGTGTATTCAACTGTTAGATCAATCTGTTCTGGATTTAAACCAACTAAATCTACTATAGTGTTATAAATTAAAGGAGATTTTAATACCCTCTACAATCATACCGGTACCTATAATAGCTATGATTAAACCCATTATTTTACCAATTACGGAAATAACATTATACCCAACTATTTTAAGAATAAGGTCACTTAACTTAAAAGTGAAATAAGTTATTAAACTCATAAGTCCAAAAATAGCTATCACTAAAAATATTTGAATGGGCTCAACTTTAGACACAAAATTCATAGAGGTAACAATCGTACCAGGACCTGCCAAAATTGGTATTGCCAGTGGAGATACCGCTATGTTCTCATCAATGTGCACGTCATTAATACTTTTTACACTTGATTGCTTTGATTGAAGCATATCAAAACCAATATAAAAAATTAAGATACCTCCTGTAATTTTAAATGCGGGTATACTAATATTGAAAAGTTCAAAAATAAATTTACCTAAAAGCACAAAAACGGTTACAATGATAAACGCAATAATATTCGCTCTTTTGTTTATATCTTGTTTTGTTTTTTCATCTGCACCTTGTGTTAATGACAAAAAAAGCGTCATGTTCGATATAGGGTTAGTGATAGCGAAAAAACCAGTAAATACAGTTATTGAGAAAGTAATTAAGTTATCCATTTGCTGTTAAATTATCTGTCCAAAAAAAGCGATGGAAAGTTTCAAAAGGAACAACTTCACCGATTTTTTTCAAAGTGCAAAATTACTTGAATTTTGTGACGTGCAACAGTGTTGTATTATAAAGCATTATCAAAATTAAATGCTTATAATTCATAGTGTCAAAATGCACCTATATAAACTGGTGCACTCATATCAATCTAATTTAATAGGGTTACTTGCAAGTAATAATATTTTAAAATGCCTTAATAGATTGGTTATAGTTCAGATTCTTCTTTACTAAAACCAAAAGCAACCATATAAACTAAACCGTATTTGTCGGTATCAAAACTAAATTTATCTTTTAATTAAGCCTCAACTTTATTTTGATGAAAGCCTTCAATGGGGCAACTATCATTTCCTCTTGTAAATGCTTAAAATCTTCCATCAAAGTCATTATATAAGCCGCCGTTAATCGTAAAATATGCATAAACTACTTTTACTGGAAATTTAGTGCCAGTACACACTTCTATTACCAATTGAGGTAAAATGGTAAGTGAGGAAAAGGAAAGGTTAAAGAATAATAATATTCAATGCGCTTTATGCTGTTTTATATTTTATTGTATATTTTTTTAATTAATTAAACCTATGTTAAAAAATGAATGTTCATTCTTTATTGTAATACCTTTGAATAACAATTAGAAATAAATACGAAAGCTTGAGTTTAGCTACGTAGTGTAAAGGTCAACTCTTTAACTATAACAAACTTTAGTGAATGAATTATTAATGAGGTAAATATATTTATAATGATTAAGTCAATAAATTTAAAACAACGCCCAATCGGTATTCCTACCCTAGCAGATTTCGAATTTAAAGAGCAGGAAAATAACGTAACATTATCTGAAGGAGAAATTCTTTTACATTCTACATATATCTCAGTAGACCCCTATTTACGTGGCCGAATGAGCGATTCTAAATCTTATATACCCCCTTTCGAAGTAGGCAAGCCTATTAGTTCAGGTGTAGTTGCAGAAGTTATTGAAACCAAAAATGATAACTTTAAAAAAGGTGATTTTGTAGCTGGAATGTTACCATGGAAAACGCAACAAGCTTCTAATGGTGAAGGTTTACAGAAAGTAGATAAAAATAAGGCTCCTTTAAGTGTCTATTTAGGTATCGTAGGTATGACCGGCTTAACCGCCTTTTTAGGACTCCATGAAATTGGAAAACCTAAAAAAGGAGAAACTTTGGTCGTTTCTGGTGCGGCAGGTGCCGTAGGTAGTGTTGTTGGTCAAATAGGTAAAATACTTGGCCTTAATGTTATTGGTATTGCTGGGTCGGATGAGAAAGTGAATATGTTGACTTCAGAACTTGGTTTTGACCACGGTATTAATTACAAAACCACAAAAGATATGAAGTCTGCTTTACAAAAGGCAGCTCCCAATGGTGTAGATATTTATTTTGATAATGTTGGCGGACCAATTTCTGATGCGGTGTTGTTCAGTATAAACAGATTTGCACGTATGATTATTTGTGGAGCAATATCGGTTTACAATAATACCGAATTACCAACAGGTCTTAGCGTACAGCCTTTCTTAGTGAAGAATAGCGCCTTAATGCAAGGGTTTATTGTTTCAAATTATGCGGATAAATTCCCAGAAGCCATGAAGCATTTAGTTACTTGGTTAGGTGAAGGTAAATTGACTTACAAAGAAACAATTGTAGAAGGTTTCGAAAACACTCCCCAAGCATTTTTAGATATGATGGCAGGGAAAAATAAAGGGAAAATGATAGTTAAGGTTTAACAAAGCAATTAGTTATAAATCAAAAAAAATAGAAAATGAAAATATTATTTGTATTGACCTCTCATGATACATTGGGAGACACAGGAAAGAAAACAGGATTTTGGATTGAAGAGTTTGCTGCTCCGTATTACGCTTTATTAGACAAAGGTGCTACTATTACAGTAGCTACGCCAAAAGGAGGCCAAGCCCCTATTGATCCTAGTAGTGATACCGAAGATGCGCAGACTAAAGATACTAAGCGTTTTAAAGGTGATAAAGCGGCTCAAGATATTATTGCCAATACTAAGGTATTAGCAGACATTAATGCCTCAGATTTCGATGCGGTTTTCTACCCAGGTGGACACGGACCGTTGTGGGATTTAGCGAACGATGCTACATCGATTAAATTGATTGAAACATTTAACGCTAAAGAAAAACCTGTAGCATTTGTATGTCACGCTCCAGCAGCTCTAAAAGGAGTTAAAGGAAAAGATGGAAGTCCGTTAGTGAAAGGCAAAAAAGTTACCGGATTTACTAACACTGAAGAAGCTGCGGTTCAATTAACCAACGTAGTTCCTTTCTTAGTAGAAGATATGTTGAAGGAAAATGGCGGGATCTATTCTAAGAAAGAAGACTGGGCTGCTTATGCAATTCAAGATGGTAATTTGATTACAGGTCAAAACCCTGCATCATCAGAATTAGTTGCTGAAAAACTTTTAGCTTCTTTGAAATAAAACATTAAGTTTTAAAATAGTAAAAAGTCTGTAAACCTATATTTACAGGCTTTTTTGGTTTAAAATGGTTGTTAAACCTATAAACTATTTATATATAATATTGTAGGTGTTAAAAACTAACCCTCCGTCATATGATTGGGTATCCGTAAGATTCAATTTATAACCTTGTTTTGAATCGCCGAATAAACGAATACCATCACCCAGTAGTAAAGGATTCAATTTTATCTTTAGTACATCAATAAGTTTATGTTCTAATAACCAACCTACGTAAATACCTCCGCCACATCAATAGATATCAGTTTTGAAGTCTTTTTTAACTCGTTGATTTTATCAATTTTAACATCAGGTATGAGATGAATTTTTTCATGTTTATCCTTAAAATGTAACGATTTAGAAAATATATAATGATTCATATAAGGATATGAAGGTTGCCCTGATATTAATCTGTAGGCATAGCCAAACTCATAGGTGTTTCTGCCCATGATTACGGTTTCAAATTCCTTTAAATCGTTTAAGTATTGTGTAACGCCATTTCCTTCTCCTACAAATCCACTTATATCAGCATCTAACCCGCATATAAATCCATCAATAGATATAGCTACATAATACACTACCTTTTTCATCGTACCCTTTTTTATATTCTAAAGTTACGATTTCGGAATAATATTCTGATTCACTCTAAAAAAGTTGTTAGGATCATATTGGTGTTTGATAGTAGCTAATCTCGTATAATTCTGCTTGTAGCTGTCTTGCACACGTTCTTGACCTTCATCCATCATAAAATTAGAATATGCGCCACCGGCAGAATAAGGGTGTAGTGCTTCATAATACCCTTTACACCATTTTGTAATTTTATCAGCATTTTTTGGGTTGGGATCAACACCGATATATACGCCACAATACTCCGCATCACGATATGCCCAAGGAGTATCGGTAGCTCCTACTCTACTCGCCGCACCGGTAATTGGGTATAAATGCATTTGTGATAAAGGTGTTGGTATTTTAGAACCGAATTTTAAATGTTGTGCACGAATATCTGCATTTAAAGAATTGAAGAAATCGGCTCTCCAATACCATTGCATTCCCGTAGGTAATAATCCATCGAACATGGTCTGAATAGCAGGATAAGGCATTTCCCCCACGTGTGCGAAGATTGGTTTTTTGGCTAAAATAGGGGCAAAAGCTTCTTCTGCCTTCGCCATATCACCAACATAACACCAAACAATACCGCAGAATTTCTTATTATGCAAATGGGCAGGAAACGGAGATTCAGGAATAACCATTGTGGCGATAAATCCGTTAATATTCTCTGAAGCTGTTCGTATAAAACCATCAAACCATTCCATAATTTCTTCAACCTGTTCAATGGGCCATAGGGTTGGTCCGCCATACACTGTTTTAAGTTTATGTGCCTTAAATGTAAACTCGGTAACTACACCAAAATTACCACCACCACCACGAATTGCCCAGAACAAATCTGAATGCTTATTTTTATTGGTAGTCACTATTGAGCCATCAGCTAAAACCATTTCAGCTTCCAATAGATTATCAATAGTAAGACCGTATTTACGCGCCAAATACCCGACGCCACCACCAAGGGTAAGCCCGCCAACACCAGTCGAAGAAACCATTCCTGAAGGTATGGCAAGTCCGTGCTCATGAGTAGCTGTATCCACTTCATTCCAAATACACCCACCACCAACTTGTACAGTATTATTTTCAGTATTAACAGAAATGGACTTAAGACCAGATAAGTCAATGACCAATCCGCCGTCGCACAATCCTAGTCCGCCGCCATTATGACCACCTCCTCGAATGGCAACAAGTAGATTATTATTTCGACCAAAATCAACAGCTATTTTAACATCATGCACATTGGTACACAAAGCAATGGCCCCTGGACGTTTGTCTATCATGGCATTATAAACTTTTCGTACTTCGTCATACGAAATGTCATTAGTTGTTATGAGCTTACCTTTTAATTGCTTTCGTAGGCTTTCTGTAAGTTTTTCTGTGATAGGCTGTTGAAGGTTTTTCATGGTTCTGTTTTTTTGTAATTGTATTATTTTGATATCATCATTCCTTTTAATGACCACAATATTGCAAGGACATCTTTTTTGGATTCCTCATCAATACCATTTTGATCCAAAGCTTTGAAAATATCATCCATCACATGCATATACTCTCCAGGACTTATATTCATTCCTGTATGGGCAGTGACCATATCTTTTCCGGTGTAGGTTGCTGGTCCGCCACTACCGGCACTAAAAAAATCGATAGTATGGCTTTTAATTACAGCCAGACGTTGCGGTTGATCTTTTAATGGCAGGAACCTAGCGTTAACGGCTGGGTTTTCCATGTGGTTAGTAACGGTGTTATCAACAATAGTGGAGATTCCTGCTCTTCCTCCTAGACGTTCAAAAAGTGATTTATTCATAATATATAGGTTTTAAAGTGATTGTTGTTTAAATAGTTTAGTAAATGGAATTAGCATTGGTACCTTTTTTTGATAGGAAACATAGGTATCACCCAATACTTTTTTTAAGTCTCTTTCTTCTAAGAACTTTACTGCTACCAGAATATAGACAGTAGTCACTGCAGCAAATAGTAAGTGACCTGTCGTCATTGTTGGGGTTGCCCAAAATGCGATTAAAAAACCCAACATTATTGGATGCCGAACCAATCCGTAGAAATAGTTGACTTGGAATGATGGAGATTTTGAAACTCTATTTTTAAGATTGTCTACAATTTGAGTAAGACCAAAGAGTTCGAAATGACTTATCATAAAAGTGGATAACAATACAATTAACCATCCTATAAAATAAAGAACTTGTATACCCATCGCGATGGTACTATTTTCAACCGTCCAAACCGTATCGGTCATAGGTTGCCATTTCCAAAAAATGAGTAACAATGTTAGGCTGGTCAGTAGAATATACGTGCTTCTTTCTGCAGGCTTACCAATTATTTTAACCCACCAATTTTTAAAAGCTGGTCTAGCCATAACGCTATGTTGAATTGCAAATAAGCTCAATAAGCTTATATTGGTCAAAAGAGCGGTCATCATATCAATTTCAGTACCCGTGTCTATGCCTTTAAGCACCCAAAAATTATTGACGAAGCCAATAGAATATAGAAAAGAAACCAGAAAAATAATGTAGGCTAAAATTCCGTAAATGAGTATTAAAATATTTTTCATGACTTGAAGTGTTTTGGTTGTCTATACCAAAGCTAGTCATGCTTTTTTATAATAAATTCTACATTTCAACCAAACACTATAACAATTCGTTCAGGGTGTAATTCCTTTTATTTCAATTTGTTAAGCATTTTTCATAAAGGAGGATGGCGAAACCCCGTACTTTTTATGAAAACACTTTGTAAAATAGGCAGCACTATTGAAGCCTGTTTTAAAAGCAATTTCAGAGATAGTTTTATTATTTCTACGCAAAAATTCTAATGCCTTTTCTAATCTATGTTCTTGAATTAAATTATTCGTGGACGTATGTAATATGCTTTTCGTTTTTCGATACAATTGAGAAGTGCTCAAACCTAAATGTAAACAAAACTTCTCGACACCTAAATCAGGATTCTGCCATTCACTGTCTAAGTAATTCATTAGACTATTTAAAAACTGTTCTTCTTGAATTGGTAGTGTTTTTATTTCATTGGTTGATAACCGTAAGTTCTGATTTTCACTTTCAAATAATTCCTTTACTTCTGAAGTGATAACAATTTGTTGTTTTGAAATAGCGGTTAAGCGTTTTGCAGTTTTAATTGTTTCTTCAAAAAAACCATGTTCTTTGGTCACAGGTACACCGGCACTTACACCAATACACAATTGTTTAGTGTTCGAATTAGAGTCAGAAAAAACCTTTTTTATGGACAACGATGCATTAATGGCCTTAGTGGTGGAGGTAAAAGAAATTAATAGGTAGTTACTGGAGTTTTTAATCAAACGACCTTCATTTTTTTCTGTAATCGTTTTAATCAATGTGAATAGTTTGTTGTCAGGAACAGTCGTAAGTTCGTTTTCAAAAAGTTGAAGTACCACTAGAATTCTAAAAGCAGGATCATTAACAATATTCAATTCTTTTTTTTGAGATTTTGTAGGATCCTCTATTCGACCTAAAAATGATTCAACAATACTGGCATCTACTTCAATGATCGTATTTGGCACCTCACCATGTGCTTGAGCATGCATTTCTGTAATAGCTTCTTTATTAGGTGCCTCTACCAAGCAAAAAGCTGTTTTTCTAATATCGTCATACCAATACGTAAGACCCTTGCAGCAATATTGGTGTTGAATTCGAAGATCTTCCTTATGTATAGTGGCAACAATTTCAGCAGTTACTTCTTCTGCCACATCGTGGCGATCCATATATATAGGCATTTGGTATATTTTACAAGGTTAACACTCGTTTAAACCCAGGGGAAGTTAATGTGCTAGTCTTATAAAAGTAGGGAATTTTTATTAAGGAGAGAATTATACTAATTATATTAAAATCAGTATGATTAGATTTCCTTTAACAAAGCTTCAGCATCAGTAATTAATTGAGCAATTGATGCTCTGTTTAGACCATTATAAATACCACGTATGTGCTTGTTCTTATCAATTAAAAGGAAGTTTTCGGTATGTAGAAAGTCAGTGATATCTTTTGGAATACCCAAATCATTTTCCACGAAATATTGATTTCTACCTAGGCTATAAATCTCCGTTTTATCACCAGTAACCAAATGCCATTTAGAATCAATTATCCCATTTTTATCGGCATAGGTTTTTAGCACAGAAACCGAATCAATTGAAGGAGTTACTGAATGGGAAACTATAGAAAAGTCAGATTCGATAACTATTAAATCTGGCTATGATTTGCACAAGGTCAAGTATGAAAATATCCTGTTCGTGTTTAGTGATAGTGAGTATGTTACTTTTCATAAGGTAAATAATAAAATAATGAGCAACCAAAGTTTTAAAACGTTAGAACAAGAATTACCCAGTTATCTATTTATAACAGTTCATAAATCTTATATCGTAAATAAGAATAGTGTAACGGGATTAAAAGGTAGAGACTTACTTCTTTCTGAAGTAAATATTCCCGTAAGTGATTCTTATTTTGACTATATTAAAGAAGAATTATTCTAGGCTTTAAAACCGTGGTATACTTAATCTATTTCCCAGCTTATTTTCACAATGTTTTAATAACTTTGCCCACTAGTTTTAAAACCAAGTAATGAACATTTTCAGATTCCTGTTTTTCTTTTTCATTTTTCAAACGATTAGTCAAAATGCATATGGACAATTGGTGAATATAGAATCGAAAAGAATGCAGAAAGATTCTACCCGGTTTGCACTTAAAAGTGATGTCTTAGCTAATTATACAGATAATAATGGAGACTATATTTTTCAAATAGGTTCAAACATTACCACGCAATTAAAGTCTAAAGATTTAAAGAAAATATACTTTTTCATTGGTAACTATAACCTAATTAGAAGTCAAAATCAAGATTTTCAGAACTCATGGTTTTTTCATTTTCGCTACAATCAAAAAATATCAGAACTCTTTAGATTAGAGGCGTTCATCCAAAACCAGAATAATAAATTATTGACCATTACTAGTCGAAATTTAATCGGTGCAGGCATTCGTTTAAAAATGATTTCAACAGAAACTACGAAGGCTTATTTTGGAAATGCATATATGTACGAAATTGAAAAGATTGATGTCACCAATGAACTTTTTTATAATCACAGAAACAGTAGTTACCTTTCCATAAATCAATCATTTAAAAAAACACGATTAGATTTAACAGGAACAGTATACTTTCAACCACTATACCAACAAATTTCTAATCATCGCATATTGTGTCAATTAAAGGCCGAATTACCAATAACAGAGATAATAAGTTTATCTGCGCTTTATAATTATTTCTATAGCAGTTTTTCGCCTACGGCGGAAAATGACCGCTCTTCTAACTTGAGTTTCGGCTTCACATTTACTATGTAAATTGATTTTTTTAATCAATTTTAATATGATTAAAGTAATCTTAGGATTGAAACTCACCATTAAAATTTATAACCCCCTAAGGATAAAAGTAATATGTACTTAACTGAAATTTTGTGAATATCTATCCTCTTTTTTAACCATAAGAACTATGGCTAAAACTTATATTTGACAACCCTAAAACAAAATAATATGAGCGCCACTTGGTACGAGTGTAAAGTAAAATATAGAAAACTTGATGAAGCTTCAGGTACGCAAAAAGTAAAAACAGAACCTTTTTTGGTCGATGCAATTTCGTATACAGAAGCCGAAAGCAGAATTACTGAAGAAATGGCGGCTTATTTAAGCGATAGTGATGAAATTAAAATCACTAATATTAAAGTAGCTAACTATGCAGAAATTCATCCTTTTGAGAATTCAGACCGATGGTTTAAATCTAGAGTTTCTTTAATTGCCTTTGATGAAGAAAGCGGTAAAGAACGTAAGACAAATATGTATTTGCTGATACAGGCAAATGATGTTAAAGAAGCTTATGACAATACCATTAGTGTAATGAAAGATACTATGGGTGAGTATACTGTACCTGCTATTTCAGAATCACCTATTATGGATGTATTTCCATATTTTTCAGGTGAAGAGGATGATATGGCACGTGTAGAAAAATTTAATGTTTTGAAAGATTCTGTACCCGCAGTGGCAGAAGTTATTGAAGAAGAACCTATTGAAACAGAAACTGAGGCCGAAGTAGAAGTAGAAGCTTAAGCTCTGAATTCTCTCGGACTTATTCCTTTCAATTTTTTAAAAGTGCGATTAAAATGAGACACACTTTCAAAACCACAGTCAAAAGCTATGGCCTGTATGTATTTATCTGACGTTGATAAATACATACAGGCCTGTTCAATTCTAGAAGAATTTAAAAATGTAACGAAGGAATGACCTACGGCCTTTTTAAACCATCTACAGAAAGATTGTTCTACCATGTTAGATATATCTGCCATCTCTTTTACAGTTAGTTTTTTGTCTAAATTTTCGAGAATATACGTGGTAATAGTTTTAATTTTATCTTGAGATTTAGCACTTACTATTTGATGCTTGTATGTTGAGGAAGCCAGATACTTTCTATTTTTATGATGAAATAATTGATGCAATATTTGAAGCAAAACAGCTACCTGTTCCGTTGTGGTTACACCTTCAAAATCATGTATCAATTGAAGAATATTTACCTTGGGTTCAATGAATTGAATACCTCTTTCAGCTTCACTGTATAAAACATGAAGTAGTTCACATTCCTTAAACGAATTAAATATATGGGAAGGAAATTGCAATACAATGGCACCTTGCCGCTCCTGTTCATTATAATTTAGAGATGCGTAATTATGAGGAAGATTCGCTCCCATAAGCACTAAATCATTTTTAGAGTAGGGAAGAATACTATTTCCAACAAAACGAGTACCACAACCTTTAGTAATAAGGGTAAGTTCTAACTCTGGATGATAATGCCAAAATGGTTTAAACTGAGTTTCTTCCAATTTAAAAAAACGAAAAGATATATTTGATTCTTGTAAACCGATATTTTCAACAACAGGCTTCACTATAACTTATATTAACAATTATTCATGATAAATTAAGTTATAAAAGTTTAGATATACATAGTATTGGTTAAAATCGAAAAACTTTTAACGATGTTAACTGCCTAATTTTACATATCAAAATCGTAATTATTATGAAAAAGCATGAATTAATTGATGAACCATATACCCTAACCAAAGATCAGATTGATTTTTATAGTACATACCGTTACATTAAATTGAAGGATGTTTTTGATGTAGAAACGCTTTCATACTATAATGAGCTTATTTCAAAAAAAGTAATAGAAATAAAAGCAGATTCAAAACCTTTAGAAAAAAGAGATACCTATGGTAAGGCATTTGTACAGTTATTCAATTTGTGGAAAGAAGACGAAGCCATAAAGAAACTAATATTTTCAAAAAGATTGGCTCAAATAGCCACAGGCCTTATGCAAGTTAAAGGTGTGCGACTATACCATGATCAAGCTTTATTTAAGGAAGCAGGCGGCGGTATTACTCCTTGGCATGCCGATCAGTATTATTGGCCATTACAAACGGATAAAACTGTTACAGCCTGGATTCCATTACAAGAAACTCCTTTAAATATGGGGCCTTTAGAGTTTAGCGCTGGAAGCCATGAAATTATTGATGGTAGAGACCTTTCTATAAGTGATGAAAGTGAAAAGGCCATACAAAAAAGATTGAGAGTAACCGATTTTAAACATATTATAGAGCCTTTTGATGTTGGGGAGGTCAGTTTTCATTCCGGTTGGGTATTTCACCGTGCAGGAGCGAATACAACTCAAGAAATGCGTAAGGTAATGACCGTTATTTATATGGATAAGGATATGAAATTAAAAAAGCCAAGTAATGATGGTCAACAGAATGATTGGGATACTTGGTGTCCTGGTGTCCAAATTGGAGAAACCATTAATTCACCCTTGAACCCTGTTCTATATTAAATGAAGAAAATTAACTATCTATATCCGCATTGGGGAAGTGATAATTTATCCGCTTCAGATTTTTTTGAACTTGTAAAGATAAAAGGTTTTCAAGGAGTTGAAATTAATCTTCCCGAAAATGAAACCTTTGAAAAAGAATTTTTGAGAGGTTTGGAAAAATCACGAGAGCAAAATCCAAATTTTATTTGCGTTTTACAGCAAGTATTACCTGTAAAATTGGAAACGGTGGAAGCATATATTCTAAATATGTTGACTCAGCTAGAACGTATGTTGCCTTACTATCCAAATTTTATTAATTCCCATACCGGAAAAGACCACTTTTCATTTAAAGATAATTGCTTGGTAATTGAAGCAATAGAAAGCTTTTCTAAGCAAAACAATATTCCTGTTTATCATGAAATTCACAGGGGTCGCTTTACCTTTCATTCCGCCACTACCCTTTGTTATTTAGAAAAATATCCACAATTAAAATTAGTGGGTGATTTATCGCATTGGTGTGTGGTTTCAGAAAGTATGTTACAAGATCAAGAACATATCCTTGAAAAAATTATTCCCCACATTAAGCACATTCATGCCCGTGTTGGTTTTGAACAGTCTGCACAGGTAAATAATCCGTTTGCACCAGAATGGAAAAATTATTTAAATCAATATTTAGTTTGGTGGCAACGTATAATTAATGTACATACTGCAATGGAGGCTATAAGTATAACACCAGAATTTGGACCTTACCCCTATATGCCACAAATGCCTTTTAATAAAGAACCATTAGCTAATCAACATGAATTAAATATTGGCATGAAAAACTTTTTAGAAAATCAATTAATTTCCTCATAACCATTGTAAATACATAAAAAGTCTTTTGTTTTAATTCAACAATTAATAATCATTTTTCCTGCTTGCTGTCTGTCCTTTTGCTAAAAGAGATTAAATAATTTTTTCCTTTTACTCCATTGTATACTCTTGAAATTTCAATTTAATTAAAAAAATACATGCACTGGTTTAAACTACAATTAGATTCGCAACAAGTAAATTTGTAGGAAATTACATACAAAATTAGATGTTTCACAACATAAATAAGGTAAGGTCTAAAGTAGGTAATATATTTACCTCGAAATTCCCCCAGTGTTATGAAGTATAAATTTTCTAAAGGTAGTTTTCAAATATACCTGTTAGTATTTACTCTTAATTTTATTGTCTTATCTAATATTAATGGACAAACAGTAAAAAAAATTAAAACAAAAATAGAAGAACTAAAAACATCTCCAGATTTTAATCATGAAAACCCTGCTTACATTGATTTATTATTTGAATTAGCAAAAGAACAAATTCATATCAATATCGATAGTACCCTTCTATTAGCAAACGAAGGATTAGCTTTAAGCTTAAAATCAAATTATAAGAAAGGGGAAGGATATGCATATCTACGTTTAGGCGATTATTATTCTCAGTTGTCTAATAAAGAAAAGTATAAAAATGCCTACGATACAGCATTAGCATTTTCAACTAAATATAAATACGAGCAACTTAAAATTATTGTTCTCAATAATTATGGAACAACCCTATCAATCGATGGTGATGTAGATAATGCGCTAAAATTTTATTTGGAAGGTATTGAATTGAGTAAAAAAAATAAAGACAATAAAATGTTGTCTATTCTATATGATAACATTGCAATTATGTATAGTGGTCTTAAAGACTATGAAACTGCCCTTACTTTTCATGAGAATTCCATAAGATATATTAAGGAAAATCAAGATGAAGTTTCATTGGCTAGAACCTTAAGTAATATGGCATTTGCAAATGCTTATATGCATAATTTTAAAGAAGCCAATAAAGCATTAGATAAAGCAATGTTAATTTTCACCGAAGAAGGAGAAATGGACTGGCTGTCTTATTGCTATGAGGTAAAAGGAATAATTGCTCTTGAAAAAAAAGATTATACTAATGCCTTAGAATGGTATATGGAAAGTAATTTGCTCTGTGAAGATTTAGACTATTTTACAGGTTCCTTAAATACCTATAATGGTTTGGCAGAAGCTTATATAGGGCTAGGTAAGATTGATTCAGCAGAACATTATGCATTAAAGGCTAATATAGAATCGAAAACTTCCTACTATCCAGATGCACTAATGAGGTCTTCTAAAACTCTTTCAACAATTAACAGATTAAAAGGACAGTATAAAACAGCCTTAGATTATCAAGATATTTACTTAAAACTTAATGAAGAGGCAGATTCAGAAAACTTCAAGAAAGGTTTGGAAATGTTGCGAAGCAATCAAAAATTTGAAGTTCAGAAAAAACAAATACTTGACGAGAAAAATAGAGAATTAGCAAGCCAGCAAGCACTTACTTATATTGCCTCAGGTGGAGTCATCTTGCTCATAGTAATGTTTATTTTAATTTATAGAAACTATAAGGTTCAAGGGCAATTTAATGGGATTTTGCAAAAAAAGCAACAAATATTAATCCAAAGAGAATTAGAATTAAAGGAAAGTAATACAACAAAAGATAAACTATTCTCACTTATAGCACACGATTTAAGAGGTCCTATTCACTCCTTTCATGGAATAATGCATTTATATGTACTTGGTCAAATGCCAAAAGAAGATTCAGACAAATTTTTACCAGTAGCCCTGCAAGATCTAAGCTCGATAGCAGAAATGCTTGATAATCTATTAATATGGGGAAAAACTCAAATTAGTGGTACATCACATGAGCCAAAGAATATCAATATTCATAGGTTGGTTCAAAAGAACGTTCGTTTACTAAAACCACTGGCAGATAAAAAATCAATTGACATAATAAATGAAATCGTTGAAGACATAGTTAGTTTCAGTGATGCTGCACATATAGATATTGTATTAAGAAATCTACTTAGCAATTCAATTAAATTCACCAATTCTAATGGTAGTATTACTATTTCTGGGATAGAAGAAGATGGCCATTTACAGCTTTCGATATCAGATAATGGGGTTGGAATGAATTTAGAAGCACAAAATAGGCTATTTAAGAAAAATAATTATGAATCTACCTTCGGCACTAATAATGAAAAAGGAACTGGGTTAGGATTATACCTATGTCAAGAAATGGTAGAAAAGAATGGGGGTAAAATATGGGTAGAAAGTGTTTTAAAAAAAGGAACTACTTTTTATTTTACTATTCCTTCCAAATTAAAAATAAAAAAAGCAGTTTAAAGTAATCGTTAAAAAAGAAGACCTAATAACTTCAAAGATGAAAAAATCTGATGTTGAACACTTTAGATTCTTTATTAATCATAACATTGTATTGCTTAAAAACAAAAACACGATTTTCTTTACCTAGGTTCGAATGCATATTACAGACCAAGATTACTTATATTTAGGTTCGGAAAACCAACCAAATATATAATCCTATGACTTCGAGAAGAAAATTTTTGGAAACATTATCGGTAACTTCGTTTGCTATACCTATTTTGTACAGTCCTGCCAGCTTATTTGCAGCAACTACTGAACCATACGACGGACCTATTCTAAAAGTAGCCATAATGGGTTTAGGTAGTTACGGTACGCGTGTAGCGGAAGCTATGCAATCTTGTAAGCGAGCTAAATTGGTAGGCGTAATTAGTGGTACACCTAGCAAAATAAAAAAGTGGCAATCGAAATATAATATTCCAGAAAAGAATTGCTATAACTATGAAAATTTCGATGCTATAAAAGACAATCCAGATATTGATGCCGTTTATATTATTACCCCTAACGGATTGCATAAGGAACAAACTATTCGAGTAGCCAAAGCAGGTAAACATGTCATAAGTGAAAAGCCGATGGGTATCAATGCCCAAGAAGGGCAAGAAATGGTAGATGTTTGTAAGGCTGCAAATGTAAAATTGTTGATTGGTTATAGAATGCATTTTGAACCTAAGACCGTTGCCGTTATTCAAATGCGAAAAGACGGAGTTTTTGGTGAGACCAAATTTTTTCAAGGGCAATCAGGGTTTACAATAGGAGACCCAACACAATGGCGTTTGAACAAAGAACTTTCTGGTGGTGGAGCTATGATGGATATTGGTATTTATTCTATAAACGGTGCGCGCTATATGCTAGGTGAAGAACCGGTTTGGGTAACGGCACAAGAAACAAAGACAGATCCAGTAAAATTCAAGGAAGGTATCGATGAAACGATACAATTTCAAATGGGTTTCCCTAGTGGTGCTGTGGCTAATTGCCTTTCTACGTATAGTATGAACAATTTAGACAGATTTTATATGACTGGTTCTAAAGGATTTGTAGAAATGCAGCCGTCTACAGGTTACGGACCAATTGAAGGAAGAACACATAAGGGCCCATTGACCCAACCTCACGTTACACATCAAACGTTACAGATGGATGGTATGGCTGCACTGATTTTTGATGGTGTACAACCTATCGTTCCCGTTGATGGAGAAGAAGGTGTAAAGGATATGAAAATTATTGACGCTATATTTTTAGCGGCAAAAACAGGAGAAAAAGTAACCTTATAATCTAGAGTTTTTAATTAGTTCAATTATTAGACTATTTATATTCTAGCAATTCTATTTTACGAAAATCTATTGGGTGGCTATTGGACTGTAAAGAGACATAGCCACCTTTTACTTTTGCACCACTACCGGTTATCAACATTTTAGCCGTTTCATTTTCTACGTTATAAGTGGGGTTCGCATAGTTTAAAATCTCCTCACCATTTACATAATGTGTGATTTTACCATCTCTCACATCTATCTCAGCAGTAACCCATTGATCACCATGGAACGTTTTAGAGACATCTGCAGCAATACAGGTAGTGGTATTCTTTTGTCCATTATATTCTATGAACATTCCGTTGGTACACGCAGCTCCTAAAGGTCGGTCATCAGTACCGTTTCCTCCATGAAAATTATATTCTAAACACACAGGAAAAGCCTGATCCATCTTTTGTGTAGCTGGTGGTTGTCCATAAAATTGAATACCGCTATCGCGATAACCCCAATTCGGTGCACCTTGAGCAGTTTCTCCAACAAATCGATATTCTACTTTAATGCGGTAATCAGTTAAATACCTATCAAAATATACCGTACCAAAACGATCATTAAATTCTGGTCCGTAAGCATCATATCGTATTTTAAGAATACTATCTTCTACTCGTAAGGTATTACCAAAGTTTTCTCCTAATGGATGGCCAGGTATTTTTATGGTCCAACCGGTTAAATCTGTTCCATTAAAAATTGAAACCCATTCAGGCTTTGAAACTCCATCTGATTCATGAACGTTATTTTCTTTTTTAACATCCGATTTCTTCACCCCACAGGAAATTATCATTGACAACACCATTATTGAGGATAGTGATAACCAAACATTTTTATTTAATTTCATTTTGATGGATTTTGTTTCTTGAATTTTAAAAGTAACAAAAAAAGGTATGCCAAATGACACACCTTTTAATTTGAATTTTCTATACGTTTAATCACAACATTATTAAATTCCTGCCTTAGATTTTAACTGGTCAAATTTAGAAACCAATTCTATATATCGCTCTTTGGCATCTTTACCTATTTCCTTATCAGTATCACCAACAATGTATGATAAATACGAAATCTGCGCAACCAACATTTGCTGAGGATATGCACCTTCTTCATTCTTGAGTTCTTTCAATACCTTCTCTAATGAGGCTTTCTTTTCAGAATTTGTACTCTTTTTCAATTCAGCTTCTACTTTTACTTGAAATTTTCGTGCTTCAGATAATAAACTGATTACTTTGTTTTCAAAGGCTAGTTGTTCTTGAAATGTAGTACTTGTAATGCCTTCTTTTTCAAGGCGTGGATCGACCATGATTTCGAATGTTTGCTCTAAAGTTTCCTTTCCAACGGTTAAACTTACCGTATACATACCTGGTGGCACCATTGGTCCATTTTTAAACAACCTGGATTTCTTATCGCTCCAAGCTCCTTTTTGTTTTAAATCCCAAGCAAAACGATTTAAGCCTTTTTTAGTTTCAAGCTTTGTGTCCAAATAGCTAAAGGTCATATTTAGACCCATGTCTTCAACCTCTTCAGACGTAGACGTTAATTGGGTAGAATCACTCACGATAGTAACAATGGATTTTTTGTTTGCATCCAATATTTTTAACTGAACATCTTTAGTTATATCGTTTGGGAGATAGTAATCAATAATTACACTGGTGGCTGGGTAATTTGGAAAGTCACTCGAAGCTCTACCTGTTCTATACCGAATCGTAGTGTCAGGTTTAAACAATATTGGTTTATCATTTAAATCAGCTATTTCAGGGTTTCTTAGAGAGGTAATATTATCTAGAATCCAAAATCCACGACCCATCGTACTTATAACCAAATCTCCTCTATGGATGATTACATCGGTAATTGGCGTAATAGGTAGGTTCTGTTGAAATGGTTTCCATTTTTTTCCTTCGTCAAAGGAAACGAACATTCCATATTCAGTACCAGCATATAAAAGACCCTCTTTTACAGGGTCTTCACGTAATACTTTAGCTGTATAATCGGCAGGTATTCCGTTAGTAGCCGTACTTATTAATTCCCAATTTTTTCCGAAATCTTTAGTCATATAGAAATACGGTATGTTATCACCCAAAAGATGTCTATCTACAGCAATGTATGCTTTAGCCGGGTCGAATTGCGATGGTTCTACTGATTCTACCCTACCACCTTTAAGCATTTTTTTAGGAGTAACGTTTTCCCAAGTCTGCCCTCCATCTTTAGTAAGGGAAATAATACCATCATTAGAACCTGTCCAAATAAGGTCTTTTTGAATCTTAGATTCCCGAATAGAATACAGTGTACTGTAATACTCCTCCCCTGTTATATCACGTGTTATTGGGTTACCAGAAACAACCTGCTTATCAGCTTCAAAAGCAGTCAAATCTGGCGAAATTGTTTCCCAAATAACTCCGTCATTTCTAGTTTTATGAACAAACTGCGACCCCATGTACACTACATCTGGATCATGTGGAGAAACGTGAACCGGAGCTACACGCTGAAATCTATATTTTAAATCCTTAGGATTATGACCATAAATATTCGAAGCGCCAATTGAATACTCACGGTTAGCTCCTGTTATTTTATTATAAACACTAAATCGCCCTTTACAATTATTGTAAACGATATCAGAATTACCTGGTTTAGGTATTGCTGGTCCAGTTTCACAGCCTCCTACTTCAATCATTACTTGAGTACCTTGTGGCGAAGAACCACTTGGTGAAGAACTCGGTATAGCAATTGTGGTATTGTCTTGTTGAGCACCGTACACCCAATAAGGATATTGGTCATCTACAGCAACTTGATAAATTTCTGCAGTGGGTTGATTAAACTGAGAAGACCATGTTTTTCCTCCGTTATGCGAAATATTAGCCCCGCCATCATTACTTTGAATCAATAATTCAGGATTATTCGGATTTAGCCAAATATCATGATTGTCTCCATGTGGAACAGCCATAATGGTCCAAGTTTTACCACCATCTTTCGATTTTAATAACGGATTAGCATTTGAATATACAATATCAGGATTGGTAGGGTCTACCTCAATATTGGTATAATAGAAAGGTCTATTTACAAGTCCCTTTTCACTAGACGTTTGTTGAAAGCTTTTACCTTGATTTATAGATTTATAAACACCCCCTTCATCACCAGGTGCTTCTATAACGGCATAAACGATTTTCGAATCAGACGCAGCAACAGCTAAATCTATTTTACCAATTAAGCCCTTTGGCAAACCATCTTCTAACTTCGTCCAATCTTTACCCCCATTAACCGATTTATAAATGCCGCCTTCTTTATTCTCTCCTCCAGAATCAATTGTCCATGGTGTACGTTGTGCTTTCCAAGCAGCTGCAAAAACAACATTTGGGTTTCCTGGTAACAACTCTATATCTGCAAAGCCTGTTTTATTCGAAACGAATAATACCTTCTCCCAAGTTACACCCCCATCAATGGTTTTATATACACCACGTTCTTCATTTGGTTTAAAAGCGTTTCCAATGGCGGCTACCCAAACAATATTGCTATTGGTAGGGTCAATTTCTACAGCACCAATTTGACCAACATTATCAAGGCCAATATGCGACCAGGTTATACCTGCATCAATAGATTTATAAACTCCTTTTCCACTGATTATATTACTACGAAGTCCATCAGAACCAGTACCCACATAAATAATATTTGGGTCATTAACAGCTACTTCAATAGCACCTATTGAGGGAGTTTCAAAAAATCCGTCAGAGATATTATTCCAAGTTGTACCATAGTCTTCAGTCTTCCATACTCCTGCCCCTGTGGCGCCAAGATAAAAAGTACCTGGTTGCATTGCAGTCCCAGTTACTGTAGTTACCCGACCACCTCTTGAAGGACCAATGGTACGATATTCAAAAGCTGAAAAATCTTGAGATAAAAGTGTTGTTGAAATAAATAAACAAGTGAAAAAGGCAAGGTTGCAGAATAATCTCTTCATCGGTATCTTATAATTGGTTGGTCAAAAGCTAAAGTTAGTTAAACCAATAATTATAACATAGACTTCACCACATTTTTGCGATTATCTTGTTTTCATCAATATGAATTAAGTATATATAATAAAGTGGGGCAATTTGAACCTATTCATAATAATACCAATTCACCAAACTATCATAATAGTATTAAAGTTGAATACGTTTACCAGTCTATAGGAAAGTAATCTTTCAAGAATTTTCCACACCAGTGTTTACCAGTATTGATTCCGTCGAACAATGGATCCATTACTCTGGCAGCACCATCAACAATATCTAAAGGTGGTTGAAAATCGTGGACTTCTTGTTTTTTCTTAGCTAATTCTGCAGGATCTTCATCTGTAACCCAACCCGTATCAACGGCATTCATAAAAATACCATCTTTGGCCAATTCACCAGAAGCAGTATGGGTAAGCATATTTAAAGCAGCCTTAGCCATATTGGTGTGTGGGTGGCGAGATTCTTTAAAAAAACGGTGAAATTTACCTTCCATCGCCGTTACATTTATAATATGCTTCTGACCAGTATTCTCTTTTTTCATTAATTCGGCTAACCGGTTGCAAAGCACGAAAGGCGCTACAGAATTCACCAATTGAACCTCAATCATTTCGGTGGTTTCGATTTCACCTAATTTTAATCTCCAGCTATTAGTTTTACGTAAATCTACTTGTTGTAAATCTGCATCTAATTCCCCTGTTGGAAAAACCTCTTGGGCAACCAAAGCATTATCAAAACTATAAGGTATTTGAGATAATTTAGCAGAAGCCCGCAAACCTATACCAGGTTCAGGTCCGTGCCAAGTAACTGGCATATTTTGATTTGGAGAAGCTTTAGTGCTAAACAATTTTAATTCATCCAAACAATTTTCATGATCGCTCAAGACCATTTGGGCAAATTTAGGCAATGAAGAAATTTCACGTTCCTCGTTTTCCATTAAATGATGGTAAAATCCTGCTGGTCTACGAACGGTTTGTGCTGCATTATTAATCAATATATCAAGTTTGTCATACTGCTGCTCAATAAAATTGCAGAAGATTTCAACACTAGGTATATGGCGTAAATCTAGTCCGTGAATTTTTAGTCGATGCCCCCATTCCATAAAATCTTCCTCCTTAGAAAAACGAAGTGCAGAATCCACAGGAAATCGTGTCGTCGCAATTACGGTAGCACCACCACGCAAAAGCATTAGAGTAATATGATAGCCAATTTTTAGTCGAGAACCGGTAATAACAGCGATTTGACCTTTTACATTGGCGTTTTGAAACCGTTTGGCATAATTAAAATCGCCACAATCGGAACACATAGTATCATAAAAATGATGAAGTTTCGTAAACTCGGTCTTACAAACATAACAATTACGAGGTGTTGCAAGTTCTGGTAAATCTTTACTTTCTAATTCTGCAGCGGCTAATAATTTAGGAGCTACAAATACATGAGCTTCACGCGCACTACGAATACCAGTTTCTTTACGCGCATGTTTATCGCGAACCGCTTGTTTTCTTTTCTCGTTTCGCTTGGCATCTTTTACCCTTTTGGCAAACTCTTGTTTGTTAGGGCGCGATAATTGACCTGCAACTTTGATTAAGGCAATTCGTCTATCTTCTGGAATCTCAAAAATTTGGTTTGTGTCGGTAACCAAACGATTTAAAATTTCAATACAACTTTCAATTTCGTTTAAATCGATTTCAGTTTCGTTCTCGTGCTGTTTATCCTTCATCATACAACCTTAAAAAGGGCAAAAATACTAACTATGTTTAAAGTACAGTAATACGTACTTTTTTCTTTTTTAATCTAGAATTGTTCAAATTGTTAACCAGTTCTTTTGAATTGTTTTTGGGAACGGCAACAAAAGCACAATCTTGTTTTAATTCAATGTCTCCTAGTTGGTTTGGATTCAGTCCGCCTTGTTTAAAGAAAAGTCCTGCAATATCACCTTTTGATATTTTATCTTTTCGTCCACCAGAAATGAATAGCGTTTCCCAAAATGGGTCTCCTAACCTATTGGATTTACTGATGTTGATTCCCTTTGATTTCGAAATAAACTCAGGTAACGATTCTTTATCCCATTTTAAGACATAGGCAGTACCCGCTTCATTAACACGAGCAGTTCTTCCATTACGATGGGTGAATTCTTCAACACGATGTGGTAATTCGTAATGAATTATGAATTTTAACTCAGGTATATCTATTCCTCTAGCAGCCAAATCGGTAGCTAATAAGATACGACTACTACCGTTTCTAAACTTAATTAAAGCACGTTCACGGTCTTTCTGTTCCATGCCGCCAGAAAAGCATTCATGTAAAATATGTTGCTGACTTAAATAAGAACTAACACTTTCAATACTATCTTTAAAATTACAAAAAATGATACCTGGTTGTTCTCCTATAAATTTTAATAACTGAACTAACGTTTTCAGCTTGTCTTTATCTTCAGATAAAACAGTGCTGATTGTTAGTTGTGATGGGGTTTCCTTCTTAAGAAAATTTATTCTCCTCGGGTTTTCCATACCTACAAACTTCGGAATCTTAACCCCCTCTGTAGCAGAGGTAAGAATACGTTTTTTAAGGTTGGGTAATTCTGCAAGAATTTCAGTCATTTCCTCCTCAAAACCAACTTCTAAAGACTTATCGAATTCATCAAGCACCAAATGGGTAATATGTTCTTTGGTAAAACGATCTGCCATAAAATGGTCTAGAATTCTACCAGGTGTTCCTACAAGAATTGCGGGCGTATGTTTTAGTTCAATCTTATCTTTAGACATAGGTCTACCGCCATAAATGGCGTTAACCTTAAAACCAGACCCCATATTGCGAATTACTTGTTCGATTTGAATAGCCAATTCTCGCGAAGGCACTAAAATTAATACTTGAACCTCAGGATTATCGTGGTCTAAAACCTCTAAAATAGGAAGTAAAAAAGCCAACGTTTTTCCAGTACCTGTTGGTGATAATAGAATTGTGTTGGCTGTAGATGAAATCACAGTTAGCGCCTCCTCTTGCATAGGATTCAACGCATCAATATTCAATTTCGATAAAATCTCTTCTTGATTTTTCATGCGATATCTGTGATTTTTAATTATATATCAAATTCTAGGCCTCTTGAAGGACTCTTTTTGATTTTCTATAAATGTAATTTGGGTAAATGCTTCTTTTTGCAAATCTGTTCAACTTGTTAGAGTTAATCATTTTTTGAAAAATAGGCTTAGTAACTCCGAAATACTCATAAGTAGAACCATCTAAAAATGTAATTTCCAATACAAGACCATTGTGTTGATAATCTGCTATACCAGAATTATTTATAGTTTCTTGGTAAACATCATTGTTTGCCTCTAAAGTTTCAGGAGCGATACTTACTAAAAAATGGTAACCGTCTATAATTCGACGACTTTCTATTTCAGCCTCTTCACGTTTTTCATCACCTTCTTGAAATTTGTCTGGATGCCATTCTTTCACCAAATTTCTGTAAGTAGATTTAAGAGTTTTAAGCTCGATTTCCTTTTCAACTCCAAAGAGTTTTTTGTATTCATTAATACGCTTCATAATACGACTTTTTTGCGGGTGCAAAATTACGTCTTTATTTTGACCTAGAAGCTTGAAAATGAGTAATAAAAAAGCCCTTCACTATGGAAGGGCTTTTTCTTAAACTTGAAAGTATATATGTTTAGATAACTTTTACGTTCACTGCGTTTAATCCTTTGTTACCTTCTTTTAGTTCGAATTCAACTTCATCGCCTTCACGAATTTCGTCGATTAAACCTGAAATGTGTACAAAGTGGTCTTTTTCAACACCTTCTTCAGTGATAAAACCGAAACCTTTTGTGTCGTTGAAAAATTTTACTGTTCCTTTACTCATTGTAATGTAATTTAATTTATAATACTATTTATTTTGCAAAGATGACTACAAAACTTGACATACAATGTTTTAAGTTCACTTAAATACATTTTTTGGCAAATATTTAAGAGTTTTCAACCTTTTCAACCTTATTAAAGAAAGATTTTACCTTTTTTGAACAGCTAACCACTCCATAATTGTGACTCCCTTACCATTTATTTGTACAGGTTCTCGGTTAAAATCAAAATTGGCATTATTTGCATGTGAATATATCCAAGACCAATGTCCAGGAAAATAATAATCCTTGCCACCATAAAAACCGGTTAAATCTACCACATGATCATAAAAAGAAAAATGCACGCTAGGTGCGCCAGCAGAAATCAATCTATTGTATAATGGTACAACGGTTTCATATGGTACAGTGGTCGTATCATCTTTAGAATGTACGAACCATAAAGGAACATTTTTAATTCGTTCTATTTCTTCATCGGTAATATATTCGTTTTGGTAGGCTAAAGCACTTATATAACCAGCCGCAAAATACTCCGGATGATTCAGTATTAATTTTAAACTCATATAGCCGCCATTTGAACATCCACCAACATAAATTCTATCGGTATCTATCTTTGGATGCTTTGTAACATAATTTTCTATTAAATTGAACAACGCTTTATTATAAATATCTTCTGTATCCCCTCTCGTATAATCTCCTGATACGCTCTGCATCCAAAATGTAGGTGTTTGGGGTACTAAAACATAAGCTCCTCCGAAATAAGATTGTATTTCAGGAGTAGCATAATTGGTCGCTTTATTTGCAATTAAAGCAATACTAGGGTCAGTACCACCTTCACCCCCACCATGTAACCAAATGATTAGCGGCATTTTAGTAGACGCCCCCTCAGGTTCAAAAGAACCATAAGATAAAGCTGTTCCATCACTGGTATATGTCCCTTCTAAATCAAACCTATCTAAATCTGAATATATTCGTTCAGCTTCTGTATCCCAAATCTTTGATGTTGGTGTATGTGTTATATTCATTCTATAGTCAATCCACTGATTACTACCTCTACCATTTTTAAAAATATATTTAATTGGAGAATCTAACGGGTTATTTGGATGTACTAATAGCACCAGGCTAATATGGTTTCCTTCGGCTATTCTATTCCCCTCTTCATCAGAAACATAGGCAAATAAGACTTCTCTGTCCCCTTGTGATTCTGCAGGTTGCATTTCTACACCTTCTTTAGTGCGCTTAACTGCGACCGAAAAATCAGATGCATTTGCTTCGGTAACTACATCTTTAATTGACACAACAACTTTTTTGACCGCAGGACCCCAATCGTACCCTTCTATAATTAGAGTGTAGTTTCCTTCGGTATAACCAGATTCTTGAGAAACTTTAGCAACTGCAGCTTTCATTGGCAATTGTTGTAATGTAAATAGAATCAATAGTATTGGTAGTAGCGATTTTTTCATGGTACTAGAAGTTTAAAGTGATGGTAGTAAGGTACTAGTTTTTACTATAAAATCAAGACTATTAAAATTCATATTCTAACTACAGTTGTTATTTATTAATTAAAAAGGATTCAAAAAATTTTATAAAATGGTAACTTCAAAATAAAAACTATGTTCGGTCTATTTAAAAAGAAATCACAAAAGGAAAAGCTACAAGAACAATACGAAAAATTGCTAAAGGAATCTTATGAATTGTCTACTCAAAATCGTTCAAAAAGTGATGATAAGGCTGCGGAAGCAGATAAAATCTTGAAACAAATAGAAGCTATTGACAATTAAGTTAGCTACCTATTATCATATTTATATGTTGGATAAATTTTATTTGATATTTTAGTGCTACCAATAAAAGCGCATGTTCGAAATATCTATTTTAAAAAGTTTTTTTCAAAAATTTAAGGCCATAACAGTTATAGGTATATTGTTTTTAGGTGTATCTATATATGCTCAAAAACCCGCGTTTAATATATCGAAAGATTTATTATTGGTTCAGTTAGACTGTAAAACCGATATTGATGATTTACATACAGCTGCTGGTTTAGCCACACTTTTGCATTATCCAGATTATAAAGAATTGAACTATTTTGCTATTGCAGGCACCTATGGTATACAGGAAGGATTATATGTACCCCCCAATGAATTAATGAAATTGGCATTCGGTAAAAATTGGGCAGATGCTCATTATAAACGAGATAAATCGATAAAACTGGTTGTTGAAAAGGTTGAAAAAACAATTAAAAGCGGTGGTTCTGTATGGGTTGCTGAAGCAGGTCAATCTGATTTTACTGCAGATTGGGTAAAGAAATTAGTAGAAGCGAATCCGTCTTTAAATGTAAAAGAAAAAATTCATGTGGTTCAGCATAGCGATTGGAATGAATCGGTTACTGAACCAACCAAACTTAAATATACTCAATCAATTACTGATTATCACAAAATAGCTGATGGCAATGCCGTTGGTAATGGTACACCTGGCTTAAAATCTGACGGAATTGTGAATTGGGAGAACAAATTGAACGATAATCATTTAACACTAGTATGGAATATTGCTATGCGATTAGGAAATCAGTATAACGGAAAAGATGGTAGATATTTAAATGAAAGTGTAGCCGAAGGTGGATTAGATTTTTCAGATTTATCTGAAGTTTGCTACATATTGAATCTTATGACCATAAAAGATACAGATGAGTTTTTTACTTATTTTAAGGTTGATTAATTAATAGTTTTAATTTTCAAAAAAGCCTCCTGTAATTTTTGAGTTACGGGTCCTATTTTATTCTCCTTATAAAGAATGTGATTATCTATTTGTTGAATAGATGCTATTTGGGTACTAGTGCCGGTTAAGAATGCTTCATCTATCTCAGAAATATCATTAATGGAGACCGGTGTTTCTCGAATTTCTATATCGAGAGATTTACAAAGTTCAAAAACAACTTGTCTAGTTATGCCATCTAAAATTAGCTCGTTGGCAGGATGTGTTAAAACAACTCCGTCTTTTACAAAGAAGACATTACAATGAGAAGCTTCGGTAAAAAATCCATCTCGATGTAAAATAGTTTCAAAGCATTGATGTTGCATGGCCTCTTCATTCAGCATAACATTACCTAAAAGTGACGTCATTTTAATATCGCAACGAGACCATCTAAAATCTTCCCGGGTAATTACTTTTGCATTGACAGAATTAATTTGGGGTAAAACTTTAGGCACTGCATACATCATTATTGTAGGTACTATATCTGATGGATACGAATGTTGTCTTGGAGCGACACCTCGTGTTATTTGAATATATAGAAGACAATCCTTACCAGTTAATTCGGCAACACTTAATAGTTTTTCTATTTCAATTAGTAGGTTACTTGTATCAAAAGCGATATTTATCTTATTTAACCCTTCTTGCAAGCGATTAAAGTGAGCTTTTTCATAGAAGAATTTCCCGTCAATTTGTACCATAACTTCATAGATACCATCACCAAAAATAAAACCACGGTCAAAAACTGAGATTTTAGCATCTTCAGGAGGTACTATGTTACCATTTAAATAAACCTTGTCTGGGTACTTCATACCTTATAAATACCTTTGAAGATTCTTTTTAAAATATTCAGCACTATCCGTAATACTCTTCATTGAACTCTCGGCAAAATTTCCTCCCTGCTCAATATAATAGTATTGCAAGTCTTCTTTATCAATAGTTGATAATAAAGTCTTATAATCTATAGAACCATTACCCATTTCAGAATAATCTCGGGTAACCTTGTCCATGTCTTTAATATGCCACATTACAAAACGCCCAGGGTTTTCTGTAATTAACTCACTCGGACTTTTACTAGATGAATGCTCAACCCAGTACATATCCATCTGTAATTTCACCAAGCTAGGGTCAGTACCTGCTAGAATAATATCATAGCCCTTTTCACCATTGTGGTCAGTAAATTCAAAATCATGATTATGATACGCAAATTCTAGTCCGGAATTGGTCACCTGCTCCCCTATTTTATTCAATTTATCAGTTAATATTTTGAAATTTTCAATATCACGAAATTCTGGCGCTAGCCATGGCCATGTAATATATTTGCTATCGATGTTATGAGAACCTTCGATACATTGATCAACATAGCGCTCAAGATTTTCCATAGGTTCATTAAATCGACTTGAAAAATCATAGTGCCCGCTTGAAATGGTAAAGCCTAAATCAATTAAGTTCTTATTAAATTCCTTTGATTTAATTCCGTAGTACGTATCATTATCATAACCATAAATTTCTCCATCTTCATATCCTAAGCTTCTAGCATATTTAATGCTCTCTATAGGGTCTTTAGCCATTGCATCACGTATAGTGAATAACTGTAAACCCATTTTAAATCGAGGATCTAGTGGTAATACCGACAAGGGTAAAATTGAACTAACCGAAAGCACACCGGTCTGTTTTAAAAATGTTCTTCGTGTTGTTGTATTAAACATGATTCTTATCGATTTAATTAAAATTTACGAAGCATAAATATAAGGTTTGGAAACTAAAATTAGGTATTTGAAAACTAAAAAAGCAGCCCAAAGGAGCTGCTTTTTTAAGATGCTTTATTTTTTATTAGTTACTTGAAAGTGCAGTGCCATTATAGGAAACACGATAAATAGCGTCACCATAATCATCAGAAATTAGCATTGAGCCATCTTTCATCCATAAGATATCAACAGGTCTACCAGATGCTTCTTGGGTTGATTCGTTTAACCAACCATCAATAAAAGGTTCGTAATCGATAACTTGCCCATCCTTTATATCTGCCATCATAATTCTATAGCCAACCTTCTTACTTCTGTTCCAAGAACCATGCTCTGCAATAAATGCTTTGCCTTGATAGTTTGGTGGAAACATTTCAGCCGTGTAAAATTTAATAGCCAAAGGTGCTACGTGGGCTCCCAATTGTAACGCTGGAGAAACAAAATCTGAACACGGATGCTCTTCACCAAACTCTGAATCTTTCACAATACCACCATGACAAAAAGGATATCCAAAATGTTGACCTATTTCGGTTACATGATTTAATTCACAAGGTGGAATGTCATCCCCAAGCATGTCACGACCATTATCTGTAAACCACATCTCTTTAGTATCAGGATGCCAAGTAAAACCAACAGAATTTCGAACACCTTTTGCATAAATTTCACGGTTACTACCATCTGGATCCATTCTAGTAATGGTCGAAAAACGTTCATCTTCATTGGTACGGTTACAAATATTGCATGGTGCCCCTACAGGTATGTACAATTTATCATCGGGTCCGAAGGCGATATACTTCCATCCATGGTGAAATTCCGTAGGATAGTCATCATATATCAATTCTTTATTTAGAGTTTTACCCAACTGATTTTCAATGTTCGGATATTTCCATAAACTACCGACTTGAGCAACATATAAATCACCGTTTCTCATAGCAATACCATTTGGTACTTCCATGGTATCAAGAACGATAACACTGTCAGCCTTAAAATCACCATCAGTATCTTGAATGGCGTAAACCGTGTTTTCTGTTCGGGTACCTACAAATAAAGTCCCATTATCACCCAAAGCCATTGAGCGCGCACCATCTATTCCCCTAGCATAGACTTCAATTTTAAATCCTTCAGGAAGATCGAGTTCCAATAAAGCTAAATCTGTACTGTCCATTGGAACATTTTCTGCCATGTTTTCAGCTCCTTTTTTTTGAGTTTCTTTACATGATATTATGGTAATAGCAATAGTAAAAACCATAGCTATTTTATAAAATGAAATTTTCATATTTAATATGTTTAATTTTTAACGAAGATACACAAGAACGGGTAGTTTTAAAACCTTGAATTGTTATTAGTAAAGTATTTGATTAAGCTTAAATTGAATCATTTAGGTAGTAACCATTAATTTTAAGCTTAAACAGCCACTTCATCTAAGGCTTCACCAATAAGTGTTTCACCTTGTATAATTTCAATAGTTTGATTTATTACTGCATCATCATGAAGTGAACGCACCAAGGTCTGAGCAACATCATCTCGAGTTATAGAACCTTGTTGATTCATTTTTGACTGAAGTTTAATTTTACCAGTTCCTGCATCGTTTGTTAAAGACCCAGGCCTTACAATAGAATATGTCAAACCTGATGATTTTAAATACTCATCTGCATTAAGTTTCGCCTCTAAATATTCCTGTAAATCTTCTGAAGCTTTGGGGTTGTCAGCGCCCATTGAACTTAGCATGACAAATTTCTTGATGTTTGCTTTTTTAGAAGCATTCATTAAATTTTTTGCACCTTCTTGATCTACAGCTATTACTTTTTTGCCACCAGAACCAGCTGCAAAAATCACCTTATCTATATGCTCTAAAGTATGAAACAAATCTTTTTCAAGGTCACCTAAAACTGTAGTTATACCCTCTTTTTTAAACTGTTCTTGTTGCTCTTCTTTACGAACCATTGCTACTGGGTTAAAGTACTGAGAGGCTTTTAATAAATTTACTATTTTTTTACCTGTGGTACCATTCGCACCAGCTACTAATACATTTTCCATAGTCTTAATGTTTTATCGCAAGTTCTTAATAAAGTGAGTTAAAACTTAGTTCATATACTATAATTAGTATCGTGAAAACACTATTATTCCATTCACATGTATTGCCTATTAAATTACTATTGGTAATCGTCTTAAAAACTATTATAAAATAGAAAAGCTGCCTAATCAGGCAGCTTTTCTAAAATGCAAACACTTCATCTAAATTTATGAAAGACTAGCATTCAATACGATTTCAGCATTCAGTAATTTCGACACTGGACAAACTTCTTTTGCTTTTAGAGCAATTTTATTGAATTCATCAGAATTAATATTTGGAACATCTCCTTTTAAATGTAAAGTCACTTTTACAATTTCTCCATCCTTAAAATCAACCTTTGCATCTACATCTAAAGTTGTTGGCGTAAAACCTGCTTCACCAAGTAAGAAACTTAGTTGCATTGAAAAACAACCGGCATGCGCTGCACCGATTAACTCCTCTGGGTTTGTACCTTTTCCATCTTCAAATCTTGTATTAAAAGAATATTGAGCATCTTGTAAAACGCTACTTTCGGTTGTCATTGTTCCTTTACCGTCTTTTCCACTACCCTTCCATTGTGCTTTCGCGCTTCTTGTAAAATTCATATGTATTCTTATTTAAGATTAATAATTCATAACCTGCTTACTAGATGTTTAATTAATTTCTATCTTTTTAGCAAGTTGTACTTTCTCTTTGTACGTCGCGTAATCTATATATCCTTTTTGACCAGGAGTATAAAAAGTATCATTATCCCACTCAGCCAGTTCATAATTATGTTCAAATCGCTCTACTAAATCAGGATTAGATATAAACGGTTTACCGAAAGCTACTAAATCTGCATCACCAGCTTCAATTACTTTATTACCCGATTCTTGGTCAAATCCACCATTTATCATCAATGTACCGTTATATAAAGGTCTAAAATGTTTTGCTATATGTTTTACAGCAAAAGAAATTTCAGATACATCTGTAAAGGGTTCAGATAAATGCACGTAAGCTAAGTTGTAGTCATTTAACTTTTTAATGATGTACTCAAATGTAGGTATCGTTTCCTCATCCATAGTAATACCAAAAAGACCATGTAATGAAGGGTTAAACCGTGCTCCTATTTTTTCTTGAGGAATAACTTCTTTCATAGCATCTAGTACTTCAAAAAAGAAGCGAGTTTTATTTTCTATACTCCCACCATATTCATCAGTTCTTGTATTTGAAGTACCATTAAAAAATTGATGAAATAAATAACCGTTAGATGAATGTATCTCGACTCCGTCAAACCCTGCCTCTACAGCATTCTTTGCTGCAGTAACAAAATCCGCTATAGTTTGCTTGATATCTTCTTTGGTCATTGCTTTAGGAGTCACTGTATCTTTAAAGCCCTCTGGAGTATAAGATTGTGCATTCGGATTAATAGCTGAAGGAGCTAGCGGCAATTCACCATTATGAAAATCAGGGTGAGACATACGCCCTACATGCCATAATTGGATGAAAATTTTACCGCCGTCATTATGTACGGCTTCAGTAACTTTTTTCCAACCTTCAACTTGAGCCTTCGAATAAATACCTGCAGTATTTACATAACCTACTGCATCTTTAGACACTTGTGAACCTTCAGTAATAATCAATCCAGCCGAAGCTCGTCGTCTGTAGTATACCACGTGCAATTCTTCAACCGGTTTATTCTCTGCGTTTGCCGCTCTACTTCGAGTCATAGGAGCCATAACGACACGGTTTTTTAATTGTATATTTTTATTAAACGGAGTTAACAATGCTTGCTTGCTCATATATGGTAGAAATAAATTGTTTTAATTTTCATTACAAAGTTCAAACAATTAATGCTCAATTATTAACTCATCTCGTTAAAACATTGTTATAAATGCAAAAAGGGTATAATACAAAGTGAATTGCATGATACCTCTATTTCAGAGTTGAGAAAAAATTTTATAATGCTTCTGCACAGGCAACAGCAACAAAATGGTCATTTTCAACACTACTACCACTAATTCCAGTTGTTCCTATAATAGTACCGCTAGCAACTTTAATAGGTACGCCACCAGGAAACGTAATTAGGAGGCTATTAGAATGTTCAATATTAAATAAAGGTCCAGCCTAGGTTAGTATATTTTCTAATTAGTAGTAGAAGGCCTCGAAATCGCTTACCCACCAATTTTCTATAGCGAACTGTATTACATGTTTATCCCCTTTTTTATCTAAAAAATAAGTCTTTAAACAACCTTTGTTCACAAAATAACATTGCTTTAATTGAGTGCCGGGCTTTATAAGATATTTTCTTGCTTCAACCTTTAATTCGGTTAAAAGGCTATGGAATAGCTTTACTTCTAATTCTGTTACTGAAATATATTTTTTAATATGTGCTTCAACAGGTGATGTCATGAATTCGATTATAACTATAGTTTGCAAAACAACAATATAATTTAAATAACACTTACAGTTTACGCCTATAACCTAGTATTAAAGGGTACAACAAAAACTAGAGATATTTTATAAAAACATTATGATAAGCTTACTTAGAAAATGATTAGAAATAACTAAGTTGTGCCTTAAAACCAATCTCAAACTAAATTGAAATATTGCATCCTATTTCTTTCTTTTTTATGTCTAACCAACATTAATGCACAAAAGAAAAACGAGAACTACCGATTACATATCAAAAAATCATCAGGACCTATAACTATTGACGGTATAGGGAATGATGCCGCATGGCAAGATGCCGAGGAAGCGAATGATTTCTTTATGGTGCTACCTATGGATAATCGTAAAGCTACTGAGCCTACGACCATAAAAATGACCTATGATGACACTAATTTATACCTCTTAGCTACCTTTTACAATGCAACTAAAGCCAACTATTTTGTAGAGTCTCTACGGCGTGATTTTTCATTTGGCAAGAATGATAACTTTCTTTTATTCTTAGATCCGTTCAACAACCAGACTACGGGTTTTTCATTCGGCTCCAATGCGTATGGTGCACAATGGGATGGTACCATGTATGATGGTTCAAAAATTGACTTGAATTGGGACAGTAAATGGATATCTAAAGTTACCCGTGATGAAGAGAAATGGATTTTTGAAATGGCGGTACCTTTTAAATCCATTAGATATGAAGAAGGTGTGAAAGAATGGGGAATAAATTTTAGCCGTTTAGATTTAAAATCGAGTGAGAAATCTAGTTGGACACCTATCCCACGTCAATTTCCAACCGCTTCCCTCGCTTATTCAGGCACTTTAGTTTGGGATGCCCCACCACCCGCTCCAGGAACTAATTTCTCCATTATTCCTTATGTTTTAGGAGATGTAAAACAAAATCAAGAAGTAGGTGGAGTCGTTAAAACTAATGCGAAAATTGGAGGAGATATAAAATTTAGTCTTACCTCTTCTTTAAATCTTGATTTGACCGTAAATCCAGATTTTTCACAGGTTGAAGTAGATCGCCAAGTAACCAATCTTGACCGTTTCGAATTGTTTTTCCCAGAGCGTAGACAGTTCTTTTTAGAAAACGGAGATTTATTTGCGAATTTTGGATATGAAACTATAAGACCATTTTTCTCTCGAAGAATTGGCTTAAATGTACCTATTCAAGCAGGCGCTCGAATTAGTGGGAATCTAAATGATAAATGGCGTTTAGGTGTCATGGATATGCAAACAGCACCAATTGAAGAATCAGGGCAACCAAGTCAAAACTTTGCCGTAATGTCTCTGCAAAGGAAAATATTTGGTCGTAGTAGTATAGGTATGATGTTCGTAAACAAACAATCTATCAACTACCCACAAGAAAATGATTCTCTAACTGATATATATTCTAAATACAATAGAAACCTTGGAGTTGAATATAATCTCGCCTCCGCCAATAATGCTTGGAATGGAAAGGCATTTTTCCTAAAATCTTTTGCACCTACCGACGATGATAGTGGCTTTACTCAAGGTGCCCATTTAGCGTATACCAGTCGTAAATGGAATTTACGTTTACAAGAAGAATGGGTAAGCAGCGATTATTCTGCTGAAGTGGGTTTTGTACGGCGAAGAGGCTATAAGAATTTATCAGGAAAAGCAGGACATTTATTTTTTCCGAAAGCAGGACCAATACTTAGCCACGGACCAGAATTAAATGGATTTTATTACTTCAACGAACAATTAAAAGAAACTGATCATACCGCTTATTTGGCTTATAAATTTGATTTTAGAAAACGTAGCAGTTTACTATTCTTTTTATCTGATGATTACGTAGAATTACTTTCTCCATTCGACCCTAGCGGACTCGGTATTTCAAATTTAACAACGGGCAGTCAGCACAATTGGAATGCCTTTGGATGGGAGTTTCAATCTAAACCTCAAAGTCTATTTACCTATGCATTTACAGGTCGTTTAGGAGGATATTATCAAGATGGTAGTAGAACTAGTTTAACCAGTGAAGTAGGTTATAGGTTTCAACCTTATGTCAGTTTAAAAGCTAATCTTAATTACAATCACATTAATTTACCAGCACCTTGGAATACCAATGAATTTTGGTTAATTGGTGCCGAGGCAGACATCACATTTACCAATAAACTTTTTTTTGCCAACTTACTGCAGTATAATGAACAAAGCAATAATTTTAATATCAACTCCCGTTTTCAATGGCGCTATAGTCCCGCTTCCGATTTGTTTATCGTCTATACCAACAATTATTTCATAGAGCCTTACCAAAGTCGAAATTGGGGACTTACGTTAAAATTCACCTATTGGTTAAATAATTAATATACTATGTCTTTTCTATCGTTTGAATTACCCCTATAGCGGCCATTTCACCTGATAACATTGCAGCATTCAAAGACCCATTCAGCAAATAATCCCCGGCCAAAAATATACGTTCTGTAAGTCGAGTTTCAGAAGGCATTAAACTATACCGAAGGTTATTCAACTGAGGTAATGCCATTTTAATGGGGTAATGTTTTAAGTAGCGTTCAGTAGTAATACCGCAGAATGTTTTTAAATCATCTTTTACTTTCTGTATGAGTTCGTACTCACTCAACTTGTGCTCTTTTACAACAGTAACAGATAGAAGTTCTTCTCCTCCTTTATGTTCAGTTTTAATTGATGTATAATAAAAAATATTATTAATCAATGCCTCCTTATCTGAAATTAAACCAATTAATGGTTTCTGAATTTTTCTAGTCTTAGTGGTGAAGTATAATGTATCTGATGAATGCCAGTCTAATTGCTGTTTTCGTAAGTTAGGTACTAATGGAGAAGCATCTGTGGCAATAATTACATAGTCTGGCTGTACCTCCTTCTTATCAGTAAATCTAATTCCATTATCCGTTACACTTTCAACAGCAGTATTAAATTTTATTATAGTTCGTTTAAGTTGCTGTTCCAGTTGTTTCGTAATCGCCTCAATACCTGCTTTAGGCAATACTGCATTTCCTGTTCCGAACATTTTATAGACAAATTGAAACATTCTAGAAGAGGTTTCTAAGTTATGTTCTAAAAATATACCTGAAAAAAAAGGTCTAAAAAACTGTTCAATTATTTCATTAGAGAACCCTTTTGATTTTAAGAAATCAAGTGATGTTGTTTCATCTTCGTTAAAAATGTCTTCAAGCGATTTTTTCTTTAAAGTTGAATTTAATTTGAGAATTTTCAACTTATCTGAAAAATCCCCGATAGTTGATGAAAGTGTGGGTAGTAAAAGTTGCAGGCTTCGCAACGGATCACCGAGAACGGTGCTTTTACCCTGATTAAAAATTTGTGCTCCTGGTAAAAATTGCTGAAGTTCTAAGTCCGTATAATCAAGATATTCTTGCGCCTTAGGGTAGGCATCTAACAATACTTGAAATCCGCGGTCTAATTGATAACCTTCAACAATATCTGTTTTTACTCGGCCTCCAGCCCTATCGCTTTTTTCGTAAATAATGGGTGAAAATCCATCTTTCTCAAGCCTTAAAGCAGCAATAAGTCCGCTTATTCCTGCTCCGATAATTGCAATTTTGGTATTTTTCTTTTCCATTTTTTCAAAATCAACTAATAGAAACCGTCAACAAAAATAATTGCTTGACTTGAAATCTATTTCCCAGTATACCCCGGCCCTTTCACAAACCTACCAGGTGTGGCGCCGGTATGCTCGCCATTTTTTAATACTGCAGTGCCATTCACAAATACATGAATCACCCCTTCTGCATATTGATGCGGATCGGTAAAGGTGGCTTTGTCAGTTACTTTATCCGGATCAAAGACTACGATATCTGCAAAATTACCAGAAATTAAGCTTCCCCGTTTTTTAAGCTTTAAGTTTTCTGCGGGTAAGGCAGACAGTTTTCGTATACCTTCAGCCAAGGTGATGACTTGCTCGTCACGAGCGAATTTTCCTAAAACACGAATAAAGGAACCGTAAGCTCTAGGATGCGTACTTTGCTTTATAAAAACCCCTTCATTGGTATACGAGCCGGCATCGGAGCAAAAACTAATCCATGGCACTGCCATTTTCTTTTGTATGTTTTCTTCAGACATTGAAAAATAGACCACTTGAATGCGACTTCCATCTTCAATAATTAGATCAACCAAGGTTTCCTCCACACTTTTGCCCAATTCCTGAGCCACTTCAGGTAAGTACTTGCCCATATACTTACGTAACGCCTCATTTTTAAAACCTACAAAAAGAATGGTTTCTGGTGCATTTCTAAATTCTAGTTCTTTAATAGCTCGTTTTCTATTCTCAGAATCTTGCAATCGCTCTAACATGGTGTCAATACCACCTTCACGTACCCAATCAGGTAATTGCACGTGCAATCCTGTTGAACTTGCATTATAGGTATAGATATCTGCGGTAATGGGGAGTCCAGCACTGCGGGCGGAATCAATTTTTGCCAATGCCAAATCTAATTTGTACCAGTTAGGTTTGGCTGATGCTTTCAGATGATAAACTTCAGCAGCAATATTGGCTTCTTTACTTATCTGAATTAGCTCATCAAGACTTTCTAATAATTTATTTCCTTCATCACGAATATGGGAAATATACATGCCATTATATTTGCCTGCTACTTTAGCAAGCTCAATTAACTCTTCAGTATTCGCATAACTGCTAGGAGCATATAGCAAGGAACTGGAAATGCCTACGGCACCTTGTTCCATAGCTTCCTGCGTCAATTGCTTCATCTGTTCCAATTCACTCTGTATTGCAGGTCTATTTTCAAAACCAATAACGTGTTGTCTTAAGGTACCATTGCCTACAAATGAAGCTATATTTGGAGAAACTCCTTTTTGTTCCAAATGTGTTAAATACTCCCCTAGTGTAGTCCATGGAATATCAAAATTGATATCGACCTGGCCTTCTTTCATAGCCGCTTTCATTTCTTCTGTTAAAGGGCCCATTGAACTACCTTCACCCATAACTTCTAGCGTAACCCCTTGACGTATGTCGCTTTGTGATCTTCCGTCCTCCAGTAACGCTACATTCGCCCAACTTAGCATGTTGATAAAACCGGGAGCGGTTGCCAATTCGTCGAGAGCTACGATATTTTTACCTTTTAAACTATTTGGTTTTCCAATGACAGCAATTGTGTCGGCATTTATGCCAATATCACCTAGATAGGGTACTTCACCACTTCCATCATAGATGGTGGTGTTCTGCAAGACAATATCATATGTTACAGGTGTTTGACAACTAAGTATGGGAAGTAAAAGAAATAGATATAAAAATCTCATCTTAAGGTGGTTTTGAAGGTCTTACTGGTTAAATATATAATAATATTCAAACCAATGTTAGCATCAAAGCAAAACTAGTGTGAGATAAAAAAATAAATATTTGTTTGTGGTAACTTAATCCTCAGGTGGATGTCCATGAATATCTTCAAAAACGGTATCAAAATTCTCGCGCAGATAAGCATTTAATTTCTTTTGATAATCATCTTTTAACCAGCTTAAGAAATTATAAGTACTCTTGCTGATACATTTACCATAGACATGTATACGGTTGTCAATATCCTCTTTTAATAATTTAGCCAGTGCCAAAGCATCATAAACATCTTCACTGTTCTCAATACACATATAAGCGTGATGAGCAATTGAGCGTTCTAACACCACTTTAGAGGAATCACCAGCAAATGTTGCTGTTTCATAGATGTCTTTAATGTCAAAATACGTTTCCTTCGAATTTTTAAATTCCTCTTTTACTTCGTCAGATAAATCAAGTTTAAAATCGCTTTCGATATCCTCATCATCACGAATACGGTCCATGTAGAAATTAGGCGACTTAAAGATAGCACCCCAATCTAAATCTGCACCCCATGGTCCGAAACGATATTTGTTGTTACCTAAATCGATAACCGTAAATTTCGATTTATTATTTAAAATCCTAGACCCCCTACCAATCATTTGGTAATAAAGAGTAAGTGATTTTGTTGCCCTATTAAGAATAATCGTGTCGATAGTTGGTTCATCAAAACCTGTAGTCAATATACTAACCGAAGTTAAAATAGCATCAGGTGTTTCTCTAAACCACTTTAAAATTTGCTTACGCTGTTTTTTGGTCGCTGTATTATCAAGGTGCATGATTGGGAGACCTGCTGCTTGAAAAGTATGATAAACTTGTATCGATGTTTCAATACCATTATTGAAAATCAAGGTCTTTTTACCCTTAGAGTGCTTTGTGTGAGCTTCCAACAACTTATTTAACATCGCAGGACTCGTATATAAATCTGCCGATGATTTTACCGTATAATCACCGTTAGAGCCTATTTCTAAAGAAGTTAGCCCCATGTCATATTGAAAAACCTCTGCCCTTGCCAAGAAATCATTAGCAATCAAATTCTCTATAGATTCGCCAGGTATAAGCTCATCGTAGTTTTTGTTCATAGGCAAATCTTTGTTCGAGCTTAACGGAGTTGCCGTTACACCTAAAACAAAAGAATTTTCAAAAAACTTAAATAGTTTGGTAAAGGAGTTGTAGTGTGCCTCATCAATAATTACAAGTCCGACATCTGATATATCTAATTGGCCGTCGTTCAACCTATTATTCAATGTTTCAACCATGGCTACGTAGCAGCTATAGCGTTCTTGATCGTCTAAATTGGCTTTGCTATTTACTACCTTATTTACAACACCAAAGCTTGTAAGCATTTTTGATGTTTGGTTGCAAAGCTCGATACGGTGCGTCATTACCAGAACCTTTTTATTATGGTTCTTTAAATATTGCCGTACCATTTCAGAAAAAATCACTGTTTTACCACCACCTGTAGGTAATTGGTACAATAGGTGATAATCATCTCGTTCTGAATCGAACTTGTCAAAAATTTGTTGAATGGCTCCCTGTTGGTAGCTGTATAGTTCTTTATCGGTCTTCCTATCCTGTAATTCAAAAACAGTCTCTTGCATAAAATCTTTTCTGGAGGCTACAAAGGTAACATTCTCCCTAGTAGATTACTAATTCATGAGTTAAAAAGGGTATCTTTTGCGACCATTGGTAAACGATTATCGACCAATTATAGTATAAAAATGAAACATTACCATTTTATAGTAAATAAACCCTTTGGTATGTTGAGTCAAATAACCTCAGGTGAAGATCGCCAATTACGCAAAAAACGTTTTCTAAGTGAACTTTATGACTTTCCTCAAGGAATAATGCCAATAGGTAGATTGGATGAAAAATCAGAAGGACTTTTACTGATGACTACTGATGGAAAATTAAGTGATACTATTAACAGTTCAGGAATTGAAAAAGAATATATAGTACAATTAGATGGATTGATTTCTTCTCAAGAATTAGAGAAGTTGTCTGAAGGAGTTAGCATAGGAATCTTTGGTGAAAAATATATCACTAAACCATGTATGGTGAAGTATTTAAAAATTGCACCTACCCTGCCAGAAGCTCATTCATCTTTAAGAATAGGAAGGCATAGACCAACCTCATGGATAAGTATAACTATAAAGGAAGGAAAATTTAGACAAATCAGAAAAATGACGGCTGCAGTGGGTTTTCCAACGGTACGCTTAGTTCGAATACGTATTGGAAGAATTGATTTGGAAACGATGATTCCTGGTGATGTATTACCAACATCAATAAATTTAGAATCTATTTAGGAATTCTTTTCCCAGAGAAACGAGAAAATATAGTTAGGCTCTTTTTGGTATTAATAAAATAAACACCGGTTAACAAGATTACCGAAGCAATAGCAGATTGCAATGTAATAGCTTCATTTAAAAAATACCACCCTAAGATCATCGCAATTATCGGATTTACGTAAGATGATGTTGCCACCTTTTCTGGCGATACAATTCTTAACAAATAATTGAATGCGGTAAAGGTTACGATACTTCCAAAAATAATTAACAGTAACATTGACCAAATTACAGGGGTGCTCCATTGTGTAGGTGAAGACCAAGTTTCACCAAACAACGTACTTATTAAAAGTAATGATAGTCCACTAGAAAGCATTTGGTATCCTGTGTTTACAAAGAAATTAGCAGGTAAATCAGCTTTACCGACAAAAAGACTACCGTAAGACCAACTTAACATACATATAAAAATCAGGACCATTCCTAAAATTGCGCCCTCTTGAGCAATAATTTCCTTCTGACCTACCAAAAGAAAAATACCGGTTATGCCTAAAATTACACCGATGACAGACATAGGTTGTATTTTTTTTCCCTGTAGCACTCGCATCATCAACAATACGACTAAAGGTTGTGCTGAAACTTCTAGTGCAGCAAAGCCACTATCCACGTATTTTAATGCCCAAACTACGACTCCATTTCCAAAGGTTAGAAACAAAAAGCCAGCAAAAAAGGTATTCTTAAATTGCTTTTTGGTGATTTTTAAATGAAGTCCTAAAATTTTTGATATTATGAAAATTAAACTACCAGCTATTACAAAACGAATACCCGCCAACATAAAGGCGGGTAGTTCGGTAACTGCAATTTTATTCCATAAATAAGTAGAACCCCAAATGAAGTAAATGGCAAAAAATGACAACACGACTAAAACAGTATTGCGTTGCATTTTTGCCATAGGAGTTTTTAGATACTATATCTTCTTAACACGAACGGCGTTCATACCCTTCATGCCTCTTTCTAGCTCGTAAGCCACTTTGTCATTTTCCATAATCTCATCTATAAGACCACTGACATGAACAAAGTATTTTTCGTTATTTTCGGTATCAATTATGAAACCAAAACCTTTTGAAGTGTCAAAAAAGGAAACTTTACCGTTTCTTACTGGATCAAATTCTTCAACATCTCCTTCTTCCTTCTTAGGAATACCAAGAATGATATCTTCAGCTTCTACTTCAACTTTCATTGAAGGGTCTGGCGGAGTGTCTACTAAATTACCGTTGTAGTCTACATATGCAAGAGGGATACCAGAAGTACCACTTTCTTTTACCGCAGCCTTACGGGCAAGCATCTTCTTCTTTTTTTCTTCACGCTTCTTTAAGCGTTTTTTTTCTTTTTCAGTTTTATTAAATGTCTGTTGTGATTTTGCCATTCGAAATTTTAATGATAATACTTGATTTAACTATAAAGGAATTGAAATACGTGGTGACGTGTATAACGAATGGTAGGTTTCTTGAGTAAACTTATGACTTCATTCGTTGTAAGGCCATTGCAAGAATCATCTGCATCCCTTTAAAAGTTCTGCAAAGATAAGATTTGTATTCGGAATATGAAGTATATCAGCGTATCAAACTATCAATGTAATGATAGAAATATCTTATTCCTTTTAAGATGCTTTAGATTACTGTTCATAGTAGGGTTGAAAATCTTATGGTTTTAAGTACTATTAGCTTCACATTTCCCCTACTTCAACATACTATAATTAGGTGTCAACCGCAATTCGTAAAGATTAATAGTTAAAATTTAAATTTTACAATTTGATACAAATAACTGAATATCAATAATTTAATTAAATTTTGAATTTAAATATGTTAAAAATAGTACCTTTTTATACATAGTACTGTAACAAAATTGATTTACCGTCGTCTAGTTAGTATAAGAAAATTATTAATCAATCAATTAAAAATAAACATCATGAGAACTTTTATTAGAAACACACCGACAGAGACAAGAAAAAATTCATTTTTTTCAAGTTTTAAAAATAGTAAGCGAGTACAATGGGCATCCTCTAGAAACCATACCCATTAAAACATCAATCAAAAACAATCATTAAACTTTCGACTAATCACCGATATAAAAAACGAACATCATGAGAACTTTTATCAGAAACACACCGACAGAGACAAGAAGAAATTCATTTTTTTCAAGTTTTAAAAATAGTAAGCGAGTACAATGGGCATCTTCTAGAAACCATACCCATTAAAACATCAATCAAAAACAATCATTAAACTTTCGACTAATCACCGATATAAAAAACGAACATCATGAGAACTTTTATCAGAAACACACCGACAGAGACAAGAAGAAATTCATTTTTTTCAAGTTTTAAAAATAGTAAGCGAGTACAATGGGCATCTTCTAGAAACCATACCCATTAAAACATCAATCAAAAACAATCATTAAACTTTCGACTAATCACCGATATAAAAAACGAACATCATGAGAACTTTTATCAGAAATACACCGACAGAGACAAGAAGAAATTCATTCTTTTCAAGTTTTAAAAATAGTAAGCGAGTACAATGGGCATCCTCTAGAAACCATACCCATTAAAACATCAATCAAAAACAATCATTAAACTTTCGACTAATCACCGATATAAAAAACGAACATCATGAGAACTTTTATCAGAAATACACCGACAGAGACAAGAAGAAATTCATTCTTTTCAAGTTTTAAAAATAGTAAGCGAGTACAATGGGCATCCTCTAGAAACCATACCCATTAATATGGGAATTAAAAAAGGATAAGATTGATGAAATCTTACCCTTTTTTATTTATGCTTTAATCTAAAAAATTATTATTATTTAATCTCTAAGGCTTATTTCTTCTACTTTTCCATTAGGATAAATTACTGTAGCTATATCATCACAAGTGCCATCTCCAAAATCAACAATTATAGATAGGCCATTTTTTGCGACGGTCATAGAACCAACATTTAAATAGCTACAAGCGAAATTACCTTCCAATACTGAGTTCACTGCTACAGTATAAGTACTTCCATCAATATCTACTACCCAATCACCATCAATACTAAAAGTAGTAGTCTCAAGAGAATCGCCGAAGGTTAGCGTAAAGCTTTTTGTTCCATTCTCAGATATAGTTGACCCCTCTTCCATAGTTAGTGTCAAATTACTTGTTGTTTCGAATGAAATTGAGCTATTATTAGAATTGGCTGTTACCACATAAGATTTGGTACCATTAATTTTTATACTACCAACATAAAAATCAGTATACATTGCTGTAAAGGAACTTGCCTCGCTTTCAAGATTATAGCTAACAGTTAAGGTGCCATTTACATTTTCTGTTCCATTCAAAACACAATTATTAAACGTTGCTGTATAACCTGAATCGGAATATATGGCACTATAACACTCATTACTAGAATTAAATTTACCAGTAGCACCGCTATTCATAAATAATTCATAAAGTGCTGTATCTACTACACCTGATACATCCTCAGTTTCTAAAATAGCGTGTAGCTCAGTTTGTGTTAATTCAACATCTTCATCTTTTTCTGCATCATTACTACAACTATATACTAAAAAAAGTCCTGTTGCCAGAAAACAAAGTTTTTTAAATGTGTGTGTTACAATTTTCATGGTGTTTTGTATTTGGGTTTAAAACGTACAAACGTTAAATAACCCCCTTTTAGTATTAAAAATATAAAGAATGGGGTGTATTTTTCGAGAACAAATGAGCTGGACAAATAATATTCTGATATTATTTGGGTTATATCGTATACGATATACTATATTAAAGTATGATTATAAAAATAAATCTTAGGGACCAAGTACGGGATTATCTATTAGTTGAAATGATTACCGGGAAATTAAAAACCGGTAAAACAATAAATTTAGCTGCCCTTTCAAGAGATTTAAATGTAAGTGTCACCCCTATTCGAGAAGCATTGACACAATTACAACAAGCACACATAATAAAAGCTGTACCCAATAGAGGTTTTATTATTGCTGAACTAGACGTGAAAGAAGCCGAAGATTTATACGGTTTGGTAGCCAACTTAGAAGTCATGGCCATAGAAAACTCTGAATTTAATGACGAAGACATTGTAAAACTTCGAAATCAACATCAGGTTTTCGAAAATGCTCAAGATGCGATTTCAAGAATTCAGGCTGATCTAGAATTTCATAGATTACTAACCAAAGGCTATGAGAATGATTTGGCATTACAAATATTGAATGATTTAAAAACCCGCATTTTCTTTTACGAAAAAGCCTTTACAAATGATGATTCTTTCTATAACAAATCAGACAATCAGCATGATTCAATAATTGCTGCTATTGCAGATGATAATGTACCCACAGCCTCCCTCCTATTAAAAATGAATTGGATGTTGATACTGAACTACGTTCAAAAAAAGTTAACTGAATAATTTTTATCTTACTCTAAATCTTTTAGCAATTCTTGTGCAGACTGTGTCAATCTTTGATACCCCTTATATGCCCATGTACAAAAACCAATGGTTACTACTACCGTAATGGTTAAAAGAACTACTTGTTCTGTTTTTAAACCTATCTCAAAAATATTTTTATTTGAACTAATTTTAGAAAATACGGGGACAATAAAGAACATACCTAATATACCCACACCCATACCGATTTGTTGAAGTCTTAAAAGCCTATTTTTTGCTTTTACGTAATGGCTCAGATTGGCTTTATAAGAATTTTTAGATATATCTAATGTCTCTATTTCTTTCAATGCTTTTAAAACTAAGATAGGCATTGCGATAAGGTAGCTTAAGGATAATATTCCGCAAGCTTTTAAATACCACGTGTCTAATTTCCCAAACTTTACTATTAAAAGTAGGGCAATACAAAAACAAATAAATGCACCAACAGTTTCGTAAGTAGTTACATTCCTAAATTTGTTTTTATATTTTTCTTGGGTCATATTTAAAATTATATCGTCCGTTAATTTTTTTTGCTGGTTCAATTCATTACTCATTTGTAACCATGTAGCTTTTAATTCTTCTATTTCCATGTTTTAAGAATTAGTCATGTTAGTTTTTAATTTCTTTTTTATTCTTGAAATACGTGTTCCCACATTACTAGCTTCTAATCCTGTTATTAGGGCAATTTCATTATAACTTTTACCTTCTAGCAGTAGAAAAATTAATCCTTTGTCTAGGGTATTTAAATGATGTAAATGTTTATAAAGAAGACGCAGACGTTCTTCATAAACTTCATCTTTAGCATCGCTTTGTTTTATTAGTACCTCTGCAATGGGCTGTACATCAGGTCTTCTCTTTTTCTTTTTCAAGTGGGTTATTGCTGTATTCATCGCCACACGATACATCCAAGTAGTGATTTTTGAATCTTGCCGAAAAGAATCGAAGTATTTCCAGAGTTGATAGACCACTTCTTGAAATAAGTCTTCTTGATCCAGCTTGCTATCAGTATAAACAGAAGTTACTTTGTACAACAGTGCTTGGTGTTCACGAATTAAATCAGTAAAGACTGTTTCTTTTGACATATATAATCTACTCGTTTATCCATTAGTATAAGTCTATTCAATTTTGTCACACTTTTGGCTAATACTTTTTAACTTACAGCAAATAAAACATAACTAGTACAACATGAAGTATTTATATTCGTTTGATTAAAAAATATTTTAATATGCAATTTTTAAATAAAGAGATTGAGGCATTGACTAAAAGAAAAAATACCCCAGCACTTGCTAAAAAACAAGTATCATGCGGTATTTTTCAAGATATTAAAGATATTCCGGTCGTTGAGGAACATGTTGTACTTAGAACAGTATAGTTCTAGCTTTTAAAGAGCGACGTATCTAAACCAGGTATAAGTTTCAAAGCATTTTGATAATATAATTTTTTCAACACGTCGTCAGGCAGATTTAGTCCGTACATAGACCAAAATGCATGATATTTTTTATAGTAAGGAAAATACTCATCATTACTTTCTAAAACTCTAAAATAGGTAGGAAACTCTTCTGGTTTCCAACTATCCTTTCCAAAAAGTACTCTATCTTGATATTTAATAAAGAAAGCCCTAGCATTCTGAGGTTGTCTACCCAATTCTGCTATAACTGCAGATATACCTACATTCATGTTAGGCATTTCATCTAATAACTCCCCTAGTTTTTTAAGGTTATTTGCGTGCCATCCCATATGAGCATTTATGAATTTTGTATTAGGATGCTTTTTAAAAACATTGTGCTGCTCTTGTATAATCTGTTCAAATGGTGCTGGGTCTGTAGCAGATCGTTTTCTACGTGGGTGGGTCTTTAGCTCTAACCAACGCTCATTATCAGAATTCATATCATCCCAAAAAGATTTAGGGTCGGCTGCATGAATTAATACTGGCACGCCCATTTCAGCACATTTTGCCCATATAGGGTCTAATCTCGGGTCGTCGATAGCTAATCGTTTTCCATCCGAATCCTTATTTCTAAGGCCTAGACTTTTATAAATCTTTAATCCCTTTGCTCCATTTTTTATATCATCTTCTAATTGCGCAGCAGCTTTTTCACCCCATTCTACATCTTTAGCACCTTCAAAATCTACATTGGCAAACACTGCAAATCTATTTGGATAACTTTTATTTATGTTGCTTATTTTTTCTTTTATACTTTCTCCTGAACCACCACTTAAGTTGACCATTATGGCCTCGTTCATAACATCCATATCAGCAACCAAACCATTTAGGGCTTCGACCGACATATCTCTTTGGTGACTATGAACATCTATAAAAGGAAACTTCGCTTTAGTTATTTCTTTGCCAGGTACTACTAGTGTAGAAGTAGGATTATATTCTTCAAAACCCATTTCTTGTGCCAATACAGGCGTTGCAGTAAAAATTATAAGTACCATCATTATTAGTAACGCCATGTTTTTTGTCATATCAGTTTTCATTTTGGAAGTTGGTTTCTTGAATTAATTGATTGTATTCTAGTTTTGTGTCTATATCTATTGATTGTAAGCCAGGGTCTAACTGAACCATCTCATCGTAACTGACGTTTAAAAGTTCTTTTGCACCTTGATCACCCTCTAACAGTACTAACTTAGGATAAAGTAGTTTCGGGAACAATGCTGGTACTCCAACCCTATTCTTATAGTTCGTAGCAATAATTTTAGATGAATCCTTTTTGAAATTACTAATTAGTGAATCTAAATAAGTTGTACTCAACAAAGGTTGATCAGCAAGACAGATTAAAATACCATCTGGTAAAGAACTGCTTTCTATCAGTTTTTTGACGCCAAAAGCGATACTATTTCCAAGGCCTAGCGACCAATTTGGGTTTAAGAAAATTTTTGTGTCTTTTTCTTGTAAGTTACACTCAGACATAATAGTTTCAGCGTTTGCACCAAGAACTACATAGACACTATCAGCATTACTTTCTTTAACAGTTCTAATGGTTTCTAATAGAAAGTTGGAATTTTTCCAGGGTAGTAATTGTTTGATGCCCTTCATACGTCTAGACGCTCCAGCTGCCATTATAAGCACCACTATATGTAGATTTTCGTTCAATGAGAGATGCTTTTACTTAAATTATTTAATATAATAGTCTCGGTTTGGGCCTACAAATAGTAATTACAATTATCATGTAAACCTACGGAAATATAACGCTTTTGGAAGTTTCAGCACCTGTGAAACATTTGCTTTAACAATCTTTAACATTTATTTTTTTAATCCCTATAATTTAAATAAACTTTGTCCGTTCTGCTAGTTGAACCTATAATTAATGTATATGATAAATTTTTTAAAGACCTTCAGTGTGTTTTTTGTACTGACGCTAGTTGTTTCTTGTGGTAATGCAGATGATGATGTAAATCTAGATTTGAACATTGGTGACGGACTAGGAAAAGGTCAGGAAGTAGATGATTGCTTAGGCTTAGAACAAGGTGACCTAGTTTTATCTATACAAGAGCAGTTTACAACTTTACCCGGCAAAGTATCTGTATTCTTTAGAGTTTCTGATACAAGCGGAAATCCCGTACCAGGCTTAACCGCTAATCAATTTACTATTTACGAACAAGGAAGAAATGATGATTGTTTTAAGACAATTTCAACTTCAGAATCTTCGGCTCGTATTTCACCGAATTCGCAAATTTTTTCTAATAACACCCTATTAGTACTAGATTTAAGTAACAGTGTACTTAGTAGTAGCCTAGATGAATTGAAGCTTGCATCTACCAGTTTTATTGATGCTGTAATGCCAAGCACCTCTCAAGAATCTGTTAAGATGGCTATATACTGGTTCGATGGTGAAGATAATTTACATTTATTGAATGAATTGACCCCGTCGAAATCAGAATTAGTAGCAGCAATTGACGGTATTACTGATACTATTAGTAATGACCCATCTACCGATTTATATGGCGCAGTTATAAAGTCTACCGATATTGCTTCAGAGTTAGTGAAAAAGTCAACAGCTGGCGGAAAAATTGGTGCTGCTTCAGTTGTAATCTTTACAGATGGTACAGATCAAGCTTCACGTTACACTGAAGATGCGGCCTTAAAGAAGGTAAAAGAAGCTAATGCAAATATTTCGTTCTTTAGTATCGGTTTAGGTGCTGAAATTGATACGCAAGTATTAACTGCAATAGGTAAAACAGCCAGTGTATTTGCTCAAAACAAAGATGAATTAGAAAGAACTTTTAGAGATATCTCTGAAAAAGTATCGGAAAGAGCAAACAGTTATTACTTATTCGAATACTGTAGTCCTAAACGTGATGGTAGTGGTGAAAACAACTTGGCTATCGAAGTGAATACAGGTTCTAGACAAGGTGCAGTACAAACCAAGTTTAATGCTAGTGGATTCACAGGTGGATGTGAATAACCAATTCACTTTTAAAATATAGAAAGAAGCGTTTTTACGCTTCTTTTTTTTTGCCTTACTATTTGGTAAATAACTAATTGATTATCATTTTGTTGTGAACTATAATCCTAATTCTTAGGCTCGTTGGTTAATATTTGAAACGTCCGTTTATCGATCTTTCCCGTATATAAAACCGATTACACTAATATTAATTTAAAAAGTATAAAATGAAAAGATTATCCTTAGTTACTTTATTATCAGTAGCAGTTCTTACTTCATGTGTTTCTAAAAAGAAATATGTAGCATTAGAAGATAACTTATCTCAAACACAGAGTTCACTTCAAAAGACACAAGTTGAAAAAGAAGAATTACAAGCTCAAATGACAAAAATTGAAGCTCGTGTTGAAGAATACAATTCTAAAATCAACTCATTAAAAGAAATGAACGATAGTCAGTTCACTAGCGTTGATGATGTTGCCGTAATGAGTAACAACACAAAAGCTAAAATGAGAAATACATTGAAGAATGTTGATCCAACCAAATTAGCCGGAGCTAAAACGTTGCAAGATTCAATGAATTTAGCTGTATCATACAAATTGAAGCAATCTATATCTGAAGAAGGTCAAGATATTGATGTAAGTATTGATAAAACAGTTGTTATGATTAATATTTCTGATGAATTATTATTCAATACAGCTAGCTACAATGTAAGCAGCAAGGCAAATAACATTTTGAAGAAATTATCTGAAGTTATCAAGTCTGAGCCAAGTATGGAAGTTATGGTAGAGGGTCATACAGATTCTAGAACTATCAACACACCTATGGTTACTGATAACTGGGATTTAAGTGTAAAGCGTGCAACTTCTATTGTTCGTAAATTACAGAAAGAATATGGTGTTGATCCTTCTCAATTAATTGCCTCAGGTAGAAGTAGTTATTTACCTTTAGTAGAGAACGACTCTAAAGAGAACATGGCAATGAACAGAAGAACAAAAATTATTATCCTACCGAACTTGGATAAATTCTTTGCACTTTTAGATGCAGAAGATAATTTATAAGAATCTCGATTCTAAAATTAAAAGGGGAAGCAAATGCTTCCCCTTTTTTATGCTCTATATTTTTATAGCTTTTACTTATAAATCATGCTGTTTGGCACTTTAATGGATTCTGTTTTCAAATCCACCAAAAAGCCATTAATTACAGCATATTCAACCTTCCCATCCTTTTCTAAAAAGAACGTAGGGTTAAGTCCTGGTTCTAATTTAAACTCTGGTATTTTATATTTAGCTCCTATTAAATGAATAGGAAAGGGAGAGTTAATTACATTACCAGGTATGGTGGTCATTCTCACAAAGCCATAGCCTTGCTGTAATAAATCTTTAAAATTTAATGCTTCTACTTCTGCTAATGTATTTAACGTCTTCGGATACGCTCTAGCTTGTTTAATGGTATATGCCGAAGCATCTAAAGTTTCATACCCATAATAGGTAGAAAGGTCACCTTGGTCCAGTATACGACTACTGTACCAAAATGTATTGTGTTCAGGATAGTCTACTTCAACTTGATTTATTCCTAAATCAATAGTGTAATTATTGCCCATTAACTGATAATTGGCACCTATAATCTTTAAATCAAATAATTTTCTGTCGTTCTCAGGAATCTTTTCATATTCGGCAATAGAAATAGTTTCGTAAGACTTTTTGGCGATGGTGTAGATTGCAGATAAAATAGACGTATAATTTAATTTCCTTATTTCTTGTTTTTCAATATCTTCAGGATATCCACCAGATTCAATAAGTATTGTGCTAGTGCCCCATTTTTGAATATTATCTCCGAATGCTCTTGGTTCAAAATCATCATTATATCGACCAACTTGACCTGGAGCATATTTCTGAAGAATATCATTCATAAATACTATGATTTTCATAGCATTACCTCGAGTTTCATTGATATCCTTTTCATAATTATAGGCAGGTGCTAAATACGATATCGTTGCCGGCTTTTCGGTACGTTCTGCGTTATAGTAGGTACTTTGATCATGTAGATTGAATCCGAAATCAGCATCGAGACTATCACGAACTCTTTTTAAGGTTTTAGACTCAGGTGATTGAAGTCGTAAAGCATCTCTATTGATGTCAATTCCTAATAAGTTTCTACGTTGAAATAGCTCTGCCCCATCAGGATTTAACATTGGAAGAACATGTACCGTTAAATTGGCTAAAATCGCCTCTTTTTCAACCTTAAAATCTGAACTATTAAAGAAATTTAGAATATCAAAAATAGCCTGTGTCGCTGTAGGCTCATCTCCATGCATTTGCGACCACAGAAATACATTTGTTCTTCCTGAACCAATACTAATCAAGCTTAAATCTTTTCCTCCTATAGATTTACCAACAGTGGCTACTTTATACTTTTCATTTGAAGCATATTTATCAATTAAAGGTTGTATATCAGCTCTCTTAATACGCCTTTTACCAATCGATGTTTCTTTATAATTCTCGTAGGTGTCATATAATTGTGATGTTAAATCTGTTGATTGACTCATTCCTATCATTGAGAATGAACATACTATAGCAAGCATTATTTGCTTCATGACTTATTCTGTTTTAGTTGTAATTTAATTTTCTGATGGATTTTTAGGTAATTCTTTAAAATCTAAATTATTTACGGCCTTTCTAACTTCTAACATAAAATCTGGTCCTGGATCTGTCTTTTTGGTACGGTAGCCAGCATCTTTCTCTAACCATAAAGGGTGATTTTCAAAAAGAGTATACTCGTAATGACCAATTAAATAATCAATATCATACTTATCCTTAAGATATCTTACCAACCAAATATTCGATTTCAATTGCGCCTTTGTTAATGGTAAATCGTCTGTACCGCCAACATTTTCAACACCAATGGCGCAGTGATTAAGACCAATAACATGACGTGCCATGGTAGTTTCAGGCAAAAGTCTATAAATGGTGCCGTCACGGTCAACTAAAAATTGAGAGGATACATTTAAACCACTAACATCTTTTATATCTGGCCTCCAATTTGGTAAAGAAACAGGATTGAATGCTTCGAAAGATTTTTCAAAAGTAGGTATGACCGTCCAATGCAAAACAATCATTTTAGGAACAATCTGAGGAGTATCTTGATCTAACCCATATCTATTTTCAAGATATTCTAAGGTTAATATTTTCCGCTCATCATTAAAAGTAATAGGATGTTCTATAATTGTTTTTGTAGTAGTACATGAAACAAATAGTATCGTTAACAAAAGATAATTTGATATGATTCTCATTTATTAATGTTTATAAACTATCCTTTAAAATAGCGTATTCAATAGTCACTTTTCTTCTGCCCCATTCTTTTGCCTTTTTGACATTTTCTCCCATGTAGATATCAATTCTGTTTTTCCATCTAGAATGCATTTTATCCTTTACGAGATATACCCCCTCGAAAGTATCAATTTTGACCATGGTATTATAACCAAGGCCCTTGGTCAATAAATCTCTAGATACGGCAATCCATTTCAAACCTGGCTTTATCGAATCTCCCCAAGCTGTTATAGCTGGGTGTTCATAAGATGTTTGATAAGGAATTGAATTATAGGCGGTGGCAGTTACTTGTAATGAAACCCAATCATATTTTTCTTCTAAGCCTTTATCTATACAGCAAATTACTGTAAAGCTTATGAATAGTATGATTATCCTTTTTATCATACCTACTAATGTAGTTTATTTTCTAAAATTAAAAGGTCTGTATAACTTTCACTCCATGCCTCTTCCAATTCTTTGGGTACAGGCGTAAATGAATATGTTAGTGCACTTAAAACAATATCCTCGTCTCCATCGCCATCAATATCTGCTGAATCCATTAAAAACCACCTAGCCATTTTAGTGTCTTCAAAATGTTCTGGGCTAAATGTATAATTCTTACTATCTAAATTTTCTAAATAAACAAAGTTATATTCAGGGTGATTTTCGTAATCAGGAAAAGTAGCCAAAAGAGCAAAATCCAAATCTCCGTCCTGGTCAAAATCTTTAGCGATTACCCGAGTTGCTCCATTTAATGGATAAAAATAAGTTTCTTTAAAGTTATTCTGGCCATCATTTAAATGAATACGCATTCCATGATAAGGCTTGCTTATATATGATTCATCTGCATTGTCACCATTAACCGTAATTATATCATCAAACCCATCACCATTATAATCTAGTAGTTCAAACCAACTTGAACCATATACCGGACTAAACCTAAGTGCTTTTTCAATGGTAAATTCCAAATTTTCTTTTTGGTATAAAATATAAACAGCTTCATCACCTTGAGCGGCTAATACGACTAAATCATCTTTACCATCGGCATTCATATCTTTTGGTATAACCCTTAGTGTTCCAGGAATGTTCAAAATAGATTTTTCTTTATAAAAACCATAAGAATCTTTCTCAAGTAAAGTCAACTTGCCATGTAAATCCCCAAATTCGCTTACAAGTATCTCTTCAGTTCCATTTTTATCTAAATCTATATAAAGGGTGTGAACAGGTCGATGGAGAGAATCCATAAGAGATGCAGAGGTGTTATTATTCTTTAATATTATTTTCCCATTCGGAATCTCTGAAGGTACCAATAAGCCCATGCTTGTAACGTAAGTACTATCACCAACAATCTTGGCATCTGTAATCGCACGATTAAAATAGCCTTTAAGTTTATTCTCTTTCGTTTTCAAATTAAAAGATGCTAGTTCCCCTTTTCTTGTCCCTGTTAAAATAGTACTGTTAGTAGCGTCGATTTTCAAAAAAGTGTATAAACTTCCAACGGCACTATCTAAAGAAATAGGACTACTTTTAAACTGAGATAAAGGTGAACTTTTTATTCTAGCATTATTGTTGGCAATACTATCGGGAGCCAAATCAATAATATAATTTTTTAAAAGCTCCCAGTCATCTGCTTCAATAATAGGTTTACTAGGGAATATCCCCGTTTTAATTATGGCCATCTGTTCAGGAAAAGATAGATTATGATAGGGGTGATTTTCCGCTGTTAAAATACCCATTCGGGCCGCCATGGCTGGGAGTACACTGTTTTTCCAAATATCTTTCGGTAAATCTTGTATATCAGGCGCTATATGACAACTAGCACAATAATTTTCATACAAAACAACTTCCCTTGGACGATTTTCAGTAGTACATGAAATAAATAGAAACAAAAAAGAAATATAAAAAGCTGTTTTCAAATCCATCGAAATTATAATGATTTACTTATTGTATAATAAGATTGGAAGATACCCATACCATTAAAACCTCGCAAGTGATAAATGAAGGCTTTTCTTTAAATTTGCATTGCTATGAAAAAAGAAAAAAAACCAGATAATGTTGTATTCAATGAAGAAACCCAAGAGTATCATGGGAAGCTTTCACCTTTTGCAACAGGAGTATCTGCACCAAAAATAACTCCGCCAGATGTTACTTCATGGAAAAACACACACATTGTAAGTGCAAACAACCAATTTAAAGCTGAATACGAAGCACTTCAAAAATCGTATAAAAAATTGATGGACAATTTTGAGTACAATAACTTAGTGTACAGTGCTAAATTTAGTTTTGAGCCTATTGTAGGCAAGGAATATCATTTGTACAAAGCTAAAGACGAAAGCACATTTCTGTCCTTGATTTTACCGCAAGAATGTAACTTTAACCATGTAGGCAGTTTTAGACTTACCGCAGATAAAACGTGGGAGAAATTATAGCTAATTACAGGTTTTTAATTGACATGACCCGTTCTAAAAACGAATCTCATTATATTTAAAAAAATCACATTACGAATGAGGAAAATTAAATTGTTTCTAGGTATTGCCTTGGTCGGTATTATTGCAGCCGCATATTTCAACTATCCGAAGTTAAATCTTATGTCTGGGTTTGCTTCTAAAAATATGGTATCTAGCGTATTTATTGCAGATAGAGACCCTGTAGATATTACCTTGAACGATAATGATATTCCATTAGTGAATCTGTCTGACTGTACAGTTTCTGAAGCAGATGAATCAGCTACGGCCACAGTATACGGATTCATGCCAAGAACGGCAGTGTACAAAGAAGGTGTAGGCGCTGTGCTTACCAATAAGGAGTTTGCCAAACATAATTTTGAACTAATTCCCAATAGGTTTGTAACAAAGGATAGCTTGCCTTTCCCATATGGTAACAACGGAGTTACGGACACCGTTTTAGAAAACGTAGATTATGATAAGTTAGAAGTCGCTTTCTCAAATGCCTTTAAAGATTCTGAGCAAAAAACTAGGACCCTTCTAGTAGTGCACAAAAATCAGATTATTGGTGAACGCTATTTACGTGGATTTTCAAAAGACACTAAAATACTTGGTTGGTCTATGACCAAAAGCATTTTATCTACCCTTTATGGTATTTTAGAATACCAAGGTAAAATGAAGATGGATTTTAAACCATTTTCAGAAGAAATACGGATGAAAAGCCCTAAACAGAATATAACTATAGACCATCTGTTACGCATGCAAAGCGGATTAGCCTGGGATGAAAACTATTTTAAAATTTCTGATGTTACCCGTATGCTTTTCTTGGATTCTGACATGACCTTGGCACAACGAAATAAAGACGTCATTGCAGCTCCGACAGAAATTTGGAACTATTCTTCTGGTACTACCAATTTATTGTCGGGTATACTGCGAGAACAATTTAATGCCCATCAAGAATATTTAGATTTTCCTTATAAAACATTGATTGATAAAATAGGAATGCATTCCATGCTTTTAGAAACCGATTTAACGGGTAACTATATATTATCATCTTATGGATGGGCAACTACGCGAGATTGGGCAAAGTTTGGACTTTTATATTTAAACAAAGGAGACTGGAACGGAGAACGAATCTTTTCTGAATCTTGGGCAGACTATGTTTCAAAGCCTACACAAAACTCTGATGGAACCTATGGCGCACATTTTTGGTTAAATGCAGAAGGTAAATACCCAGATATTTCACATGAGCTATACTCCGCAAATGGTTTTCAAGGGCAACGGGTATTTATTATTCCTTCTAAAGAATTAGTAGTTGTTCGCACGGGATTAGAAGAACAGACCGACGAACAATTTAATACCCTATTGAAAGAAATAATCGCAGCTATTCGATAAAAGGGTTGAAATTTTAACCTTTTTTATACAATACCACACTTTTACACCTTTACACAACAGATTTCTCTTGTGTGGCAACATTAGTTTCTAAAAACTAAGGATCATTTCTATATTTACAGTGTTATAAAAAACGAATTAAAAAATTTTCATTTTCATATAGTGTTCTCGTAAAAGAGTCTGTTCTTCACTGATCGGACTCTTTTTAGTTTCGGTAAATTCCAGTTTCCAGTATACGGTTTTCAGTATTCAATTTTATTTAAAAAAAGCCAACAGCTAAAAGCAATTGGCTAAATACTAAATTAAGGCCACTGAGCGGAGGCGAACTGACAACCAAATTATGGTAACCAATTATCCTTGCCAAAGTTTGGTTTACGTTTTTCAAGAAAAGCATTTCTACCCTCTTTGGCTTCTTCAGTCATATAAGCTAATCGCGTTGCCTCGCCAGCAAATACCTGCTGCCCTACCATGCCGTCATCTGTTAGGTTCATTGAGAACTTCAACATTTTAATTGAGATAGGCGATTTCTCTAAAACCTCTTGTGCCCACTGAAAGGCAGTATCCTCCAATTCATCATGTGGAATTACAGCATTAACCATTCCCATTTCGAAAGCATCTTGTGCTGAGTAGTTTCTTCCTAAAAAGAAAATTTCACGTGCTTTTTTCTGTCCTACCATTTTAGCCAAATACGCAGAACCATAACCACCATCAAAACTGGTAACATCTGCATCGGTCTGTTTAAAAATAGCGTGTTCTTTGCTGGCCAATGTCATATCACAAACTACATGAAGACTATGTCCGCCACCTACAGCCCATCCTGGCACTACGGCAATAACAACCTTAGGCATAAAACGTATCATACGTTGAACCTCTAAAATATTTAGTCTATGCTGACCATCTTGCCCAACATACCCTTTTTCTCCCCTAGCCTTTTGATCTCCGCCACTACAAAAAGACCATATTCCGTCTTTGGTAGAAGGGCCCTCTGCTGACAGCAAAACAACTCCGATAGAAGTATCTTCTTGTGCATCATAAAATGCCTTTATCAATTCACTGGTTGTGTGAGGTCTAAATGCATTACGTACGTTTGGTCTGTTAAATGCAATACGCGCAACTCCATCGCATTTTTTATAGGTTATATCTTCAAATTCAATGGCTGTTTGCCAGTTAGGTGATTTCATAATTTCTAACGATTCAATTGTGGTATAAAGATAAGGGTTCAAAACTCAGCTTACCAAATATGCAGATTAATCAAGCAAAACATAAAACAAAATTCATTAACTCAAACGAGTTATTTATCCATGCATATGAAATAGTGTTTTCATCTAATTTCATATAAGTTTATGCCTTTAATTAGTATCCTTAGTATGAGACAAATTCTTTCTTTTTTTATAAAAACCATTCGCCAATTTTTGGCAGATAAATTAAATCAATACAACACTACATTACCTTATTTAATTACCATGATTATTTCTTTAGTTGTAGTTGTTGGAGGTATAAATTTGTTTATAGAACTTACGGAGACCCTAAAAACAGAGCTTTTGGCTAGTTATGATACGGCTATAACCGATTATTTAATTTCGTATCGCTCACCTACGCTAACTTCTTATTTTAAATTTGTTACCAATGTTGGTGACACTTATGGTTATCTAATAGTATTAGCTTTATTTCTTATAGTTTCCCTATTCGTTACAAAACGTTGGAAATATGTTACCCAAGCAACATTGGTACTCGCATTAGCAACAATTTCAAATATGATGTTAAAACGATTTATTGACCGTGCACGACCAGGTATTGAACACTTAGTTTCTGTTGAAACTCTTAGTTACCCTAGCGGACATGCTATGAGTGCAATGGCTTTCTACGGATTTTTAATATTTCTGGTCACTAAATTTAAGATTCAGAAGGTAGCTAAGTTTATACTCATTATTGTTTTGGTGATTTTGATTTTAAGTATTGGAATTAGTCGAATTTATTTAGGAGTACATTTTCCATCGGATGTTGCTGGCGGATTCATTGCCGGTTTCATATGGGTAGTTTTTTGTAAATTAATTTTCGACTTAATTGAACTTTTTAGGCGAGACTCACAAACCTAAAGTATCCTCCTTAATATTAATTTAATTATAACACAGCCCTGGGCTTAGGACTTAACGTTTTTAATACTTTAGTACTGCGTAAATTTTTTTAATAATTTTTAAAATAAAAATGAGTATGTCAACAAATAAAATTGCATTGGTAACTGGTGGTAGTCGCGGATTAGGAAGAAATATGGCACTACGAATTGCCGAAAAAGGATTAGACGTTATTTTGACTTACCACTCCAATAAAGAAGCCGCAAATGGTGTAGTTCAGGCTATAGAACAACTTGGCCAAAAAGCGGTAGCATTTCAATTAGATACTAGTGACACCAACGGTTTCGAAGTCTTTTTCAAAAAGGTTTCTGATTACCTTTCTAAAGCTTACAATAGAAACACATTTGACTATTTAATAAATAATGCTGGTACAGGAATCTATAAACCATTTTTAGAAACAACTGAAGATGATTTTGATGAAATGATGAACATTCATATTAAAGGTGTTTATTTTCTAAGTCAGCAGGCGGTTCCATTATTATCTGATGGTGGCGGAATCATCAATATTTCCTCTGGATTAGCGCGTTTTACATTGCCAGGTTCGTCAGCTTATGCTAGTATGAAAGGTGCTGTAGAGGTTTTTACTAAGTATCTGGCAAAAGAATTAAGCAGTAGAAAAATAAGAGCCAATGTTGTTGCCCCTGGTGCGGTTGCAACCGATTTCGGTGGCGGTGAAAATAAAGAGAATGATAAAAAACGTGCTTTAATTAGTCAAAATACTGCCCTAGGTCGCGTTGGTGAACCCGAAGATATTGGTGGAATTGTTGCCTTTTTATGTACAGAAGACGCCCGTTGGATCAACGGTCAACGTATTGAGGCATCTGGTGGAATTATGTTATAACATTGCTAAACTTCAAGTTAGTGACGTCTTTCAATTGATATTAAACTGTTCTAAATTGTTATATTGGAAACTTGGAATCCTAATGATACACCAGTACTCCTCAGGTTAGTTATAGGTACCATGAAGATTATGTATAGACCATATATGTGTCTGGAATCAGAAAAATCAAATGGAGCGGAAATCGCCGCCATGGAACTGGTTTTATAAAAGCATTATCTTGTTTCAAAAGATGTATTCTGATGACTTTTTAATATAAATTATGTCTTTAAGAAATGAATTAAAAACACTTTAAAAATAAAGAACAACAGGCTTGTATCAAACCGGTGTTAATATCTCTTTTTTAATCCCGTTCACAAAGTACATCTTCACTTTACCCCTATTCTTGGCTTCTATTTCGCCCCGATATTCGCAATGAAAATCTGATTTTATAAGCTCATAAGTACTCTGGGAAATATTAATCTTCCCAGGTTCTGACATGGATTCCATGCGTGAGGCAACATTTACCGTATCACCCCAGATGTCATAAGCGAATTTTTTTGTGCCGACCACCCCTGCTACAACCGGACCTGTATTAATGCCGATACGGATATCAAAATTCAAGTCACTGGCCTTGACATCCTGTTTTGTGTCATATACAAATTGTGCTATTTCGGTGGCGGCCAAGACCATCTTCTGTGGGTGGTTTTCTTCCGATCCATGTAGACCACCAGCACACATATAGGCATCGCCGATAGTCTTTATTTTTTCCAGGCCATGTTTTTCTACAATGGCATCGAACTTAGAAAAGTAGAAGCCTACCGTTTCGACCAAAGCCTCAGGTGAGAGCTTTTCCGAATAACTGGTAAAGCCCTTAAAGTCGGTAAACAAGACCGTAACCGCATCGTGTTTTTTAGCTTTCACCGTACCATGTTCCTTTAGTTCCCGAGCAGTTTCCTCGGGCAGAATATTGAGCAATAAATGATCCGAACGATCCCGTTCTTTCTCGATAATCGCTTTTGTTTTGCGAATGAATGCATTTCGTCGAAATAAACCAAAGGCCAATAAGCCAATTAAAAATAGTGATATGGCGGCCGCAATGGCGATAATTCTTTGGTTTTTCTCTCTTTGTTCCGCTAGATCTACCTCTATTTGTTTTTGCGAAACCTCATAATTGGTGCGCTGGTCGGCCATTTGCTTAACACTTTCAATATTAATGAGAGTATCCCTATATGCAATATGCTCTTTATAGTGTTTGTATGATGTTACCAGATCACCTATTGCTTCATATAAAGCAGAAAGTTTTAGATGAGCTTCACTTATTTGCTCCTTAAGGTCATAAATATTTGCCAAATCTAAACTTCTATGTGCGTAACCAAATGCGGTTTCATGGTCGTTCTTTCTAAAATAAATATCGGACATGTAGGTGAGGTAGACCGAAATCGGGTAATAATCCTGTAATTCTTCAAGAATTACGATTGCCTCGTTTATATTCTTTTCTGCTAGAACATCATTTCCTCGTTCTGCATAAATCATCCCTAGGTTACCCATTCCATAAGCTTGACCAATTGGATAATTTATTTTTTCGAATATAATTCTTGCCTCTTCTGTATAATTAAGGGCCGAGTCTATTGCACCATTATTAAAATAATCATCACCGGCATTCAATAGTGCGGTGGCAATTTTAATGGAATCGTTTGATTTTCTTAGTAATTGAATCCCTTTATTGAAGTAGTTTTGTGCATTTTTAGAATTCCCCATGACAGTATATGTACCTGCGATTGAAATCATCAGGGAGCCTATTCCTATTTTATCCTTGTTGCGATTTGCAAAATCCAAACTTTTAAAATAAGACTGTAATGCCTCCGCATTGTCACCTTTGAATTTAAGTGCATTGCCTTTTTGTAGGTACCCATGATAGAGATAATGGTGTGACGAATCTCTTAAAGCTTTTGATATTAACAACTCGGAAAATGTAATTATTTGATCTGGATTTGTCTCTTCCTGTACTATCTTCGCTAGAATATCAAGTTCATTATCTCGATTAGTTCCGGATTTATATTCCGCGATTAGGCTATCTGCTAACTTCTGATTTTGACAAACAGCGAAATTTATGGTAAAACAAAAGAAGGCCATAAGTATATAGCCTTTCTCTTTAAGAGAAATCAAATTCATTGTTATATATTATCGCATTTTGAGTTGTGGATCAATGGAATAAACATGTTCCTGTCCACCTACAAATACAGAAAAATTAAGGGTATAAGAAGTTATAGAGCCAGAAGGTGGCTTATTCCCAGTAATAAAGGCATCTATGTGGGTGTCTCCAGAACCATTTTGTTTAGGTCTTTTTTGAATAGGTATCCCACCAGAAATATTGGTTATATCATTGATGAGAACATAATCCAATAGATCTACTGCCATATTCATAACAGCTCCTACCCAGGCAATTTGAGAATTTCCGCTGAGTTTAGTAGTAAATTTTGTTTTATCTGCTGGGTCTATATCCCCTTGATTGTCTGCAAGATAAACACAGCTAAGTACTTGCGGTTTTTGAGAATTAGAGTATTGAATAATATCTGTAGTATTCACATACAATACAATTAGCGCATCTGTTGTTGAAGGCATAACTTAAAATTTTATGGGTTAATACTAGTTTTTCTAATACATCAATCTAATTAAATTAAGGGCACTTGAATCAACACCTAGGACGAAGATGAACAATTATTGTCCGAAAGTATCTATATTATTACCGAAGCTATTTTCGGATTTATAGTTTTTACTCCATTTCCAAAATACATATTCAAGTTACCACGATTCTTGGCATAAATTTCACCGCGATATTCGCAAACAAATTCTGATTTTACAAAGTCATAGGTGCTTTGGGAGGTAATGATCTTTCCTGATTTCGACATATTTTCAATCCGAAAAGCTATTTTAACCCTATTACCCCCGATGTCATAGGCGATTTTTTTTACCTACTAACTTGGTTTTTAAAAAATTCGATGGCGTTGAACCGAAAATTCCTTTTATCAAGTTATGCTAATAGTTTCCTGCTGAAAATTAAATAAGCGGTGAATTAAAATATGGTTCTACGTTAATAACTTCTTGCAAACTTCGTTGTACGTATTTGCTTTCACTTTTGGAAAAAACGAACTTCGTTATCATCTGCTAAAAGAATCTATTGCTTAGCTTGCCAAAGCATTAAAACTCCTCATAATTCTCACTATTAACCACAAGCTAATGGTGAATTAGATTTTACTATGCTAAATTGAATTTTATTTAAAACACTTTTATTGCTAATCTCATGAATGTATTACAAGAAGAAATGATTTTGCCAAATGGAGTACTACTAAGTAATAGGATTGCTAAATCAGCAATGAGTGAAAATTTATCAAACAAACATCATGAGCCAACACCTGTTTTAATAAATGCATACAAAGTCTGGTCTAAAAGTGGTGCAGGATTATTGATTACCGGAAACATTATGATTGATTCAAATGCTATTGGTGAGCCAAGAAATGTAGTAGTTGAAAATCGAAAAAATATAGAAACTCTAAAAGAATGGGCTGAAAGTGTAAAAGGTACCAACACGCAATTATGGGCTCAGATAAACCATCCTGGCAGACAAGCTATGGAACAAATTAATAGTAGTTTAAAAGCTCCTTCTGCTGTGCCTCTAAAAACTGGAGGTAGAAAAAATGCTACAAAAAAAGTACCTCAGGTTTTAAGTGAAAGTGAAATTTTAGAAATCATTGAAGCTTTTGCCCATACCGCCATTATATTAAAGGAAGCTGGCTTTTCAGGAGTACAGATTCATGGTGCACACGGCTATTTGGTTAGTCAATTTTTATCACCTTATACAAATAGTAGAGAAGATAAATGGGGAGGTTCCTTAGAGAATAGGTCTAGGTTTGTTGTTGAAGTGTATCGGAAAATTAGAGAACGCGTAGGAAGTAATTTTCCTATCGGAATTAAATTAAATTCTGCTGACTTTCAAAAAGGCGGATTTTCAGAAGAAGAATCTATGGAAGTTGTCAAAATACTTTCAAAGGAAGGAATAGATTTAATAGAAATATCAGGAGGAACCTATGAAGCCCCTGCAATGATGGGAAAACGCAAAGAGAGCACTATAAAAAGAGAAGTTTATTTTATCGATTATATTGAAAAAGTGAGAAAAATAACAACAACTCCTTTAATGTTAACCGGGGGATTTCGTACTGTTTCGGTGATGCAAGATGCTATTGCTTCTAATCAATTAGATATTATTGGTATTGCCAGACCTTTTGCCGTATTCCCTAATATTGGGAATGAAATAGGTAACGAAAGTCGAATGAATTTTATAACCAACATAAAAAAGACAGGCATAAAGGCGTTGGATGGCATGATGAATATTATATGGTATGAAGCACAGATAAAACGAATAGGGAAAGGAAAAAAACCTAACCCTGATTTAAGCGGATGGTCTGTATTCTTAAATTATGCTTGGCTAATAATAGAGCAAAAACTAATGCCTAAAACGAAAAAGCCAATGCCGAACAAGGCTTAAGGTTAATAACTTAGTTTTAGGTTTACCCAAAGGTCGTTGTAAGTTAATAACTTCTTAAAAAACACATTAGAAAGTACTTGACTGAAAATTTTGAAACAACGAACTTCGTTATCAACCCCTAAAAGGAATTGAAACTCCTCTTAGCTCGCCGTTCTAAACCATTTATAATGAAAAACATTAGCCACTTAAAAAAAATAAGATTTCATTTATTAGTTATACTTGTTCTATTTTTAAATATTTCGTGTCTAAGTTCACGAGCTTTATTTCAAGAAACTACCAAAGACTGGTTTATAAAGGGAGATGCTAACTGGAATTTTTCTAACAATGAGTTAATTGGGAAAATTAAAAATGGGGCTGGATTTGTAATGACACAAGATAAATATAAAAATTTCATTTTAGAGTTGGAATTTAAACCCGATAGTACGATTAATTCAGGAATTTTTATACGCTGTACAAATAATGACATCAACCCTACCGATTGTTATGAAGTAAATATTTGGGATTTACATCCAAATCAGGATTATAGAACTGGAGCAATAGTAACGAAATCTATTCCTTTAGCACTGGTTCAAACAATTGATAAGTGGAATACTTATAAAATTAAAAATGAAAAAGACCGTATTCTGGTTTGGGTTAATGGTATTTTGACAGCCGACATCAGGGATAAGGTTCACACCGAAGGATATATTGGTCTGCAAGCATCAGGAACAGGAGAAATTAGATTTCGTAATGTGAAAATTAAGACCTTGAAAATGGATTAATTTGATAAATCGAATGTTATGATATTCAGTAATAAAAACGGTTTACAACACTAGGTTTACATCATGGCTCGCCTTAGTGAGTACATAAGCTGTTGGAAATTATAAGATCTTTTGTCCTAAATTACAAGTATTCGGTTAAAGAAAATCCGCCACGCTTCATACCCAGGGAACGATAACGAAACCCCAACTAGGCCCTATTCTTCTCTTAAATCCATTTACTCATAAACTTAATAGCCGTATCGTTTGGTGCCATAAAAAGGTCACGGTTACACAATATTTTCTATATTTTCTATATTTTCAAATTCTTAATTTTGTAATGCTATTAGTCAGTTTTCGTTAATAACTTCTTACAAACGACATTAGAACCACTTGACTTCTTATTTTGAAACAACGAACTTCGTTATCAACCGCTAAAAGGAATTGAAACTCCTCTTAGCTCTCCGTTAGGCATCATTAAAAATAAATGGAAGATTCAATATTTAGACAAACCGAAGAAGATGAAAAAAAGCTGTTTGAAAGCGGTCACATTGTCTTTGACACATCAGCTTTATTGAGTTTTTATGGTTATACAGAAAGAATCTCTGAAGTGTATTTCAATAAAATATTTGAAGCACTTAAAGGAAGACTTTGGCTTCCAGCTCAAGTCATCTATGAATTTGAAAAGAATCGAGAAAAAGTAATTACAAAACCAAAAGGGGAATATCAAAATCTAATTAAGAGTGATAAAAAAGATGGGGGATATTTAGATACAATTCAAAGTTACATTGAGTTGATTAGAAAAAATTCAAATTCTATACAAGGGCAAATCAAGACGCTTGCCGAAAGAACAATAAAAGATGACAAGCATCCTCATATTGAACAAAAAAGCATCACTGAATTTAAAGACATATTGAAAGCCTTTGAATCGAATGTTGAAATTTTAAATGAAGGCTATAACAATCTTCTTAACGATACTCAACAACAGATTGACAAAAAGATTGAAGGATTAAATCAAAAATCTTCATCAGATAACTTTAGAGAACGCTTGGACAAATATTTCTCACACGGAAATCCATACTCCTATGAAGAGACGATGGCTATTATTAAAGAAGGACGTTTTAGGTATGAAAACGAAATTCCACCTGGGTATGAAGATGAAAAAAAGAAAATTGGTTTTCAAATGTATGGTGACTTATTGCTTTGGTTCCAGATAATTGATTACGCAAGAGAAAAACAAAAACCAATAATTTTTGTCACAAACGATACAAAAGTGGATTGGTGGCAACAAGATAACGACAATCAAATTAGTGATGTACCAAGACACGAACTTTTATTTGAGTTTAGAGACAAGAGCAAACAAAAGATTTGGTTCTACACAATTGACAGACTTATCTTTAAATCCAATCAATACTTAGATACCGAAATTTCAGATAAAGTTATTGAGGAAATTCAAAATGTTAATATAAGTAACGCTGACCAAGAGTGGCTCGATGTACTTCAAGATGCCTTAGATAATGATGAAGATGTTAGAGCCAATCACAGATATAAATACATCGGAAAGACCCTTGGCACTTGGCTGACAGGAATTGCCCAAAGAAACAAAGAGGGCAAGAAACTTGAAATAAGAGCTGAAATTGAAGAACTTGGTTTTGACTATAATCTCAGGGGAAGAACACCTGAAGCATCCACGAAGCGATTCATAAAAAGACTCATCTCAGACGAAGAACCTCTAAAAGTTAACTATCAGAATTGGTTTAATCAGGTTGTTGCTCCGAAAAAGGGTGAATTGACTCAAGAGACCATTGATCAATTGAATCAAGTTTGGGAGCTCAAATTTGATGAGGAAAGGTATTGGGAGATTCCTTCAAGAATAAAGGACAAAGTTGACGAGTGGAAAGAATTCAGATACAATTCAGACTTAAACCCTAAAAGCAAGTGGTCTACAAATGATCAAGATATGGGTAATCTATATACTTGGGTACTTAAAAGGAAAAAAGACTCAGACTTACTGGATCTAATTTTAGATAGATTTAGCCAGCAAGAGCTAGAAGAACTAAGTGATGAAGGATTTAAAATAGAATAACGAATGCCTAACAATGCTATACGTAATGAGGGTTTTCTGCTAAACGAAAGATCAGTGCATTTAACGAAGTTCGCCAATACTTTAATTTGGTGTTTAAAGTGAATAAATTAAAAACAAAATATAAACTCTTGGCTACGTGCAAATTTGAAAACTCCACTTTTCAAATCCCGCACTACGCATAGCCAAGCGATAACGAAACCCCAACTACCCCCTATTCTTCTCTTCAATCCATTTACTCATAAACTTAGTAGCAGTCATAGTTTGGTGCTGTAATAAGCCACCAATGAAATTATGTGTGCGGTGCTTCGGTAACTCCTTTTGAAGTTGCTTTATTTTTTGCTCTAAAACAGCTGCTAAACTCGTTTTTGAGTACAAAGTATTAATTAGCGTTTTTCCATGTTCTTGAGCTATTTTCCATGTCTTTGGTTCGGTATATAAGGTAACTGCAGCTTCAACAAATACAGTATGGTCATTTTCAATAGTACCGTTCCAATCTAGAATACCGTGCATACCTTCTGCACCAACCGTGGTCGTAACGCTAGGAGTTCCGTTTTGCATCGCAGATAATAATTTACCTTTTATGCCCGCACCAAAACGTAAAGGTGCTAAACACACTTTCGCTGATTTCATGACCTCGTCAGCATCTTCTGCCCTGCCCTTTACTAAGAATCCCTCTTTTAGGTTATGCATTTCTAGTACTTGTTGAGGTAAATACCCTCCGTAAATATTCAATTTGGCTTCTGGTACTAGAGAATGAATTAAAGGCCAAATGGTAGTTTTTAACACCTTTATGGCATCTATATTGGGAGCATGTTTTCCGCCACCAATGAATATAAAATCGTTTCGGTTCTCAAATAGTTTCCACTTCGTTTCTTGGGTAATTTCATTTACCATAAAAGGAAGTAACAAAAGTAGACTTTTATCTATTTTTATAACTTCGGTCAATAAATCAAATTCAAAGCTAGAGATAATCAAAGAAAGGTCGCATCGATAAATACTAGCTATTTCCCGCTTGGTTTTATCATCTTGTAACCAAGCATCAGTTGTGAATTCAATCCCCTTTTTAAAACAATGTTCACGTACATGACGAAGCGAATGTAAATCTTCTGTATCTAATATTCGTAAAGCATCTGGGCATTGTTCTGCAACACGCCATCCGAATTGTTCTTCGGTCAAAAATCTATCGAACAGCACTACACTAGGATTCAAATCTTTTATAAACACATCAAAAGAACTATCGTTCATTTTAATATCCTCCATCTTATATCCTAAGGAATGAAAATCAAAAGAAAACTCCGATTTAGACGCTGCAGAAGCAATGGTAATAGAATATCCTTGCTTTTGAAATACATCTAATAACTGCAGCATACGTACACCAGCAGCCGTGGAGGCAGGTTCTGGCCACACAAGAGCTATTACTAGGAGAGTTTTGTTGTCAGTCAACGAGATGGTTGTTTGTATTTAGTACAAAGTACGGGAAACTATAATTAGTATTCAGTGTTCAGTTCTCAGTATCAGTTCGCAGTCAAAGACCTTCGCGAGTTCTTTTCCCTTAAACTACGCCTGCCACGGCAAGGCAAGCTCAGGATGACATTTCGTTTAATTTTCAACAACGAATAACGAACAACCATCAACGAACAACTATAATCCACTAACCCCAATCTCATCAACTACGACAACCCCATAATCAGTTTGGTCGAATATGAATTTCAGACTCTTTAACTGCTCCATATTAAATTTGCCATTTTTTGTAGTAAATATATGTAAGGGGAAATGGTAGGTCTGTAGTTGTATTTCCCAATCGTCGCCAATCATTTCTTTGTCTAAAAATTTGAATTTTGTAAAGCGTGTTTTTAACGGCTTAGGAATCCCTTTTACATCACTCACTTTTATAGCCACTGTTTGGCCAAGCTTATCGGTCAACTGAATAGTAAAATCTAATTGCGGAACTTCACGTTCTTCATCATCCTTTTTCTTTTCTATTTCTTCTTCCGTCAGGTTTATAGCTAACCACTCATGATTTCCTGCGCCCAAAGTAATTTGCAAGCTTGATTTTGCTGCAAATAGAGATGTGGCAGCCGTAGACAAGGTAACTTCATAAACTCCTTTCTTGGCTGAACTTTTCGAATTTTCATAATCCCAACCTAAGATAACTCCGCTATTCTCTTGACTCTTCTTATCACGAGTTGGTAAAATCTGTTCTTTCCATAATGCTAAATCCGTTGCTTGTAACGTAGTACTATCAGAAGCTGTAGTAATATTTAAATCTTCCTCAAAATCAGCTATCGTTTGTAAGTCAGAAGACTCGAAATGCGTTAAATAATGTTCAATAGGCAACCATTGTTTTGCAACAGCCACATTCTTGAAAATAACATTATACTCTTGCTTATTCTTAAGCGTTGCTTCTGTAAAAGCACTTATAAAGACTTTGGCGGTTTCTTGCTGTTGCTCTTCTTCAAGTAAAGGGTCAAGATTCAACAACCATTTAGATGGAGCGCCGAAATCTGCATTACCCCAAGTGGAGTTAAACTGCCCGTGATTCGCATGGTGAATATATACGCCAGATTTAAAACTAGTAATGGAATCGGTAAATTGCATTCTACGATACGGTCGCATACCCCAAAAGCTGACTTCATCAGAATCATACGAACCTTGAATGCTTAAAAAATTGATATCCTTTAATATGATTTGGCGATTATACCGATAATCGGTTGGCGCAAGTGCCACCACACTTTTTATGTTATAATTAAAATTGAATTTCTCTTTTGCCTCATCAGGAAAATATGGCAACTTATTATATGCTGCAGCAATAGATACGGCTTCTCCACCTCTAGAATGACCCACCAACATGATATTATCCATATCAATTTTACCTGCCAGTTCATGATCTATTTCTGAATTCCAGTTATTCCACTGTTCAAGGTGTTTTAAGAGCAACCAAGCTCTAGCAGGCATTTCTTTACCCATAAAATCACCAGACCAATGTGCATTTAAGAAATTCTCATCTACAGATACAGCAATAATTCCTCTACTGGCCAAAAGATTGCCCAAATAGCCATACCCATCATCAGAATAATCAATCATGCTATGATTACCATGTACGATGAGTGTTAGTGGAAAAGGCCCTTCACCTTCTGGCATATAAACCCGACCATTTAAAGGGAAGTTTTCAGCACCGAATCCCCAATAGCGTTCACGCCATTTTTTCTTTTTATCCTTCCAATCAGGGATAAGCCATTTACCGTTTACAGAATTGGTTGTATAGGTAACACCGGTAGCAAATTCCTTTCGTTGCTCATCGGTACCACTACCATAAGTGAATGTTTTTACTTTGAAAGACCCAATAGCAGCAGGGTTTTCAAATAATACTTCGGATGGTGGAAAATCACCCTCTTCTAAAAAAGCCATAGGAACCTCCTTATCAAAAGGGTCAGAACCAGGTGTAGCCAATACAAATAGAATATAGCCGACACCGATTAGCATTAATCCAAAAAACAGGGTAGATAAAAATGTTTTCTTCCGTTGAAACAAATACAGTGAAATGCAAAATAAGATACCCAGCGAAACAACTGCACTATAGAAGAGCGTTGGCCAACCAAATCCAAATATTTTTAAAATGATAAAACCAATAATACCACTGCAAATGGCAGTGATATATTTTAAAGGAATTTTATGAGACCCTTTTACGAGTAGATTTAAGAGTCCATAAACGGCCAGATTAATTAATACACCTATAATAATACCAATGAACATCATTACCATAGGATGCCACCCAGTTAGAAAATGATAACCTACAATGCCGTAAAAAATAAGTGATAATAAAATGATGAATGAGAGAAGCCGGTTTTTCATTTAAGTTGGTTATTCATGTGGTTTAAGCACATGAATTTAACCATCTTAGTTGAATTTTGATAGCCTTTAAGGTATTTTTAAAAATTCGGTAATAGAATTTAAGTGAGATTATAGAATTGACGTGGTTGTCCCTAAAATTCTAAAATACTTTATCTGAGATAACAAAAATTAAGGTTTGGTTTCTTACTCACCACTTATTGCTAACCAGCATTATAAAATTTACATCTTTGCGGCGAACATCTTGGATATCTTAGAACGTAATTTACGCTCATAATCTTCCTCTAGCCACTCTTTATAGTTCTTCGTATTATTCATAATACAATACGAGTATTGACGAACTCTATACTTTATTTCTTCTTTTAGCTTTTTAGCCAAAATTCTAGCATCAAAAACATCTTCAGAATTCTCAACACATATTTTTGCGTGTTGCTCAATACTTTTTTCTAAAACTAATTTAGATTTTTCACCATTGGCGAAACTCTTTTTGTACTCTGCCTTAATATCAAAATCGATTTCGGTAGACTTTTCAAACTCCGCCCTTAAATCTGCAGGCATTTCATAAACAAATTCCCGTTCAATTTCCTCGTCGTTTTTGATATTTTCTAAATAGAAATCTGGAAAATGAAATATCTCTTGCCAATCTATACCTGCATTCCACAATCCGAAACGAGCAACATTGTTACCCATATCTATTACATTGAAGTTCTCTTTATGTGACAAGTATCTAGACCCACGACCAATCATTTGAAAATAGAGCGTAAGTGAACGTGTAGCACGGTTTAGAATTATGGTTTCTACACTTGGTTCGTCAAAACCAGTAGTTAAAATACTTACCGACGTAAGAATAGCATCGGGAGTTTCCTTAAACCATTTTAAAATTTCTTTTCGCTCAGATGCGTTATTCTTATTATCTAGATGGCGAATATTGTAACCTGCCTTTTTAAAAGTTTCGCAGACGTATCTAGACGTGTTTATTCCGTTATTAAAAATAAGAGTCTTCGTGCCTTTTGCTATTTCATTATAAGCCGCTACCAACTTATTAAGCATGCTATGATTACCATACAGCTCATCAGAAGATTTTACCGTGTAATCGCCACTAATACCTAATTTTAAAGTTTGAAGGCTAACATCGTAGTTATACATATTCGCTTTAGCCAAGAACTTTTTCTGAATCAACGATTCGATAGATTCACCCACAATCAACTTTTTATAGTTGTCTTTCATGGGAAGCTTAATATTTGAACTAAGGGGAGTTGCGGTAACCCCAAGAATTACAGAATTCTCAAAAAACTTAAATAGCTTACGGAAAGAGTTATAATGTGCCTCATCAATAATTACAAGACCTATATTATTAATTTCTATTTTTTCTTCTTGCAGTCGGTTATTCAGTGTTTCTACCATAGCGACAAAACACATATACTCGTTTTGGTCTTGCCACTCTTTAACCTCACTATTAATAATCTTATTTTTTACCCCAAACCCCTTTAGCATTTTTGAGGTCTGCTGACTCAATTCTATACGGTGGGTAAGTACGACTACCTTTTTCTTGGTGCGTTCTATGTAACGCTTTGCAATTTCAGAAAACACTACGGTTTTACCACCACCTGTAGGTAGTTGGTATAGTAAGTTAGAATTATCACCATTTTCATCTAAATAATTAAAAATCATATTTAGATCTTCCTCTTGATAATCGTATAAGGTCTTCTCAGTACTATCTTTCTCTAGCTTCAAAAGGTGTGTAGGCGTTAATTATATTAATAATGCAAAAACCTTATAAAATTATGGGATTTTTATGGGTATAGGAAATAAAAATATTTAAATAAACAATATTAATATCCCTTGTTCATATCCACCTTATTTTGAAGTTCTTCACCAGATTGTAATCGTTTATAATTCTCTACTAATTGTGGAATAACGGAATTGGTATCAGAAACGCTTGCATAATGGGGAGTCATGTGTATTTTTTGATGGTTCCAAAATGGATGTGACATGGGTAATGGTTCTGTATGATAAACATCTAAGCAAGCCCCAGATAAGTGTCCGTTATCTATCAGCTCCAACAAATCTTCGTCTACCAAATGACCGCCTCTCGCAACATTAATAACAAAGGCATTTTTAGGAAGCTGTGACAATAGTTTCTTATTCAGAATACCTTCTGTAGCGGGAGTTAATGGCAATAGACAAACCAAAACATCGGTAGACTCTAGAAATTTTGACAATGAATCCGGACCTGAAAAAGTGGTAACGTTCTCTATATTTTTAGCACTACGACTCCAACCTTGCACCTTAAATCCGTAGGTAGTAAGATCAGTACCCGTAAGAGCACCTAATTCCCCAAGACCTAAAATACCAATGGTTACATCCTTTATCCTTAAATACTCCATTGGCTCCCAAACATTCGCTATTTGTTTTGCTTTATAGGCATTCAGGTTTTTAAGATGAGCCAAAATCACCGCTAAAACATGTTCAGACATATCACTTGCCAAAAATGGGTCAACAATACGAGTAATAGGAATGTCATTAGGGCGAGTAGCATCTTCAAATAAATAATCGACACCAGCCCCGGCAGATGCAATACATTTTAAATTTGGATACCCTGAAAGTGAACCAGAAGGATGTTTCCAGGTGATGGCCATGGTAATTTCATCTTTTGGATGCTCCTCTAAAAAACTATACACTTCTAGTGAACTGTCAGCTTTTAATAATGCTTTTTTCCAAAGCTCAATTTTGTGGTCTTGTCTAATTATTACAATTGCCATGTTCTAGTCTATAATATCCAAGGCTTTTGAGAACTCATCTTCAAAAAGCCATTTTTGGTTTTGGGTTTCTAAATATATTTTTAAGATACGTTCTTTAAATTCAGGTAATACACCATGAACTGTAGCAAACTGTATTACTTCATTGAATGAATTCAGCATACTTCTAAAGAAAGAATCGGCTACATTTTTCTCCTTTGAAAAGGTCTGGGCAATTTCAAGATTAAAACACATAACGTCTACTATTAAATGTGGATCTACTCCTAACTTAATAAAATGCTTAAAGAATTTTTGTGCTACCGAACGTCGTGCTTTTGGTCGTCTTCTTTTTAAAGGAAAGTATTCATTAGAAATTTTAGCCTTTGCGTCTTGCACCAGTTTATCCTCTTTCGGATTAAACGCAAAATCATAATACGTCTTTACCGTAGGAAATTTTTCATACAACTCTACTATCTGCTCTTCCAATGCTTTTTTTGGTAGTTTAGATAGATATGTTTTTAAAGCCCTTTTACTCATATAAAACGTAAATGTTACTTCAAAAATAAGTTATACTGATTTAACGTCCTAAATGCACAATACTTTGTTAAACCTTATAAATAGTGTAGAAGTATAGTGAGGTTTCTTTGGTAAAGACAATAATTAGTGGTATACTGTAAGTTCGTAGAACTTCTAAATTCCATACACACATATGAGGCAACTAAAGATAATTAAGCAGGTAACGAATCGTGAATCAAAATCACTCGATAAATACTTGCAAGATATCAGTAAGATTGATTTGATTACTGCAAATGAAGAGGTAGAGTTAGCACAAAAAATTAGGGAAGGTAGTCAAGCAGCTTTAGAAAAATTAACTACAGCAAATTTAAGGTTTGTTGTTTCCGTAGCAAAACAATATCAAAATCAAGGTCTTAAATTACCCGATTTAATAAACGAAGGAAATTTAGGTTTAGTTAAAGCAGCAAAAAGGTTTGATGAAACTAGAGGATTTAAATTTATATCCTATGCCGTATGGTGGATCAGACAATCTATTCTACAAGCTTTAGCAGAACAGTCAAGAGTAGTACGTTTGCCATTGAACAAAATTGGTTCAATCAATAAGATTAAAAAGACATTTTCATATTTAGAGCAGGCACATGAACGTCCGCCATCTCCAGAGGAAATTGCTAAAGAATTAGAAATGACCGTTTCTGAGGTAAAGCAGTCTCTTAAGAATTCAGGTAGACACGTATCTATGGATGCGCCATTACGTGAAGGTGAAGATTCTAACTTGTATGATGTATTGCGTTCAGGTGAATCACCTAGACCTGATAATCAATTATTACAACAATCATTGAATACAGAAATCAATAGAGCATTAGATACCTTATCGCCTAGAGAAGCTGATGTTGTTAAGTTATACTACGGAATTGGTGATCAACAATCAATGACTTTGGCTGAAATTGGCCAAACATTCGATTTAACTAGAGAGCGAGTAAGACAAATACGCGAAAAGGCAATACGTAAACTACGTCATGCTTCTAGAAGTAAGTTGTTGAAAACGTATTTAGGATAAAATTAAATACTGTTATAAAAAAAAAGTGCCCGTATATACGGGCGCTTTTTTTTCTTAATGGTGAACATTAAGAATAGGTCAATTTGTTGATATTGAAATTTACAAGGATTGAATTTAAATCCTGAATAAAATTTTGATAAGATGAAAAATCTTGATTTTGATGTGCCATGAGAATTTAATTTATTGGTTTTTAGTTTGGTTACCTTTTACATGTAATCCAACTCAGCTAATTCATTGATACTTAAAATTTCGTTTAAATCTTGAAGAAATACTAAGTATTCTTCACCGTAAGTGTCGTAAAGCATTTTTGTAGGTTTAAAATTTAAAATTGATTTGGGTAAATTAATCTTGAAGTAAATATATAGGGAAGATATAGGTGTGACAATAAAATGTGGTGAACCTTTTTATTTTTGTTGTAAAACGTATGAAAAAGTATGTTAGCGATAAAAATTAGTGAAACCATCCTATTTACAAGGCTTTTAAGGAGTGCAGTTCATCGTATTTTTTTTGATGTATAATCGATTTCTTCCATTAAAAAGACCAAACCTTAGTTAAACCTCAACTTTACATCTATTATGAAGTTGTGGTAAAACTAGTATATGTAAAGGTAATTCTTCCCATACCACAACCAATTTACCAACACCTCTATATGGCATTATAATAATGCTTATCACTACAATATGACCCGCATAATTTCGTTTTCATTTTACAATCATAGTTGACCTTTACAAGTGTTCTATGTTTGATTTACTAAAGATGAAATTAAAATGAACGTACTCTCATATATGCACTCTAATTCCCAAACATTTAAGCTCCTATTATTTTTTATATTCCTAGGAAGTGTTTCAAAAAGTAATGCGATGGAACTGTTACATGCTATTAATGAAAAAATAGTCACAGAAGAATTAGTATTGAACAGTCATAGTTTTAATACGCATCAACGAAGCTCATTTACTTATTTGTCGCAAAAGGAATCTATTGAACGTGGACTAACCATTTTGCATTTCGAAAAAGATAAAAAAATAGAGTATAAAACATTTGACACCTATGGTAGTAAAGAAGAGGTTGTAGAGTTTTTATCTACGCTTTCTACAATGTTAATGGCAAATTCTAAAATAGCCATATTAGCGCATGATTCTGCTGCAGCCAGTTTGGTAGGGTTTGAAAAGCAGTTATTCGACTTAGGACTTATTCAATTAAGCAGCTTAAAAGGCAGGCAAGCATACATCATGCATAATTTAAATGGTGTTATTACTGAGCAAGTTGATGATAATTCGATTACAAAGACTTTAGATGTACCTACTATAACAGGAAGCGAAATCGTTTATTTTCCAAAAGAGACCTTTGAATTTACACCCAACATAAATAGGTTCATTGCTCATGCTGGCGGTGAGGTAAACGGAATTAAATCTACCAACTCTAAGAATGCACTAGATGAGAATTATAAAAAAGGATTCCGCATTTTTGAGTTAGATATTATAGAAACTTCTGATGGAAAATTGGTAGCAGCCCATGATTGGAATATGTGGGCTCGATTTACCGATTACACAGGAACCTTACCTCCCACTCATTCCCAGTTCATGAAACAAAAAATTTATGGAGATTATATAACTATGGATATGGAGGCTATTAATGCTTGGTTTAAAAAACACCCAGATGCAACTTTAGTAACAGATAAAGTAAATGACCCAATTGCCTTTTCCGAGGCTTTCATTGATAATGACCGTCTAATTATGGAATTATTCAGTGTTATGGCCGTTGAAAAAGCTTCTGAGCATGGTATACATGCAATGATGTCTCAAGAACCATTAATGGCTATTAAGGATGATAAAACCAACTTTTTAAAGGTTAATAATGTAAAATATGTGGCGTTATCAAGAAGAATTATCGCTAGTCAAAAGAAACTCATGTTACAATTGAAAGAAGCCGGAATTAAGGTATACGTCTACAACGTGAATTTTGACCCAGGTAAAGACGAAAAATATGTTCATGATAATGAATTTGGCCTTATCTATGGAATGTATGCTGATAAATGGATATCAGATATGAATTTTACAAGCGCATCTAAGCTGTAAACAATTCTATTAGAAAACTATATTTAGAGTATAATAAGTTCTTACCAAGTCTAAAAATTGAATTGATAGGTGAGGCCAGCAGAAATTGAATAAAAGAAACTACCTGGATCAAAAGATTGTTCTTGGCGCAAAACTCCGATATTCGTTCGATACGAACTTAAATTGTTTTTACTGGTAAACTGATACTCGCAGCTTAAACGTTGCGATTCAATGTAAAGTAAGGTTTCTGCCAATATTTGGTCACCCGAAGAAAACTGTCTTAACTCTGGAGAAAATCCGATTCCGAAATTTACTCCCACGTAGTTTTCTGCATCCTTCAAATATTTCCTAACCAAAATATTTCCTGATGCCTTAGTTAGTTTATCATCAACACCAGGCGTTATAAATGAGCGCAAAGAAAAATAATAATTACCTCTATAATAACCTACAGAGTTAGTTATCGACTTTACATCTCTTGTCGCAAAACTAATATATCGTCCTCCGCTTGAAAATTCAAAACCACTTTTATGATTGTAATATATATCTCCCCCAACTTTATGGTTAGGGTAAAGCTCTGAATTAGAATAGCCATAATTTACATAAGCATAAAATCCTTTTGCGATTTTCGGATATAGATCTATATCAAATTGAAGTCCGTTTTGACCTAAACGATTACTATTGTTCAATCTCGGAATTATACTACCGTATTTTGTTTGTCGCTTGTATGATATGCTTGAAGAAACCACTGGATCAAAACGTTGGTCAAAAACCGTAACAGAACTATTGACAGCTATTCTATTCTTCAACTTTTCTTCAGTTACCGGTGTCTTTCGTAAAACCAGTGTACTGTCAGTTTTGGCCTTTTCAACTAAAGCATTCTTGCCCTTGTTGCCTTGTGTACTTTTATTAAAATTAGTTTCTACTTTACTCTCTACATTATACCAACCATCTTTCTCAAATGCTAGTTCATTAACCCCAGAAAAGGCTAATGATTTTAATCGCGATAGTTCTTTATCATCTTGAAAATGTACTAATGCCTTATTAGATAGCCCTAAAGCAGTTGCATAATTTTTAGCATACAACTCGTTTTTAATAGCAGATATCCAGACATCTTTATCGGTTTTGTTTTTGGAGAGTACTGCATTAAAATCTGACCGGGCCTTATTATAATCTCCTTTCCAAGAATATGTACTTGCTAGTAAAGATTTTGCCTCTTGATTATCTGGACGCTCTTTTGTAAAATTGCCAAGCATACGATTTGCTTGTGCGTAATAACCATCATAGGCCAATTTATAAGCTGTTTCAAAGCTTGGCACATCATCTTCCATAACAGATACATCTTGCCCCTTTACACTGTAAACACAGGCAAGTAGGATGATGACCACAAAATGGAGGTGTTTTTTTATCATTATTTTACAATTCCCGCTTTGCTATTTACACTACTAGTCGCAACCTCATTAATTTTAATATTTGCCTTTCTAGCTTGACTACGGGCACGTGAAATTTTATCAGAAATTTCGTTGGCACTCGCACTATTCTCTTCAACTGCTATTGTTAATTCTAAACCTTCCCTGAATTTATCGGACCAAAAATAAACATCGAACAAAGCAGCATAAGAATCAATATAATTGGGGTTGATGTTAATACATTCTTTTAAAATTTCAATCGCTTTATCATGATTACCTATCCACGAATTCACACGTCCCATTAAAATTTTAGTGTCAATATGACTAGGGGCTTCAGATAAATTATAACGACATAGTAATAACGCTTTGTCCCATTTTTTATTCCATGCTAATTCCCTTGCCTTAAAATATCCCTTATCAGAGTCTTTACCATCATACACACTATTTAGCCATATTGTTTCTGCATCAGTGAATTTTTCTTTCTGAATGGTGAAAATGGCAAGACTATCCGGAATAATTTTATTCTCTGTAGTAACGTAATGGTTTACAGATTTGAATCTTTCAAGTGATGCTTCGACCGAGCTACCACCAAAAGCAGAACTTATATCCATGTTTTCATCTATCTCCATAATATCCCCATCCGTATACAGTTTTTCTTCGCTTATATATTCCTTCAATTCATTTTTATTTCTCATTAAAGGAATATTCTTAGTAGACCTAAAAGCAGTTTGCATATCTAAAGCTCCACCCATCCAAGCTACTTTTTTAGGCATTTTTAATTCGTATTGATTTTCTAATAATGCTAAAATGGAAGGAGTAACATCGAAATGAGAAGAAACCGAACTCATTTTACGAGTAGTTTTTAACATAGGGCTATACATAATTAAAGGCACATGAAAACGACTTATATTATTACGTTGAGGTATTGGTATAAGTCTATGATCTCCAGTAATAATAAAAATCGTGTTCTCGTAATTAGGTTGCGATTTATACGCCTGCATAAACCATTTTATAGCCTCATCAGTATATAATAATGTGGCAAATACATTGTCATTTTTCTCAATAACTTTTTCGACCCTTGAATCGAAATTGCCTTTTGAAAGAATAGTTTCAACCTCACGCTCATAATATTCTTGACTAGGTGGAATAAAGGGTTCATGTGTACTAATGGTCATATAAACTTCTAGTCTAGGCTGATTTTCTTCTCGTGGAAGACTAATACTTTTTTTAAATAGTTCTTTATCGGGATACCCCCATGATGAACCGGCAGCGTCTTCTGCCTGTTGTTGATAGTTAACCCCGAATCCTGATTTATCAAGTACAAAATCAACATTCTCACTATTGAGAAACCTATCTACCTTATCAAAAGAACTATTTGTACCCTGATAAAATGATGTGTGGTAACCGTTATTTTTTAATACACTAAAAAGGGTAAGTTTATTTGGAAATTCTTCTAACTCCATAAATCCACTTTTCCCGAAAGGCAGTGATCCCAATAAGGATGGTAATACCCCAAATGTTCGACCAGTATTGCTTAAAAAATTCTCCCAATATAAGGACTTAGTGGTTAAAGAATCTAAATATGGCGTAAAGCCACCATATTCGGCACCTTCACCTACAAAATCTCTACCAAGACCTTCTACCATTATAAAAACGATATTAGGCTTCTGTTCTTTTAAGGTAAAATACTCCCCCAGTACGTTCTCAATATTTGGCTTTTTAACCAAAGGATATTCTTCGGTAGATGTATATGAATTGTCTTCAGTACTACTGTTATATAGGTTAACCACCAGATACTGTGTTTTGTTTTGATTTATTGGTTTACCATCGGTAAATAAGGATGCTAAAAACAAGCTGAACAACACAATGGTAAAAGGATACATTCTACTGATACGGTGATAGACTTTAGACGTAACCCGATATAAGCCTAAGAAAAGACTGATTAAGATTACAACACCAATAAATAAGTAAACAGATAACATTAATCCGCCAGAGTTGGCTATTGTTATTTTCATGTCTGAATAACTATAACCTAATAAATCTGAACCTAATGGAACTAAAGTGGTACAATAATACCCAGTAAGCATAGCTTCAATAATCAATATGAAGCTTAGTAAAACAAAAACAATATTAAATCCGTATTTGGATCTTAGGTTCTCCCAAAAATTGAAAGGAAAAACCATAATAATTCCTGTTATCGCTGTGAACCCGATATGATGAACGATAGCTTTTAATAAGCTAATAGAAAATATACTATCTAACACCCCGTTGTAATAAAGAACGCCATATTGAAAAAGCGTCAATACCAGCAAACACCCAAAAAAGGATATCATAAGCCTAGTATATTGCTTTAACGTATATCTATCTATTGTACTTGTATTCATTTTATGATTTAAGTTGCTTTAGCAAAACCTTTTCTTACCTGGGATCCCCATCCAGATTTTACATTAAATAATTTTTTATAATTCCCTCTAACAGCGGCGTAAACAACGATTGGATGAAAAATGAAGGGCTCAAGCAAGGCTAGCCCCATTAATATTAAAATATCTTTTGTACGCCTATATTGATTGTACGAGTATACATCCCATAGAATGGCATAAAACGAAATCATTATAGAAAATAGGTATATCGCCAAGGTTATCATTAAAAAGAATTCCCATTTAAGAATACCTAGGTATGCAAATAATATAACAGTGAAAAAACCAAAAAACTCTAATAATGGAGAAAGCCATTCATAGAAAAACCAATAAGGATAACTTAACAAGCCTAACCTACCGAATTTTGAATTGAACAACATGTCTTTATGTTTGAACAAAGTCTCTAGATTACCACGTGCCCAACGATCTCTTTGGTTCACAAGAATGTTTAAGTCTTCAGGAACTTCCGTCCAACATAAAGGATCTGGCATATATTCTATGGTATATGGTTCTTTTCGTTCATGCATATATCTACGCATTTTAAAAATAATTTCCATATCCTCCCCTACTGTTTTAGTATCATACCCACCAACAGCTAAGGCTATTTCACGTTCAAAAAATCCGAATGCGCCCGAAATAATTAATAAGCTATCTATTCTACCCCAAGCCATTCTACCTAAGATAAAAGAGCGGGTATATTCTAATAATTGAAATCGAGCCAACCAATTTGTTGGTAATTTTATTTCTTCTAACTGTCCGCCCGCTATTACACAAGAATTAGCTACTCGTATTACACCCCCTACGGCAATGACACGTTTCTTAGACCTTTGAAAGAATGATTTTACTACATGTAATAACGCGTCTGGTTGCAGTAAACAATCAACATCAATACAGCCAACATATTTACTAGTAGACAAGGAAATACCAGCATTTAAGGCATCCGATTTGCCTCCATTCAATTTATCGACAACCGTCAATTTAGCGAATGCCATGTTTTTAGACTTATATATAGCATTTACGGGTTTTGATTTCCAATCAGGATCCATAACCGTTTCAACTTTGACTAAGTCATAGGCATCTTTTAATTTTTGCAACGTGTCATCTTTACTTCCATCATTAACCACCATAACGTCATAATTCACATACTGCAATGACAATAATGATCTAATATTTTCAACAATGGTAAGCCCTTCATTATAAGCAGGAGCAATTATGGTAATTGTAGGTGCCAATGGAGAAGCCATTATTTTCGTAATATCTGTAAAACTGTTTTTATTTCTATAATGAATAGAGTTTCTTGTAGAGAAATATGCCATTGCAGAAAACATGATAAATAATATCATAGTAAACAGAAAGAATACAAAATTGATGTATTCTAGTATAATGCCAAATACTTCACTATCCATTTATCTTATTATATAAGGTGTTGGACATGGAGCATAATTGGTCAAATATAGTAGAACCATCCTCGTTCGATTTCATCATTCTTTTAGAAGCCTCACTCAAGCCAAATTCAAAATTTACATCGAATAGCGGGTGATTATTATCAACAGTATTAATTAATTCTGCATTAGTTAATGCTATCTTCGATTTAATATGTTTTAATACCGATTTAGCAGATTTAGCTAAAGTTTTTGTTTCAGTATTTATAATGGTTTCTAATAGTTTAATTTCTTTCTTATCACCTACTAGTTTAATCTCTTTTAACAACATTAGTTTAGTTTCCTTATCTGAATGATTATACACCTCAGTAAAAACACTTTCTGCTAAATCGTTCTTAGATGAGAATAAATCATTAGGACGAGGTGATTGATATGAGAACTTTTGAATCAATTCATTAGTTCGGTCTAAAATAAGTGGTGATGTATTTATAGTTAATAATTCTTGTAGCATCGGTAATTCTCTACAATCACCCATTTCGGCAATGTTCTCTAACAATACCATAGTATCAAGCTCACCCTGCTCCATAAAATTTGCAGAAAAAGTAACGGTATCGTTTTCAAATGAAATTAAAGGCTCCTTTGCAATTTCAGCATCTTGATTAGAATCATTGTCTGAAACATTGGCCCAATCTATTAACTCAATTACATTTTTTTGAAAAGAATCAACTTGATTTTCAATTTCTTTATGCTCTATATCTAAATCTTCATCTAAAGAAAACATTGGAAAAAAATCATCGTCTTCATCATTAGTTATAACCTCTTCAATGCTTGGGTTTGAAATAATCAATGGTAAAAAGTCAAAAGTCAATGCTCTTTCTTCTTCTACAATAATTTTAAAATTAGCGCTAATAGCTTCCTCTTCTTCAACTACATCATTTTCTACTTTAGGTAGAAAGTTTAAATCGATTTCTGAAATTAAATCAACATTAACATTTTGTTCTATGCTTATAATCTCTTCATTAATTTCAGAATCTACCTTTCGATCTACCTCATTTAATTCTTGACCATTAAGTTCTAAATGTTCATCAGCGTTAATACTCACAATTTGTTCATCAATAATTAGTTCATTTGCTTCTTCTACCACCAAATCCTTTTCAATCTCAATTACATTTTGTGGAATGATTTCAGTTGTTTCAACAGCAATCTCATTTTCTATACCTTCTTGTACTTCATTAACATCCTCATTATTCTCAACTTCACTTGAGAAATAATCCGAATCAGATATATTCTTGGTGGGTAAGATGCTTTCTGGGTTAAGTTTATTTAACGTTCCTAAAACTTTGCTTCTGATATTAAAATTCTTTTCTTTCTTTTTCAGGCGTTCTAAAAACTCTACATCAGATTTTGAACCTATTTCTCCTATAGCATCTAGAATTGCAATCTTTATGTCAGTGCTTGCTTTGCCATACACCATTTTTAAAGTAGGTAAGGCACGTACAAAAAAGAACTCCTTAATACAATCTATTGCTTCTGACTGAATATCTCTATTTTTGTGTTTTAAGAGCGTAATAATAGATTGTTCAGCATCACTTTGCCTGTAATATTTTATTAGTCTTAAAGAGAAAAGAACAACATGACTATTGGTGGATGTTAGCCACAAACCAAAGGAAGGAGGCTCAAAATTAGGCTTATGCCTAAGAACGTCTAAAAATTTTAATTGCTGCCATTCTGAAATTTTATATTTCGTATTATCAAGAAAATATCCAATACCTTCTTCCTTAAGATTTACGACTGCAATTTCAGCTTGTTTACGAACTGTACCTTGCCTGTGATTTATGAATTTTATAATCAATCCATAAGATTCCTTTACCTCCATAGAGGTTAATTCTAGGATTCCACTTGATATAATTTGCCATTTTCTGCTCGCTAATTTTTCAAATGCATCGTTATGTAGGCCTAAGTCTTTATAAAGCTCAATAAGTACTGTTTGTGATTGGCCAGATAAATCTTTTCGTAAATCTAGCAGTACCTCAGTCAAAACGCTTCTATCAAAGTTGTCTTTGATTAATTCCCTAATCTGAATTTTTAGGTTTAAATAATTCATTTTTTCCTCTTTACTATTAGAGTCTTCATAGAATAGAAACTCGCTGATCATAGGGGAAAATTCTATCTTCTTATCTTTAGTACGACCGCTATTTGAGGTTATTCTGTTTCTAATTAAAAAAATCCCCATAAAATACAAAACAGCCAATACTATAAATAAAATGGATAGCCACCAGAGATATTCTAAATTGAATTCTGGGGCAGTAATTAGCGATATTTTGATTTGTCTTAGGGGAATCAACAAATTTTTTTAGTTATATTTTATTTATTTCTCTTGCTACACGAACTAATAATTCGGTTGGACTTACAGGCTTTGTGATAAAATCATTTGCACCAAGTTCAAATGCGCTTAACACATTTTGTTCATTACCAGCAGATGAAATAATGATTATGGGTGTATTCGATTTTAATTCGTTTCTAACAAAATCAATTAGCTCAATACCAGAAAAATATGGCATCATGATATCGCTAACAATAATATCGGGCATTTCAGTTTTTAGATATTCTTTAACCTCTTTACCGTTCGATGAGTGGTGTACATCATAACCACCCTTTTTTAACCTGAAGTTTAACAACGAAGCTAAAAGTTGGTCGTCATCTGCTAATAGTACACGTTTACCCATATTATTTCTTATTCAATATTTCTAATTCAATATTCAAGTTATTCTCTAATAAAGGATAATCATTTAAAAACAATTCGTATAACTCCTTAACCTTGTCTAGCTTATTTGCTTTACAATTAGCTTCTAATTCTAAAATTAAGTTATGCATACCCGTAGCCTTAAGCATAGCAAAACTAGCCTTAAGTTTATGTGCAGAAAAAGCAATCTCTACAAGGTTATCCGTTTTTAAATGAATTCTGACATTACCTATAAATTCAAGAACATTCGTCTTAAAAAGTTTAATCAGTTCATTTAACATTTCTAGTTCTCCAAAACAATCCTTTAAAAGACTATTTAGGTCAACAATGGTAGTTTCTTTAGGTTCTATCATTTGTTTTTGAAGTATTAGTCCAAACTCCTCGGTTGGATTATTTTCTCTTTTGTTTTTTACAATAATTGACATTAAGTCATTTAAAGTATATGGTTTCAATAAAAAATCATTGATACCAATGGAATCACAATCCTTACCATCTTGTTCAGTAAAATCAGCACTAAAAGCTACAATTGGTATATTTCTTATAAGCGGATTCTCGTTTAACCTTATGGCTTTAGACACTTCAAATCCGTTTAAATTTGGCATCTTTAAATCCATTAAAATCAAGTCTACTTTTTTTGTAGCTAAAATGGCCAACCCTTTTTCTAGGGTTACATTAGTATGTACATTACACCCCCATTTAGTTAACTGCTCTAATATTAAATGTTGATTCATTAAATTATCTTCGAATACCATTATTTCAGTACCCTCTAATAACTTCTTCGCTTCTTTAATATCTAGGTTTTTTGTTTTTTCAACAGATATATTGTTTACATCTCCTTTAGAAAAGGGTAATGTGAAAGAAACCGTAGTTCCTTTACTAACAACACTGTTAATTACTATTTCACCATTTTGTTTTTCAATGATTTCTTTGGTAATAGATAAACCCAATCCGGTACCACCGTATTTAAGATAAGTATCATTATCAGCTTGTGAATAGCGTTCGAAAATGGAATTTATCTTTTCTTTTGAAATACCAATTCCTGTATCAGTAACAGAAAACTCTAGCACATAATCATTCTCATTAACTTCTTTAACAAAAACACCCAACTTTATAAACCCTTGATTTACAAATTTGATCGAGTTTCCAACAAGGTTTAAGATTACTTGCGAAAGCTTTGATGGATCACCCTTTATTACCTTAGGCACACTCTTATCGATATCAATTATTAGTTCTACTTGACTATCAATTAACAATGTCTCGCATAAGAACATAACATCATTAAGTAAACCATGCAGTTTAAAATCTATAGATTCAAAGCTTGTATTTCCAGAAGATATTTTTGAATAGTCTAAAACCTCATTAATTAGCTTTAATAAAGTATTGGAGGCAAATTGAATAGCTTCCACTTTTTTCTGCTGACTAGAGGTTAGTTTTTCTTCCTTTAGAAGGTTTGCAAAACCAATGATACTATTTAAAGGGGTTCGTATTTCATGACTTACATGAGTAATGAATTCTTTTTGTGATACTTCTTGTTTATCCAAAACCATAAGTGGCTCTTTTTTAAGAGAATCACTGTTTTGGTTTGGATCAAAAATTTGACATTCTAAACTAGACTTAAAGGTGTTAAATGAATTCTTTAACTCCTTAGCTTCATCAGCACTTAACTCCTCAAATGAGAACTCACTTACAGAGCGCTCTAACTGAGATAATTGATCAAGTAAATCTGTAGTTTTTGAAATTGACATAAAATGCTATTCTTTAATTGTTGGTCTAGTCTGTTTTAATAGAATTTAAAAATGCGCCATTAAACACGTGAAAACAATAAAATGTTTTCAAGGGTTGGTTATTTGTTGTGAATACCCTTAAATTGTAGGTCTAAAACTATCTTATGAAGCAGTTTCTCTATTTATTTTGTTTTTTATTGGCCCTCTCTTGTGCAGAAAAGAAGGAGAAATTAGCGGAGACCACGCTTGAAAAAGCAAAAAGAATTCATGAAGATGTCATTACAATCGACACCCATAATGATATCAATATCAACAACTTTACAGATAGTATAAATTACACTCAAAACCTAGAAACTCAGGTAAACCTACCGAAAATGAAAGAAGGCGGTTTAGACGTTTCTTGGTTAATTGTTTATACTGGTCAAGATACACTCACTGAGGCTGGTTATGCTAAAGCAAAGGAAAATGCCATGCAGAAATTTGAAGCCATACACAGACTTTGTGAAGAAATTGCACCAGACCAAATTGGACTCGCATTGACTTCTTCTGATGTGAGGGGAATTATAGCGTCTGGTAAGAAAGTGGCAATGATTGGAGTAGAAAATGCCTACCCAATAGGTACCGACATGAGCCAGTTTAAGACCTACTTCGATTTAGGAGCGCGATATATCTCGTTAGCGCATAATGGTCATAGTCAGTTTTCTGATTCAAATACTGGTGAAGCAGATGGCCAATGGTTACACAATGGATTAAGTAAACTAGGCGAAGAAGCTGTAAATGAGATGAATAGACTTGGAATTATGATTGATGTTTCACATCCATCAAAAGAAGCGATGGGGCAAATGATTTCACTTTCTAAAGCACCGATAATTGCATCGCACTCTTCAGCTAGAGCATTATGTGGTCATAGTAGAAATCTTGATGACGAACAATTAATGATGATGAAAAAAAATGGCGGTGTTGTTCAAACAGTTGCCTTTAGCTCCTATTTAAATACCGAAAAAAATGATACGAGAGCGGCATATATGAAATCAATATATCAACAAGTAGCAGATTCATTAGACATTGATTGGTATGAGCGTTCTCAATTTTCAAGTTTAACTGATAGCCAAAAAGAGAGCTTTATGGAGAATTATCCTAAAGTACTTAAGGTTGGCAAAGAACTAGTAAAAAATAAGTCAGATGCACCCGCAGAGGTAAATGTTGCCGATTTTGTAGACCATATAGATTACATGGTCAAATTAATTGGTATAGACCATGTAGGTATAAGTTCAGATTTTGATGGCGGTGGAGGAATCGAAGGTTGGAATGATGCATCAGAAACATTTAATGTAACCCTAGAACTCGTTGAACGAGGTTACACCCAAGAAGAAATCGCCAAATTATGGGGTGGTAATCTATTAAGAGTTTTAGATGAAGTACAGGCTGTAGCTAAGAATTTAGGGGAAAGTTAATCTACTTCCCCTAAGGCCGCCAATCGGTCCTTTACAAACTCAATTTTCGTTTTACCATGTGGTGTTGGTTTTCCATTTTCACCCAAGTTCACCATAATGATATTATCAACGGTAACGATGGTTTCATGGTTCATTTTATTACGTACCTCACAGTTCAACGTTAATGATGTTTTGCCAAACTTAACAACCTCAATACCGATCTCAATAACATCACCCTTCTTGGCAGCGCTCATGAAATTAATTTCAGACATATACTTTGTAACAACTTTCCCATTTTCAAGTTGAACAATGGTGTATAAAGCAGCTTCCTCATCTATCCAAGCTAATAGCCTGCCACCAAATAGAGTTCCATTTGAGTTTAAATCTCCAGGCTTAACTAATTTTCTAGTATGAAATCTCATAGTCTTAAATTTTGAAAATATACATTGCAAAGTTATACCGAATATTAAGAATTATACTACTTTCTAGAAGAAGCCATATAGATTTATCAATGCTATTGATAGTATAATCGTTTAATTACATTTTGATAAAACGCCCCCTACGGAATTACTATTTTCTTAATTATACTAGGTATATTTTAAATCTGTACCACCTTTGTTCATAACAGGTTAAAAACTAATTATGTACTTTTCTTATAGACTTCATCTAATATGTATCTTTAAATAAAATAATACAAAAGATGGACAGATCAGAGAAATTACTATCGATACGACCTTTAATTTCTTCCGCCAAAATAATTCAGAACATGACCGAAGAAGAACGTTTTCAAAACCAAACCTTACGTCCTATATTAAAATTACAAAACGATTTATTATTAGCTTCTTTTGAAAATTATATTAAAAAAATGAAGAATACTTTTTATGAGCTCAAACTCGAAAAACGTATGAATTACATTACTAAATCAATTCAAAAGGATATTAAATTTCGTAACTCATTAAAAGGTATGATAACAGGTCAATTTACAATAGAAGAATACGAGCTTTACATTCAAAATTCTTCAGCTTTAAATAAGCGAATGATGAACATGGTAATTAAACGTCTACAAGATCAAATACAATATTTTGGCAAACTTGAATTAGTTTAACAACGATTCTCCATTTAAATTAGTAGTTAAAATATTACTCATCAAATCAAAATAAGGTTTTATCAATTTAAAACTTTCATCTATTTGAGAAGCGAAATCATTTTCTAAAACCTCTTTATCTGAAAATTTTCTTATAAAAATAAATTGCTTTTTTCTAATGAATTGAATGTTTGGATCTTCCTTGTCGAAACCTTTAGGGGCTGTTTTTAACTCCTCGCCTACTAATTGCCCCCATACTTTTTTGAAAGTATCATTTTCGATAATAGCTACTAATTCAGTAGTATCTATCTCCCACTCTTTTCGAATGCGTAACAAATCATCTTTTTCTGGATTCCAAAACCCTGTAGCAATAAAACTATTACCAGGTTCTATTTGTAAGTAATAACCACCGCGACGATGGTTACCAGCTCTAGCAAAGGAAGCCGAAAAATTATTTTTATAAGGAGTTTTATTTTTAGAGAAACGTACATCCCTATAAATTCTAAAAACTTTTAAACGTTCAATTTCATCATGAGACTTAAGTTTTTCAAGTATGTTATTAAAAAAGCATTTAACTTTTTCAGACTCTGTAGTAAAGTCCGTTTTATGTTCGGAAAACCACTCTCTATTATTGTTTTTTTTAAGTGAATTTAAAAATTGGAAGGTACTCTTTGTAATATTCGTTTCTAACATACGACCTAGCTCTTGTGATTTTAAGCTAAAGTTAACCAATAGAAGAGAAGTACTTTTAGTTATTTGGTTAATTTTGACTAACTAATGTAGAACCATGGACCATCGATCAATAATCGACAAAATAAACGCTCACAAAAAACAGCCTAACCTTAGATTTCGGTTAAAAAGGAATGTAGAAAAATTCACTGACCTTCTTTTTTACACCCTCTTTGATATAGAAACCCCTGTTGCAGACAATTTAGGTAAACTTCAAACACAGTTTGATGAACTTGTAGATTTAGCCTGCTGGCAGAGTGAAAAGCCCTGCAAGAAAGTTTGGGAAAATTATGTAGAAAAGCTACCGCAAATTTTAGAAAGCCTAAACCTAGATGCTGAAGCAACTGTAAATTGTGATCCAGCTTCACTATCTATGGAGGAAGTTTATATGGCCTATCCAGGCTTTTATGCAATATCGGTATATCGTTTGGCGCATGAACTATATAAATTCGGTTTCCCACTTGTACCAAGGTTAATGACCGAGTATGCGCATAGACAAACAGGGGTAGATATTAATCCCGGAGCAAAAATTGGTAATTCATTTCACATTGACCACGGTACTGGAGTCGTAATTGGTGAAACTGCAGTGATAAAGAATGATGTGAAAATATATCAAGGGGTAACCTTAGGCGGACTTTTTGTTGCTAAGCATCTTCAAAAGACAAAGCGTCATCCTACTATAGAGAATAACGTTACTATTTATGCAAATGCGACTATTTTAGGAGGTAACACAATAATTGGGGCTAATAGCGTAATCGGTGGAAATGCTTGGATTACAACATCTGTACCTCCTAATTCAACAGTTTTTCATACCCCTGAAATTAAAATTAAAACTTTACCAAATGTCTAATTCTATACTTTCCCTTATTGGTAATACCCCTTTGGTAAAATCAAGAGTTCTTAATACGAACCCTAATGTATCGTTATATTTTAAATTGGAAGGTCACAACCCTGGCGGTAGTGTAAAGGACCGTGCAGCATACAATATGATTAAAACTGGAATTGAACGAGGAGATTTCAGTACAAATGATAAACTTATTGAAGCTACTAGTGGTAATACTGGTATTGCCTTAGCAATGATTGCAGGTATTTACGGATTAGATATTGAACTAGTAATGCCTGAAAACGCTACGATAGAACGCGTACAAACGATGCGCGCCTATGGTGCAAAGGTCACTTTAACTTCTAAGGAAGTCGGTATAGAAGGTGCGCGCGATTATGCAGAAAGTAAAGTTGCTAACGAAGGTTACATTATGATGAACCAATTTGGAAATCCTAATAATTGGAAAGCACATTATAAAACCACCGGCCCTGAAATATGGAAAGATACTGATGGTAAAATAACTCATTTTGTTTCTTCTATGGGCACTACAGGTACAATAATGGGTACTTCAACTTTTTTGAAAGAAAAGAATAATGACATACAGATTGTAGGAGTACAACCATGTGATAATGCAAGTATACCTGGTATACGTAAATGGCCAAAAGAATATTTACCGAAGATTTTTGATGCTAAAAAAGTAGATAGAATAATGGAAGTTAATGAAGAAGAAGCTAAATCTATGGCCAAAAGACTTGCTAAAGAAGAAGGGATTTTTTCTGGGATGAGTAGTGGCGGAGCCGCTACCGTTGCTTTACGCTTAGCTAAGGAATTAGATCACGGTGTAATTGTCTCAATAGTCTGTGATCGAGGTGATCGATACCTTTCATCTAACCTATTCGATTAATTATTCTTTAACATTTTAATATACAAAGAGAGCCAAAATAGGCTCTCTTTGTATTTATAGTCAATTAAAATATTATGATGTTTTAAGAAACAAATATCTACAACCACTTTTTCTTTTTAAAGTAAAACATCATTCCAATAAAGAGAGCAATCATAACTGCCCATACATAGTAGTATCCATTTTTAGAATGCAATTCTGGCATGTGGTCAAAGTTCATTCCATAAATACCTGCAATAAAAGTTAGTGGTATAAAAATAGAGGCCATTATAGTCAAAACTTTCATTACCTCATTCATTTTATTACTCATATTACTCATGTACATCTCCATCAAACTCATAGACATTTCACGGTAAATCTGTAAACTCTCATTAATCTCAACGGTATGATCATGAACATCTCTTAAAAAGAGCTTAGTATCTTTTGTGATCAAATGACTTTCAGAATCGATTAATCTACTAATCAATTCTTTTACAGGGTAAATCCATCGTCTTATCTTAAGTACTTCTTTTTTTAATTGCTGAATATTCTTTGCAACAATCGGCTCAGGGTTGTTATAGACCTCTTCTTCTAAACTTTCAATTCTATTGTTTAAATTCTCGATAGCTAAAAAGTAATTATCAACTATAGCATCTAATAACGCGAAGAACAAGTAATCAGCCCCTCTTGTTCTAATACGACCTAGTTTACCTGTTATACGCTCTCTTAATCCATTAAAAACATCTGCTTTAACTTCTTGAAATACTAAAACCGTATTTTCGAGCAACACAATAGCAATATGTTCCCCAATTATTTCATCTTCCTCAGAAATATATAACATTCTGAAAACGGCAAAAATATAATCATCATATTCATCAATTTTCGGGCGTTGTTCTGTGTTTACAATATCCTCTAATACTAAAGGATTTAAATTAAAATGTTTACCAAGTCGTTCTATAAAAGGTTCATCAGAAATACCAACAACATTTACCCATGAAATTTTATCTCCCCTATCTTCTTTAATAAATTCATCGAGCTCATTAAACTCCTTAATTTCAAAATTATCAACATTGTAGGTAGTACAATAAATAACACTGTTGCCAGGTTCCTTATCGCCCATATAACTAATGGTACCAGGGGCTTTCCCCATTTTATTCTGTTGGCGAGATTTTTTCTTCTTTCTCTTAGGGAAGTTTAGCTTTTTATTTGAAGCCATAGATGATTTTTTTTTAAATATAATAAAACTGCTATCTAACCATTAAATTTTAGTTGGTTTAATAGTAGTCCTGATCCTGGTGCAATCGTTTTTAACTTTAAATCAGAGCCAGGTTCTAACGATAATTTAATTTGATTTAAGGTAAGTTCACTTTTACCCAATTGAACCAAAACTCCCATTATCATTCGTATTTGATAACGCATAAACCCTTTTCCCACAATTTTCAATATATAACTACTTTCTGGGAAAAAATTAGCTGTTAAAATATCGTTTTTTTCAATGCAACAAGATTCAATTGTACGAACTGTTTTAGTATTCGGCTTTAGACCTGCGGTATATATTGAAAAATCATGCCTACCAACAAACAATTCGGCACCTTGCTTCATGATTTCTAAATTAAGGTCTTCTATATAATTTGTTATGAAAGGTGCACTGAAAGGATGATTTTTACATCCGAAGGAGAAGAAATAAAAATATTCTTTTGTTTTACTATCCTTAATTATGTTGAAATCTTGACTTACCGGTTCTATGGAGAGTAAGCGAATATCGGAAGGCAGATTTTTATTAAAATCTAGTATGAAGCTATCTAAATCTTTTAACTCCTCTCCTAAAAAAAGCTCGAAAGCACCATCTAAAGAAGATACTTTAGCATCTGTTCTCCCAGCACCTAATATCTTATAAGTTCTATCTGGAAATAAAAATTCAAACGTTTTGTTCAACATACTAACTATTGTGCGTTGTTTTGGTTGCAACTGCCAACCACTGAATCTAAATCCCAAATACTGCAAACGCACCAAATAGCAAAAACGGTTAATCTTCATGGTGGTAAAAATAAATACAATACATGTAACCCAGTATATTTTATTAAAAATACTCTTGCGTTTACTCTTCTTTCTAAATTCGAGATATAAGACAAAGCCCGCCAATAACTATGAAAAATTTATGAGTCACGCTGTCATAATAGTTTTATTTCCTTTTATTTTAACCTTATTACAGACTATTAATATAATTTATCACTAGAGATAGTAATACTAAAGTTTGAATTATTTAGATTTAAGGTATTGAACAACAAAGTATACCGTTTATCGAATTGTTTAAAATAAAGGGAAAACATACCCGTTCTTGAAAGAAAACTAATGGTTCCCCAAGACCATGAAACCTATTTAATATGAATTTTATTCAAGGAGTACTAACATGGAAGCGCACATTAATTTTGTCTATTGGGGTATTGGCGCTTTTAAACATTTTTAGTTTTTACGGACTTTACACGAATAAATTTTATTTCTTTAAAATTGACAACTACATATTTCCTTTACTATCAATTGTACATTTTGTTTTTCTCTATGTATTATGGTTTAAGATTAAGGAAGATGAATTGAGCGACCCGCCAATGCGCACACTTGAGTACGTGCTATACATTATCTCCTTAGTTTATGTATACAAACTTGTAGAAACCATTATCATTTTATTAAGTTACAATGACTTCGATAATCACTTAATACCGAGCACGTTTTTACCATTAGGATATTTTATGTTACTGCTTTACACCTTACTACTATTGGTTACTTATTTAGCTATAGCCTACAGAAAAAAAATAGTAGGCTCATATCTTTTCGATGATATGAATCAACATGTTGATCATTGGAAATAATCTAATAAACAAAAAGCCCTTTCAAAACTGAAAGGGCTTTTTGTTTATTTAAATATCCTTTAAAAAACTACTGTAGAGGTCTTTGAATTCAAAACCATCAGTGAATCTTTGTTTATTTAATTTTTTGTGAGACACCAAACCCCACAGCAACAATTCTTTTAGAAAATAAACATCCTTTTCACTATAATCTGGTTGATGCTCTTTTATAAGTTGATTCAATGCAGGTATACTATCTAATGCTCGCTTATATTCCTCTTCTGTAAAATCATCCATTAATTCAAAACCTTCACCTTGAAAAAACCAGTGCAGTAATTCATCATAAACGGTTGCCTCATCTTTACGTTCCAACTTATTTATTTTAGGGAAATATTTAGGGAAAAGTGATTTTACAGCATCATCTATCAAAATACCTGCAACTCCGTCTGCACCTTCCTGCTCTCCTTCGTATACTAATTCAATCTTACCTGTAATAGAAGGTATCACTCCTAAAAAATCACTTAAACGAACCATTGTATGGTCACCACCGTTTAATAAAGACCTACGTTCTGCAGTACTTAAAAGATTCTCAAACGCTGTTATACTAGTTCTTGCGCTTACTCCGCTTTTCGCGTCTACATATTCGCTTTCACGAGCTTCAAAACTAATCTGCTCCAATAAGTCTTTTGCTAAATCGGGTACATAAATACTTTCTAACTGCCTAGCATCTAATTTAGATTCTTGTTCGGTAATCTTACGCGCAGTTTCAATATCATCTGGGTAATGGGTCAAAATCTGTGAACCAATTCTATCCTTCAATGGGGTAACAATACTTCCTCTATTAGTATAATCTTCAGGATTGGCTGTAAATATAAACTGTAGGTCTAGAGGTAATCTCAATTTAAAACCTCGAATTTGTATATCCCCTTCTTGTAAAATATTAAATAGCGATACTTGAATACGTGCTTGTAAATCGGGCAATTCGTTAATCACGAAAATACAACGGTTGGCACGCGGTATCATACCGAAATGAATAACACGGTCATCAGCATAAGACAATTTTAAATTCGCTGCTTTAATAGGGTCTACATCACCAATTAAATCAGCAACGGTAACATCTGGTGTAGCTAATTTTTCAAAGAATCTATCATCTCTATGTAACCACGAAATTGGAGTTTCGTCTCCTTTATCAGCTATAAGTTCAAGAGCGTAACGTGACATTGGTTTAAGTGGGTCATCATTAATTTCAGAACCTTCTACTACAGGAATCCACTCATCTAAAAGGTTAACCATTAATCTGGCCAAACGAGTTTTCGCTTGTCCTCTCAGTCCTAAAAGGTTTATGTTGTGTCTCGATAAAATAGCACGTTCCAATTCTGGAATAACCGAATCTTCATAACCCCAAACCCCTTGAAATGAATCTTTCCCAGCTATAATATTCTCACGAAGATTATCCCTAAGCTCATCTTTAATCTTTTTGGTCTGATATCCAGCTTTTACTAATTGACCTAATGTCTTTATTTCTGTATGCTTCATATATTTGTTGATGGTTAATAGTTATTTGTTGATAGTATTACGTAACAACTTTCAACCTTTATATTTTATACTATTATATATTCCTTTATTTTATTCAATACTAATTTCTTATTCGGAATTTTAACCAACAACCGACAACTATTTAAGTCGCTTCTTTCTATTTGCTTCATAGTCCTCAAAAATCATTTCGCCCAAACCTTTAAGTCCTGTAAAAAATGCTTTGCCTTTATTTGCCTCCGTAAAATGACGAATAAATTGCATTAAATAGGGATCTTGAGCAATCATAAATGTCGTAATGGGAATATGAAGTTTGCGGGCTTGCCGAGCCATATTGTAACATTTCTCTACAATAAAATCATCTAAACCTACACTATTCTTATAATAAGTGCCATCGGGCATGCGTAGGCAACTAGGCTTACCATCGGTAATCATAAAAATCTGTTTGTTGGTATTCCGTTTTCTACGTAACATATCCATCGCTAATTGCAAACCAGCAACCGTATTAGTATGGTAAGGTCCTACCTTTAAATAGGGCAAATCTTTAATAGGAATTGGCCATGCATCATTACCAAAAACCAATATATCAAGCGTATCTTTAGGATAGCGAGTTGTTATAAGTTCTGCCAGTGCCATTGCCACTTTCTTGGCGGGAGTTATACGGTCTTCACCATATAGAATCATACTATGGCTAATGTCAATCATTAGCACGGTACTCATTTGGGCTTTGTGTTGCGTGTCTTCAACAACCAAATCTTCTTCACTTAGTTGAAAACTACCTATACCATGATTAATTTGGGCATTTTTAAGACTTTCGGTCATTGAAATGTTCTCCAAACCATCGCCATAACGGTATTCTCTAAAATCGCCGGTGTGTTCATCTCCTTGTCCTGATTTACCGGTTTTATGATTCCCAGAGCCACTTCGTTTTATCTTTCCGAATATTTGGTCTAAAGCACGCTTACGAATAATACGTTCCATTTTAGCGGTGATCGAAATATCTCCACCGCCTGATCCTTCTTCCCCGTCCTCACCATCACCACCGCCATCTTTAAATTCTTCTCGTATATAACCCTTGGCCTTTAAATCTTCTATAAAATCATCAATGGTATATTCTTCTGTGGTAAGTTCATATTCTTTGTCTAACTCACGTAACCAATCAATTGCTTCATCAAAATCGCCAGATGTATGTGTTATAAGCTCTTGAAAAATATCAAAAAGTTTATCAAATATTGACTGCTCGGGTGCCTCGTAGGTTTCGAAACGAAATCCATTTCTTACATTCATTGCCATAGTATAAAATTAACACATTTCCGTTGGATGCCCTTGGCTTTTGGGAAATGTTAACGTTGTTGTTTAATTGTTCGTTGATGGTTTATCGTTGTTCGTTATTCGTTTTGTGCTCGACGCTGGGCGCTATTCGCTTTGCGCGTGGCATTTTGCGCATACCGTTACAATGAAGTAACTTCGGCTATTCACATTTATCTATTAGCTATTAGCTATTAGCTATTAACAGTAATAAATAAACGGTTATCAATAAACAGTTACTAATTATCAATAATCACGTTTTAACCTACAACCAACTACGAGGAATAAACAGTTGGCAGTGTTAGTATGCAGTATGCAGTAACATATATAATATTTTAACAAATACGAACAACGAACAACGAGCAACTATTAACGAAAAACCAAACACTATCAACAACAAACCAACAATCATCAACCAAGCAATAGGCTTTTTAAACACGCCGCCGATATGGGAGTATACACAATTTGGCATAAAACAGTTTAATTTTCCTATGGTGGATTTGTCGGACTTCGCTCCTGCTCCAATTCCAGAAAATTTACGATTGGGTCATCAAATAGAATACCTCTGTAAGCAGTTGCTAGAGCATTCTTTACTTTATGAAATACTTGTTTATAATTTACCAATTCGACAAGAAAAACAAACTTTAGGAGAGGTTGATTTTATACTGAAGGATTTAAAAACAGAACAAATTATTCATGTAGAACTAACCTATAAATTCTACATTATAGACCTCGATATTTCAGAACCCTTACACCAATTAATAGGTCCGAACAAAAGGGATGCGTTTTTCATGAAAATGGAAAAAATAAAGAATAAACAGTTTGCTCTACTTCATTCTGAAGCTGGTTCAAAAGCATTGGCCGACAAAAATATTGCTATTTCTAACCTAGTGCATCAAACTTGCTTTAAGACTCAACTGTTTAAACCTTTTAAAGTAAAGACCTTACAATTAGAACCATTAAACGAAAATTGTATCGTTGGGTATTGGCTACGATTGTCAGACTTTAATACCGATTCGTTTACACCTTACCAATTCTATATTCCCAGTAAAAAACAATGGGTTTTAAACCCTGATACTACCAATAGTTGGACTTCGCATGCGGACACGCTATTAAAAATAGAACAACACCTAGTTAAACAAAATTCACCGCTAGTTTGGATGAAGAAAAGTGAAACGGAATATGAGAAGTTTTTTGTAGTGTGGTGGTAACTTTTAAGAATACCCCCTGAATAGTAGTTGTTTATAAGTGTTGAAAAGTAGGTTTTTTAGTACTTACTATTTAGATTACTTTTAATATATATGTGTAATTGTACACATATACGTACGTTGGCCATAATTATGAAAAAAATAGGAACCATTATTATATTTTTCCTTTTCAGTATTTCACTTTTAGCGCAAAATGCAACGAAGGGAATTATAAAAGATGTGGAGACGGACGAGCCAATTCCATACGTGAATATTGGAATTGTGAAAAAAGACAAAGGAACGGTCTCAACAGAGGAAGGCAAATTTGAATTCGAAATTCCTTCTAAATTAATGAACGACACTATAAAACTATCCTCAATCGGTTATCAACCAAAATCAATGCTAGCAAAGGAATTTACGGCAACTTTGAAAGAAAATCCAATAATCAATCTTCTACCTGTAATTACTGAATTGGAAGAAGTTGTGGTTACAAACAAAAAACTGAAAGAGAAAATTTTAGGGAATAAAACTAAATCTAAAAAAATGAAAGGTGCATTTAGTTACGCCGTAGCTGGAAACGAAGTTGGTATAAAAGTAAAAATTAAAGATAGTCCAACATATATTAAAAAATTTCATGCAAATGTTGTGTCAAACACGAGTGAAAAAGTAAAATTTCGGCTGAATTTTTATAACATAAAAGACGGAATACCTAACGAGAAAATAGTAAAGGAGAATATAATATTCTCAGTAAAGCTAAAAGAAGGGCAATTCACCTTAGACCTTGAGGAATACGATATAGTCGTGGAAGAAGATTTCTATTGTACAATTGAATTGTTAGAAAATCAAAAACAAGAGGAGGAAGTATTCTTTTCAGCGGGATTATTGGGTAATACTATGGCGTACAGATATACTAGCCAAGGAGAATGGACAAAAACCAGTACGGTCGCAATTGGATTTAACTATACCGTAAAGTATTGATTTATAGCTAGCAATAATTTCTAAGATAATATTCAACAATCAATAACTCTTTCCCAAAAAAAGTATTTTATAAAATCTCTAAAAACCAAATATTGCAGAAATATTTAAGCTTTTTAATGTTATTAACAACCTTGCTTGGATTTAGTCAAGAACAAACAAAGTTGTTAAATGGCAAGGTTAAAAATCTTAACAATGATGTCTCCGATGTATTAATTGTTAATCTAAATTCTAAAAAATCAACAATAACTGATTCCTTGGGTCAATTCAAAATTGAAGTGAAATTAAAAGATTCACTTCGAATTACAGCAGTTCAATATTTAACAAAAGAAATTATTATCTCGGAAAAAATATTTGATACAAATTTAATCCTCGTAAATCTTGTCGAGAATATTATAGACCTCGAAGAAGTAACGGTTACGCCGTACAATCTTACTGGCAAAATAGATTTAGACCTTAAAAGATTAACTATCACTCCTGAAATCACCTCCTCAACCTTGGATTTGCCCAATGCGGATATTGAAAAAATGACCCAAAGTGAACGACTACTTATTGAGGCTGATAGAGGAAATTATGTTAATTATTATGGAATAGCCCTAACAATAAATACACATAAAATAATGAACAGACTTTCGGGGAGAACCAAGACATTTGAAGAAATGGTTGTCCGCGATGAAAAAATGAAACTGGAGAAAGAAATCATTGCCAAGTTTTCAAAAAAATCAATGTCTAAAGGTTTTGATATTCCCGAAACGGGAATAGATGAATTTCTTACTTATTGCCTACTTCAAGATGACTTTTTAGAATTATCGAAAAGAAGTACTACGGAGGTATGGGAATATTTAAAAAATAAAAGTGTTGAATTCAGTCAAACGGATTACAGCAAAGATTAAGTGCATCTAAACAATAATTGCAAAAATAACTATGGCTAATCGAGTAGACGGGTCCGCCCCTAGTTAGGAACGGACTGCGCCTCTCACACCACTAAGCGTACGGGTCTCGTACTTAGCGGTTCAGTAATGATGCAGTTTTGTGGTATTCGACCAAACTTATATAACCCCTCATTTTTAATCGTTTTACGGTTATTGTAGTTCCCAGTATAGGGCTTTGGGCTACTGCCCATCCTCCCATTCTTGTTCGACTCCAAGCGTACGCCTGTCCCTTTGAAAACCCTAACCGTATTAAGTTTTTACGCTTGCGGTCTGGTTTCTTCCAGTGATGCCAAATACAGTAGCGTAACCGATTCCTAAGCCATTCATCAAGCTTTTTCAGTTTACCCTGAATACTGCCTAATTTGAAATAATTTACCCAGCCTCTTATCAACCAATTCAGTCGTTTCATTCGCTCATCAAAACTCATTGGACTCGTCTTTCTGGTCAAGTATTTTAGCTTTTGCTTTAACTCCGCCCATTTGGACTTCTTCGTAACCAGTTGATATTTCCCCTTTTCTTCCTTTTTGTATGTGGGCACAAAACCGTACCCTAACAAATTAAAAGTTTGAGGGCGGCAAATGCCACTCTTTTCTTGGTTAATGGGTAAGTGTAATTTATCTCGCAAATACTTATAGATACTATTACCTACTCGCTTTGCCGACTTTTTAAGGCGAACGTAAATACTAAAATCATCGGCATAACGAACATATTTGTGTCCTCGTTTCTCCAATTCTTTATCCAGCTCATTGAGTAGAATGTTGGATAGTAGAGGGCTCAAAGGCGAGCCTTGCGGTACGCCTTTTCTACGTTTGATTAATTTACCATTGATTTGTATCGGCGCTCGTAAAAATGACCGTAATAACTTCATCGTTGCTTTACACTTTACTTTCTTGTAAATCAAATCTAGTATCAGGCGGTGTTCTACTTCGTCAAAAAATGATTTGAGGTCCATATTCACCACATCTTGATAGCCAGAATTGATGTTTTCCAAGCTCTGTGTTACTGCTTGATGCGCATTACGATCGGGTCTAAATCCATAACTATGCTGTTGAAAGTCTGCCTCAAAGATAGGTTGCAATACTTGGTGTAATGCTTGTTGATATACTCTATCCACTACAGTAGGAACCCCTAATAATCGGGTCTTACCATTGCTTTTGGGTATTTCTACACCTAAGATCGGAGACACCTGATATCCCCCTCTTTCTATTTGTTCGTTGTAGGTATTTCCGTGTGCTTTTAATGTAGATTTTAGGTCAGTAACCTGTAACCCGTCTACACCGGCCGCTCCCTTATTACCATACACGCGCAAATAGGCTTCGTTTAGATTTTTCTTGTTAATTACTTGTTCGATCATTTACTGTATTCTGTTGTCTCGCTTAATCAAAGGCTGCTTTTTGAAAGGAGGCTGTCCTTAATCCAAAAAAGCTCCTCTGTCTATTAAAGACCATTACTGTTCAGTCCTTCATTGTTACTATCAGGGTAACAATTACTATGACATCGGCTGACTTCTCTACCTAACCAACTCGTAGTTGTAGAGACCTCCCCAGGTAAGAACATCTTCTTTCACTTGATTCCTGCCGCATCTACATTAATACACTTTTGGTATTCTTTTGGGCTTTGCAATGATGTGCTTACTTACCCATGTTTTAATGCCTCATATGCGATTCCTGTTCGTCAGTACCAAGTTTTGTAGTCTCGCTTCCTTCAGATGTAACTTCGCAGTTACCACCCTTGCGACTTACTAATGGTTCAAGGCGTTACCCCCGCCCATAAGGGACTTGCACCCTCTAGATTAATTAACTACATTTCTGTAGTTTAAAAGATGCCCATACTGGGCACACACAATGTATAAACGCAATAGCGGTTTGGGTGCAAACTCGAACCGTTATTGCGTTTTATTAAGTATATTGTTAACGGAAATTAAACCCGATTTAGTCCTCCACTGCGCTTATACTAGCCGTTATCAGAAATTTGATATACTCAAAAGACATCCATAACTTTTTTCAACTTATACCTTCAAACAAATAAAAAGCCCTAATTCCTCAGAGCTTTGTAATTCCAATAAGTACAATTAAATCTTTTATTCAAATGTATAACGCTCCCTATTTACTTGGGTCAAACGAAAGTACCTATGAGCATAATTATCAGGGTTTGTGAGGTTGATGCAGTTTGGTTTTACCGCTACAGGAGTGGTAGCAAAAATACCTACGCCCTCTATTTGGTCAATGGGAATAATCAATGAACTTCGCTCATTTCTGGCATACTTAAAATCGTGATTTTAAGCTCGTCAATACTACCCTCTTCGTCTTCAAAATTAGTCGATGTTATAGAGATTTTAAAATTGAATTTTTGATTCTTATTGAGTTTTATACTGTATACTTTTCAGCTAGAATATTCTTAAGATTATGTTTACTATTGTAGATTGTAATACGAGTTAAAATAGTGTTTATTATTCGAAATCATTTTAGATTGATGAATGCCGATTTACAAGTAAATTCTTATAACACACGGATACCAATAAAAATAACACTGTAGGCAAAACATCATTTTGTGTAAGCACCAGAAGAATACGTTAACTCATAACTATGGGTGTAAACTTCAAAAACGATTCCGAAAGGGTCTTCTACATAACACATTTTGTATGGTTTATCATTTGGGTAATAAGACCTAATTGGCATTCTTTGTTTGCCTCCATTTGCAATTATCTTGGCCACCAAATCTTCAATATTAGGGTCTTGTATGCAGAAGTGAAATAAGCCAGTGTTAAACGGATTAAATTCTGGAGAATCTTTAATCCCATGTGGAAATGAAAATAATTCTATTCCAATACCATCTGAGGTTGACAAATGGGCTATTTCAAATTCTTCCCAATCATCGCCAAAGACATCGATACACATTAAGCCGATGGCTGTTTCCTTTTCTTTCGTAATTTTAGATGGCTCCATAATTACGTACCACCCCATTACCTCTGAATAGAATTTTACTGCAGCTTTTAAATCAGGCACCGTAATACCAATATGTGAAAATGATTTTGGATAATTTTTATCTGAATTCATATCTTTCTATTTATACTACAAAATAAAACTATATTTGCCTTAATAGCAATAACTTACCTAAAAGTAATATAGTTACCAAAAAGAGTTAATTGCTGATTTATAAATAGTTATAAACAAATGAACGCGATAAATTTTTGCCCATTAGATCACACAATGAATTTAATTGGAACAAAATGGAAGCCCATAGTACTATTCCATCTACTAGAAGGGCCATTACGCTCGGGAATACTACAAAAAAAAGTGCCGGGAATTTCAAATAAGATGTTTACCCAAACCGTACGTGAATTAGAGAAAGATGGGCTCGTTATAAGAGAAGTATTTGCTGTAGTGCCTCCAAAAGTTGAATATGCCTTAAGCGAAAAAGGAAAATCGTTAAAAGATATTTTGAAGAGTTTAGATACTTGGGGTGCTAATAATATTGATTCAATAAAAATATAGGTGATAAGAATTGTTCAAATCACATCAGATGAAACTGTATCCATTCGACATAAAGTCATGTGGCCAAATCATCCTGTTGATTATGTGAGATTACCTAATGATCACGAGGGGAAACATTACGGATTATATGTTGACGATACATTAATTTCGGTAGTTTCATTATTCACCTCGAATAAAGAAGCACAATTTCGAAAATTCGCTACACTTAATGAATATCAGAGAAAAGGATACGGTACAATATTATTAAATGAAATTATGAGTATCGCCGAGAAAGAGCAGCTTTCTAGAATATGGTGCAATGCAAGAACGGTTAAAACGAATTACTACTCCAAATTTAATATGCGCATAACTAATACTGAATTTGTAAAAGGAGGATTAAATTATGTGATTATGGAGCGTTCATTTTTAATATAGGTATGTCAAAAGAATATGATAAAATTACCGCCTCACATTATGCTGCTTATCGACCTTCATTACATGCTAAAATATTAAAAGCGGTTTTCGATTCTAGCGAAAAATTTGAATTAGGGTTCGATGTTGGTTGTGGTACTGGTAAATCTTCAATTGCACTAGCAAACTATTGTTCAAATGTGGTTGGTGTAGACCCTAGTAATGAGATGTTGGAAAAATCGCTACAACATCCCCTAATCACCTATCAATTAATTGATTCTAACACGTTCAACTTTGATAACGATGTCTTTGATATCATTACGTTTGCCGGTTCACTATACTATGCGAAATCACAATCGACATTAGATGAAATTATAAGAGTTGCAAAGAAAAACTGCAGGATTATAATTTATGATTTTGAAATATTTCTAGAACCTATATGTATACAATTAGGCCTCAGGAGTGATATAAAACAACCAAATGATTATAATCATCAAGCTAACTTTTCAGAGCTTGATGAACAGTTTATAACCCTGGATAATGAGCAAATTAATATGGTTTCATTAGATATCAAAATTACAGACCTAGCTCATTTATTATTATCCTCAAAAGATAACTATCTTAGATTATCAGAAGCATTTGGTGCAATTAATCTCTATGATGAAACAACAATGCGGTTACAAACAGTTTTTAAAAATGAAATGACCACTTTGAAAGCGATGACATATTTAACTTCTTATAGCGTCATTAAATAGCCTTAAAAGTAGATTAAAGCATTTACTTTTTTCTCTTCATCAATTCTGCCTCTATATCTTTTAAGGTAAACCCTTTTGCCTGCAAAAGCATTAGGTAATGGAAAAGTAAATCTGCGCTCTCATACAGGAACAAATCATCATTATTATCCATTGCCTCAATTACCGTTTCCACCGCTTCCTCCCCTACTTTCTGGGCAATCTTATTAATACCTTTTTCAAATAGCGATGCTACATAAGATTTTTCACCATCAGCAGCGGTACGTCTTTGTTCTATGGTAGCTTCTAATTCTGAAAAGAAACCAAAATTTGAGTTATTTTCTTCTTCCCAACATGTATCGGTTCCTTTATGGCACGTTGGCCCAACAGGATGTACTGAAATAAGCAATGAATCGTTATCACAGTCATTTTTAATATTTACTAAATTCAAGAAATTGCCACTCTCTTCACCTTTTGTCCACAAACGATTTTTAGTACGGCTAAAGAAAGTAACCTTACCCGTTTCAGTGGTTTTAGTTAAGGCTTCAGCATTCATGTAACCAAGCATCAATACATTTTTAGTGCGTGAATCTTGAATGATTGCAGGCACTAATCCGTCACTCATTTTATTCCAATCAGGTGTATTATAATTCATATTCTTATTACTCATTACTTTTATTTCTTTTTCTATCCTTACGTCTCTTTTGGCCGACTAAGCATTTTTGGTCGGTCTGAATGCAATTTAAGGCCCTTTTCGTATTCCCAAGCCTTCGACTACGTTGGGGATAGCCTTTGGTTTATTAACTCTATATACAGAGAACTGATACTGCTAACTGAATACTAAGAAAGGGCAAACTCTACAGCAGCAAACGCATGCTCTTTAGTGGTATCAATAACCACAATATCACAATCTTCCTGTTGAATCAACAAAGGTATTTCTGTACAACCTAAAATCACTCCGTCTGCTCCTTCTTTTTTCGACTTTTTAATAATGTCCAAATACAATTGCTTGGACTCTTCAGTTGTTATCCCTTTACATAACTCTGAATAAATAATCTTATGGACTATCTCACGGTCTGCTTCATTAGGAATCATCACTTCGATACCAAATCGGTTTTTAAGAATGTCTTTGTAAAAATCTAATTCCATAGTGTATTGAGTGCCAAGCAACAACACTTTCTTACATCCCTTTTCCTTCACCGCATTACCCGCCACTTCTGCAATATGTAATAAAGGAACAGTTATTTTTTCTTTAATAGTAGGGACACTTAAATGCATTGTATTAGCACAAATAAGAATTACTTCTGCACCCGATTTTTCTAATCGAACTGCAATATCGGTCATTTGCGTATGCAGAGCATTCCATTCTCCTTTAGCTTGCTTGGCCGATATATCAGCAAAATTCACCGATTCAATAAGACACTCACAAGAATTTTGTCCACCTAATAATTCCGCAACTCGGGTATTCAACAATTGGTAATACAACTGTGTTGACTGCCAGGTTATACCTCCGATTAATCCTATTTTTTTCATTGCTTAAAATTTAATTCGAAACTCTTTGTCAGTCTGATCGCTGGCGAAAACACTTTTTGTTTTCCTAGGCCTTTGGTGCGCTCAGGATTACATATCGTTCAATAAATAGAATCCAGTTACTGAGCAACAACCTTTCGTGTTCCAGTCCCTTCGACTACCCTCAGAAAGCCATTTTGTTAAACTAAAACTTTCACTGCATACTGACTACTATATACGAACCGGTATTCCATTCTCCCTTAACTCTATCTTCAATTCCTGTATTCCAATCTCCTTAAAGTGAAAAACACTCGCCGCCAAAGCTGCATCTGCTTTTCCTGCTACAAAGGTATCGGTAAAATGTTGTTTGTTTCCTGCACCTCCCGATGCAATAATGGGTATATTCAATTCTGTTGACAACTTAGCTAAAGCTTCGTTTGCAAATCCGTCTTTAGTACCATCATGATCCATAGAGGTAAACAGAATTTCTCCCGCTCCACGTTCTTCTACCTCTTTTGCCCATTCGAATAACTTACGTTCTGTAGGTACTTTTCCACCTACTAAATGCACAATCCATTCACCGTCTATCTGTTTTGCATCAATAGCAACTACAATACACTGTGAACCGAATTTTGCCGATAAATCATTAATTAGGTGTGGATTCTTAACTGCAGATGAATTAATGGAAACTTTATCTGCGCCATTCTGAAGCAAAATATCTACATCCTCAACTGAAGAAATTCCACCACCCACGGTAAAGGGAATATTCACTTTTTCAGCAACACGATATACTAAATCGGCAAGAGTTTTACGTTTCTGTTCAGTGGCCGATATATCCAAAAACACTAATTCATCTGCACCTTCTTTACTATATATTTCAGCCAGTTCTACTGGATCACCTGCATCTCGTAAATCAACAAAATTTACGCCTTTAACAGTCCTTCCGTCCTTAATATCTAAACAGGGTATGATTCTTTTTGCAAGCACTAGTTTTTATTTTTTTTGTTTAAATCAATTCCATCATAAAAGCCCAAATCCTTATTCTTTAACTGTTTTACCCAGAAAGCTATTTGCCCAGTATGATATGAATAATGTTCTACCGCATGCAGAATGATGCCAACACCTGAAAATGAAAATCCTTGTACCGTTCTAATTTTAACTAATTGACTGGGAGTAGCATCGAAAATAACACGTTTTGCAGTACCGACTACATCTTCTAATTTTTTAAGCAACTCATCTTTTGTGAGTCCGCTTGTCAGTGAAAACTCACTATCTCTAAGTCTCTTGTCTTCAGTTTCACCCAAAGAAGAAATTACATATTGAGAAATATTACCACATAAATGCAAGATTAAATTTGCAATACTATTCAATGATTCATTTGGTTTTTGCCAAACTTCATCTTCTGAAATTTTAGCAAGACTCTTCTTAATCATGCGTGTACTTTCATCCATTCTGTACAATGCATTCTTAACTAATTCTTCGACTAATTGAGTTTCTTTATCCATTACTTAAAATATAAGATTCTAACTGCTTTAAACTGATTCTATTTTCATAAATAGCTTTTCCGATAATAGTACCTTCACAACCCATTTCTGCCAGTTTGGGCAACTCATCAAAAGTTGAAATTCCACCGGATGCAATTAGTTTTAGTTCACGAACAGTTTGGTCTTCGACTGCGCTCAGACTGAGATTTGTATTTTCTATTATTTTCCGATACAAATCAAACGACGGACCTTCTAACATACCGTCTTTACTGATATCGGTACAAATAACATATTGAATTCCTTTTGATTGATATGACTTAATAAACGGAATAAGCTCCTCTTTGGATTCCTCTTGCCATCCTGAAATAGCTACTTTTTCATCCATAGCATCAGCACCAAGTATAATTTTGTCAGCACCATGTTTTTCAATCCATCCAATAAAAGTTTCAGCATCTTTTACTGCAATACTACCACCGGTTATTTGTTTTGCTCCACTCTCAAAAGCGATACGTAAATCGTCATCAGTCTTTAATCCGCCACCAAAATCAATCTGCAAACCTGTTTGCGAAGCTATCTGTTCTAAAACCTTATGGTTTACAATATGTTTAGACTTTGCACCATCTAAATCTACCAAGTGTAAATACTGAATACCATGTGCTTCAAACTCTTTTGCAACTTCTAATGGATTCTCATTGTAAATTTTTTTAGTATCGTAATCTCCTTTAGAGAGTCGGACACATTTACCATCAATAATATCTATAGCTGGAATAATTCGCATTTTCTTAATCTAGTTTTTGTTTATCAATACTCATCCATAAAGGAGAATCACCTATAGTTTTAAATCCATAGCGTTCATATAAACCTTGAGCGTCTTTGGTTTTTAACGCTATAGTTTTAAGGTTTTTGATTACATCATCTTTCAACATATGCTCCACTAAAATCTTACCATAACCTTTACCTTGAAATTTTTCGAAAATGATAACATCCATAAAATACCCAAAATAGATATAGTCTGTAACTATGCGACCAAAGCCTATTTGTTCCTTATCCGAAGTGTATATTCCAAAGCAATAGGAGTTTTTAATGGTCTTTTCAACATCCTCCAAGGTTCTACCATCTCCCCAATATTCATCGGCTATAAAAGTTTTTATAGCATTCACATTCAATAAATTTTTTTCAGTTGAAATAAAATATTCTTGTTCCATTACATGTTTAAAAAATTCTTCAATATCTTCTCCCCAACACCACTACTTTTTTCGGGGTGAAATTGAGTACCGTAAAAATTATCTTTTTTTAAGGCGGCAGTATAATCTAGTCCGTAGGAACATACTGCAATCGTTTCGGTACACAACGGTGCATAAAAACTATGAACTAAATAAATATGTTCATTTTCAGTTACCCCATGGAATAGATTTGATTTGAGTTTATTAATCTGGTTCCAACCTATTTGTGGAACTTTTACAGAAGAATCAAACTTCACCACATCAACATCAAAAATTCCGAGTCCGGCAGTATTACCTTCTTCAGATGAGTGACACATCAATTGCATACCTAAACAAATACCTAGAACTGGCTGTTTTAAAGTTGGTATTAGTTTATCAAGACCGCTATCTCTAAGTTTTTTCATAGCAGAACTTGCCTCGCCCACACCAGGAAAAATGACTTTATCAGCATTTTTAATTTCAGAAACATCACTGCTCAAAACCGCCTCATAACCCAATCGTTTTATGGCAAATTTGATGCTCTGTATATTTCCGGCGCCGTAATTTATAATGACAATTTTCATTAAAACTAGTATTGAGTAGTTAGTATTAAGTACAAAGCAAATCTTAAAAGACTGAATACTTTGTACTTATTACTAAGTACAATTTTAAAGAACTCCTTTCGTACTTGGTAAAACCATTTTTTCAACATCTCTTTTAACGGCCATTTTTATACTCTTTGCAAAGGCCTTAAAAATAGCTTCAATTTTATGATGCTCGTTGGTACCTTCGGCCTTTATATTCAAATTAGCTTTAGCGCCATCGGTAAATGATTTAAAAAAGTGATGAAACATTTCGGTAGGCATGTCCCCTACCATTTCACGATTAAAGTCTGCATTCCATACCAACCAATTTCGACCACCAAAATCAATTGCTACCTGAGCCAAACAATCATCCATTGGTAAACAAAATCCGTATCGTTCAATACCTAATTTATTTCCTAAAGCGTTATGAAAAACTTCACCAAGCGCAATACCTGTATCTTCTATCGTATGGTGCTCATCAACTTCTAAATCTCCATTAACCTTAATGGTTAAATCCATTTGGCCATGACGTGCCAATTGATCAAGCATGTGGTCGAAAAACGCTAATCCGGTTTTGATATCGCTTCTACCCGTACCATCAAGATTTAGTTTTATCAGGATATCTGTTTCGTTTGTTTTTCTATGTGTTTCCGCTGTTCTATCCTTCAACTTCAAAAACTCATAGATTTTCTCCCAGTCATTGTTTTCTATAGCTATATAGGTATCTAACTCATCTCGCTTTACCGTTATTTCACCAGTACCCAAATTGGTTTCGTCATTAATAAAAATGCCTTTAGCACCAAGATTCTTAGCCAATTCCATATCTGTTAATCGATCACCAATAACAAAGGAATTTTCTAAATCGTATGCTTCAGAAAAATACTCAGTTAACAATCCTGTACCCGGTTTTCTTGTGTTTGCATTTTCATGTGGAAAAGTGCGATCCAAAAATACCTTATCAAAAACGACTCCTTCGTTTTCAAAAGATTTCATAATAAAATTATGAACAGGCCAAAACGTATCTTCTGGAAAAACATCGGTACCCAAACCATCTTGATTGGTTATCATTACCAATTCATAATCCAATTCTTTAGCGATTTTACCAAGAAAAGTAAATGCTTTTGGATAAAATATCATTTTTTCAAAAGCATCTATCTGCTCATCAATTGTTTCTTTAATAATAGTGCCGTCGCGGTCTATGAACAATACTCGTTTCTTACTTTCCATATTCTTTTGATAGTGCTTTTAAAGCGGTAATTACAATATTATTTTCTTTAGATGTACCTACGGTGAACCTAAGTGTATTTTCACATAACGGTTGTGTAGTACGATTTCGAACTACAATTCCTTTTTTTAATAATTGATTATACCGTAGCGTAGCATTATCTACTTTCGCCAAAATAAAATTAGCGTCAGTAGAGTATATTTTAGAAACAAACGAAACTGTTTCTAATGTATTAATCAATTTTGCACGCTCCTCTAGAATAGTTGCTACTTCTGCTTGTACCGATTTTTCATCAGACACTCTTTGTATCGCTCGCTCTTGCGTTAATTGATTTACGTTGTAGGGCGGTTTTATTTTATTGATAACAGCAATGATTTCTGCGGATGATAAACAAATACCCAAACGAATACCAGCCATACCATAAGCCTTCGATAGTGTTTGTGTAATTATCAAATTGGGGTATTTAGCTAGTTTTGAAGTCCAACTTTCTTCTAGTGAGAAATCGATATAAGCCTCGTCGATGACAACCAGGCCAGTAAACGATTTCAAAAGGTCTTCAATACTACGGGTAGAAAAACTATTCCCTGTAGGATTGTTTGGTGAACAGATGAATAACAATTTAGTGTTGCCATCTATTCTTTCTTTTATTGCAGAAACATTCGGTTGAAAAGCATCGGTAAGCAAAACTTCCCTGTTTTCAACCAAATTGATACCCGATAAGACTTTATACATACCATATGTTGGTGGCAAGGTAATAATGTTGTCCTCCTTAGGCTCACAGAAAGCTCTAAACAGTAAATCTAATACTTCATCACTACCATTACCTAAAAGAATATTTTCTTCCTTAATACCTTTCTGTTCTGCCAAAATAGCTTTTAAAGCTCTCTGTTGTGGATCCGGATAGCGATTGACTCCATTTTCAAACGGATTCTCATTCGCATCTAGAAACACCATGGTAGAACCATCGGAAACATATTCATCGCGTGCAGAAGAATACGGACTTAAGCCCTTTACGTTTTCTCTTGTTATGTTATCTAAATTGAAATTCATTTCTTCATAATTAGGTCTCGACTGCGCTCGACCGGACAATACTTATTTTTATAGGCTTTTTAATCTTAGGGTTATCGCATTTTTATGCGCCTGTAAACCTTCAGCTTCGGCCATTAATTCAACAGCATTGCCAATATTTTGAATACCTTCTTTTGTGATTTTCTGAAACGTAATGCTTTTCATAAAACTATCTAAATTCACTCCGCTGTATTGCTTTGCATAGCCGTTTGTAGGCAAGGTATGATTGGTGCCAGAGGCATAATCACCAGCACTTTCAGGGGTATAATTTCCAATAAAAACAGAACCTGCATTTTGAGTGTTGTCTATATAAAAATCTTCATTTGCTACACATACAATATAGTGCTCAGGACCATACTCATTGATTAAGTCAATCGCCATTTGGTCGTCTTCAACATAGATAAGTTTACTATTCGCAATTGCTTGCCTCGCAATTTCTTTACGTGGCAGTTCTTCTAATTGCAGCGCTACTTCTTTCTCTACTGCATTAATCATCGTTTTTGAAGTAGACACCAAAATAACTTGACTATCAATACCATGCTCAGCCTGACTCAATAAATCGGATGCTACAAAAGAAGCATTCGCCGTATCATCAGCCACTACTAATAATTCTGAAGGACCCGCCGGCATATCAATTGCTACACCATGTTTCGTAGCAATTTGCTTCGCAACGGTTACGAATTGATTCCCTGGTCCAAATATTTTATATACTTGAGGTATACTCTCCGTTCCAAAGGTCATGCCTGCAATCGCTTGGATACCTCCAACCTTTATAATTTTAGTAACTCCGCATAAATTCGCTGTATATAAAATAGCAGGATTTAATTGCCCTTCTTTATCAGGTGGAGAACATAGCACGATTTCAGAACATCCAGCAATTGTAGCAGGAACCGCCAACATTAAAATAGTAGAAAACAATGGAGCCGTACCCCCTGGAATGTAAAGTCCTACTTTTTGAATAGGTCTTTTCTCTTGCCAACAAGAAACTCCCGGTGCTGTTTCAACTGCTACACGACCCGTCTTTTGGGCTTTGTGAAATACTTCGATGTTCGACTTTGCCAATTGAATAGCAGATTTCAAGTCATTAGAAACTAAAGCCTTAGCCTTTTCAATTTCTACATCTGAAACCAACATATTCTCTAAAGTGACTTTATCAAATTCTTGGGTATACTTTTTTAATATACTGTCACCACTCGTTTTAACTTCCTCAAAAATAGTATTGACCAATCCTTCAATATCAGCCACTGTCTGAGTAGGACGCCTAAGAACATCTTTCCAATCTTCTCTTTTAGGATTATATATTTTGTTCATTTTTTTTAGTAGCTAATGCCTTGTGCTGTTTGCCCATGGCAATAAATCAATAATTTAATTAAGCCAATAGCATAAGGCTAAAGCCTTATTTACAGTACCATTTTCTCAATTGGGCAAACTAAAATCCCTTCTGCACCTGCTTTCTTCAACTCATCGATAACTTCCCAAAAAGAATCTTTATTTATTACAGTGTGAACAGAACTCCACCCTTTTTCAGCTAATGGAAGAACTGTTGGACTTCGCATTCCTGGTAATAAACTTAAAACTTCTTCTAGCTTTTCATTAGGAGCATTCAATAACACATATTTTGAACCTCTAGCTCGTAATACCGATTGAATACGGAATTGCAATTTCTCTAACAACGCTCTTCTTTCTTCAGAAATCTTTGGAGAAACGGCCAATACAGCCTCACTAGTAAGCATTACCTGTACTTCTTTAAGGTTGTTCTTAAACAAGGTACTACCACTAGAAACAATATCACAAATAGCATCTGCCAAACCAATATTTGGAGCTATTTCAACTGAACCACTAATTATATGTAAATCTGCAGTAATGCCTTTATCCTTTAAGTAATTGTTTACGGTGTTCGGATAAGAAGTGGCAATACGTTTTCCTTCAAAATCTTGTATTGATTTATATTTAAATGATTTAGGAACTGCCAATGAAACTTTACATTTCGAGAATCCTAATTTTTCGGCAATAGAAATATCCTCTCCTTTTTCAACCAGCACGTTTTCACCAATAATAGCAATATCAACTACCCCATCTCTTAGGTATTGTGGTATATCTCCATTTCTAAGGTAGAAAACCTCCATAGGGAAATTTCTTGACGAAGCTTTTAATTGGTCTTTTCCATTATCGATGGAAATCCCGCAATCTTTTAAAATTTGAAGGGATTCCTCATTAAGTCTTCCCGATTTCTGAATAGCAATTCTAATTTTAGTCATTTCTTTTATTTAATGCTTGACAACCAAAACAGAGTTAAATACAAAACCCGTTTGATTGCTCAAACGGGTTTTTAAATATGTTGTACTACTACAATACATTCCTACCTCGCCTGAGCGTGAGTATGAATATGATGATGTGTAGTTCTGTTCTTCATTATAATGTAAAAGTAAAAGGTATTTTCCATTTCACAAAACAAAAGTTTAAAATGAAACAAAAATAATTAACTCCGTGTTTTAGTTATTGCCCAAAATTAATGGAAGACCATCGCTACCACCTACAATGACAACTTTTGAATTAGGTGACTCTGCCAATTTTAGTGTAGCATCGATTCCTTTATCCTTTAAAATCTGGTCATTTAAGGAAGCACTTAAAATACGGTTGGCATCTGCTTTACCTTGTGCTTCAATAGTAACTTTTTCAGCTTCTTTCTTCGCAGTAACCAGTCTAAACTCATATTCTAAAGACTCCTGTTCTTGCTTTAACTTTCTTTCAATAGCATCTTTAATCGTTGGAGGTAAAGTTACATCCCTTACCAATATTTCATTCAATTGAATATATTGTCCTGAAACTATTTTTTGAGTCTCGTCAAAAATTTCTTGTTGAATCGCATCCCTTTTACTTGAATACAGTTGCTCTGGCGTATAACGGCCAACCACAGAACGTGCAGCAGATCGTATCGTTGGTAACAATACACGTTGAATATATTCCGTTCCCTTCTCTTGGTGTAATTTTCCTAAATCACTACGAATAGGTTCGAACCAAGCCGATGCTTCCAATTTGATATCCAAACCATTACTTGACAATACATTCATACTTTCAAGAACTTCTTGTTGTCGTACTTCATAAACAGTCACTCTATTCCATGGAGCTACCATATGAAATCCTTCACCCATTGGAGGTTCATCGGTTACTACACCTCCACCAAACGTTTTATACAAAACACCAGCCTGACCTGAGTCAATGGTAACAGTAGATTTTGATATTCCAATAATCAATACAATAAAAATAAATATTGCCGGTAATGCAATCTTTGGTAATTTGTCCATTCGTTTTTTTTAAATTAATCCGTTATATTTTCTGACAATCCATTCTGCTGCAAAAGCAAAAACTATTAAGGCCAGTAGAATTTTGAATTCTAACAAAGGTACGATATTTATAGTGCTTTTCTCTGTTGGAACATAGTTATCGTTTTCTATTAATTCTTTCTTAATAGCTTCGATTTGAGATACATAAAATTGTTTACCCCCAGAGTTAGTTGCTAATTTTTTCATTTTAGAATTATTACTTGATACAAACTGATTTTCCATATCAAATTCTGAGATTATAAATGAACCTGTTTCTGTTCTGGTATCATTATCAACCGAAACTAAAAAGTCATACTCACCGGCCAAAAGATTCGAAAGGTCTGCTTCAAAATAGCCGTTTTTTAATACCATCGGATTATCTTGACTAGACTTCGTTTTCTTATCAGTAACCCTAATTTTCATCTTCGCATTTGGGTCAAACAAAAATGCCTCATCAAAATAGGTTGCAGTTATAATGGCATTGGTACTGCCTTCATATACTTTTTCATAGTCAACATTAAGGCGCGATTTATTTTTGGTACTAGTTAAGTAGCGAATCAAATTACCCATAAATTCGTCAAAATTTATAAAATCACCCGTATTTCTAAATGTTTGCATACGCCATTTCCAAAGATTTTCGCCAACTAGCAAAGCCTGTTTTTTAGAATTATCTTCTATAACTGATAATAAAGGCTGTTGTACATTCAATCCTTTAATTTGAGAGCCAAGCATTGCCTCATAAGGTTTTTGAAAAATGATGGGTCCTGCGTCACTTATCAAAGGGGGAAATTCGGCTAAATCGAATTTAGAAATATCATACTTTGAGAATGCATTATTCAACAATGCAAAAACCTCTTGTTGAGGATAACCATTTTCAATTTCAAAACCAAGATTTGCTTCCTTCAAAAATGAATAATCTGCATGAGGGCCTGTAATTATAAAAGTGTTTCCATTTTTACTTTTAGCATAATCAAATGCGCTTTTAAAATTTGCAGTTGGCTGATAAAAAATGAATAAATCCATTTCATCTAATATACTATTAGCAACATTTGGCTTTAAAATGAATACTTCTCTTTGCTCATTACTTTCTATAGCTTTCTTAAGAGTTCCCAAATCAGGATGCAAAATATCGGCAATCAATCCAATTTTTGTCTTTTCATCAATTACCTCAATACTAGTAGACCTTCTATTGTTAGCTACATTTCGTTCTTCAGGTAATTGAGATATTTCTACAATTAAATTTTTAATACCGACGGTACTAGCATCTATTTCAATCGAGATGGCTTTAAAATTAGTTTCACTATTTAAATTTAAATTCTCGCGATGTACAATTCTATCATTCATCTTAACGGTTACGGTAGTCGAAACAGCCGTGTTACCTTGATATGATATATAGGTTTCTAAAGGGAATTTGTTTTTTAGAAAAGCATATTTATTAGTTAAAATAGGTCCGACAGATAAATCCTTATATTTAGTGGTATCTCCCAAGACTACAGTATAAAGCGTGCTATTTTCGTTAGTTTTAAAATAACTATAATCTTGACCAATGGTCTGGTTACCATCAGATAATAATAGCGTTATCGTCTGTTCTCGAGCGAAAATATTTTTTAAAGCAAAAAGAGATTTATATATATTGGTGTTCTTATCTTTAAAAGTTAAGCTATCAAGAACACCTAATTCACTACCAAATAGATAATCACTTATTTTAAATCTTCTTGAAATTTCTTCCGAAGATTTTAATTCAGAAATCAGCTCTTTAATTTCATCTCCACTTTCAGAAATTGAACTTGAATTATCAGCCAAAATCACCAGATTTGGCTTTTCCAAGCTATAAGATTTTTGAGAAAACTGAGGGTTTATTAGTAAAACAAGTAAACCAAATATTCCTATAAATCTTAAAAAGGCTAAGAGCAAATATACTTTGCTTTTAGCCTTTTTTTTATAAACATATTGAAGCACAACTATACCTAGAGCACCGATAGCAGCAAGAACAATATACAATATCGTTATGGTTTCCATGGATTTAGAAAATATTATGCACAATAGGAACAGACAAATAATCTGTTAACCGAATTATTCGTTTTCGGCTTAAGTTAACATACCACCGTCTACATTCAAAACCTGACCGGTTACATAACTAGAAAGGTCTGACGCAAAATAAAGGCATGCATTGGCAATATCTTCTGGAGAACCTCCTCTTTTTAAAGGAATACCATCTCGCCAGCTTTGAACAGTTTTTTCATCAAGTTTGTCAGTCATTTCTGTTTCAATAAAACCTGGTGCAATCGCATTACATCTTATATTTCGTGAGCCTAATTCAAGCGCTACCGACTTTGTAAATCCAATCATACCTGCTTTTGAGGCAGCATAATTTGTTTGACCCGCATTTCCTTTAACACCAACTACACTACTCATATTAATAATAGAGCCGCTACGTTGTTTTAGTAAAGTTCGTTGAACCGCTTTGGTCATATTAAAGACCGATTTTAAGTTGATATCGATTACCGCATCAAAATCAGCTTCAGACATACGCATTAGAAGATTATCTTTTGTAATTCCTGCATTATTGATTAACACATCAATTCTTCCACCGAAATCCACTAAAACTTTAGCAACTAATTCTTCAGCTTCTTGAAAATTAGCCGCATTACTTTTATAAGCCTTGGCATTTACACCTTTAGCCTTCAATTCTTTTTCTAATTCAAGAGCAGGAGCTTCGCTCGAGCTATATGTAAAAGCAACATTGGCTCCATGGTCAGCAAATACTTGTGCGATACCCATTCCTATTCCCCTACTTGCTCCTGTAATAATTACGTTTTTATCTTCTAATAATTTCATAAGTCAATCATTTACTTAAGGTCATTTACCAAATATACCTTTTGTTTGAATTATAGGCTAAAAAAAATCCCGCTACAAACGGGATTTTATATGAATAATATGAGTTTTTAACCCATTACTTCTTTTACTTTCAAACCAATTTCTGCTGGAGAATCAACTACGTGAATTCCACATTCTCTCATGATACGTTTTTTAGCTTGCGCTGTATCATCACTACCACCAACAATTGCACCGGCATGACCCATTGTTCTACCTGCTGGTGCAGTTTCACCTGCGATAAAGCCAACAACTGGTTTTTTACTTCCACTAGCTTTATACCACTGTGCGGCATCAGCTTCTAGTTGACCTCCAATTTCACCAATCATAACTACACATTGGGTCTCAGGATCATTGATTAAAAGCTCTACTGCTTCTTTTGTTGTAGTTCCAATAATTGGATCACCACCAATACCAATAGCAGTGGTAATACCTAAACCTTGACGAACAACTTGATCAGCTGCTTCGTAAGTTAATGTACCAGACTTAGATACGATACCTACGTTACCTTTTTTGAAAACGAAACCTGGCATAATACCAACTTTAGCTTCACCTGGAGTAATAACACCAGGACAGTTAGGACCGATTAAACGACAATCTCTACTTTTTATATAATTGGCAACCATTACCATATCAGCAACTGGTATACCTTCTGTAATTGTAATAATAACTTTAATACCTGCATCAGCTGCTTCCATTATTGCATCAGCTGCAAATGCTGGTGGAACAAAAATTATAGTCGTATCTGCGCCTACTTTTTCAACAGCTTCCGAAACCGTGTTAAAAACTGGTTTTCCTAAATGCTCTTGACCTCCTTTACCTGGTGTTACACCACCCACAATATTAGTACCGTACTCAATCATTTGCTCGGCATGAAAAGTACCTTCACTACCGGTGAAACCTTGTACGATTATTTTGGAATCCTTATTTACTAATACGCTCATACTACTGTAGTTTTTATTTTTAACAGAACAAAAATATAGGTTTGTTAATGAATTTTAAAGCATTAACACGCTTATTTCTTATCCAACTTTTTAATTATTTCTGGAATCTTCTTTATATATGCTAATTGTTTCAATTTTTCGCGAGATTCTTCTATAGGTGTACCAAAATAACTCTTACCACCAGCTACTGACTTAGTCACTCCAGTTTGCCCCATTATAACGGCGTTCTTACCAATAGTAATACCGCTATTTGTACCTACTTGACCCCACAAAGTCACTTCATCTTCTATAATAACACAGCCTGCTATACCAGTCTGAGATGCTATTAAACACTTCTCTCCAATTACTGTATCGTGACCCACATGAACTTGATTATCGAGCTTTGAACCGAAACCGATGGTGGTATCTCCTGTCACTCCCCTATCTATAGTACAAAGAGCACCTATGTCGACATTGTTTTTCAAAACAACTCGTCCGCCAGAAATTAATTTATCGAAACCTTCTGGGCGTTTTTTGTAATAAAAAGCATCTGCCCCCAAAACACTACCCGCATGTATGGTCACATTGTCGCCAATAACACAATTGTCATAGATGGAAACGTTAGAATGTATTAGGCAATTATCTCCAATAGTAACATTGTTACCTATAAAAGTATTTGGTTGTATAACTGTATTCTTTCCAATTTTTGCCGTAGCTGAAATGGAATGGTTATTCGGAACAAAAGGTTGAAAGAAAGTAGTCAATTTATTGAAATCTCTAAACGGGTCATCTGAAATGAGCAGAGCCTTACCTTCTGGGCAATCAACACTTTTATTGATTAAAATAACCGTAGCCTTAGACTTTAAGGCTTTATCATAGTATTTTGGGTGATCTACAAAAACAATATCACCTTTCTCAACGACGTGAATTTCGTTCATTCCCAAAATTGGAAAATCATCTTTACCCACATATGTACTCGAAATGATATCGGCAATTTGCTTTAATGAAAATGTAGTAGGAAACTTCAATTGCTAAATTTGATTAGTATTTAATTTCACGGATAATTACTCCTTTACACGTTCCATATAAGAACAATTTGAAGTGTCTATCTTAATTTTATCTCCTTCATTAATGAATAAAGGTACATTAACCTCTGCCCCAGTTTCTACTTTTGCTGGCTTAGTCGCATTAGTTGCTGTATTTCCTTTTACACCTGGTTCTGTATAAGTGACTTCTAAAACTACACTTGCCGGCATGTCAACAGATAATGGCATACTATCTTCTGTGTTAAACAAAATAGTAACAACTTCACCCTCTTTTAATAAACCTGGTGCATCTAAAGAACTTTCCTGTAAAGTGATTTGATTAAAATCATCCGTATTCATAAAATGATACGTTTCACCTTCAGGATATAAATATTGATAAGAACGTGTTTCAACTCTTACATCTTCTATTTTATGGCCCGATGAGAAGGTATTGTCTAATACTTTGCCAGAAGTAACACTTTTTAATTTTGTACGCACAAAAGCAGGTCCTTTACCAGGTTTCACATGTAAAAATTCAATTATTTTATAAATATCATTATTGTATCGAATACATAGTCCTTTTCGTATATCTGATGTAGATGCCATTAGTGTATATTATTAATGTTGTTAACTTTTTTTAAATATGAGGTACGTCTTAGTTATTGCTAAAATATCCTTTCATTATACCACGTTGCGAATCGCGTATAAACTGTAGTATTTCGTCACGTTCAGGAGTTGCTTCCATTTCCGCTTCAATAATTTGTACGGCTTGTGAATTATTGTAGTTCTTTTGGTAAAGAATTCTATAAATATTCTGAATCTCTCTAATTTTCTCAGACTCAAACCCTCTTCTTCTTAATCCAACAGAATTAATACCAACATAAGATAATGGCTCTCTAGCCGCTTTAACATATGGTGGCACATCTTTTCTAACTAAAGAACCGCCCGTAACAAAGGCATGTTGACCAACAGATACAAATTGGTGCACTGCAACCAAACCTGCTAGAATAACATTGTCACCAATTGTAACGTGACCTGCTAATGTTGAATTGTTAGAGAAAATGCAATTATCTCCCACCAAACAATCATGAGCAATATGGCAATACGCCATTATCAGACAATTTTTACCGATAACCGTTTTCATACGGTCAGATGTTCCTTTGTGAATTGTGGCACACTCTCGAATAGTGGTGTTATCACCAATAACTACAGTGGTTTCTTCTCCATCGTACTTTAAATCTTGTGGAGATGCAGAAATTACGGCACCTGGAAAAATATTACAATTTTTCCCGATACGAGCACCTTCCATAATGGTTACGTTAGAACCAATCCATGTACCATCACCAATTGTTACATTGTTGTGAATGGTAGTAAATGGTTCAACAACGACATTTTTAGATATTTTAGCGCCCGGATGAATATAGGCTAAAGGTTGATTCATTCTAAGTTCTTTTAACTATTTGCGCCATTAATTCTGCCTCACTTACCAATTTATCATTTGCATAGGCATATGCTTGCATATGACAGATACCTCTTCTAATAGGAGTAATTAAACTACAGTGAAATATTAACGTATCGCCTGGCAATACTTGTCTTTTAAATTTCACTTTATCTATTTTCATAAACAAAGTCAAATAATTTTCTGGATCAGGAACGGTACTTAAAACTAAAATTCCACCCGTTTGTGCCATAGCTTCTACTTGAAGTACACCTGGCATTACTGGAGCCCCTGGGAAATGACCAACGAAAAAAGGTTCGTTCATCGTCACATTTTTCATACCCACTACATGCTCTTCAGAAAGTTCGATAATACGGTCTATTAATAAAAAAGGAGGCCTGTGAGGTAGCATATCCATTATCTTATGAATATCCATCAACGGAGGCAAGCTTAAATCGTACTTCGGAACTTTATTTCGTTTTTCTAATTTGATAATTTGAGAAAGCTTTTTCGCAAATTGGTTATTTACATAATGACCAGGCTTATTAGCAATTACCTTACCTCGTATACGCGTTCCAATTAAGGCTAAATCACCAATAACATCTAAAAGCTTGTGTCTTGCAGCTTCGTTAGGCTGGTGTAATGTTAGGTTATCTAAAATACCATTAGCCTTTACAGAAAGCTTCTTTTTATCAAAAGCCTTCTCTAATTTCGTCATTGTGGCTTGAGATATTTCTTTATCTACATAAACGATAGCATTGTTTAAATCCCCTCCTTTTATAAGTCCATTTTCCAAAAGCATTTCTAACTCGTGAAGGAAACTAAACGTACGGGCATTTGAAATTTCAGATTTAAAATCAGAAATTTTATCTAATGTAGCATTTTGAGTTCCTAAAACTTTAGTCCCAAAATCCACCATTGTCATTACTTGATATTCGTCTGAAGGAATAATTGTTATTTCACTACCGGTATCCTCATCCTTAAAAGAAATAACTTCTTTAACAATGTATTCTTCACGAACTGCATCTTGCTCTACAATACCTGCATTCTCCAATACTTCAACAAAAAACTTAGAGGAACCATCCATAATTGGTGGTTCTGCAGCGTTTAGCTCTATTAATACATTATCAATTTCAAGACCTACCAAAGCCGCCAAAACGTGCTCTGAAGTTTGAATTTTCACACCATTTTTCTCCAAATTGGTACCCCTTTGTGTATTCACCACAAGGTTAGCATCAGCTGGGATAATAGGCTCACCTTCTAAATCTACCCTTTTAAATGCATAACCATGGTTTTCACTTGCGGGTAAAAATTTAATGGTAACATTGCTGCCAGTATGTAAACCAACTCCGGTTAGACTTACCTCTTTACTAATTGTTCTTTGTTTATTTTTTGTTGTACTCATCCTCAGTCCTTCTTTTCTAAAGTGTCGATTCTACTAATTATTTTTGATAAGTTCTTAAAATGAACATATGATTTATTGTAATCACCGTAATTTAAAGCTGGTGAACCTTGTAAAACCTCACGGTCCTTTACATTTCTACCAATACCAGACTGGGCTTGTATTTTAACAAAATCACCAATAATGATATGGCCTACAATACCAACTTGACCGCCAATCATGCAATGCTTACCAATTTTAGTAGAGCCTGCAATACCTGTTTGAGCAGCAATTACTGTGTGTTCACCAATCTCAACGTTGTGGGCAATTTGAATTTGATTATCTAACTTTACTCCTTTTCTCAAAATAGTAGACCCTAAAGTCGCTCGATCTATAGTTGTACCAGCCCCTACATCAACATTATCTTCCAAAATAACATTACCTGTTTGTGGTACTTTAATGAATTCTCCATCTTCGTTTGGCGTAAACCCAAATCCATCTGCTCCTAATACCACTCCACTGTGAACAACACAATTATCACCTATAATCGTTTCCGAATAAATTTTAGCACCTGCAAATATGGTCACATTATTACCAACCTTTACATTATCACCAATGTACACATTCGGATATACCTTTACATTATCTCCAAGAGTTACATTATTTCCTAAATACGCGAAGGCACCTAAATAAACATCAGCACCATAGGTTGCCGTATCCGATTTAAAAATAGGCTCCTCTATTCCTAATTTATTGTTTTTAACCTGGTTATAGTACTCCAATAATTTAGAGAACGATTTATAAGCATCCTCTACCTTAATTAAAGTAGTATTTAATTTCTGTTCAGGAATAAAAGTTTTATTCACTATAGTAATAGAAGCCCTGGTTTTATATATAAACGAAGTATATTTCGGATTTGCCAAAAAAGTAAGAGAGCCTTCTTCGCCTTCCTCTATTTTAGCAAGTTTATGCACGGCTATATCTGGATTTCCATGTACTTCTCCTTCTAAAATACCTGCAATCTGACCTGCTGTAAATTTCATGAGCGTAAAAGTAAGAAAAATAGTTAAACTGCTTCTTTTGGGTAGCACATATAATATTTGGTCACCGTTTTAGAAAGTGCATTCAAATTAAGGTGATCCGATAACTTAGCAACATCTGTTATTTTTCCATTTTTTCTCAAGATATTAATATTCTGGTGCTCTCTATCATAAGCCTTATTCTTTAACTCACCGGTAAAAACAAAATATGAAGTTTCCTCATCTGTTAACTTATAAAGCTTCTTGATCTTATTGAATTTATTTTTAAACTTGGTTTCGTTTATGGGCTCTTTTTTAAGTTTTATATCCAAAAGCTTTCTATTCAATATCATTTCACAAAGTGTAGAGAGCACAAAATCATCAGCATATTGCCATTCTTTTAAAGCGGCTAATATATCGACATCATCTAGTTTAGCAAACTTTGCCAAGGTAACTCTATCAAAATTACTTTTATCGATATGTTGCGATAAGAAATAAAGTAATGCTTTACTACAATTTAAAGTTGTTCCATTTTTAATTAAAAAACGTGCTCTTTTCAAAATGCTGATAAGCAACTGCTCGGCGACCACACCTGTCTTATGTAAATATACTTGCCAATACATAAAACGCCTTGCCATTAAAAATTTCTCGACCGAGTAAATTCCTTTTTCCTCGACCACAAGATTACCATCAACAACATTCAACATCGTAATTAAACGCTCTGCATTGGTATTGCCTTCAGCCACGCCAGTATAAAAGCTATCTCTTTTTAAGTAGTCTAATCGGTCCATGTCTAACTGACTTGAAACCAATTGGTTTAAGAACTTTTTAGGGTGCTTACCAGTGAATATTGAGATAGCTTCCGTTAAACTTCCGTTAAATCGTTCATTGAGTTCTTCCATAAATTGAAGTGAAATGAACTCATGACTTACACCTTCAACGATACTATGCTCCATGGCGTGAGAAAAAGGACCATGACCTATATCGTGCAAAAGAATAGCCCCAAGCAGTCCATCAGATTCAGGCTCCGTTATTTCAACTCCCTTGAAACGAAGTACTTGTATCGATTTTTGCATTAAATACATGCAGCCTAGTGCATGATGAAAACGAGTATGATGTGCCCCAGGATAGACTAAATACGACAACCCCATTTGCGATATTCTACGTAACCTTTGAAAGTAAGGGTCGGCAATGAGGTCAAATACTAGCGTATTGGGGATTCTAATAAATCCGTAAATTGGATCATTAAAGATTTTCAATTTGTTTGATGTCTTCAAGATAGATTTGTCTTTTCTGAAATTAACATTTCAAAGTTATACAAAAGCATCAGCATAGAATTTGATTATCGTCAAATAATAATACAATGAACAAGATTAAAATATTATGGGTAGATGATGAAATCGATTTACTCAAACCTCATATCATCTTTTTAGAAGCAAGAAACTATGAAGTAATCACCTGTCAAAGCGGTCAAGAAGCATTAGAAGAATTAGCGGAAACAAGAGTAGACATTGTTTTTCTTGACGAAAACATGCCAGGTATATCTGGTTTAGAAACCCTTTCTGAAATAAAAATAATTGACGGTTCTATACCTGTAGTAATGATTACTAAAAGTGAAGAAGAATTTATTATGGAAGAAGCTATTGGTTCTAAAATAGCTGATTATCTAATTAAGCCTGTAAATCCGAATCAGATATTACTTTCCCTTAAAAAGAATTTAGACCATTCTAGACTAATTTCTGAAAAAACGACTAGCAACTACCAACAAGAATTTAGAAAGATTGCCATGGATCTTTCTATGGTGAATAGCTACCAAGAATGGGCAGATTTATATAAAAAATTAATTTATTGGGAATTGCAATTAGAAGAAATTGAGGACAGTGGAATGTTCGAAATACTTGAATCTCAAAAAATTGAAGCCAATCAACAATTCGGAAAATTTGTAGAACGTAATTATCCAGATTGGTTCACCGATGTTGATGTCCCTGTAATGTCTCATACGCTTTTTAAGGAATGGATTGCACCAGAGATAAAAGACCAAAAAACATTGCTAATTGTTGTAGACAACTTACGTTACGATCAGTGGTATGCCTTTGAAGACACTGTTAACTCATTTTACAAAAAAAAGAAAGAAGACTCTTATTACAGCATTTTACCGACAGCAACACAATACGCTCGTAATGCCATATTCTCAGGATTGACACCGCTAGATATGGAGAAAAAGTATCCGAATTGGTGGAAAAATGATACTGAAGAAGGCGGGAAAAATTTATTCGAAGACAAATTTTTAGGCGAACAACTTAAAAGACTTGGACTTGATTTAAAATGGGAGTACCATAAAATAAGTAGTCTAAAACAAGGAAAACATTTAAGCCAAAATTTTAAGGCTCAAAAAGATAACGACCTTACCGTAATCGTGTACAATTTTGTAGATATGCTTTCGCACTCCAAAACTGAAATGGAAGTAATAAAAGAATTAGCTTCTAACGATAAGTCTTATCGGTCTTTGACCACAAGTTGGTTTAAGAACTCACCCATGTTAGAAATTATACAGCAAGCGCAGACCTTAGGCATGAAGTTGATTATTACCACGGATCATGGTACTATAAATGTAAAGTCTCCTTCAAAGGTAGTCGGAGATCGTGAAACAAGCTTAAACCTTAGATACAAGACAGGAAGAAGTCTCACCTACGAAAAGAATGAGGTACTGGCAGCCAAAGACCCTAAATCAATTTATTTGCCTAGTATAAATATGAGTAGCTCTTATATTTTCGCGAAAAATGATTTTTTCTTTGCATACCCTAATAACTACAATCACTATGTAAGTTATTACAGAAACACCTATCAACATGGTGGCGTTTCTTTAGAGGAAATGATTATACCTTTTGTAGTTTTGGAGCCTAAATAAATTTAAGCATATGGAATTCATATATCGTGAAAATGAGTTGAAGAAAATTGCTCATGAGATAATTCATAATTCAAAAAGCAAAATACTCGCATTTTATGCGCCAATGGGTGCTGGTAAAACAACACTGATAAAAGCAATCGTTCAAGCATTAGGGGGTAAGGACAATGTTAGCAGCCCCACTTTTGGTTTGGTAAATGAATATGCTGACAAAAATAGTGAATTATTAGGGTACCATTTCGATTTTTACAGACTAGAAGATGAAAACGAAGCCATGGATATGGGTTTAGAAGATTATCTTAACACAAAAGGTTGGGTTTTTATGGAATGGCCAGAAAAGATACCTAATCTAGTTCCAATTGATGCTCAGATAATTAAAATTGAAATTTTAAGTGAGAAAACAAGAAAATTACTACTTCTTGATACCATATAAAACTGCTGATTTTCAAGTTAAAGCGGTTTTATGATTTTTTCGCATCGTTTCTACTCCGTTTTTATTGTGAATTTTCGTTAAACTACCTGTAAATCGACAATATGTTCAAAAAATCAGTTGAAATGCACATTTTTAACGTTTAATAGCATTCTATTTGTGCATTATTTCTTACGTTTGTAGGGAGAACTAATTCTTGTATAACCAAAAATCCCTTGAAAATGAAAAACAAAAGGACTTTTCTTGCCTCTTTGGCATTAGGTGTATTTCTTTTCGCGATGGCTGCACCGATTATTAATGTTGATAATCACCAAGTAGGTATTGATAAAAGAAAATTGAAAGAAAAAATTTAAGATTTAAGCTTAAATTGAAAAGGGTGTATGCAAATACACCCTTTTTTTATACTATTTCTCCATTACGGTCGTTAAAACTTTATATATTCATGTTAATGGTGAAAAATATTAAAAGCAAAAAGGCTCAAAGAAAGATTCTCTTAGAATCAATAATGGTATTTTTTATAGCAGTATCTCCCTTTTTATACAAAGTTTACGAATACATACCTGGAGCTTCAGAAGACTCCGTTTATATTCTAGGTATTACTCTTTCGAGTCATGGTTTCGAAGATGTTTCTACATTTGTATGGTTTATGATGGGTAAAATTGTACCCTTATATCTATTGATTTTTTGGTTCTTAACTGTAAAAAATTGGTGGTATCATATTATCCTGATCCCTATCGCAATGTATGCTTTTCAAATATTTGAGGTACTTTATAATTATGATAACGAAATAGATACAGAAAATTTATTATGGTTATTACCTATTTGTATAGTTATAATTCCATTTGTATATTTTCTAAGAATTAAACTTTACGATAAACACGTTTTAGGTATCGATTTAGATGCTATGGACGCAGAATTGAAAGAGCTAAAGAAAAAAGATTTAACTTCTGATAGCTCTACATCTGATGAAATACTAGATACCGATGAGGAATCTGAAATATCTTCGATGTCAGATGAGCTTAACTCAAAATTGTCAACAGCCAATATTGAGCATACCTTAAAAGGTTTTCAAGAACGTATTCAGAGTTGGTTACATTTCAAGTTTTAAACACTTACGCCTACAATTACTATAGTTGATTATTCATTTCCTTAAAAATTGTACATTTGAGTTTCAAGTACTTGATTTGAAAAACGTACATTTTTAGTTATGAGCCAACCCACTTCGCCATTTAGTAAGCATCAATTACTTCCACAAGAAGAAACATTAGAAGTTTTTAGACAAAAAGGAGAATTATTTATTGGCATTCCTAAAGAAAATCAATATCAAGAAAAACGTATCTGCCTTACTCCAGATGCTGTAAATGCTATTACCTCAAATGGTCATCGTGTATTAATTGAGTCAGGTGCTGGTGAGGGTGCTCATTTCACCGATTTAGATTACACACAGGCTGGTGGTGAAATTACCAAGGATACTAAAAAAGTGTTCGCATGTCCGCTAATTTTAAAAGTGGAGCCTCCTTCCCTAACCGAAATAGAATTCATTAATCCGCAGACCGTCATTATTTCAGCCCTTCAAATAAAAACGCAATACAAAGAGTATTTTGAAGAATTAGCAAGAAAACGAATTACGGCAATTGCGTTTGAATATATCAGAGATGATGAAGGTAATTACCCAGCAGTACGTTCGCTCAGTGAAATAGCGGGTATATCATCTGTTCTAATTGCAGCAGAACTAATGGCTGCAAACAATAATGGCAACGGACTAATGTTTGGTAATATTAGTGGTGTACCACCTGTAGAAGTTGTTATTATTGGTGCAGGTACCGTAGGTGAATTTGCTGCAAGATCAGCAATTGGTATCGGCGCCAACGTAAAAGTTTTTGATAATTCTATAACTAAACTTAGAAATATACAGACGAACTTAAAGCAGACCGTTTATACATCAACAATACAACCTAAGAACCTCTTAAAAGCGCTTAAGCGTTGTGATGTTGCAATTGGTGCTACTAGAGGAAAAGATAGGTCACCCGTTGTTGTATCTAGCACTATGGTAGAGCATATGAAAAAAGGTGCTGTTATAATAGATGTAAGTATTGACACCGGTGGTTGTTTTGAAACTAGTGAAATAACCAGTCATAATAAACCTACAAGAAAGAAGTTTGATGTAATTCATTACGGTGTGCCTAATATTCCGTCTAGATATCCTAAAACAGCTTCAGTTTCAATAAGTAATATTTTCACACCCTATCTTTTAAAAATTGGTGAGGATGGCGGACTGGAGAATTCTCTTCGATTTGACAAAGGCTTACGAAACGGTCTCTACATGTATCATGGAATTCTAACCAACAAATCGGTTGGTGAATGGTTTGATCTACAGTATAGCGATATTAATTTCTTGATTTTTTAGAATACTAACCGCATTCCTTTTCCTATCCTTTTAAAAAGGTATAATTTCGCGTTCTTAATTAATTCAATAAAGAACTAAATGGATTTTCTAAAAAGGTTAGGTTTTTTCTTGGTAGGCTTGTCTATCGGCATTGTTTTTCTAACTATGTTCTTAAAAAAGAAGTCAGATGAAACAGGTGTTTACTTTTGTTATCTACCAAATTGTCGTACCCTAAAAGATATTCGCTCTAAACCTATGCATTACAGCGATGAGGCTAAATTAAAATTAGTTGAATATCAATTAGATTCTGTTGATGTAAAGTATATATTAACTGAAGGAGATGTAGATTTCAGTAGTAGTGATACCAAATCAGTTCCTTGCAAAACCTACATCGTAGAATCTGAATTAAAGGAACATGAATGGAAATTTACTGTTAAAAACTGCAGAAATAAAGCCACTCTTCAACAAATTGAAATGCAATAGTATATTCTTAAATTTTTCTACGTTTTCTTTCTTTTTTAAGCAACGTTAACTCCCTACTGGTTTGTCCCGCTACCGAGGTGTTCTCATCTGCTCTTCTTATTAAATATGGCATAACATCGCGAACAGGTCCGAAAGGTAAATATTTAGCAACATTATATCCATTCGCCGCTAAATTGAAAGAGATATGATCGCTCATACCATATAATTGACCGAACCAAACATGTTCATTATTCTTATCTATTCCTTTGTCGGCCATTAATTGCATTAAACGATAGCAGCTATCTTCATTATGTGTACCTGAAAATATTGATAGTGTGTCAAGATTTTCAACCATATATTCAATAGTCGCATTGAAATTTTCATCTGTTTCTGCTTTAGATTTACAAATAGGAGAAGTATAACCTTTTTCTTTGGCTCTGTCATTTTCCTTTTCCATGTATGCCCCTCGAACTACCTTCATTCCTACTTTAAACCCATCTTTCTCAGCGCGTTGGTGCAACGATTTTAAATATGGCAAACGATCCCATCTATAGGTTTGAAGCGTATTAAAAACAATTCTTTTCTTTTTATTGTATTTACACATCATGTCTTCAGCTAAATCATCAGCTGCATCTTGTATCCAGCTTTCCTCACCATCGATTAACAATGACACTTCAAGGTCGTGTGCTTTTTTACAAACTTTATCGAACCGATTTATAATCCTTTGCCATTCAGCTTGTTCTTCTTTAGTAAGTTCTTTTTTCTCACTTACTTTCTGGTATAGAGCAAATCGACCAAACCCTGTAGGTTTAAAAACCGCATATGGTATAGCTTCTTTTTCTTTTACGAAATCTAGTATGGTCAATATAATTTCAGTAGCAGTATCAAAAGGATCTTCCTCTTCTTTACCTTCTACAGAATAATCTAAAACCGAACACACCCCTTTCTCCCACATTCTATCTACCACAGGTAGACAATCCCTTTCATTTATACCACCACAAAAATGGTCAAAAACCGTAGCTCTAATTAAACCTTCTACTGGTAAATGTGCTTTAAATGCAAAATTTGTTATTACCGAACCCATTTTCACTAAAGGTTCATTCGAAATCATTTTAAAGAGGAAATAGGCTCTCTCTAATTCTGAATCTGATTTTAGAGCAAATGCTGTTGCGGTATTTTCAAAAATTTGGTCCATTTTTTATTATTTCTATAGCTGGTAAATATAATCACAGATTTTATAATCCTAAGACTAAAAATAACCTTTATTTTGTGTTCAATTAGAAACAATACTTAGCCATACCATAATTATGGAATCTATAATTTCAGACTCTTACGCAGTACATTTTAATGAAAATGCTTTTAACTCCCTTAATGCCCATTTGGCTAAAAAAGCGTATTCCATCATTTTTATTTTAGTAGATGAAAATACACATGAACTTTGTTTACCACAGTTTATGGCAGAGATAAATGGAGACTATCAATTTGAAATCATTGAAATAGAATCTGGTGAGGTTAATAAAAATATAGAGACATGTGTAGGTGTTTGGGAAGCCCTATCTGAACTTGGAGCTGATAGAAAAAGTATTTTGATTAATCTAGGCGGTGGAGTATTAACCGATTTGGGTGGTTTTGTAGCTTCTACATTTAAAAGAGGAATAGACTTCATTAATGTGCCAACAACTCTATTATCTATGGTAGATGCCTCTGTTGGCGGTAAAACTGGTGTAGATTTGGGTTCCTTAAAAAATCAAATAGGCGTAATAAACCAGCCAATTATGGTGCTTGTGGTACCAGATTTTCTAAACACTTTAGATAATAGACAAGTTAGAAGCGGATTTGCTGAAATGCTTAAACACGGACTTATTCAAGATAAATTGTACTGGGAAGCTCTGAAACAATCCGAAAGTTTAGAGGATATGAAAAAACACATTCTTTCATCAATTAAGATTAAGAACAATGTTGTTTTACAAGATCCAACTGAGCAGAATATTAGAAAAATATTAAACTACGGGCACACTTTAGGTCATGCCATAGAATCTTATTTTTTAGAAAATGATTCAAAAGAAACCTTGCTGCATGGTGAGGCTATTGCCATTGGAATGATTTTGGAAGGATATTTATCCAATAAATTAACAAATCTACCATTTGCAACTTTAGAAGATATTAAAACCACTTTTTTAAGTAAATATGAAAAAGTGGAATTCTTAGAAGAGGATTTTGAAAACATACTCAAACTTATGAAGTACGACAAGAAAAATTCGCATGGAAAAGTGAATTTTGTTCTCTTAAAAGAGATTGGTAATCCTGTTTTTGACATTGAAATTCCTGTAGAATTATTTGCTAAAGCTTTCGCTTACTACAAAGTTTAAAAACTTCATATACCTAAAACACCACTTTCACAACTATACAAATTTAATTGACTGTTTAATTACTAGTTTAGGTTAAGAAATTAAGTAACCTTCTTAAAACAAATTAGTTATGACCAGAAGACTTATCGATTATCGCAAACTAGACCACCAATTAGCGGCACTTTTAATTGAAACATACCCATATGGATATGGTGATGAGGATATTATATCCTTTAAAAATATTCAGGGTGATTATGTTGAAGCTGTTCAAATAAAAACCGCCGACACGCTTTATCTTGTAAAAATCAGTAAAAGCCTTTCAAACTTTATTGCGAATTTTGAGGGAAATTTAGAAAAAGAGCTTGAGCCTAAAACACCTGAAGAAGTTATGCGATCAGAAGAAATGACCAATGCATTATATCTGAATTTCGAAAGGGAAGTGGAACCAGACCTAGACTAAATTTACAAATAGCGTTCTTTTAGTATAATTTCATGATGTCTTTGATGACCACTTATGGCAAGTCCTAAAGCGGCAACTGACCAAGGCAAACCACTAGCTGTACCCATTCGTCTTAATTCAACCTCAGATAAGTTTTTAAATAAATTAATTGTCGCATTTCTAACTGAAAGATATTCTTCTAATATTTCCTCTTTAGTGCGTTGATTACAATTACTCGCTATAATATAATCATCTTGCTCAAAACCTGGCAAAGGTGTTTTATCATTTCTAGATATTCTAAAAGCGCGGTACTGAAAAATACGTTCTGTATCAATTAAATGCACAAGAACCTCTGCTACTGTCCATTTTCCTACCCCATAGCTAAATGCTAATTGCTCAGCAGACAATTCAGCTACAAAATTCTTAAACCATTCTTTACCTGTTATTAAAGCTGACTTTAAATCTTCTTGATCTTCAAGTTTTCTTAAGTAAGTAGCATAGAAGAAATCTAATTCCTCTTTATGTAAATCTGTAATTGTCATAATTAAGTCTATCTCTAAGTTAATTAAAAATCAAAAAAGCCCAATCATAAAAATAACTGGGCCTTTTGAGTTAGTTGAAGTTAAAAAATTATAACTCGTTAAATATGGTATGCATTAATCGTTTCTTATCATTGAAACTCTCCTCTAATGAAATCATTGTTTCAGTTCTACTTATGCCATCAATATCATCTATTTTAAAAATGATGTTTTTTGCATGAGTAGTATCCTTCGCTCTAATTTTACAAAAAATATTGAATTTACCAGTAGTAATATGCGCTATGGTAACATTTGGAATTTGATTTAAACGCTCTAATACAAATTTTGTCTGATGGGTTTTTTCTAAGAAAATACCAACGTAGGCAATAAATGCATAACCTAACTTCACATAATCTAATGTAAGTGAAGAACCTTTTATAATTCCTGCTTCCTCCATTTTCTTAACTCTTACATGAACAGTACCTGCAGATATAAGAAGTTTTTTAGCAATATCGGTAAAAGGAGTTCTGGTGTTGTCAATTAACATATCCAGAATTTGGTGGTCTATTTCGTCTAATTTGACTTTGCCCATAGTTGTAAAATTTTTGCCAAAAATAAAAAATAATCACATTAAATTCATTGAATATGAACTTTTTTTAATGAAAATGTAAACATTTTTATGTTTTTAAAGAAATAAGGCAATGAAAATCAATCCAGTAGTTTTAATATATCATTCTTTTTAAGCCACTCTAAATCTTCTTTTACCTCTAGATTAAAGGTTTTATGGCCAAAGATTTCCGCAGGTCTTGTTTCGAAAATATGCTTAACGGGACTAAAAACGACCTTGTCGACTTCAAGAACCTCCTTGTATTGAATTGAAAATAAGCTTTTTATGATTTTGGTGTTATCTAAATCCTTTTGGTTTATTATAGAAATATCTACAAACTGTTTTCCATTTTCCGGAATAGCTAAATATTGCTCTACTGTAAAATTTTCAATTTGACTTAAGACAATAGTATTTATACCTTTTAGTAAGGAGTGAAAAATAAACTCTCTACTCTTTTCACGCTGATAATCTTCATAATAATGTCCTGCTTCAAATAAAATAGTAGGGGTTTCTCTCATTTGAAATGCATCACCAACACAATTAGCATTAAAGCCATCATCATATCTACCTACCTGGCCAGGTATTAGCTCTTGTAATTCAGAGTTCATAGCAGCAATTAATTGCATGCTTAATTTACGCGAAGCCGAATTATTTCTTTCAACGTCAAAAGCAGGGGCTAAAAAAGATACTGTCGCTGGTTTATTGGTTATGCCAACATTGAAAATAGTGCGTTGGTCATGCAGGTTAAAACAAAAATCTGGACGAAAAGAATCATACTCTTCTTTAAGTATTCGACTTTCTGGTTGCGTTAAATCTTGAGCGTCTCTATTTAGATCTATTTGGTTTGCATTTACCCTAGTATAATCTCTAGCACCATCTGGATTAAGAATTGGGATAATTTCTAAAGTACATTGATTTGCAATTACTAAAGCATTTACAGAATCATGTTTCAAATAATTCAATAAATCAATTACGGCTTTTGTGGTTGTAGATTCATTACCATGCATTTGAGACCACATTAAAATACGCACAGGCCCATGGCCAAAAGTGATGCTCTTTATCGGTTCATCGCGTACAGATTTTCCTATAGTAATAACTTTAAAACTTTTAGAAAGACCTAAAATAAACCTGTTCAGATGATCATAAGTAATGTATCTACCCTGAATACTTGATACATATATTTCACTATAATCAATTGCCTTCATATTCCTCTATAAATTATTAATCACAAAAATAACACAGCTTTAGTTTACAATTGTAAACAATTGTAACTGTTATTTACTACCGTAATGCACCTGAAATGTTTACAAAACTAACAGCTGCTTAATTTATATATTTAGTGTGTTATATATCAGTTATTTAACTGAATACATCTAAATAATAACTATTAAAAATATCAACGAATTTATAGGATTTATTATAATTTTATTAAAGTACATACTAATAATACATTAGTTTTGTAAACATGTTAGATTCCACTTCTTTTATTACAAGGTTGAAAACTATTTTAAATCATCACGAACTTTCTTCAGCTTCTTTTGCTGATTTAATTCACGTGCAACGTTCTAGTATTTCTCATTTATTAAATGGTAGAAATAAACCAAGTTTAGAATTTATAATGAAAATTAATGAAGCTTTTAAGGAGGTTGAATTACAATGGCTTTTGTATGGCGAAGGAATATATCCAAATGAAGATTTGGAAAATAACAGCAAATCAATAGAGCAATCAAACGGCAATACAATTACTAAGCCATCTCAAAAAAAGAATGTTGAGCGTATCGTAATCTTCTATACCGATGGTACATTTAAAAATTATGTAGAGCAATAAGAATATGTTATAGCTTAAACTATTATTGTATTTTTCAAACAACTTTCCTCCTATTTTCTTTATTTTGCATCATGGTAAAAAAAATAGCTGCTCTTATAATTACATGCCTACTTTTTAGTTCATGCTACCAACCAGAACGTGATTGCGAAAAGTACAAAACAGGCTCTTTTAAGTTTACATATGAACTAGGGGAAACTGTTAAAGAGGGTAAATTTACGAGAGACGAAAAGTATAGTGTTGATTATTATGAAAACAAAATTGATAGCGCTACAGTGCGTTGGTTTAATGACTGTGAGTTTGTTTTACAAGATATTCACAGCAAAACAGCCATTCATTATAAAATAATTAGCACTACAGATTCATCTTACACCTTTCAATACAAAAGTGCAGTTAAAGACCCAAACAAAGAACTAATTGTTAAAACTGGAACTGCTTTTAAAATTAAATAACCATGTTCGATATTTTCGCTAACCCCGATGCGTGGGTCGCTCTACTCACACTTACATTTCTTGAAATTATTTTAGGAATAGACAATATTATATTCATTTCAATTGCGGCAGGAAAACTTGAACCCGGTCAACGAAAAAAGGCCACGAATTTAGGCTTAGTTCTAGCAATGGTAATGCGTATTTTACTCCTTTTTGGTATCTCACTACTCACTTCTATGAAAAAACCTTTCTGGGTATTCGATAGTGATTGGATTACGGGAGGTATTAGTGGTCAAGGAATTATATTATTCCTAGGCGGCTTGTTTCTACTATATAAGAGCACAAAAGAAATTCACGAAAAAGTAGAAGATAAAGGTCATGACGAACGCGAAGTAAAGAAAGCAAGATCCACTTCATTAATGAATGCTATTCTTCAAATTACGGTTATTAACATCGTTTTCTCCTTTGACTCTATTCTTACCGCGATAGGAATGACAAATGGCATTTCACCCAACCCTAATGAAGCCTTAGTGCTAATGATTGTTGCAGTTGTTATATCTGTGGTAATTATGATGCTATTTGCAAATCCTGTGGGAGAGTTCGTGAACAGACACCCATCTATTCAAATTCTTGGATTATCCTTCTTAATATTAATTGGCTTTATGCTAATTGCAGAATCGGCTCATTTATGTCATCTTATTGTATTTGGTAATGAGGTAGGAGTGATACCTAAAGGTTACCTCTACTTTTCTATTGCATTCTCACTTATGGTTGAATTCTTCGACCTGCGTATGAAAAAAAATAAAGACGATATTGTCGATATCGAAGATTAGAATACGATAATCTTAAGCATTTAGACCCCTGTATCTCAATTGTTTTGCAATTGTTTTATAGGGGTCTTTTCATTACCTTAGGTTTACCAATCAACCTTAAATCAAGTGCAAGTATGAAAAAATCCGACAAAAACAAATCCAACAAAATTAACCGACGAGATTTTGTTAAAAAAACCGCATTAGCTTCTTCAGTATTTATTATCCCTAGACATGTTTTAGGTGGCCCCGGCTATATTGCCCCTAGCGACCGTCTTAACATCGCAGCAATTGGCGCTGGAGGCAAAGGCATAAGTGATATTAAAAACGCCTCTGTAATGGGAAGAGAGCGAGTAGCAGCTTTATGCGATGTCGATTTTACAGGCACTGCAGCAAAAAGTGTAGAGAATTTCCCCAAAGCCAAGCTTTACGATGATTTTAGAGTCATGCTAGATAAAAAGAAAAATATTGACGCTGTCACCATATCAACCCCAGACCATGTTCACGGGCCTGCAGCTAAATGGGCAATGGAAAGAGGAATTCATGTATATGTGCAAAAACCCATGACACATAACATTAAAGAAGCCCGTACCTTAACGCAAATGGCACGTACCAATAAGATAGTAAGTCAAATGGGAAACCAGGGTGGCTCCAATCCTCTTTTAGGCATGGTACAACGTTGGATAGATGAAGATAAAATTGGAGCGGTATCTAAAGTACAAGTATGGACAAATAGACCTGTATGGCCGCAAGGCATTGAAATGCCTAAACCAGATGCCAGCCTAAAGCCGGCTGGTTTAAATTGGGATTTATGGCTAGGACCAGCAACAGAGCGAGAGTTTGTACCTAATCTACACCCATTCAATTGGAGAGGATGGTGGGATTTCGGTACAGGTGCCTTAGGAGATGTTGGATGTCATTTAATAGACATTCCTTTCAGAACATTAAATTTAAAATACCCAACCGATGCAGAATGTAGCGTCGCCTCAGTATTTTCAAAGATGTGGACTCCCGATTATTATCCAGAAGGTTGTCCTCCATCCTCATTTATAACATTACACTTTGATGCAACCGATAAATCAAAATCACCCATAGAAATGACATGGAGCGATGGCGGTATTCGACCATCACATCCAGATATTATTCCTGCAAACGACGATATAGGCGGTAAGAATAGCGCAAACGGTGTGTTAATCATAGGTGAGAAAGGAATTATCTCTACCAACATCAATGATAGCTCACCGTTGATGCCAAAATTATACTTAAACGATGGCACTACCGAATTCGGACCAGAAGTAGAGGAAGATTTAGAACCAGAATATGGTCATCAACGTAAATGGGTCGATGCCTGTAAAGCTGGTTTTGGTAGCCCTGAGCATTTAGCACTTACCTCTTCGTTCGATTATGCGGGACCTATGACAGAAACTGTTCTAATGGGTAACTTAGCCATAAGAAGCTATATGCTTCAAAAAGAAAACGCTGAAGGCGCTATGGAATTCTTTGCTCGCAAAAAATTATTGTGGGATGGAGAAAATATGAGAATCACCAATATGGAAGAAGCCAACCAATTTGTTGGTAGAACATACAGAAAAGGTTGGGAGGTTTAATACCTCTCCTTGTTGAAAGTAAATACAAAAAAAGGTGGAGGTATAATACCTCCCCCTTTTTTTGTATAACAATTCTTTAATTCGGTCTATTGAAAGCAACCTTAGGATTTGCCTGTTTTTGCTCTTCAAACAATCGTTGTTGCTGCTTAACAGTCATGGTGCTACCATCATGACTCCAACCTGGAGGTCCGAAAATATACATTAGTTTGTGGCCAAATTTCTTAGACTTCTTCATATCCGCCCAAATATCTTTGAATTCGTGAGTTAGAATTACAATAGGATTGTTAGAGTTAGGCGCGTGAATTACACCGAATTTCACATCTATTTCTTCATCATATTCTTTCCAAGTTCCAAATATCTTATCGAAGAAGTTTAAAAATCCGCCGTGGTTCTTATCTAAGTATTCAACATTCTGTGCGTGATGAACTTGATGCATTGTATGTGTATTGAATATTTTTTCAATGAATCCCATTTTAGGCACATATTGAGAATGTAATTGAAATTGCCAAAATGACTCAATAGCCAAACACACTACAACCATTTCTACCGGAAATCCAATAATTGGCATCCATACGTAGAAAAAAGGCTTGTAAAGCAATGTGAACCAGCCATTACGTATAGCCGTACCAAGATTAAAATTATCTGATGAATGATGTACTATGTGTGCCGCCCAAAGAATACGAATTTCGTGATTAGCTCTATGAAACCAGTAATATGTAAAGTCATCTGCCAATTGACATAACAACCAAACATACCAAGCGTAACCAAATGATTTATAACCCATTATATTAGTTCTCACACCATCGACCATAGGGTTAAATAGCTCATAGGCATATTCAAAAAGAACAATTAATAATATCACTTTTAACAAAGGCCCTATTATAGCTGAACCTATACCCATTGCACTACTTGCCGCAAAATCTTTCCAATCATAAAGATCATCATCACCATGAGTTTTACTGTAGGTTAATTCTAACAAAATAAAGGCTATAAAAGCTGGTGCGCCGTATACCAGAGGGTTGGTAAAATCCATTAATTAAAAATTTTTGTAAATGTAGTTATAAAAGCATTTATAGTAAGAATTGTCCAATCTTAACTTTCTATTTTATAATAAAACAATTCAATTCTTAAACAGATTGCATTATTGCTTACTTCTAAGGATTTCGTTCTGCTCTTTTAACAAACTCTCAACACTTGCAAGCAAAGCAATGTTTTTTGGTGTCTCCACCTCTTTATTAGCCGGGTCTTCAGATTTTTCTTTAAATCGATTTATAAACTTAACCACAACAAAAATCGTAAAAGCTATAATGCTAAAATCAATCAATGACTCTATCAATTCACCATAACCAACAGCTACTTCCTCTGCCTTTTCACTAGCCTCTCTTAAGACCCATTTTTTGTTAGATAAATTCACATCATCTGTCAACAATGAAAGTGGAGGCATAATAACTTTAGACACCAAAGCACTTACCACCTTATTAAAGGCTGTTCCTATAATTATACCAATGGCCAAATCAATCATATTGCCTTTAATGGCAAAATTCTTAAACTCTTCAAAGAATTTTTTCATATCAATAATTAATCAAACAAGGTTTTAGGATCATCTGGTGGTAGTGGTAGTACATTTCCTGAATCTTCACTATCATTTTCGTCATTAGATTCAATAGCCTCTTCATCCACTACTTCAATATCCTCTGCCTTTTCAGGAACCACAGGCTCATAAGGTAATGGATCTAATAAATTAATGTTTTTAACCTTTTCGGTAATGAATTGATTACCTAAAGCTTTAATTCCTTTTATTGATATAAAATCTTCTATATCAATAGATTCATTATCTTTCGCCTCTTTACCTCTGGGCTTAGGAAATTCAATTTCAACCAAAGGCCTCCAGTCAGTCGAAACTATTTCTAAATATGATTTAGGATGCTCTGAGATAAACAATTCCTCTCTATTTTCGTTCTCGATAACAAACCTTTTAACATAGAAACGCTCTTTTTCACCCTCCCAATAAATAGCTGAAATTGGCTTCTCTGGAATCCATTTTTCAAGCACAATCATATCATCATCGAAGTGAGATGTCAACACTGGTAAAAATGTTTTAGCAACACCTTTTTGATTGATTACCAACAACAAGTCATCACCTTTAAATTCGCCAAGAAGCTCTCCTCTACCATCTACATTTAACCTACGAACAACATCGTCGAACCAAATTTTTCGTGGCTTTAAAGTAGAAACACCTTTCTCTTTTAACTCAATTCGTTTAACCGAATACTTTGTGACTATATTTCCTTTTGATGCTCTTCCTTTAATTATTACATCAGTAAAGTCAATATCCCATTTCAACTTCTTAATACTACCAACCTGTCTTAATAATACTGTAATTACTTCAGCCTCACCATTAGGATTAGCGGAAAAATATAATACCTGAGACCCAGGTTTACCAGGTGTTAAGTCATAAATTCTATCTCTAGTTATACTAGTAACATTAAATCGCTTAATATATGTAGGGCCACCCTTACCATCTTTATAAACCAAGTTATAAGTTGTCCGCTTATCCTTTTTCTTAAAAACAGCAACGTGAATAATACCTTTACCAACGAAAATCTTGGAATCTACTTTAGACACCATCATTTTCCCTTCATTGGTTATCACTATAATATCGTCTATGTCACTACAATCAGTAACATATTCATCTTTTTTAAGCGATGTACCTACAAATCCCTCATCTTTATTTACATACAGTTTAGTATTTCTAATAGCTACCTTAGTTGCTTCAATATCATCGAATACTCTAATTTCCGTTAAACGACCTCTATCCTTACCGTAAGTTTCTTTTAAATTCTTAAAATAATTTATCGCGAACTCGATTAAATTAGCAAGATGGTTTTTCACCTCGGCAATTCGCTCTTGTAGACTCTCTAGATATTGCTGAGCTTTATCTAAATCAAATTTTGAAATTCTTTTAATTCTAATTTCTGTAAGCCGAGTAATATCTTCCTCAGTTACCGCTCGTTTTAAATGCTTGGTAAAAGGAGCCAATCCTTTATCGATAGCGCTAATTACACCCTCCCAAGTTTCTTCATCCTCAATATCTCGGTAGATTCGATTTTCAATAAATATTCTTTCTAATGAAGTAAAATGCCACTGTTCTTCTAATTCACTCAATTGAATCTCAAGCTCCATTTTCAAAAGCTCTACAGTTGAATCGGTAGACCTTTTAAGCATTTCTGTTACACCGATAAACAATGGTTTGTTATCCTCGATTATACAACCTAGTGGAGATATTGACGATTCACACGCCGTAAAGGCATAAAGTGCATCAATGGTTTTATCTGGCGAAATCCCAGACGGAAGATGAATTAAAATTTCAACATCAGCAGCCGTGTTGTCTTCAATTTTTTTGACTTTAATCTTACCTTTGTCATTAGCCTTTAAAATGGAATCTATTAAACTACTAGTATTAGTTCCATACGGTATCTCATTGATTACCAATGTATTTTTATCAAGTTGAGCTATCTTAGCACGAACCCTTATTTTCCCTCCTCTTAATCCGTCATTATAATTTGTAATATCTATAATACCTGCGGTTGGAAAGTCAGGGTATATTTTAAATCGTTGCCCTTTTAAATGCTTGATAGAAGCATCAATAAGTTCAATAAAATTATGAGATAAGACTTTCGTTGAGAGTCCAACAGCAATACCCTCGGCTCCTTGCGCCAATAATAACGGGAACTTCACTGGTAAATTTACGGGCTCTTTCTTTCTTCCATCATAGGAAGATTGCCATTCAGTAATTTTTGGACTAAAAACAACTTCAAGCGCAAACTTAGAAAGCCTTGCTTCAATATATCTAGATGCAGCAGCCCTATCGCCTGTCAATATATTACCCCAGTTACCTTGGGTATCTATAAGCAAATCTTTCTGTCCGATTTGGACCATGGCATCAGCAATACTCGCATCACCATGCGGATGATACTGCATCGTATGCCCTACAACATTTGCAACTTTGTTATAACGACCATCGTCCAACTCCTTCAAAGAATGCATTATCCTACGCTGCACTGGCTTAAAACCATCTTCAATCGCAGGTACTGCTCGTTCTAAAATCACATACGAGGCATAATCCAAAAACCAATCTTTATACATACCACTAACCCTAGTTAAGGCATCAGAAGAATCTGAATTAGTATTATTCTCTTCAGAAAGGTTTTCGTTAATATCCTCGTTCAAATCGTCATTTTCCTCCATTCAGAAGCAATCGTATTTATTTAGTTTATACTACTTTATCCTTAATTAAGTCAACTTCAACTTTAAGATTATTGATAATGAATTTTTGTCTATCAGGAGTGTTTTTTCCCATATAAAAACTTAATAATTCCTCTATAGACATTGCCTTATCTAGCATTATAGGTTCTAATCGAATATCATCACCAATGAAGTGTCTAAATTCATCAGGTGATATTTCTCCTAAACCTTTAAATCTCGTGATTTCTGGTTTCCCTGTCAATTTATTTATGGCATGTTGACGCTCTTCATCGCTATAGCAATAAATAGTTTCCTTTTTATTACGCACCCTAAATAAAGGTGTCTGCAATATATAAAGGTGATTTTCTTTTATCAACTCTGGAAAAAATTGCAAAAAGAAGGTGATTAGTAACAATCTAATATGCATACCATCTACATCGGCATCGGTAGCTATAATAATATTATTGTAACGTAAATCTTCAATAGTCTCTTCAATATTCAATGCAGCCTGTAACAGGTTGAACTCCTCATTTTCGTAGACAATCTTCTTAGACATGCCATATGAGTTTAAAGGTTTTCCTTTTAAACTAAAAACTGCCTGAGTATTTACATCTCTTGATTTAGTTATAGAACCTGATGCGGAATCTCCCTCAGTTATGAATAAAGAGCTTTCTAGCCTACGATCATTCTTCATATCACTTAGATGAACTCTACAATCTCGTAGTTTCTTATTATGTAAACTTGACTTCTTTGCTCGGTCACGCGCTAACTTACGAATACCCGAAAGTTCTTTTCGCTCCTTCTCAGCCATCATAATTTTTCGCTGAAGCTTATCTGCAGTATCTGTATTCTTATGAAGATAATTATCTAAATATTTACCAATGAAATCATTGATATACGTCCGTACAGTAGGAAATTCTCCGCCCATATCGGTAGAACCTAATTTCGTTTTAGTTTGACTTTCAAAAACTGGCTCTGTAACTTTTAATGCAATAGCGGAAATTATAGACTTTCGAATATCGGATGCATCGTAATCTTTCTTGTAAAATTCTCTTATAGTTTTTACTATAGCTTCTCTAAATGCAGCTTGGTGCGTACCACCTTGTGTCGTATGCTGCCCGTTAACAAAAGAATGATACTCTTCGCTATATTGTGTTTTGCTATGTGTCATGGCAACTTCAATATCCTCTCCTTTTAAATGAATAACAGGATAAAGCATATCATCCATATTATTATTATCTTCAAGAAGATCTTTTAATCCGTTTTCAGAGTAGAATTTTTCACCATTAAATACTATTGTAAGACCTGGATTTAGATACACATAGTTTTTAAGCATGCGTTCTACATACTCATTTCTATACTTATAATGTTTAAAGATTGCTTCATCAGGAATAAAAGTAACCTTGGTGCCTTTTCTTTTGGTCGTTTCTTCTGGACCAACTTCATTTTCTAAATTACCTGAACTAAACTGAGCTGTCTTTATTTGGTTCTCTCGCGAAGATTGAACTTCAAAAAAACTAGATAAAGCGTTTACGGCTTTAGTACCTACACCATTAAGACCTACCGATTTTTTAAATGCTCTACTATCATATTTACCACCAGTGTTCATTTTAGAAACTACATCTACAACTTTTCCTAGTGGTATACCACGACCATAATCACGCACCTTAACAACCTTATCTTTTATGGTGATTTCAATAGTCTTACCAGCGCCCATTACAAACTCATCGATACAGTTATCGATAACTTCTTTCAATAAAATATAGATCCCATCATCTGCTGAAGAACCATCTCCCAATTTACCGATATACATACCAGGCCTTAATCGGATATGTTCTTTCCAATCAAGCGAGCGTATGTTATCTTCAGTATATTGAGTGTCTTGGGACATTTAATAAAATTTTATGAAAGTGCTGCTAAAGATAGTACCACTCGGCAAAAGATAAAACCCCTAAACGTTAAAGTAATTAACAATGAATTCCACATTTTTGTTGATAGCAGTCACAATAGAGAATAATCACCAACAAATTCAGCATTATGAAACTTACTTTAAATTGGTAACTATTTGGTGATATCTATCATAGGAAACACCTCAATGTTTTTATATCTTTAGTTTAGATTTTTAAGACCTATGGAATTTATTGATTATTATAAAATTCTTGAAATAGACAAGAAAGCTTCTCAAGCAGACATTAAAAAAGCCTATAGAAAATTGGCCCGAAAACTGCATCCAGATTTAAACCCTAATGATAAAAGCGCACAACAAAAGTTTCAGCAGGTAAATGAAGCAAATGAAGTTCTAAGTGATCCTGAAAAAAGGAAGAAATACGACCAATACGGCAAAGATTGGGAGCATGCAGATGCTTTTGAAGAGGCGAAAAGAAATCAACGCAGTTCATCTGGAGGTCGTGGAAATATATACAGTACATCAGGCGGTGGCAATGAAGATTTTTCTGATTTCTTCGAGTCGATGTTCGGTGGAGGAGGTTACAGCGGAGGAGGAAGAAGATCAACTCAATTTAAAGGTCAGGATTTGAATGCCACCTTAAAATTAAATATGCTCGATATCTTAGAAGATCAAAAGCAAACATTGGACCTTGGAGCTAAGAAAATAAGAATCACTATACCTGCTGGGGTTGAAGATGGCCAAACAATTAAAATTACTGGTTATGGTGGCGAGGGAGTTAATGGAGGCCCCAAAGGAGATTTATACTTAACATTTGAGATAAATAACAATACGCCTTTTAAAAGAGTCGGAAATGATTTGTATAAAAATCATATCATCACTCTATATGATGCCATACTAGGTGGTGAAATTGAAGTGGAAACTTTAACCGGAAAAGTAAAATTAAAGGTTAAGCCAGAAACTCAAACTGACACAAAGGTTAAGTTAAAAGGAAAAGGTATGCCGGTATACAAGAAAAAAGGCGCTCATGGAGATTTATATATAACCTACAAAGCATCAATGCCAACAAACCTTTCAGCGAAGGAAAAAGAATTATTCAAACAACTTTCAGAATTACAATAAATATGGATTCAGAAAATTTTATACTTATAGAACACTACTGTGAACAGACACAAACCCCAATAGATTTTATTGACGATTTATTGGAATACGGTATGATTGAGGTTCAATTAATTGAGAACAAAACTTATGTTCAATCACATTACATAATAGAAATTGAAAGAATCTATAGATTACGCCAAGATTTAGGCATTAATATGGAAGGTATAGATTCTCTCAACCATATGCTGGAAAAAGTCAACCGATTAGAACGAGAATTAAAATTATTAAGAAACCGCTTAACTATTTATGAGCATTAAACATTAAACCTGAAATGCATTACATCGCCATCTTTAACGATGTATTCCTTGCCTTCAACTCTCATTTTACCAGCTTCTTTTACTTTTGATTCACTACCAAAAGCAACGTAATCATTATAGGCTATTACCTCTGCCCTAATGAATCCTTTTTCAAAATCAGTATGTATAACACCTGCCGCTTGAGGTGCTGTTGCTCCAACTGGAATAGTCCAAGCACGAACTTCTTTAACACCAGCAGTGAAATACGTTTCAAGATTTAATAATTTATAAGCTCCACGAATCAATTTTGCAGAACCCGGCTCTTCTAAACCTAAGTCCTCCAAAAACATATGACGCTCTTCATAAGTCTCTAATTCTGTAATATCAGCTTCGGTACCTACTGCAAGAAAAATAACTTCAGCATTTTCATTGGCAACCATTTCTTTCACCTTTTCCACATAAGCATTCCCCTTCACAGCTGCATCTTCATCTACATTACACACATACATCACTGGCTTATCTGTAATAAACTGTAGTGGTTTCACAAATTCAAGTCTAGACTCTTCATCAATTTGAATTGCCCTTACAGACACCCCTGCTTCTAATCCACTCTTTATAGCCAGTAAAGCAGCCTCTTCTTTTTGAGCTTCTTTATTACCTGTTCTTGCCGCTCTTTTTACTTTTTCAAGTTTTTTATCTACGGTCTCCAAATCTTTCAATTGAAGCTCCATATCTATAGTCTCCTTATCCCTTATCGGATCCACACTACCATCTACGTGTACTATATTGTCATTATCAAAACAACGTAGAACATGTAAAATGGCATCCGTTTCACGAATATTACCAAGAAACTGGTTTCCTAAACCTTCACCTTTACTTGCTCCTTTTACCAATCCTGCAATATCCACTATTTCAACAGTTGCAGGCAATACCCTTTCAGGGTTGACTAATTCTTCTAATTTCTCTAATCTGGCATCAGGCACATTAACAACCCCAATATTTGGCTCAATAGTACAAAATGGAAAATTTGCACTTTGCGCCTTAGCATTAGACAAACAATTAAAAAGTGTTGATTTACCCACGTTTGGTAATCCTACTATACCTGCTTTCATAATAAAGAATATTTAAAGGGTGCAAATATAGTTTTTACTTCAACATTCTACATTCAATTTCTACTCTTATGTTGATTAAAAATGCATAGTGAATATTTACATTATCTTCAAACTTTTTAGACCGATAACAACTAATGTTTGGTATTTTAACATTTTTTAAGAAATATTTTAATACTTTACGCCAAGAACTGTAAGAATAAATGGAACTTCACTCTGATGAGACGCTTTGGTATTTTTTTAAAAAGGGAGAGGTCAATGCTTTTTCACTTCTTTTTAAAAAGTATTACCCCCAATTACATGTGTATGGAATAAAATTGAGCAATGCTCCTAGTCTCACAGAAGATTGCCTTCAAAACTTTTTTATTCAACTCTATGAGGATAGGGAGAAAAAAGGAACTATAAAGAATCTTAAAGCTTACTTATTTGTTTCTTTCAAAAGGAGACTGATAAAACAACTTCAAAAAAATCAGAAAAACATTCCTATTTCAGAAGCTCAATTATTTAAATCAAATTTCACATTTTCAACTGAAGAAATTGCCATTCATCAAGAAATTCAATTTCTATGTACCACTACGCTGTCACAATTAATAAATCAACTATCTCCAAGACAAAAAGAAGTTATCTATTTAAAGTACTACAGTAACATGAATAGTAAAGATATAGCCGAGGTAATGGATATGAATTACCAAAGCGTATTAAATGTCCTTCAAAAAGCATTATCAAAATTAAGATTAGCCTCTGAAAATCAACAACTTAAATCTATTTTAAAAAAAAGTTGAAAATAGTAGGGTATATTTTATAAGAAAAAACCTCTTATAAATGGAACACCTTACTAAATGGACAATACAAACAAATTCGACTTACAGTATTTTTTATCAGATATGTCATTTAAAAATTGGGCTAAAGGCTTAAATAAAAATGATATAGCTTACTGGAATAGTTGGGTACAGCATAACCCAAAACATATTGAAACTGTTGAAAATGCAAAAGCCATTGTTGTTGGCATAAATTTCAAGCCACAATTTCTAAGTAATGAAAAGGTTGACCAAGAGCTTTCTAAAATTCTACCTAAAATAGGATTAAAAACTTCTACGAAACAACCTTTAACAAAAACACGACCGTTAAACAAGACAATATATTTTTCAGCCGCTGCCATAGTCCTAATTTTATTAAGCTGGACAAGCCTATCTCTCTTAAATAATCACAACACAATTACACATAAAACGAATTTTGGTGAAATCATAGATCTAAAGTTACCTGACGGTACTTCTGTAGTATTAAATGGTAACTCAGAAATATTTTATGAAAAGGATAATCCGCGATTGATAAATCTTAAAGGTGAAGCATATTTTAAGGTAAAATCTATACCGAGCACCAATGCAAAATTCTGGGTTACTACCAATGATCTTAAAGTAGAGGTTCTTGGAACTCAGTTTCATGTAAATACTAGAGAACAAAAAACAAATGTTGTTTTAGATGAAGGATCCATTCATTTAGAATTTAAAAACGGTGATGTCACTAAAATGATTCCTGGTGAAATGGTATCATTTTCAAATAAAAGCAATGAGGTTGTTCATAAAAAAGTTACTGTCGAAACACCATATGCTCTATGGCGCGGCGGAACCTATGCCTTTAATGAAATTCCACTTAAAGATGTAATGTTGAATTTAGAGCTCACTTATGGCCTTGAAGTTAGATATTCATCTGATCATTTAAAAGATATACCCATTTCAGGAGGTATCCCTAATCAAAATTTAAAAATATGTATTGCCGCAATTGAAAAGGCAACTGGAACTAGAATCATTAACAAAGGAAATATTTTACAAGTACAAGAGAACCCTATTTATTAACTAAACTATTTATTTATGAAAACAAACAAACTAATGAGAATGCTGCTTGCAGTAATGCTTTTTTCAAGCATCACCAGTATCATGGCGTCTAATGAACTCAAAAAAGAGGTGACTCTAAGTGAGTTTCTAAATGAGATTAGTGCAAAGCACGAAGTGTTTTTCACGTACAACCCTACGCTGGTTTCTACTACCAGTTTAAATCCTGAGGAATATGAATTTCCTTTATTGGATAAGATTATCAATAAATTGGAACGTAAAACTAGTTTCGATTTTGAATATTTAGGCAACAAATATTATGTGGTTTACCATAAGAAGCCAGAAAGAGCGAAGATTTTAAAAGTGAATTCTGTTAATAATGGTATTACTGCCCTAACCTTAAACGAGGTAATTCAAAATACTATTTCTGGTAAGGTTACGGATGATTCTGGAATGCCTTTAGCAGGAGTAAATATTATTGAAAAAGGAACCACCAACGGTACTACATCAGATTTTGATGGTAATTACTCAATAAATGTTACCGATGATACAAATTTAGTATTTAGCTATATAGGTTTTGCTACTCAAGAGGTATCTACTGCTGGCAAAACTACTATTAATGTTCAGTTATCTGAAGGTATGCAATTAGACGAGTTCATCGTTGTTGGTTCTCGTACAGCTCCAAGAAGTAATGCTGACACACCTTTACCTGTTGATGTTATTGGCGCTAAAGATTTGAGTTCAACTGGTCAAGCTACTTTTGATAAAGCTTTACAGTATAGAATTCCTTCCTTTAACACGGTACAAACTCCGGTAAACGATGCGACCTCTTTATTAGATCCTTATGAAATTAGAAACATGGGACCTAGTAGAACGTTAATTCTAATTAACGGAAAACGTAAAAACTTAAGTGCTTTATTATACACTCAAACTTCTCCAGGACGTGGTGAAACTGGTGCAGATATTTCTGCAATACCAACAGATGCAATCAAGAGAGTTGAAATTCTTCGTGATGGTGCTTCTGCTCAATATGGTTCAGATGCCATCGCTGGTGTAATGAATATTATTCTTAAGGATTCCCCAAATGAAGGTTCAGCTACAGTAAGAACAGGTATTACTTCTGAAGGTGACGGTGAAATGTTTGGAGTAGCTTTAAACAATGGCTCTTCTATTGGAGAGGATAATGGTTTTATAAATTATACTGTTGACCTGTCAAAAGTTAACCAAGCAAATAGACCAGGTACTGTAAATGCAGCTGGTGAAGCTGCTGATTTTGGTGCTGATATTGCAGATGTACAATCATTTTTATCAAGAAAGCCTGATGCTGGTAACATAAACGGTTCTCCAGAAACAGCTGCAGCTAAATTTTCTGTTAACTTAGGGTATGACCTAAGTGATAATACTTCTCTTTATGCTAATGCTGCATATGTATACAAATCGGTGAATAGTTTTGCTAACTACAGAACTCCTTACTGGAGAACAGAAGCTGACTTTCCTTATTTAGCAGATTTCTTTCCAAATGGTCCAGGTGGAAGTTACGATGGTTATGTACCAACATTTGAAGGATTATTAAGTGACTACAATGGTACAGTTGGATTTAAATCTACTATTAACGATTGGAATATCGATGCAAGTTTTACTACAGGTGGAAACACTCAGACGTACAAAGTGAACAATACTCATAATAGAAATGTAGTTTATTCTCCATCAACTTGGGTTGATGCGAATGGCAATGGTTCTGTTGATGATGGTGAAATTAGTGAAGGTTCAGAATTGTATCGAGAAAATAGTCAACAATCATTTGATCCAGGAGGAACTAAGTTCACCAACAACATTGGTAACATTGATATCTCTAGAATACTTTCTGATAAAGTTAGTATTGGTGTTGGTGCAGAGTTTAGAACTGAAACTTTCGAAGTAATTGAAGGTGAATTAGCTTCTTATGATGGTGGTGGTGCAGATTGATTTGCAGGTGCTTCTCCTCAAAATGCTGGTAAATTCAACAGATATAATATTGGTGGGTATTTCAGTTTAGATTATGATGTGTCTGATGCCTTTTTATTAAGCGGTACTATTAGAACAGAAAATTATTCTGATTTTGGTAATGCTTTTGTTTACAAATTTAGCTCAAGATATAAAGTTAACGATGCTTTCACCTTAAGAGGATCTATTTCTTCAGGATTTAGAGCTCCTACCCTACACCAAATCTATACTCAAAAAGCACAATACAGTTTTGTGCCAGGACAAGGTATTCAAGTTGGTGGTTTAATCAACAACGTGTCTACACAAGCTAAATTATTAGGTATACCTCAATTGGATGCTGAAACATCAACTAACTTCACAATTGGTTTTGGAGGTAAAATTGAAAACAAATTCAGCTATACTTTTGACTACTATAACATAGCAGTGAAAGACAGAATCGTATTAGGTTCTGAAATAGGTCCGAGTGGAGACGCAGCAAACCCATTAGATATTCTATTGGCGAATAACAACTTAACTGATGTAAGTTTCTTTTCAAATGCAATAGACACTAAAACTTCTGGTATTGATGTTGTTCTTGCCTACAAAGGCATAGAACTTGGAGAAGGTAACCTTGATTTAAATTTATCTGGGAACTACACTATTCAAAACGAAAGAGATGGAGATGTAAAAGATGTGCCATTAGTAGCAAATTCAGGTCAGTCTGTAGTTAATGAAACTCAAGAGGCTTTATTCTTTACTTCTAGACCTAAGACAAAGTGGATTTTAGGTGCGAACTATGACATTAATAAATTTGGTTTTTCTTTGAATAACACATACTTCGGAAAAACAACTTTTCAACAACAAGGTTTGGATAACAATTTATTTACAGAGTTTACCCCAAAAATTGTTACAGACTTAGGTATTAACTTTAGTCCAACCGACAAATTAACATTAGCATTAAACATCAACAACTTGTTGAATGTGTTGCCTGAGTGGAGTTTTCAATCTAAAAATGCAGCAGGTAATGCTATATTGGCCGATCCAGCTCAAACACAAAACCAGTCTAACTTAATTACTTTCAACCAACGTTATTCTCAAATGACGTATGATGGTTATCATTTTAGCCAATTAGGTACAATGTTCAACTTATCGTTGAATTATAAGTTCTAGTTTGATTTAGTTTATTGGAAGAAAGCTACCTATATTTAGGTAGCTTTTTTTTGTACTATGGGTGAGTTATACAATGAAAACCTAGCCTGGGTTTACGATGAAATTTATCAAGGTTTTATTGATTATAAGGCTGAATATGAATTTTACAAAAATTTGTGCAATGGCTCTAATTCAAAACGAATATTAGAAATTGCATGCGGCACTGGTAATTTAGCCAAATCTTTTACTACAGATTTCAGCACGTATGTTGGCTTAGATTTTAGTGAATCAATGCTCAATATTGCAAAGAAAAAATTTCCAGCAGGAAATTTCATTCAAGGTGATATGCGGCAGTTAAACTTTGTTAAACAGTTTGACAACATTCTTATAACAGGAAGATCAACTAGCTATCTACTCAATAGTACAGATTTAAAACAAACTTTTAAATCTGCACACACGGCGCTTGAAGATAAAGGCCTTTTTATGTTTGATTGTATCCATGCAGATTTATTTATCCCCTATATTATAAAGAATAGCAGTGTGGTTCATAAATCAACCTACAATAAGAAACAATTTGAAAGAGATTCTTATTGGGTTAAAAATAAAAATAATAATTATCATCTAATTGATTGGAAATCTACCTATTACCAATTAAAAGATTCCGAAAAAATTGTATTGGGGAAAGACTCAACTCTATTTAGAGTTTTTACCATAAAAGAAATAACAGAAGCATTACAGCATTCCGGATTTAAAATTTTAGAAATTATGGATAGAGAAACCTATGCTTTTGATACGAATGTATATGTCTGCCAAAAAAAATAGTTGAAAAATACTCCTTATTCAGGATGCATAAAGCGTTGCTTAGCTAAAAGCACTTCCTCTGATTCTACATGATCATCATCAGGCACACAACAGTCAACCGGGCATACAGCAGCACACTGTGGCTCTTCATGAAAACCCACACACTCTGTACATTTATCTGGCGATATATAGTAAACTTCATCACTAATAGGCACTTGAACTTCATTTGCATCTACCCCTTTACCATTAGGCAAAACCACATTACCTTCTAATGATGTACCATCGCTGTAACGCCATTCATCAGCACCTTCATAAATTGCGGTATTCGGACATTCTGGCTCACAAGCCCCACAATTGATACATTCGTCAGTTATTATAATTGCCATAATTTCTTCTACATTAAAATGCCCAAAAAAGAACGGGCATGCTTATTTTTGCACAAAGGTAATCCCTACTAATTGAGTATACAAATATAATGACCCATCACAACCTTACTATAGAAGCTTTTGTTAAACTTGGAGATTTTCTAAGAACATTTTGTGAATTTATAACATCAGACAACAATTCTGAACATTTAAATCATAAATGGACCGCAAGATTTAAAACTGAAATTGAAATGGCCCAACATTATAATGGGTGGTTCTCAGAAGAGAATTGCATTCATGCATTTCAAGAATGGGGAAATTTATTGACAAGAGAAAATCTCGAAGCATGGTGTGAAAATTACAACCTAACCATCAACAAAGAAAAAGTCGTTGCCCTAATTATGGCTGGCAATATTCCTCTAGTTGGGTTTCATGATCTTTTATGTGTGCTAGTTACTGGTAATAAGGCATTGGTAAAACTGTCAAGTAATGACCAAAAGTTAATTCCATTATTAATAGATTATGTAAATAGTATAGAGCCATACTTTGAAGGAAGGGTAACTTTCACAAAAGAGAAGCTTGAACATTATGATGCTGTTATTGCAACAGGTAGTAATAATACAGCAAGGTATTTTAAATACTATTTTGGTAAAAAACCACACATTATTAGAAAAAATAGAAATTCTGTTGCCGTTTTGAATGGAAAAGAATCGGGGGAAGAGCTGACCGCTTTAGGTGAAGATATTTTTAGATATTTCGGTCTTGGTTGTAGAAGTGTTTCTAAAATATTTATTCCAAACGATTATAACATAGATACTTTTTTCAAAGCAATGTTTCCTCATAACGATATTATCAATCATAATAAATATGCTAATAATTATGATTATAACAAGGCCGTGTATTTAATGAGCGAGTTTAAAATACTGGATAATGGTTTTCTTATTTTAAAGGAAGAAAAAAGCTATGGCTCCCCTATTGCATCGCTTTTCTATGAGCATTATAACAATTCAGAAGAATTAAAAGCAAAACTGAAATTAGAAGAAGATAATATACAGTGTATTGTATCTTCAGGATTTATAGATAATGAAATATCATTCGGGCAAACCCAAAAACCATCGTTAAGTGATTATGCAGATGGAATTGATACGGTTAATTTCCTGTTGAGAACATCATAGAATTAAATACCTTTCTGTATCGCAAAATCTTGAAAAAATCCTGACATTTGCATCCTTAAATTACATTCAAAATGAAAATACATAATTTTAGCGCTGGCCCTTGTATATTACCAAAAGAAGTATTGTTAAAGGCTTCTGAAGCCGTTATGGACTTTAATGGTTCTGGACTTTCACTTATAGAAATTTCACACAGAAGCAAAGATTTTGTTGCAGTAATGGAAAACGCAAGATCATTAGCATTAGAATTGCTTGATTTAACCGATAAAGGATATCAAGCCCTTTTTCTGCATGGTGGTGCAAGTCTTGAATTTTTAATGGTAGCTTATAATCTTTTAGAAAATAAAGCAGGTTATTTAAATACCGGTACTTGGAGTGACAAGGCAATTAAAGAAGCTAAATTATTTGGTGATGTTGTTGAGGTTGGTTCATCTAAAGACGAAAATTTCAAATACATACCAAAGGGTTATTCAGTACCTGATGGTCTTGACTATTTACATATTACATCTAACAATACCATATTCGGAACCCAATTCAAGAAATTTCCAAAAACTGATGCTCCATTGGTTTGCGACATGAGTTCTGATATATTTTCAAGAAGCTTAGATTTCTCTCAATTCGACTTAATTTATGCTGGTGCCCAAAAGAATATGGGTCCTGCAGGTGTAACATTAGTTGTCGTTAAGGAAGATATTTTAGGTAAAGTTTCTAGAAAAATCCCTTCTATGTTAGATTACAAAGTACATATCAGCAAAGACAGTATGTTCAACACACCTCCTGTTTTTCCTGTGTACACTTCGATGCTTACACTAGAATGGCTTAAAAATCTTGGTGGTATCGCAGCCATTGAGGAGATTAATGAAAAGAAAGCCAGATTGTTATATTCTGAAATTGACTTAAACCCTGTTTTTGAAGGATATGCCAATATTGAAGATCGATCACTAATGAACGCAACTTTCAACTTAACCGATGAAAGTTTAAAAACTACTTTCGAAAATATGTTGAAGGAAGCTGGTATTAATGGCCTAAACGGTCATCGTTCAGTTGGTGGGTACAGAGCCAGTATGTATAACGCACTTTCTTTAGAAAGCGTAGGTGTACTGGTAGACGTAATGAGTGAAATGGAACGAAAAGGATAATTAACTAAACTGTTAATCATTGAAATCGTGAACCGACTTTCACTCAATCATTAAATAAGAAATAATAATATGAAGATTTTAGCTAATGATGGTATTTCCACTAATGGCATTACCATGATGGAAAAAGCCGGATTTGAGGTTTTAACTACCACTGTGGCACAAGAACAATTAGCCAATTATATAAATGAACATAAAATTGATGCTTTATTGGTTCGTAGCGCAACTAAAGTTAGAAAAGAATTAATTGACGCTTGTCCTACATTAAAACTTATTGGTCGTGGTGGTGTTGGTATGGATAATATAGATGTTGCCTATGCAAAGTCTAAGTATATTCATGTAATCAATACTCCTGCAGCATCATCAGAGTCAGTTGCCGAATTAGTATTCGCTCACCTTTTCGGAGGTGTTCGATTTTTATACGATGCCAATAGAAATATGCCATTAGAAGGTGACAGTAATTTTAAAGAGTTAAAAAAATCCTATTCAAAAGGCACCGAATTAAGAGGTAAAACTCTAGGTATTTTTGGATTTGGAAATATAGGTCAAGCCACTGCAAAACTTGGTATTGGGGCAGGTATGAATGTTGTTTATTGTGATCCTGAGGTTTCGAATGCAACTATTGAGCTAACATTTTTTGATGGGCAAAAAGTAACCTTCGCATTGAAGAACACTGAAAAGTCTGAATTGATAAAAAATGCCGATTATATATCATTACACATACCTGATCAAAAAAGCTATGTTATCGGCAAGGAAGAATTATCACAAATGAAAAAAGGCGTGGGCATTGTAAATGCTGCTCGTGGTGGTGTAATTGATGAAGTAGCTTTAGTAGAAGCACTTGAAAATGGAACGGTATCATTTGCTGGCCTTGATGTCTACGAGTCAGAACCAAAACCTGAAATGAAAATTCTTATGCACCCTAGTATATCTCTTTCTCCTCATATTGGTGCTGCCACATTAGAAGCTCAAGAGAGAATTGGATCAGAATTGGCTGAACAAATTATCACATTATTAAAATAGGTGCTTTACAGCATATTTTAATAACTCTTTTTGTATTTTACAGCATAAACATTAAATTAACTATTAGAATGGCAGGATTATTAGATTTATTAAACAGCCCAATGGGCAAGCAATTGATTAGTGGCGTTGCAGGACAAACAAATCAACCTGAAAACAAAACCGCTGATGTATTGAGCATGGCAATGCCATTAATACTAGGTGCAATGAAAAAGAATGCATCTTCACCAGAAGGAGCCGCAGGATTGATAAATGCGCTTTCAAGCAAACACAATGGTAGCATCTTGGATAACCTAGGTGGACTTTTCAATGGTGGTGTAGATGATAATGTAATGCAAGACGGTGCTGGTATCTTAGGACATGTTTTTGGCGGTAAACAAGCAAATGTTGAAAATGCCCTAAGTCAAAAATCTGGACTTGATGCAGGTTCAATAGCTCAAATACTTAAAATTGCCGCTCCAATTGTAATGGGTATGATTGGTAAACAAACGGCTCAAAGTAATGTTAGTGATTCTTCAGGCATGAATGCCTTATTAGGAAGTATGCTGGGTGGACAACCACAAGAAAATCAGAGTTTGATTACAACACTTTTAGATGCTGATGGCGATGGTAGCATTTTAGATGACGTTGCTGGCATGGTAATGGGTGGCAGTAAGAAAAAAGGAGGATTAGCAGGTCTTTTAGGTGGACTTTTCGGTAAATAAAAGTTGTATACTATTTAACATATGCCGCTTGCAGATGCAAGCGGCTTTTTTGTATCTTATTTTTCATGAAAAAGAGAAAGAATAAATCCGTCCTACTTAATTTCATTATCATCTTTATTTTTGCCTTGGTTTTAATAAGCTGTGGGTCAACAAAGGAATCATTAGCTATTTCAAATGATGAAAAAGTAGCTTTCGAACAAGTTGAAGGCGATACGATAACTATTTCAAGTGATAAAACTGAGTATGAAATTATAATAATTGAACCAGGTTTTTATACATGGCTAAACTCAATAGCGAAACCTGAAGGTTATTATTCTCAAAATTTTCTAGAAAATCGCAATTACTTAATGGTATTAGAATGGAACCAAAGAGTATTACAACCCATGCGATATAGCCCAAATTTATATGAGCTTCAGATTGATTATATTAAAAATATAGATTATGGTTATGAGGTAAATTATCAACTCTATAATTACTTTATCTATTTTCAAAGAAAGTACAATCAACGATTGGGTCCTTTTATCCCACGCATATAAAAAGTATATTTACTGGCTTTAAAAATTTTTATGCAAAAATTAAAAGAACGCTGGGGTATTTCCAGTAATTTTCAATTAATAATCATTTTTTTCGTTTTCGCGATAACTGGCTCATCTTCAGTTTATGTAGCTAAACCATTCTTAAATCTTATAGGTTTACAACAATCAAATTTTCCAGACGCGTGGTGGGGTACGACTATCTATTGGTTTTTTAGAATTATCCTTATTTTTCCTTTTTATCAAATTCTGCTTGTAATTTATGGATGGTTATTCGGTCAATCTAAATTCTTTTGGGCTTTTGAAAAAAAAATGTTGAAACGAATCGGCTTAGGTTTTTTATTCAATTAATTTAAGAGTTCATTAACAGTTTATACCTGCATGCATTAGTTAGATTTGTAAATATGAATTTTTTGAGGTACAAAATAGTTTATCCAATAGTTGCCATTATCTTAATGGCTAGCCTGTTGGGTCCTTATTTTGTGAAAATATCTCACGCTTTAAACGAGCATGAAGAATTTCACTGTACATCTAAAGAATTACATGTTCATGCTGTTGAGTTCGATTGTGATTTTGAGCACTATCAACTATCTTCCTTATATTATCCAGAATTTGATTACCCGCAGTTTATTAAACTAGCTCCTATTAACGAGGCTATTATAAACAACTACTACTTTTTAAGTAAGTATCAACAACTTCATTTTGTATTAAGAGGTCCTCCTTCTTGTTAATTATTTTTTAACAAGCTGAAGACTATAAACCTTAATACAATTTTATATGAAAAATATTTATATAACGATGCTATTGGCATTGTTAGTTCAATTTACATTTGCCCAAAACACATTAAAAGGTAGCATTACAAATCAAGAGGACCAAACACCTCTAGAACAGGTATCTATATATTTTCCTCAATTAGAAAAAGGTACTGTTACCAATGCTGATGGATTCTTTGAGATCAACAATTTACCATCCGGAAAGTTTAAAATCGTAATTTCTTATATAGGTTTTCAAACCTATTCGCAAACTGTTGAGCTTTTAGAGCCATCCACCCAATTATCACTTGAGCTTATGTCTAGCGCTATAGAAATGGAGGAGGTTATTGTTTCTACTCCCTTTCACAAATTGCAGCGAGAAAATGTCATGAAAGTAGATAGGACTAGTATAAAGGATTTAAAATCTGCAGGAGCTATTAATTTATCCGAAGGTATTACTGCTATTCCTGGTGTAGAAAGTGTTTCTACCGGAGTGGGAATAGGAAAACCTGTTATACGCGGCCTAAGTTCTAATAGAGTTTTGACTTACACACAAGGTATACGTTTAGAAAACCAACAATTTGGTGATGAACACGGATTAGGAATTAGTGATGCAGGTATAGAAAGTGTTGAAGTCATAAAAGGGCCAGCATCTTTGTTATATGGTTCTGATGCCCTTGGTGGTGTACTATATTTAAATCCTGAAAAATTTGCGAACTCCAATGATGTAGAAGGTGATATAAACTTAAATTATTTCACCAATACCGAAGGTTTAAATGGAAATGGCGGATTTAAAGCTTCTTCTGAAAAATTAAAATTCTTAATTCGCTTCGGTGGAAGCTCACATGTAGATTATAAAACTGGAAATAATGAACGAGTAACAAATTCTAGGTTTAATGAAAAAGATTTAAAAACCGGATTAGCATATCAACTCACTAATTTTAAAACTGAGCTACGTTACAATTATAATAATTCTGAATTGGGTATACCCGAAGAAATAGGAGAACAATCAACTGAACGATCTGCTATAGAACCATTTCAAGATATTACTAGTCATATCTTAAGTTCGAAATCAAATATCTATTTTAACAATTCTAGCCTTCAAGCTATTTTAGGTTTTACTAGAAATGATAGAAAAGAATTTGAAGACCATGAACATGGTGCGGAAGGGAATATAGAGGGAGAGGAGCATGAAGAAGGAGAAGCGCCTGCATTAGACATGAAATTAGAAACCTTTAGTTACAACCTTCAATACAATTTGGCTAAAATAGGAGCTGTTGAGACAATTATCGGATTACAAGGAATGAACCAAAATAATAGCAACTTTGGTGAAGAGGTTTTAATACCTGATGCCACAACCAACGATATCGGACTTTTGGCGACATCACATATTCATTTGAACAAAAGTGATATACAACTTGGAGTACGTTATGATAAAAGAACCATTGATTCAAATGAAAATGGCCTTGTTGGTGATCAAAACTATATTGAAGCTGTAGATAGAAATTTCAATAGTTTTAATCTCGCTGCAGGATATAAGGTAGATGTTTCTGAAAATTTTATTACCCGTTTAAATATCGCCTCAGGATTTAGAGCACCTAACTTGGCCGAGTTAACTTCAAATGGTGCACACGAAGGAACAAATCGATATGAAATTGGAAATGCCGATTTAAATAATGAAAGAAATGTACAAACAGATTTATCATTAGAATTTAAGAATGAGCATTTTGAATTTTATGTAAATGGGTTCTATAATTCTATTTCAGATTATATTTATTTAGAACCAAATGGTACTGCCGTAGATGGTAATGCCGTATACCTTTACCAACAACAAGATGCTAATTTGTTTGGTGGCGAAGCAGGTCTACATTATCATCCACACCCATTAGATTGGTTACATATGGAAAGTAATTTTTCTACCGTAACCGGTCAGTTGAAAAACGATGGTAATTTACCATTAATACCTGCAAACAATTGGGCTAATACCTTACGATTTGAATTTAGTAAGATTAATAAGGACTTTAATAACGGCTATGGTTTCCTGACTTTGAAATCGTACTTCGCCCAAAATAAAGTAAGTGATTTTGAAACTACTACAGATGGGTATTCGCTTTTAAATTTAGGATTTGGAGCTACTGTTACAATTTCCAATCAACCAATTGATTTTAAGTTAAGTGCTAATAATGTTTTGGACAAAGAATATATTTCACACTTGTCGAGACTGAAGAGTGATGGCATATCAAATATTGGAAGAAATATTAATCTTGGAATTAGTGTACCTCTATAATATTAAAATATAGGATGTAAAAATCCCCGTATATATTTTTTAAAATATATACGGGGATTTTTTGAACATTTATAAATCACTTACCCTCTAATGGATACCAATCAATATCAGTCAACGGAGGCCTTCTTCCTTTTTCTAAAACAGGATAATTTTTCGTTAAATAATCTACAATCACTTTTTGGTTTTCACCTAATGGCCATAATCCTTGGGTTTTCTGCATCCATCGTATGGTTGCATTCCATTGCTCCTCCCCCATTCTATTTTGAATAATCAGCTTAGATGAATGACACGTAGTACAGTTCGTTATCACTGTTTGTAATCCGTCAGCTTCAATCAATCCTGTTCGAACATGAACACCATTTTCTAATAATTCTGGATCTATTTCGGTAATATCAACTTGTGTTTGTCTTGGTCCGTAAAAAATAATCGCTAAAGCCCCAAAAATAATGAAGCTTGTAAAAATCAATAACACGACCTTAAATATGGGTTTAAAAACGATTCCATCGTTATTTTCTTTTTCCTGCATTACACGACTTTTATAGCAATTCTATGACAGGCATTATTTAAATAACCTTTAGGATTCCATCCAGGTAAAACCATCGGTTGCTTATTCCCTTTAGAATCGGTAGCTCTAGCCCAAATTTCATAATAGCCTTTTTTAGGAAAAGATACCGTTGCATTAAAATGCTGCCAAGCCAATCTATTTATAGCTTTTTCTAAAGTGGCAGTTTTCCATGAAGTTCCGTAATCAATAGAATACTCTAACTTACTTAAATTGAGCTCACCTGCCCATGCATGCCCATTTATTCTCACCGTTTTTCCTTCATTAATTATTGCTCCCGATTTTGGATATGTAATTAATGATTTTACAGGCATAGATTCAATAATACACATATCTTCATCTGCAACAATTTCACCAGGGGCTACAGTTTCACAAGGTACTCGGTAAGAACTTCCTTGCATTTTTTCACCATCATGCACCTTATTTCTAATGCTAATGGTGTGTAACCATTTACCTGAAGTTGAAGCTGGCCAACCGCCACAAACTAATCGTAATGGAAAACCATGTGCTAATGGTATAGCTTCTCCATTCATAGAAAAAGCCAATAATGTTTCCTCTTGTAATGCCTTAGACATAGGCACTCCTCTTGAAATAGGTTCTTTAGTAGGGTTTCTGCTTAAATGCATATCAGCTGCGTGATATCCAATGTAAACAGCATCATCTTTTATTCCTGCATCAGCTAAAACATCCTTAAGTCGAACCCCGGTCCATTCAGCGCAAGAAACTGCACCAATGGTCCATTGATTACCTTTCGCTGGAGGATTGAATTCACTTCTACCGTTACCACCACATTCTAAGGTAAGGTGGTAGGTATAATGTTTAAACTTGGTTTTTAAATCGAAAAGAGAATAGGTTTTTGGTTCAACTACCGATTCACCATCAATCTTAAGTTCCCAAGAACTTTCTTCAATGTTTTCTGGTAGTAGTCCATTATTACGAATGAACATATATTTATTTGGGGTAACACGATCATTTAATAGATGAGCTTGTGCCTCCATATTCCACGGTTTATCGTTTAAAACGACCATGGCTTCATCTTTTTTAAATAGAGCAAACGGATCTATTTCTTGTAGTGCTACCGGAGTATACCCTTTGGGCATCAACTCTTTATAAACAATATCAACACCAAGTAAAGTAGCAAGTGTACTTAAACCTGATTTTGCAACAAAACTTCTTCTCTTCAAAACATATTAGATTTGAGATAAAGTTAAGTTATTTGGTAAGAAAATATGTGCTATTTATACCTCAATGGTCTGCCCTTTTTTGGCGCCTTTAAAAACATAGGTATATAACCACATTAATGTAAATGATGGTATAATGTCAAAACCCGGTATAATTTCCTCAACGAAGGTAAATATACCTGCAGCCTGCCCTACTTTGCCTTTATACATTCTAGTCATTAACCATGCAGAGAGCGGTGCCCAAACGATATCTGAAAATTCACCTACGAATGGTATAACAAATGACAGCATACCTATACCATCAAAAAGCAACCCTATTAAAAGTTGCTTATATTTTTTATTCTTTAAAATTGACATACATAAAAATTAGTTATTTTTTAATTGGAAAGCAACAAAGATGCCAGAATTTTAAAATAAATAATTATTAAATATCGAGTGTTTTAAGAAAGTTTGGAGCTAATTAATTTAAGAAATTCATTTCTTGTTTCAATTTTTTCGAACTGACCCCTAAAACCAGAAGTCGTAGTTACAGAGTTCTGTTTTTGAACCCCGCGCATCATCATACACATGTGCGAAGCTTCAATAACCACTGCAACTCCTTTAGGTTTCAACGTATTATTAATACACTCTAAAATATCATGTGTTAATCGTTCTTGAACCTGAAGTCTTCTAGCAAAAACATCTACAACTCGTGGTATTTTACTCAAACCAACTATATGACCATTAGGGATATAAGCAATATGTGCTTTTCCAAAAAATGGCAACATATGGTGCTCGCATAAAGAATACAGTTCAATATCCTTTATAATAACCATATCATCATAAGACTCTTTAAACATAGCTCCTTTTAATATCTCCTCAGCATTTTGTTTGTAGCCTTGGGTTAAAAACAACATAGCTTTGGCAGCACGCTCAGGTGTTTTCAGTAGGCCTTCTCTATTTACATCTTCTCCAATCTCATTTATAATAGAAGAATACCTACTTTGTACTTCATCGGTTATTTCAAGATTATATTCTTCTAAATTTCTATAAGGAGACATATATTATATTTTATGTTTAATCAAATTGTATTTTAGCTGAACAAAACTAAACTATTCTTTCTTCAACAGCCTTAAATATTTCACAAATAGTAAATACAAAATTACTCATTTTGAAATTCACTGGATCAAAGTTCTTATTTGCCGAAGTATAATTGATAATACTATTTCTCTCGTGCTCGTTTTTCATTAATTTTGAAGACATTAGAAATTTAATTAAACGAATACATGATAAAAGCTTCTAACATTCATAAATATTACGGAGAATTAGAGGTTTTAAAAGGTGTAGACCTCCATATTGAAAAAGGTGAAATAGTTTCTATTGTAGGAGCATCGGGTGCAGGTAAAACTACATTATTGCAAATTCTCGGAACTTTAGATGTACAATCAAATAAAAGCGATAGTACTTTATTAATAAATGATATTGAAACTACAAACCTTAATGATAAGGAGCTAGCTAAATTTCGAAATGAACATATAGGTTTCATATTTCAATTTCATCAACTACTGCCAGAATTCACTGCCCTTGAGAATGTTTGCCTACCTGCATTCATTAAAAAAACACCTAAGTCTGACGCTGAAAAAAGAGCTGAAGAATTATTAGATTTCCTAGGGTTATCTCACCGATTTAATCATAAACCGTCAGAATTATCAGGCGGGGAACAACAACGAGTAGCTGTTGCCCGTGCTTTAATAAACAACCCCTCTATCATTTTTGCAGATGAACCTAGTGGTAATCTAGATTCTGAAAGTGCAGATAATCTTCATAAATTATTTTTTGAATTAAGAGAAAAATTCGGACAAACTTTTGTCATTGTCACGCATAATGAAGAATTAGCTGAAATGGCAGATCGTAAATTAACTATGGTAGATGGTAAAATCGTTGATAAAGCAATAATAGAAGCATAACAACAACTATATGCTTCCAGAACTTATTATATTTGCTAAAAAACCTATTTACGCACAAGATGTGAATTCAAAGACCTCAGACAAATTGAGGTTATTTGCTATACTATTAGTTTTTGCACTTTGCTCAAGTATAATTTTGCTCATTTTAGCGAGCGTAATTCAACACATATTTAATATTGAAGTAGGTGAACATGCCATCGATGATTTGTTTAATAATAATTCAGAGATTAAAATTTTTTTCTTAGCCGTTATAGTTGCTCCTTTTTTTGAAGAACTAATTTTTCGTGGTCCTTTAATATTTTTTAAGAATTCTAAATATTTCCCAATTGTTTTATACATTTTCACAATTGCTTTTGGTCTTGTTCATATTAGCAATTTTGAATTGACAACGCAGGTATTATTACTTTCTCCTTTACTTGTTGCGCCACAAATAAGCGTAGGTTTTCTGTTAGGGTATATTCGTATAAAGTTTGGTTTATTTTGGTCAATGGCTCTACATGCCTGTTACAACATGGTATTAATAATACCTTTATTATTGGTAAAGCTATTAGATATTCCATTAGAATGACAAAAACTGAATTAAAAGTATTTCTAGATGAAAAGGTTATTCAATACAATAACCCTCAATTTTTAGAGACAGACCCCATTCAAATACCACACCTATTTACAACTAAAGAAGATGTAGAAATTAGTGCATTTTTAACTGCTACAATAGCTTGGGGTAATAGAAAAAGTATCATCAATAATTCTCACAAATTAATGGAATTGATGGGACATAGTCCACATGACTTCATATTAAACCATAGCATTGATGATTTAGATGTTTTGGTACATTTTGTTCACAGAACTTTCAATGGCACTGACTTGACATATTTTGTTCAAAGTCTTAAAAATATTTATTTAAATCATAATGGATTAGAGGGGATATTTACTGACCACCAACAAAAGAGTTCTTTACAACCGACTATATCTAAATTTAAAGAATTGTTTTTTGAACTACCCTTTGAACAGCGAACTACCAAGCACGTATCTGACCCTTTAAAAGGTTCTGCGGCTAAAAGAATAAATATGTTTTTACGTTGGATGGTCAGAGATGCCTCAACTAGTGTCGATTTTGGTCTTTGGAAAAACATTAATCCTTCAAAATTGTCTTGCCCTTTAGATGTACATTCCGGTAACGTCGCGCGTAAACTTGGTTTGTTAATGCGAAAACAAAATGATGCCAAAGCATTGGCCGAACTAGATAAAAATCTAAGAAAACTGGATGCATTAGATCCAGTTAAATATGATTTTGCTTTATTCGGTTTAGGCGTTTTTGAGAAATTTTAATTGCATTGTCAATGATTTAATGGTTAAAAAATCACTTGAATTAATGAAATAATAATTTAAGATTATTCAACTATTCTAAAACTAGGGTTAACGGTATTATTCTTATTTTCGTTTATCAACAGAACTTCAGAAAACCATGAAAAAAATTTTACAATTATCCATTTGTTTGATAACTACCATCGGCTTGGCACAGTCTAGGACATTGCCAATTGACACCGTTATTACTACACAGCATAATGCTACTATTAATGGCGCAACTTTTTCTTATACAGCACAAACAGGAACTCAACCTGTGTGGGATGAAAATGCAAAACCTATTGCTTCATTACATTACACCTATTACACAAGAAATAACATTAAAGATCGCGCTGCTAGACCACTATTAATTTCTTTTAATGGCGGACCAGGTTCTGGGTCTGTTTGGATGCACCTTGCATACACAGGTCCAAGAATATTAAAAATCGATGATGAAGGCTATCCAGTTCAGCCATACGGAGTTAATGAAAATCCGTTTTCAGTTCTTGATATTGCGGATATTGTCTATGTGAATCCTGCAAATACTGGTTATTCTAGAACAATTCCTGAATCTGGGGATGAAGTAGACCGTAAAAAATTCTTCGGAATCAACGCAGATATTACTTATTTGGCAGAATGGCTGAATACGTTTGTAACCCGTAACAACCGATGGAGTTCGCCCAAATATTTAATTGGCGAAAGTTATGGTGGCCCAAGGGTTATGGGTCTTTCATTAGAACTGCAGAATAAGCAATGGATGTACTTAAACGGTGTAATTCTAGTATCTCCTGCCGATTATAAAATTTTACGAAACGAAGGCCCAGTAGCAGAAGCAATAAATCTTCCTTATTTTACGGCTGCGGCTTGGCATCACAAAGCATTACCAGCTGAATTACAAGGGAAAGACCTTTTGGATATTCTCCCAGAATCCGAAGACTATACAATTAATACCTTGATTCCTGCACTGGCAAAAGGAGGATTTATATCTGATCAAGAAAAAACAACCATTGCTAAAAAGATGTCTTATTACTCCGGCTTGGAAACGAAAGATATAATAGACCAAAACCTATCTGTACCTACCTCCTTTTTCTGGAAGAATTTATTAAAGGAAAAAGGCGGTTATACCGTTGGAAGATTGGATTCAAGATATTTAGGCATGGATAAGCAGCTTTTGGGCATGCGACCTGATTACAATTCTGAGTTGACCTCTTGGCTGCATAGTTTTACCCCAGCAATAAACTATTACTTGCAAGAAGAACTGAAGTTTAAGACCGATGTAAAATATAATATGTTCGGACCTGTGCATCCTTGGGACAACTCTGACGAGAATACCCGTGAAAGCCTAAGACAGGCCATGGCACAAAATCCATATTTAAACGTAATGGTACAATCAGGTTATTATGATGGTGCTACAACTTATTTTAACGCTAAATACCTGATGTGGCAAGTAGATCCAAGCGGAAGAATGAAGGATAGGTTTAGCTTTAAAGGGTATCGTTCTGGTCACATGATGTATTTAAGAAGAGAAGATCTTAAAACTGCAAATGATGATATTCGCGATTTTATCGAAAAAACTATGACAAATGGTAAGAGTGCAAAATACTAACGTATAAGTTTACTTTTCCATTACAGTTTTAGACATTCCTAATAAAGACAAAGAATTAATTTCAGCGTTTTCTATTAGGAATGTTTTTTTTATTTCTAATTCAGAATATCCGACAGCATCTTTAAAAAGCTTATCTCGTTTGCGCTGCTTTCTTTTTTTAAAAATATCTATGGTAACACCCACTGTAGCTCCGCCTAACACAGTAGCCAACAAATCGGCATTGTCCCAACCACCATATTGCTTTTGGTCAATACTTTCTTTTGCCAAGCCAATGAGTAAACTACCTCCTATAGCCCCTATAAACGTCCAAGTTCTATCGCCATCTGAAATTTGACTAGCTACTCCTGCGCCTACTAAACCATATAGGTTACCACCAAGAAAGTGAAGCACCTTATCTTGCTCTACTTGACTATATGTGCTGTGAAGCAATCCTAGAATAAAGAAGAAAGCAAATATTTTTTTCATAGTGCGCAAAGATAGAGATTCTAAAACAGTGGTTGACTCTAAATTAAGTTACAATTATCTAGTTAGATCTGAACTAATTTTTATTTATAGTATCTTAGAATTTTAAAATTTATATGGAAATAAAGAACTTTATTAAAAGCCTAAAAGTCATGCATTGGTTTTTAGTCGTAGGCCTAAGTATTTTTACGATTTGGGTCATTATTCAAATTAACAGTTTCAATACTAGTACTAATGGTGATAATGTATATTTATATCTAATTCCTGTTCTCGCCTTATTGGGTTATTTTGGAAGTCAAATGATTTTCAAAAAAATGACAGCTAGAATTAAGATTGAAAACCAATTAGTCGACAAATTGAAAAAATACCAATCTGCATTGCATCTTAAGTATGCTCTAATTGAAATTCCTGCTTTTCTAGGACTTTTTGTTTATTATAGTACTGGTAACGCATTACCAGTTGTAATCTCTATATGTTTATTAGCTTATTTATTTGTACAAAAACCGAATAAAGAAAACATAGTTAATAGCTTACCATTAACCTCAGAAGAAAAAAACATAGTTCAAAACTCATAACCCTATTCCTTAAAATGAAAAAATTAAATAAAATAATACTAGCCTGTATATTATCTCTTTTTGGACTAGCTAATTTACAATCACAAGATTGGGCAGACTTAAATCGTTTTAAAGAAGAAAACACAAAATTACCAAGTGTACAAGAAAATGAAAATCGTATTTTATTTATGGGGAATTCGATTACTATTGGTTGGCTAAACCTTAGACCAGAATTCTTTGCAAATAAACCTTATGTTAATCGCGGTATTAGTGGTCAAACTACTCCACAGATGTTGGTGAGATTTAGACAAGATGTAATTGATTTATATCCGAAGGTTGTGATTCTTTTAGCTGGCACTAATGATATTGCTGGAAATACAGGCCCTTCAACCTTAGAAATGATTATGGATAATATTAAAGGAATGTCTGAAATGGCAAAAGCCAACGACATCAAGGTTATTTTGTCTTCTACCCTACCTGCATATGATTACCCATGGAAACCAGGTTTAGAACCTTCTGGTAAAATTATCTCCCTAAATAAAATGATTAAGGAGTATGCAGAATTAAATGGTCATATTTATTTAGATTATTTCTCCGCCATGGTTGATGAACGTAACGGATTACCTAAAAAATATGCTGAAGATGAAGTTCACCCAACTGTTGCAGGCTATAAGGTCATGGAACCTTTAGTAGAAGCTGCAATCAAAGAGGCCTTAAAATAAAAATTGAACTATCTTAAATAAACGAACGTATTCATATTAGATGTTATTGTGAATATGCTATGTAATAGATAGTTTTGAATATTACATGCGTTCATCAGTCTTTCGATATAAATACGTTTTAATGTGATAGCTATCTATGAAAATCAAAGCCATACTACTTTGTATTACTATCGTCCTTTTAAGTTCATGCTCTTCAAAGAATTCAATAGAACAAGACCATGAAGAGATTATGTCCATCTTAAATCAACAAGAAAGAGATTGGAATAATCATGATATAAAAGGTTTTATGGGTGGCTATTGGAAATCAGATTCACTTTATTTTTATAGTAGCAAAAAGCTGAAATCTGGTTGGGAAACCACACTAAATAGTTATTTAAAAAGTTATCCTGAAAAGTCTTATTCAGGCACCTTAAAGTTTACTATAGCAAAGATTTCTGCTATAACTTCTGATTCTTACTTTGTAATGGGAGAATACAACTTAACACGCGAAATTGGCGATGCAACAGGAACGTTCATGATTATTTTTAAAAGAATAAATGGAGAATGGAAGATCATTGCCGATTCTTCTTGTTGACAACCAATAGTAGTTTTCTTTTGATTATTTTTGGGAAATTTTGATTAAAAGATAAAATGAAAAAAGCACTAACTTTATTGGTCACTTTGGCCCTATCATGTAACTCTTCTCAAAAAACGCTTAAAGAAGCAACTTCTGAAGCTGTTTCAGAAGAAGCTTCAGAAATTACTTTTGCTGAATCAATAACAGAGAATGAATTAAAAGAACATTTATTCACCTATGCTTCAGATGAATTTGAAGGAAGAGAAACTGGTGAGCCAGGTCAAAAAATGGCAATAGCATATATTAAGGCGGAATATGAAAAATTAAAAATTCCTGCTGCGAAAGCCAACGGTGACTATTTTCAAGAAGTTCCATTAGAAATAAGTAAACTACCAATAGGTAAATTAAGTGTAGAAGGCAAAGACTTTCCAATTGGCGAGCATGTTTTAACTTTTTCTGCAGCCCATACTTCTTCTAATGAGATTATATATGTCGGGTATGGTATCGAAGAACCAAATTACTCAAACTACAACGACATTGATGTAGAAGGAAAAATTGTATTACTTAAGGCAGGAGAACCTAAAAACGCAGATGGTACTTACAAAATTTCAGGAACTACCGAAGCTTCTCTCTGGAGTAACATGTCTGAATCACTTACAAAAAGAATTCAAATAGCAGTTGATAAAGGTGCAACAGGAATTCTTTATTACGATACCGACAACTTTAACAGATTTAAACGTAGGTTCGAGTCTATGAAATCAAATAACAATGGCCGAATGGAACTTGTTGATAATAGCGCAGTTGAGTTTTATAGCTTATTCATAGATCAAGTCTTAGCTAAAGACATATTATCATCAATTGATACTGATGACGCCTCTAAAGTACTTACCAAGGATTTGCAATTAAGTTTTAAAAGTTCTAACGATCAAATCACTTCAGAGAATGTAGCTGCATTTATTAAAGGAACCGAAAAACCAGATGAATATTTAGTAATATCCTCACATTTAGACCATATAGGTATTTCGCCAAATGGCGAAATAAATAATGGAGCCGATGATGATGGCTCTGGCACTGTGGCTTTATTAGAAATTGCAGAGGCATTTAAATTAGCAGCAGATGCTGGTAAAGGACCTAAAAGGTCAATACTATTTTTACATGTTACAGGTGAGGAAAAAGGACTTCTAGGTTCTCAATATTATACAGATATGGAGCCAATTATTCCTTTAGCTAATACAGTTGCAAACTTAAATATTGACATGATAGGCAGAATAGACCCAACTCGCGAAGGAGACCGTAACTATATTTATCTTATTGGATCAGACAAATTGAGCTCAGAGCTTCATAATCTTTCAGAAGATGTGAATAAGAAATTTGCAAATATAGAATTAGATTATACCTATAATGATGAAAACGATCCTAATCGCTTCTATTACAGAAGTGACCACTATAATTTCGCTAAAAACAATATTCCTATTATATTTTATTTTAATGGCACTCACGACGACTATCATCGACCAAGTGACACACCAGATAAAATAAATTATGATTTATTACAAAACAGGGCCCGACTAATTTTTTATACTGCCTGGGAGATTGCCAATAGAGAGCAAAAAATTATAGTTGACAAACCAACGAAATAATTTTTAAATTATAAAAAAGGCCTGTTAACTAACTGTTTAACAGGCCTTTTTTATTTGAAAATACTTTGTTTACAAATCAAATTAAAACAAAAAAGTCTTGGAATAAATCCAAGACTTTTAGTTTGCTTTAGGGTGGAAGACCGGGTTCGAACCGGCGACCCTCGGTACCACAAACCGATGCTCTAACCAGCTGAGCTACAACCACCATTTGTAAGCGAGTGCAAATGTAAATTTTTTAAATAGTACTCACAAATAATAAATGATATTTGAATAAATATTTCAATTTTTACGCTACATAACATTTTTCTAATTAAATTGTTAAACTATATTTAGAAGCTTACTTTATTATACCCCTGACAATAAATGCATTTTAAACCCACAATTAAAAACAGTTTATTTCTTTTCGCATTTGTTTGTATTAATATGAATACGATTATTGCACAAGTAGATAGTATTCAGTTTTATAAAGAAAAAATAAAGTCATTTTCTCAAAGTTCAACTTATTCTGAAAATAGTACTACCTATATTGACTTAATTAATAATTTATCATATCAACTAAGATATTCTGGCTTAGATACCATGAAAATTATTTCGGAAAGAGCTCTGGAAATGAGTAAGTTAATTAATTATAAAAAAGGTGAACTAGAAGCTTTAACAAATTTTTCTGCATTTTATCTATATAAAGGAGACACTGAAAATTCTATAAAATACTGCGAAAATGTATTAAGCGATAAACAGTCGATTGATTATCCTGTAATAGAAATGAAAGTTTATAATCATTTAGGTCAAGCCTATTATATTAAACAAGCTTACCCTTTAAGCTACACCTACTTTTTACAAGGATTGGCACTTGGCGAAAAACATAAACATGATTTCTATACGTTTGTAATGAATATGAATTTAGGCACCATGTTTAATCTTTTAGAAGATTATGATGAAGCCTTAATATTTTATTACTCGGCCCTTAAGTCTGCAACAAAAACTAAAGATGCTAATATGGATGCTATGTTGTCTAGTAATTTAGCGTTTCTGCATATTCAAACAGGAGATTTTGATAAAGCGAAAAACTACTTAAATAAAAGCATTGATTATTTTGAGTATTCAAAAAATAAAGAGTGGCTTGCTTTTTCCCTTTCTACTTTAGGCCAGTTAGACTTGAAATTAGAAAATTACACTGATGCAATTATCATGTATGAAAAGGCACTTAGTGTTCACGGTTCTGATACTGACATAAAAGGTAGAGCTGACATATACTATGGTCTAGCAAAATCGCATTTTGAGCTTAAGAATTTTGTAAAAGCTGAAGAAAATATTGATAAAGGTCTGAAACTTTATTTATCATTTAATCTAAATACAGGTTTAGAAAAATGTTATAGAATATTATATCAAATTAAAAAAGAACAAAATCAATTATCGAAATCTTTAGAATACTTAGAATTAACGGAAAAATTGGCTAATAATATTTCTATAGAGAAAAATAAACGGAATTTAAACATGCTCATTGCAAAACTAAATTTAGATAAAGAAAAGGAAGCCATAAAAATAAAAAATGATTTAGAATTAGCACAACAACGCAAATATGTAAAATGGTCGCTAGCAGCACTATTAACATCATTTGTAATAGTCTTGATAATTTTAAATTCTAATAAAAGAGAAAAATTATTAAACAAGAAACTGGAGAATCAAGCTATTGTTTTAAAGGAAAATCAAAAAAACCTTTCTAATATAAATAGAAATCAAGATCGGCTTTTTTCTATAGTAGGTCATGACTTACGTGGGCCTATTATTTCATTAAAGGAATTACTCACCTTATATATTGAAGACCCTGATAGCAAAATGTATTTTGAAAAATTTGCTCCTCAATTAAGAGAAGATTTAGAACAGGTACAGTTTACAATGGACAACCTCCTGCATTGGGGTAAAACCCAAATGATGGGGAGTTCAATGAGATTAGAAAGAATTCCTGTAAGCGATGAAATAGAGAATATCTTACACTTCTTTAGTAATGAAATTAAAAAAAAATTCATTGAAATTGACAACCAATTAATCGACAGACATTTCGTTTTTGCAGATTTCAATCAATTTAATGTAATATTTAGAAATTTAATAAGTAATGCCATAAAATTTACCCCTAATGGGGGTAAAATCACCATTACCTCTAAAATAAAAGACGCTAGCTTGTTAATTGACATTTCTGATACCGGTGTGGGAATGAGTGAGTTGACAATAAGTAAATTATTTAAAGACACTGAACATATATCGACAGCGGGCACCAATTTAGAAAAAGGCACAGGACTTGGATTACGATTGGCAAAAGAAATGATAATAAAGAATAACGGAGAAATATTTGTTAAAAGTAAAATCAATAAAGGGAGTCACTTTATTGTAGAACTACCTTTGCCAACCATTTAAATAAATTTTTCTACTATGCAATGTATTATTAGCACATTAAAATTCAACTATTAATCTAGTCTTCAATAGAACCAATTTCGCTAATAATTATAGATTAAAACAATAATATATCGATGAACTACATCTTTAAGTCGTTAAAACACACAATAATTGAAGTTTCACAACAATAATTGCTAATCCCTTAAGTTCTACCCTAAATTTAGTAAATCAATAGTAGAGATTATCTATGTTTAGTAATATTTCGAGAACGTTTTTACCCTACAGCCTAATTAGTGGCTGCCTTCTTGTATTTTTACTTTTCAGTTTATCCTCCAGTACTTTATCAGCTCAAGTTTCAAAAAGAGATAGTTTATTAAAACTAGTAAATAAAAGCAAAGCATTACTACATAAAAACTCGAAGGATACCCTATATATTCATGACCTTACAATGCTTGCAGCTGAATATCGCTTTCATAATTTAGACAGCCTATTATCGTTAAGTAAAGAAGGTCTTACTATAAGTAAAAAAGCAGATTATAAAAACGGTATAATTCGTTCTTATATTAATATGGGCGGGTACTATTCAGACACAGGCAAAATTGATGAAGCAATTTCATATTTTAATAAAGCTTACGAGCTTGCATGTCAAGAAAAGAATCTTAATTTAAAAGTAAGTACCTTAAATGACCTAGCTAAAGAATACATGTATAAAGGTGATTATGCACTTTCTTTAAAAAAATATTTAGAAGCTATTGAGATTGCAGAAGAATTAGATTATAAAAAATTACTGTCAATTGTAAATGAAAACATAGCTCACTTATACCTTGGACAAAAAGATTTTGATCATGCGATGGTTTTCTTTAAAAAAGCGAAGGAAATCAATGAAGAAATTGGCAACCCTATTTTCATGGCCGAAACCATGAGCAATTTAGCCTCTACCTATGCTGAAATGAATGAACTTGAGTATGCTATGTTCAATATTAATAGCAGTATAGCCATTTTTGAAAAAGAAAGGATACTTGATTGGTTGGCATACTGTTATGAGGTTAAAGGCAAAATTTACTTAAAAAAAGGAAAAAACACTTGGGCTCTTTATTGGTACAAACAAAGTGAGTTACTACATCAAGAAATTGAAGATGACAGAGGTGAAATTGATTTGTTAAATGGTATGACCCAAGCCTTTTTAAACCTAAAAAAGGATAGTGTTGCAGAGGTATATGCTTTAAATGCATTTGAACTATCAAAAAAAATTGGCCTACGTACCGGAATAAAGGATTGTACCTACCAATTATTTAAAATTTATAAAAACAAAAAAGAGTACGAAACATCATTATGGTATCATGAAATATATCAAGTAACCTCAGAATCTTTAGCAAAAGCAGGAAATGAAAAGGCTTTAAATATGCTAAAGACGAAAATGGAATATGACCAACAAAAACAACAATTAATAATAGAAAACGAAAAGGCATTAGCAAAGCGAAATATTTACATCTATGTATTTATAATTATCCTAATCATCTTCGCTATAATTGTTTTTATCATACATAGAAACGAACAGACTCAGAAAAAATTAAATTTAGAATTGCGTTCAAATAAATCTGACTTAGAGGAGAAACAGGCCTATCTCAACGAGTTAAATCAAACTAAGAATAAATTATTTTCTATTATTGGACACGATTTAAGAGGCCCAATTGGTGCCTTTCAAGGTCTTCTAAAGTTATTTAAGGAGGGTGAAATGACGAAAGATGAATTCTTAAATTTCGTTCCCAAACTTAAAGTAGATATTGATTCTATCTCATTCACTTTAAACAACTTATTATCATGGGGACAAACACAAATGAATGGTTCTACCACAAGACCTACGACGACTAATCTAGAAGACATCATTGAAGAGAATATGGCGCTTTTATCTGAAATAGCAGAATCAAAATCTATTAAGCTAATTAAGAGAGTTGAGGGTAATTGTCAAATTTGGTCAGACCCAAATCAAGTTGATATCATCATTAGAAACTTATTGAGTAATGCCTTGAAATTTACACCTAATAACGGGCAAATTATTATTGGTGCTATTCAAAAACTAAAAACTTGCGAAATTTACGTGAAGGATAATGGTATGGGCATGTCCGAAGAAACTATGGGTAAAATTTTTAGAAAAGATTCTACCCACACCACTTATGGTACAAACGACGAAAAAGGAACAGGTTTAGGTTTGTCATTATGTAAAGAAATGGTTGAGAAAAACAAAGGTAAAATATGGGTTCATAGTGCCCTTGGTAAAGGTTCGAGTTTCTATTTCACCATGCCAAGAGTTATAGAGCCAACTAAAAAATCTGCTTAAATTAAATGTTCTAGTGAGTCGACAGCTATCATTCTTTCAACAGTAAAACCTTCACCATAATCTACACCTACTAAACGACCTAAGTCTTTAGCCCTGTAATGAACGCTTTCAATAAAAGTTTTACTACTTATAGGTGTCTCTGGCTCGTTACTATTAGGATCATGAAATTGAGAAGTATAAGCTAAAATGGCATCTGTTTTTACTTCAATGTAATCACTTATATCAACCACAAAATCTGGAGTTAAATTTTTCCATTGTATATAATGGTAAACTAGTTTAGGTCTCCATTCTACTTGATTCTCCCCTCCTATTTTGGTTTCAATACGCCTTAATCCGCTTAAAAAACATGCATCACTTACTAATTTGCTTCCCTTACTGTGATCAATATGTCTATCATCAATAGCATTGCACAAAACCGTATGAGGTTGGTACTTTCGAATCATTTTAATGATTTCTAATTGATGGATTTCATCATTGATAAAAAAACCATCTCTAAATCTTAAATTTTCTCGTACCGCTAAACCTAAAACTTTTGCCGCAGCAGCAGATTCCTTATCCCTAATTTCCGCAGAACCTCTTGTGCCCAATTCACCACGGGTTAAATCAACTATACCTACTTTTTTACCCAAGGCTATTTCTTTAGCAATTGTACCACCTGCCCCAAGTTCTGCATCATCAGGATGCGCTCCAAAAACTAAAATATCCAACTTCATACTTTCCAAATTTGTATTTAATGATGCTTATGCTTTCTTCTTAATAGCCGCTAAAGCCTGTAAAATATCTTGTATCAAATCTTCAGGTTCTTCAATCCCAACAGAAAATCGAATCAACCCATCAGCTATACCTTGCTCTGCACGCACCTCTGCACTCATTAATGCATGAGAAGTTTTAGTAGGTGATAAAACTGTACTTTCTACACCAGCTAAACTCATTGAAGATTTTATTAATTTTAAAGATTTTTGAAATAAAGACGCGTCTAAACTTGAATTCAACTCGAATGATAACATTCCGCCAAATCCTTTCATTTGTTTCTTTGCAATTTCATGGTCTTCATGCGTAGGTAAACCAGGATAATAAACCCTTTCAATGTCTTTATTTTCTTGAAGAAAATTGGCCATAGCTAGCGCATTCTCATTTTGGGCTCTTACCCGTATACCCATAGTCTTCATACTTCTTTCTAATAGCCAAACGGTATAATCACTTAGGCTACCACCAAAATTTTTTGCCAGATGAAAAATACGTTCCATATTCTCCGCAGTAGAAGCTACAGCACCGGCACAAATATCAGAATGACCGCCCATGTATTTCGTCGCGCTATGAATTACAATATCAATTCCAAAATCAATAGGATTTTGATTCACAGGGCTGGCAAATGTATTATCGATCATGGTTACTAACCCATGCTTCTTCGCTATTGTTGCTACCGCCTTCAAATCTGTAATCGTTAATAATGGATTTGATGGTGTCTCTATATAAATAACTTTGGTATTCTTTCTAATTTGTGCCTCAAAAGCTTCTGCCTTCCATCCTTCGGTAAAGGAATATTCAATGCCATATTTACTAAATTCTTCATTCACCAAGTTATACGTACCACCATATAGTGTTTGCTGTAATACTACATGATCACCTGCCTTCAAAAATGCCATTAATGCTGTACTAACCGCTGCCATGCCGCTGCCAAAAATAAGTGCAGCTTCTGCATGCTCTAAAGCCGCGACTTTCTTGCAAAGTCCTTCTTGATTTGGTGTATTAAAATATCTTGGATAACGTTTTACATCTACATCCTCATATGCATATGATGTACTCATGTAAAGTGGCGATATTGCCCCGCGGTGCTGTTTATCTTCTAATTCACCTACGTGTGTACATATCGTGTTCAAACCTTTATTTTGTGCTTTCATTTCAAATAATTATAAAAAATAAAGGTAAGAAAATAGTATGTAAAGAATCTTGATATATGAACCTAAGGTTTACAACCTAAAAAATATTATTCATATAACTTTAATACAATCATGTGACAATAATATATTAATGGATTTAAAAATAAGCGTTTATCAATTTTCCCTTTAAATGGAAAATAACACCTTAATTTTTTTGTTCATAGTTTTACATATAATTATAACCCAAAGTTAAAGACTACAATAGTTTTATAAATAACTACAACCTTAATTTATGAACGCTAGAAAATTAATATATATCACTTTTATTTTTATTTCATTTATTGCCTGTAAAAATCAAAAACCTATAACTAATGGCTATCAAGGTCAAGGCAAGAGTGCTGTAGTTTCTACATTATCTAAGCCAGTACAAAAACAGTGGAAAGGTATTTGGTCTTTAGATGAGGACAACCTATTCTTTAGTAATGATTTTGAAAGCGGCCGATTAAATGGCATCACTTCAGATGGTGATAATCATTATACAGTATTGATTACAGCCGAGAATACGCCTGTTAATGTTAGCCCATGGTATGCATTTAAGGTTTGGTCTAAGAACCCTCGAACCATAACTATTAAAATGACCTATCAAGATTCTAGAAGTAGATATTACCCGAAAATTAGCTTAGACGGTGAAAATTTTAAAGTTGTAGATAGTATAAACTATACAGCTATAAATAATGGCTCTGGAACATTCGGCATTAATGCCGCCCCAGAGTTTGTAGAAATAAAAGTTAATGTTAGTGAAAACCCAACTTATATTACTGCTCAAGAACTATATGGCTCAACCAGAGTGAAAAAGTGGATTGATTCTTTATCTACAAAAAACTACATCTCTAATTATGAAATTGGATCGAGCAGAGAGAAAAGAGCGATGAATTTAATAGAAGTCAGTAATGGAAATAACAAAAAAGCTGTAATAGTAATTTCAAGACAGCACCCACCGGAAGTTACAGGCTTTTTAGCAATGAAATCTTTTATCGAAACCCTTACAGGTGATTCGCCAAAAGCTCAAATTTTTAGAAACAATTTTGATTTATTTGTTGTTCCCTTGATGAATCCTGATGGAGTAGATAATGGTAATTGGCGCCACAATATGGGTGGTATTGACCTTAATAGAGATTGGCAAGATTTTAATCAGCCAGAAACTCAAAGTGTTAGAGATTTTCTTATAAAAAAAGAGGCCGAAGGATATGAGTTTGTTTTTGGAGCCGATTTTCATTCTACTTGGGATGATATTTATTACCCAATAGATTCTACCATAATTGGAAAAAAAGGAGATATTGTTTTTAACTGGATTGAAAACATAACCAAACGATTACCACAAAAACATACGAACATAAAACCTTCTACGGAAATAAAACCTACAATGGTATCGCGTAATTACTTTTACGTTAACCATGGTATGCCTGCTATTGTTTTTGAATTAGGCGATAATACCCCAAGAGACTTTCTAAAATTAAAAGGTAAAGTAGCCGCAGAAGAATTAATGGATTTGCTATTAGAGTAAATTACTCCCTAAAATTTACTTTGTATCTCCAGTAACTTATTCCACCTAATGCCAAAACACCAGCCACTAAGTAATAGATGAACATAGGCGTAATTACCTGTGCGCCACTAGCGTAACTATGTAAACCTGCCAAGTAAAAGTTAACACCGAAATAGGTCATCATTATACTGCCAAAGGCCACAACACTCATAAAATTAAAGGTCCATTTTCCTCTTAAACCAGGTACTAAACGGGTGTGTATAACAAAGGCGTATATCATAATAGAAATAAGAGCCCAAGTTTCTTTAGGATCCCAACCCCAATAACGACCCCAACTTTCATTTGCCCATTGCCCTCCTAAAAAGTTACCAATGGTCAGCATAACAAGCCCAGTAGTAATAGCCAATTCAGTTATAATGGTCAATTCTTTAATATTGATTGCCATACGTTCCTTATTCTTTTTCGTAGTCAATATCATTAGAATTAGCGAAACTAGCCCCAATATCATACCAACGGTTAAAGGACCATAACTACCCACAATTACAGCAACGTGAATCATTAGCCAGTAACTATCTAAAACAGGTTGTAAATTAGCAATTGATGGATCTATCCAACTTTGGTGTGCAATCCATAATAACATCGCAGTAACAAAGGCCGTAGCAGCAAAGGTCATATCACTCTTACGCCCTAAAGCCAAACCGATACCCATAGTAGACCAAGCAACATATAAAATGCTTTCATAAGCATCACTCCAAGGTGCATGGCCAGAAATATACCAACGCAAAGCTAAACCAGCTGTATGCCATAAAAAGAACATAATTATAGTTCCTTTAAAGAAATAAATGGCCACTCGCCATATAGAGCGATCTTTAAATATTTGAAAAATAAGTGTAAAAAACATTAATAAGCCTACCAAAGCATAGTACTTATACAACCTATTAAAAATATCTAATCGATTATAAATTACCTCTGTATTCACTTTGTTTTGTGATGGTAATACTTCACTACCATGATTCAACTGGTTTTGTTGAAACGCTGCCAATAATTTATCCGCTTGTTCATAATCACCAGTCTCTTGCGCTTTACCCAAAGTCATTAGATAATAAGGCATGGCATTTTTTACGAAATTGGCATAGAGAGAATCCCTTATCTCATACTGCCCTCCCCTATATTCTATGGCCGAAATCCACTTGTTATTCTCATCATCCAATAATGGAAATATTTTAACAATATCTTGACCTAATGCTTGGTTCAATAAACTCAATCGAATATTGGCATCTTTAAAATCTTGTTGAAATTTATTCGGATTGGTTGTAGACGTTGCCTCAACTAAGTAAGGCTCTAACTTATACTGCCCTTTTTCATCAAAAAAATCGGTTGCTTTCACATATTTCTGTCCAGATGGAATTCCGATTATTTTCCTGATACTATCATTCTGAGCTTTTTTATCCAAAGCGATAAACTCTGTATTATACCACACAGCAGGATTCATCATCATCGATAGTAATATCTGGTCAGAATTATAATCTAAATAGGTATCCTTAAGACTTAATTTTCGAAGTAGTTCTGATGAAAAGGTATTAATAGGCTTCATTCGCCCTCCATCATCTTGTATGACTAATTTCCCGAATTTGTCAGCATGCTCTTTACCCACCATGCTTACTTTCAGTAAAGAATCGATTTGCATTTTACTAGGCGTAGGCTGATGACCATGACCGTCATCAACAGAATGTTGTTCTTGAGCATAAGTAGAAAAAGAGAATGCCATTAAAAGAGCGATAGCTCCAAACATCTTTTTCTTCTTTACTTTAATCTTATCTAAAGATTCAGCTAAATCTCTAAAACGCGTTTTACCAAAAAACATAATACCCATTAAACCTATATACAATAGAAAATAGCCAATGTACGTAATCCAAGTACCCCAGAAATCATGGTTTACAGATAACGTTGTTCCTTTTTCATCAGGATCAAAACCGGATTGAAAGAAACGATACCCTTCATGGTCTAAAACATGATTCATGAAAATATCATAATCGAACGGACGTTCATCGGCAATAGTTACCCTACTCATAAAAGAAGCATAACCTTTTTCTGTACCAGGATATTTCTCAGCAATAAAATCATTCAATTTAATTCCGAAAGGCAATTCATAGACCTTTGAACCATAACGAACAGAAAAATCTAGCCCACCTACTTTTATTTTTTCACTAAAATCTGATGGCCCCTTACCTCCTAAAGCTTTAACCCGTTTGGTTTCACCATTTGCAGAAACATCAAGTATCATTGCATCTTGGTCAAATTTAGTTTTCTCAACAACAGGAATTTCAACGATACCATAAGACCCGCGAGTTAAAGAATCTGGCATTACAAATTGCATACCTGCAGTATTATAGAGCGAGCGTAATTGTAAAGGCTGTAAACTATCTTTTACCAAAGTACCTTGAAATTGGTCTGCCATTCTCATAAAACTACCATCGAACGGAGCGAATATCTGATAAATAGAATCCGTTGTCTTTATATTAATGGCACCTTCCGTATTATTGTTCAAAGCAAATAGTACATTGTGTATACTAGCAACTTTACCATCTTCTAGATAATGCTCATGACGTTGACCGTCACCAGCTTCAACAATTTTCAGGTAGTTATTTCCTTCTGGGTCAGGCAAAAGCCCCTCCTTCGCACCTGAAATAAAATCAACATAAGAGACTTTAAAATCTTTCCCATTAAAGTCTTCCTTCCATGGTAAGTTAGATTTTATAGCTTCAGGCGTAACAATCAAATCATCTTCCAATACTTTTCTACGTGGTTCTCCGTCAATATCACCATCAATATATACCGTTAAATAAGTTTTATCGGAATAAAATACCTTTTCTGTTTTTCCTTCACGAATCGGCATCATCCCTTCAAAACTTATATATCTGGTTACAAAAGCCCCAATAATAATTAACACCCAAGAAAGGTGAAGAACAAGAACTGGCCATTTTTCTAATCGAAACAAACGATATCTAGACATGTTTCCAAGAAAATTAATAACGAAGAATACCATTATGACTTCGAACCATAAAGCATTATAAATCCAAATACGTGCGGTTTCTGTACTGTACCAACTTTCTATGAAAGTACCGAATGCCATTGCAGTTGCAAAAACAATAAACAGAATAGACATTAAACGAGTAGAAAAGAATATTTTTTTGAACATTTCCGTCATTGAAGCAAGGCGTTGATTTTCAAGATGCAAAAATAAGGTCTTTTCATCATTTATGCATGTCTTTTGTTGCTTTAAAACAACCTAGAAACTGTTAATATTAATATAACACTACTACAATAAACTTTGTATTTTTGCGGCATGATATCGGTCGTTATAGTAGGAACAGGAAATGTCGCCCAAAATCTTTTTCAGGCTTTTGATAAAGTGGCCGATGTAGAGATAATACAGGTACTAGGCAGAAATGAAAATCACTTAGCATTTGCCAAGGATAAAGTATTCATTAGCACCGATTTTAATAAGATACCATCAGCTGACATTTATATTTTAGCAGTATCAGACGATTCTATTGGTGTAGTAGCCGAAAAATTCAAAGATAGCATTGGGTTAATTGTCCATACATCAGGTGCAACATCTTTAGAGGTTTTAAGTAAATGTAATCGAACCGGAATATTTTATCCTTTACAGACATTCACAAAGGGTAAAATTATCTCCTTTGATGATATTCCAATGTGTATTGAAGCGAAGAATGAAAAGGACTTTGAACTTTTGCTAAATTTAGGAAAAACACTAAGCAATACCGTTATCGAGGTAAGTTCTGAACAACGTAAAATTTTACATGTGGCTGCAGTATTTGTAAATAATTTCACCAACTACATGTATACTATTGGCGCAGATATTTGCACAGAAAACAATATCGATTTTAAAATATTACAACCGTTAATAAAAGAAACTGCTGCTAAACTTGATGATTTAACCCCGTACCAATCGCAGACAGGGCCAGCAAAACGCGGCGACCAAAAAACATTACATAAGCATTTACAATTAATTAAAAACACACATCAAAGGGAGCTTTATACCCTTTTAAGCAACGCAATTAAAGAGAAACATGGAAAAGAGTTATAAAGAGTATTTAAAGGACATTACGACATTTGTTTTTGATGTTGATGGGGTTTTCACTGATGGAAGTCTTTTAATTACAACTGATGGTGAAATGCTTCGTAAAATGAGCGTTAAAGATGGTTATGCTTTGAAAGTTGCACTTAATAAAGGGTATAATGTGTGTATTATAACCGGTGGAACAAATGAAGGAGTTCGTAATAGATTAAAAGGACTTGGAGTAACAGATATTTATATGGGTGCCCATCATAAAATTGATGCCTTAGAAGAGTATATGGACATCTATCATATAGATGCCGAAAACATTTTATATATGGGCGACGACATACCAGACATTCCACCAATGAAAGTGGTGGCCTTGGCTACATGTCCTCAAAACGCCGTTGCTGAAGTTAAAAACATAAGTAATTATATATCACATATTAATGGCGGTCATGGTTGTGTTCGTGATGTCATAGAACAAGTATTAAAGGTTAAAGGTGATTGGATGAGTCACTTTAGCGCTGCAAACGATTAATTATGCTGAAGGAAAATCTAAAAGACTATACTTTAATTTTAGCCTCTGCGTCACCAAGAAGACATCAATTCTTTAAGGAAATGGAATTGGAGTTTGAAGTTCGGTTAAAATCGGTAGAAGAGATTTATCCTTCCGAATTAAAAGCTGCTGAGATATCAGATTATTTAGCTAAATTAAAGGCAAGTGCTTTTAAAAATGAGTTAGAAGCTAAAGATGTATTAATTACTTCAGATACAGTGGTTTGGCACAAAAATGAGTCACTGGCAAAAGCAGCAAATGACACTGAAGCTGAAAATATGCTTAAAAAATTATCTGGAGATTGGCATCAGGTAATTACTTCTGTTTGTTTTACTACAATCGAACGACAAATTGTACTTAACTCAATAACTGAAGTTAAATTCAAAAATTTAACGCCCGAGGAAATTCGGTTTTATATTGAAAAGTTCACTCCTTTTGATAAAGCAGGTGCATACGGAATTCAAGAATGGATTGGGTTAATTGGTATCGAAGAGATAAAAGGCTCATATACTAATGTTGTTGGACTACCAACCCAATTAGTATATGAAACATTAACTAAGATAATAGAGTAAAATAATCCAAACACTTAAAAAAATAGTGATTATGAATAATCTAAAACTGAATTCAAGGCATTACATTATTTTCGGAATGGTATTATTACTATCCTCATGCAAAGAAAAATCTATAGAAAAGAGTGATACATTGGCCATAGGTACTATGGAAAAAGAAACCCAAGCACCCAAAAAGCAACTTACCCAAGAATTCAAAGATTATTGGTACAATGGCACAGCAGAAATCACATCTTACTCATTACAACAAGCTAGATATGGCGAAATAAGAGAAGGAAATGCTGTGATGATATTCGTTACAGAACCATTTTTACCTGGCCTACAGGTAAAAGCCGATACTAATGATAGTAATAATATTCCCATACTTAAACTGAATGCTACTAAAAATTATATCACAGGAATTTACCCTTATTCCATTATGACGAGTAGTTTTTATCCTGTTTATGATAACCAACATGCACTGAAGCTTTCATTTTCTTCTCAAGAATGGTGTGGTCATGTTTATGCCCAACTTAATAACAGGGATGATTTTGAAATTATGTCACACTCCTATTTTGGTTCTGAAGCAGACCAAGATTATCATTTAGGCAAAGCTAATCTTGAAAATGAAATTTGGAATAAAATCAGAATCAATCCTGCGAATTTACCTATCGGTGAATTGACAATGATACCTTCGTTAGAATTTATAAGGTTAACACATAAAGAACTTAAGGCATATAAAGCAATCACTACCTTAACCAAAGCTGATGATATAAATACATACGAAATTACCTATCCGGATTTAGAACGTACTTTAAAAATTAATTTCCGGAGTGAATTTCCTTACACGATTGAAAGTTGGATGGATACTTACAAAGATGGTTTCGGTGAAAAAGCTAAAGTATTAACCTCTACAGCAACAATAATTAACAGGATTACAACACCCTATTGGAAGCAAAATTCAAATAAGGATTTATCTTTGCGCGACAGTTTAGGATTATAACTTTATGAAAAACTTTATTGCCAATCATCACAATGAGCTTATCTATAGCCTTGTTGTTTTTATCGTTATTCTTATATTAAAATTTCTTTTTTCCGCTGCGGTAAGAAAAGTCAGTAAAATCAGTGATTTCAATCCTGTTCGAACCAATTTAATCCTCAAGTTTATTAATATTGGGTTAACCATTATTGCACTTGTCGCACTCACTTTAGTGTGGAGTGTAAACTATAAGGATTTAGGAGTTATGTTATCCTCAGTATTTGCTATTATTGGCGTTGCACTATTTGCTCAATGGTCAATACTTAGTAATATCACTGCTGGCGTCATCATCTTTTTCTCCTTTCCTTTTAAAATAGGAAACACCATCCGTATTTTAGACAAAGAGTTAACCGATCCAAATTCGACAGAGCTAGATTCTTTTGTAATTGAAGATATTAGAGCTTTTCATCTTCATTTAAGAAGAAATAATGGAGAGATTCTAACCTATCCCAATAACTTGGTTCTTCAAAAAGGTGTTATTCTAATTTCAACCTACCAACAAGGTGAATTTTTAAATACCGAGGAAGATGAAGAACAAACCATGTGATTTTGTTAAAGAAGTCGTAAAAAAGCCCTGTTAGGTACTAATCTTATTATATTTGGATTTACTACCAAAACCATCTAAAAATGCGCCAAGTATTAGGGCTAATAACCTGTTGCCTATTTGTATTCAATACTATAACTTCTCAGGCACCAAAAAATAGTTCACCCGCAGATATTTACCATTCCATTGAAAAATTAAACTTTTTAGGCTCAGCATTGTATATTGCTGCTCACCCAGATGATGAGAATACTCGGTTAATTTCTTTTTTATCAAATAATAACAAGGCAAGAACAGGATATCTTTCGTTAACAAGAGGTGATGGAGGTCAAAATTTAATTGGACCTGAATTACGTGAGCTTTTGGGTGTTTTACGAACACAAGAATTACTTGCGGCTAGACGTATAGATGGTGGTGAACAATTTTTTACCCGTGCAAACGATTTTGGATATTCTAAACAACCAAGTGAAACTCTCGAAATCTGGAATAAAGAAGCCATTTTAGGAGATGTGGTAGGAGCAATTAGAAAATTCAAACCAGATGTAATTATCAATAGGTTTGATCATAGAACACCTGGCAGCACTCATGGTCATCACACGTCTTCAGCTATTTTGAGCTTTGAAGCTTTTGACCTTGCAAATGATGCAAATGCATATCCAAATCAACTAAAGACTTCTAATACCTGGCAACCAAAGCGTTTGTTTTTCAATACTTCCTGGTGGTTTTATGGTAGTGAAGAGAATTTTGAGAAGGCCGACAAATCTCAAATGCTAAATATGGATGTTGGTATTTACTACCCTATGTTGGGCATGTCGAATAACGAAATAGCTTCAATAGCAAGTAGCCAACATTTGTGTCAAGGTTTTGGAAGATTAAGCTCAAGAGGCTCTGAAAATGAATATATAGAGTTATTAAAAGGTGATTTACCAGAGGATAAAAACAATATTTTCGATGGAATAGACACTAGCTGGTCTAGAATTAAAGGCGGTAAAGCTATTGGCGAAATACTATATGGCGTACAGGACAATTTTAATTTTAAAAACCCAACCACTCATTTACCAGCCTTATTAAAAGCCTACCAATTACTTCAGAAAACCACTGATGAACACTGGAAAGAGCTTAAGACCGAGGAATTAACAAATATTATAACAGCCATTTCTGGATTGTACTTAGAAACTTTTACAGAAACACCATATGCAAACCCAGGTGAAACCGCTGATGTACAAATACAAGCTTTAAGCCGAAGCACGGTTAATGTAAAAATAAAATCTGTTTTTATTAATAGTCAAGACATAGCTATTAATGATATTCTTTTAAAGAATAATGAATTATTTAAAGAAAAGGTAATTCTAAAAATACCTACAAATACAGAATTTACAAGCCCATATTGGTTAATGGAAAAGGGCACACTTGGCACTTATACCGTAAACAATAGTAACTTAATAGGAAAGCCAGAAACACCAAGAGCTTTCGTAACAACATTAAATCTAGATTTTAATGGCGTTATTATTCCTGTAACTAAAGCGGTTGTATATAAATATGCCAAACCAGAAAAAGGAGAAATATATCAACCTTTTGAAATATTACCTGAGGCTACAGCTAGTTTTGCTGATAAGGTTTTAATTTTTGCTGACGCTTCTTCAAAAAGAATTCCAGTTATCATTAAAGCACACCATGACAGTATCTCTGGTACTATTGAATTAAAATATGGCTCAGAATGGCAAGTAGACAAAGTATCACAACCTTTTTTCATTGCAAAAAAAGGAGATGAAAAAACGATTTATTTCAACTTAAGTCCACCGTCTTTAGAAAATGAAAGCACCATCTCCCCTATCATAAAATTAAATGGCAATGAGATTACAAAAGAACTAGTAACAATTGATTATGACCATGTACCTACCCAAACAGTTCTTTTGCCTTCAGAAGCAAAAGTAGTTCGCTTAAACATACAGAAGGCAGGGGATAATATTGGTTATATTATGGGTGCTGGCGACGAAGTGCCCACTAGTTTAGAACAAATTGGTTATAATGTTCAGTTAATTGACCCAACTACAATTACTACAGAATCATTAGCAAAATATGATGCTGTAGTTTTAGGCATAAGAGCCTATAACGTTGTTGATGAATTAAAATTTAAACAACGTTTTATACTGGATTATGCTAAAAATGGTGGCACCGTTATTGTGCAATATAATACCGCAAGTAGATGGGGTAGTCAATTTGAAAATATAGCTCCATATGAGCTAGAAATTTCTAGAGACCGTGTTACAAATGAAAATTCTGATGTTGAAATAATCGCCAAAGAAAATTCGTTAGTGAATTTCCCTAATAAAATTAATCAAGATGATTTTAAAGGCTGGGTTCAAGAAAGAGGGTTATATTTCCCAAATAAATGGAGTTCAGAATTCACTCCAATTTTAAGTATGCACGATAAAGACGAAGAAATAACAAAAGGTAGTCTATTAATTGCCCCTTACGGAAAGGGAAACTATATTTATACCGGACTTAGTTTTTTTAGGGAATTACCAGTTGGTGTGCCTGGAGCTTATAAATTATTTTCAAATATGCTTTCTGTAGGTAAAGATAAAGTGGAGGTTAAAGAGAATATAAAGGGATGAAAAAAGAGCGTGACGAAAATACAACTTGGAAAAAAGAGTACACCATAGTTTTGGTGCTCAACCTAATTTATGTTCTTATTTTCTATTATATAATGACTTCATTCAACTAATATGAAGGGATTAGATTGGTTCATACTTGCCGGCACATTGCTCTTCATAGTAGTATATGGTGTTTGGAAAACCAAAGGAAGTAAAAACGTTGACGATTATGTGCGTGGCGGTAATGATTCTAAATGGTGGACCATTGGTTTATCTGTAATGGCTACCCAAGCTAGTGCAATCACATTTTTATCGACACCTGGTCAAGCTTTTCATGATGGAATGGGTTTTGTCCAATTTTACTTTGGCCTTCCTTTCGCTATGATTATTATTTGTATAGTGTTCATTCCCATGTACTATAGAATGAAAGTATACACGGCCTACGAATTTCTTGAAAATAGATTTGATCTTAAAACAAGATCCTTAACGGCTATTTTATTTTTAACGCAAAGAGGATTGGCTGCCGGTATTACCATATTTGCACCATCCATAATTCTTTCTGCTATATTAGGATGGGATTTAAGAACCCTTAATGTTATCATCGGAACTTTGGTCATTATTTATACCGTTTCAGGTGGCACCAAAGCGGTAAGTGTCACCCAAAAACAACAGATGTTCATCATCATGACCGGTATGTTCATTACCTTCTTTTTTATATTGGGTTACCTTCCTTCAGATATTACCTTTAGTAAAGCAATGAAAATAGCTGGTGCTAGTAATAAACTAGAAATTCTAAATTTCGATTTCAACACTTCCAGCCGATATACTTTTTGGAGCGGAATTACTGGAGGACTATTTTTGTTTCTAGCCTATTTTGGAACAGATCAAAGTCAGGTACAGCGCTATTTATCGGGTAAGTCGATACGAGAAAGTCAATTAGGACTTGTTTTTAATGCAATTTTTAAGATACCCATGCAGTTTTTTATTCTGCTGGTAGGTGTAATGGTATTTGTGTTTTATCAATATAATCCATCTCCTTTGAATTTTAATCCCTCAGCAACAAAAGCTGTAATGGAGTCTCCCTATTCAAATGACTACAGGCTTTTGCAAGAAGGGCAAATCGCTTTAGAAGCTGAGAAAAGAATTGCTCAAAATAAGTTTTCCTCTGCATTGGAAATAAAGGAATATTCAGCTGTTGAAGAAGCTAAAATGCAAATTATTCTTATCAATCAGAAAGATAGTATTAATCGTGTCGCAGCAAAATCACTAATTAATCAAGCGAGTGATGTGGTAGAAACAAATGATAAGGATTATGTCTTTATACATTTCATCCTAAATAATTTACCAACTGGTTTAGTTGGGTTATTGCTAGCGGTTATCTTTTCTGCCGCAATGTCCTCCACCGCATCCGAACTAAATGCACTTGGAACCGTTACCGCTTTAGATCTTTATAAGCGTAATATGAAAGGAAAATTTACAGAGGCCCATTATGTTAAAGCATCAAAGTACTTTACCCTATTGTGGGGCATCGTGGCCATTTTCATAGCCAGTATTGCCAATCTTTTTGACAATTTAATACAATTGGTCAATATTATCGGTAGTATTTTTTATGGTAATGTTTTGGGTATTTTTCTGATTGCCTTCTTTTTAAAGTTTATCAAAGGAAATGCCGTTTTTTTTGCGGCCGTTGTAACTCAAATTATCATCTGTGTGATATATTATTATCTGATATATATATACCCTTCTGGTCAAGAGAAATTAGGTTATTTATGGCTAAATTTTATAGGTGCAGCATTGGTAATTATAATATCCTTTGTTTTTGAAGCATTTGATAGAATGTTAAAAAAACCACTTCCTTCAATTTAAAACCAATATATTTTACATAACCGTAAATGGTAGATAAAACAATTATATCTTTTTTTAAAGAAAATTATAACGACAATCCCCTTATTATTAAAGCTCCAGGTCGTATAAATCTAATTGGCGAGCATACCGATTACAACAAAGGTTTTGTTTTGCCTGCTTCAATAGAAAAAGGTATTTATTTTGCAGTTTCAGCCAATAATTTAGAGGCAATTCGAATTGAAGCATTTTTATCCCAACCTGAAAAAATTGAGTTTGCACTAAATGGCACTCATAAAGAATTCAACTCTTTTTGGGGGAATTATTTTAAGGCAATCATAGAAATACTTATTTCTGAAAATTACCCTTTAAAAGGTATGGATTGTGTTTTTGGTGGTGATATACCTATAGGATCAGGACTTTCATCATCTGCTGCGCTTTGTTGTGGTTTTATATATGCTATAACCAAAATCTCAGGAAAGAAGCTTTCTAGAGAAAAAATTGCTTTAATTGCTCAAAAAGCAGAGCATAAAATTGGACTGAATTGTGGTTTGATGGATCAATATGCTGTTCTCTTCGGAAAAAAAGGAAATGCATTTTTCTTAGATTGTAATGACCTAACCCATAGCTATATACCTATAAACTTAAATGGCTACAGTTGGGTATTAGTTAATTCTAATATTAAACACAACCTTGCAGTTGATTCTGAATATAATAAAAGACGAATTTCTTGCGAGAATATAGTTAAGGAAGTGAAACTTTCGAAGCCAAATGTTTGTTCGCTACGTGATGTTACTTTAAAAGACTTAAATAATATATCAGATAAAATTGATGCCATTGATATAAAGAGGGCAAAGTATATAATTGAAGAAAATGAGCGAGTTCGTCGAATGATGAAAGCCTTAACAAAAGGTGACGCGCAAGAAGTAGGAAACATTTTAAATGAAGGCCATTGGGCAATGTCGACCCAATATGAAATAACCACCTCAGAATTAGATGCTCTCGTGAAAATTGGTGAAAATTTAGAAGGTGTTCTTGGTTCAAGAATGATGGGTGGTGGATTTGGAGGCTGCACAATCAATCTTATTCAGACTTCCAAATTAGAATCAAGCATTTCTTCTTTGCTTGAAGAGTATAAAAGTCAAACATCTATAGATGCCGAATATTACCATTTAGCCATTGATGATGGTGTAAAGGTGTACTCTAATTAAAAAATATTTTAAAAATAAAAAGTCCGTGTATTATTTACACGGACTTTTTATTTTTGTTGAAGATCCTAATTAATTAGATCCCCACTCTTTCAATGAATCATTGTTCATTTTAATATAGTCATTATTACCAGCTTCAGTAGCTCCAGCTAATGATTTCTTAGCAGCTTCAATTGCTCCTTTTTTATCACCTGCTTTTGCTAAAATTAAAGACTGTTGTCTAAGCTGCCAAAATGCTGGTTTTTCAGTCATTGACATTGCTTTATTCATCCATTCTTTTGCCTTATTTATATCTTTACCTTCGCTTGAGTAGTAAACTGCTGCAGCATAATAATCATCTGCAGTTGGTCCGTTTAAAGCTTTATCGATACTTTTCATAACGGTAGCATCTGTAGGAACAGTAAAAGGTACAGCAACATATGTATTTGCCCAAATAATTCCAATATTAGCTCCATTACTCATTACATCATCAATAGTAATAGTAAAAGTTTCGACTGGCATATCCAATTTGTAAACAGGAACATTTAACTGTGCAACCACCTTATTTTCTTCCCATTTACTTGGTGTACCACCACCTACAATATCAGTGTAAAAGAACACTTCCCAAGTAGAAGCACCTGGCTTTGTGAAAATAGAATAAGTACCTGCTTTCACCTCTTTACCACCAATTGTAACGTCGGTATCAAAAGTGATTTTAGTATAGGCATTAGCACCAGTACGCCATAATTTATCAAAAGGTACAAGGTTACCATATACTTCTCTTCCTCTCATGTTAGGGCGAGAGTAATCAATCATAACTTCTGTCAAACCTACCGTTTGCATCAATTTAGCTGATGGACTTGGGGCAGGTGTATTTATTTGCGCTTCAACAGTTAATGAAGCAACAATTGCCATTAAAAAAAGTACTACTTTGTTCATAATTTTATTGATTAGTTTATAATAGCAAAACTAATTATAAACAAACTGTAGAAATGTTAATAAATTCTTAAATACCTGAAGGTCTTACTATTGATAGACCGCAAAAGGTTTAGCAATTATTCCATCTTCAAGATATAAGGTCAAATAATAGATTGACGATTCTAAATGTTGAGATATGGTTCCTTTCTTTTCAATATTCCCCAAATTTTGCCAAACCTGTCTACCCGAAACATCATAAATAATTTGACCGTATATCTCCTTATTGGTTGAAAGAGAATAGTGATATTGGTTTGTAGAGTTATCTTTAAAAATAACCAACATGTCATTTCCTTCTGCGTTTTCTGGCTCAGGATTCTCAGTTTCTTCTGGTGTCTCTGGGGTTACGGGTATCTCAGGCTCTTCAGAGATCTCAGGTTCATCCGCTAAAATTTGAAAAGAAAATAATCTAGATATTGATTCAATTGTAGGGCTTTGTCTAGAATAATACTCGGATGTAAAAAAGTAATTAGTTGAATTAATTTGAGTTATTCCTTCAGCTTGAACAAAATTTAAACCGAGATTTTGTTGTATGTATCCGTCAAAAGGAGATTCTAAATTTAAATCTTCAACAATACCAATAAAAGGACTCAAAATAGTTGAGTACCCCATAAGCACCAACCTATTGGTTGCAACATCATAAGTTACATCAGTAACAAGGCCAACGTCTGCAATGGCTCCTACTCTATTTGCCGCGTGAATGCCCGGTGTTATGGGTAGTGTATACGCAAAAGAACCAAAAGACTTCCATTGTTTAGTTAAAATGACAAACTGATTGTTTAAAATAAAAAAAGCTTCAGCATCCCAATCACTATTACCGTTATTGGTGAAATCTTCTTGGTCTTCATAAGAAAAGTTAATTGAAGTTGCTTCTACAGCATCAAATGATATAAAATCTTCCTTAGAAATTCGGTGTATCGCTAAATCTACACGTGTACCTAGATTATTACCAAAATCGCCTATATATATATACTCTTCATCTTGCGTTATTGCTTCCCAATCTATATTATCGACATTAGAAATAGTAATCCTTCTTTTAATAGATTGGTTTAAAGTATCTAACTCATATAATATTGGTTCATTACCAGAATCATTATGCGTAATTAGACTTTCATTAAAAAATATCAAACCCGAAGTTTCAAAAACTTCATCAGGAAGCTGCCCACGGGTTTGTAGATTCTCTTGTGCTTGTAGACCAACCGCTAAAAAGAATAGTATGGAAAAACTTAGCTTTTGAATATGATTTTTCATAACAGTCAAATAAACTACAAAAAAGATAGATACGTATATATAAGCGACCTAAATATATTTTATTCGTTAAAGTCAATTATTAGAGTCCCACCTAAAGCTTAATTTAGATATTGTTTAACTATTATTATTTCTGGTTAGACAAAATTTGGTTCTATATTTGTTGAAATTTAATATATGAAACTATATCAATTACATTCTAAACAGGCTTTACCCATATCCAAGAAAGAAGCTTGGGATTTTCTATCTAATCCCTCGAATTTAAAAGTAATTACCCCTGAACATATGGGGTTTCATATTTTATCTGGTATAGATAGACCTATGTTTCCTGGCCAAATTATACAATATAAAGTTTCACCCTTTCCTGGTTATACTACCAAATGGGTAACTGAAATTACACATGTAAATGAAGGTAATTACTTTGTCGATGAGCAACGCTTCGGCCCCTACGCACTTTGGCATCATAAACACTTTATAAAAGAAATTGATGGAGGCGTAGAAATGGAAGACATAATCGATTATAAAATTCCATTTGGCATTTTGGGACAATTAGCACATCCATTAATTGTAAAAAAACAGCTTATCGAAATTTTTAAACATCGAGAACGAAAGCTTATCGAACTTTTTGGAACTCTTAAAAATGTTCCAAATGAACTAACCTTAAAATCATTTTAAATGAAAAATATACTCCTTATTGGTGGATCACATGGCATTGGTCTTTCTATCGTAAAAGAACTTCAAGAAACACATAAATTATTCGTTGCCTCACGAACAGATGAGTCATTGTCACATAATAACATTGTACATATTGAATTTGATGCTACCAAAGACGAATTAGATGTAACTAAACTTCCAGAAAAGTTGGATGGATTTGTCTATTGCCCTGGCAGCATCAATCTAAAACCATTTAAAATGATGGGGCTAGACACTTTTAAAGAAGATATGGAACTCAATTTTTTTTCATTGGTAAAAGTGGTAAAAGCCATAATATCTAGAATGGACGAAGGCTCTAGTATGGTATTCTTCAGTACTATTGCCGTCGGTACAGGCATGCCATTTCATACAAGTGTAGCTGCAGCAAAGGGTGCCATTGAAGGTTTTGCAAAGTCTATGGCAGCCGAATATGCCCCAAGAATAAGAGTTAACGTAATTGCCCCTTCTTTAGTTGATACTCCTTTAGCCAAGAGATTATTAAACAACGATAAGAAAAGAGATATGATGAGTGAACGTCATCCGCTAAAAAGGGTAGGTAATTCAGAAGATATATCCAATAGTGCAGTATTTTTATTGAGTGATAAAAGTACATGGATCACAGGACAGATTCTCGGTGTCGATGGTGGTCTTTCCACATTAAACATAAACTAAATGTCAAAAAAAGAGATATCGATTTTCTGGTTTAGAAGAGATCTTAGGTTAGATGATAATCTAGGATTTTTAGAAGCATTAAAAAGTGGCTTTCCTGTGCTTCCTATTTTTATTTTTGATAAAGAAATATTATCTAAACTGCCAAAAGATGACGCTCGTGTAACTTTTCTTTATAACACGTTACAGGCAATGCGCAAAAAACTACAAGAGGAAAACGACTGTTCTTTAGCCATGTACTATGGCAAACCATTTGATATTTTAAAAAGTATTACTGAAGATTATTCGGTAAAAAATATATTTACAAATAGAGATTATGAACCTTATGCAAAAAAAAGAGATTCGCAGATAGCATCATTTTCTCTTGAAAGGAATATTACATTTAAAACGTTCAAAGATCAAGTGATTTTTGAAAAATCGGATATCGTTAAAGGTGATGGCGATCCCTATGTTGTCTACACTCCATATAAAAATAAATGGAAAGAGTGTTTTGATGCTGACAATGATTTAAAGATTCATTATACAAGTCAATATCTATCAAATTTAATAGAAAATACCCACCTTCCAAACTTGTCCTTAAGCGACCTTGGTTTTACGAAATCTGATATTGAAGTACCAGAATATGATGTAACACCAACCCTAATAGACAATTATGAGGACACCCGTAATTATCCTGCTATAAAAAATGGAACTTCTCGCTTAGGTCCACATTTACGTTTCGGTACTGTTTCTGTCCGTAAAATGATGAAAAAGGCTATTGCAGAAGAAAACGAAGTGTTCTGGAGCGAATTAATTTGGAGGGAATTCTTTATGTCAATTTTATGGCATTTTCCCCATACGGTGGATCATGCTTTTAGAGCTAAATATGACCGTATTGATTGGAGAAATAATGAAGCAGAGTTTGAAAAATGGAAAAATGGGCAAACAGGCTATTTATTGGTAGATGCAGGAATGCGAGAATTGAATGCAACAGGATACATGCATAATAGAGTGCGTATGTTGGTCGCAAGTTTTCTTTGCAAACATTTGTTAATTGACTGGCGGTGGGGAGAAACTTATTTTGCCAAAAAATTATTGGATTACGAAATGAGCTCAAATGTAGGGAATTGGCAATGGGCTGCCGGTAGTGGTGTTGACGCGGCTCCTTATTTTAGAATTTTCAACCCAATGACCCAAGTCGATAAATTTGATAAGAATAAAGAATACATTAAAAAATGGATATCAGAATACAATACAGATGAATATCCAGTTAAAATGGTAGACCATAAAATGGCTAGAGAACGATGTTTAGAAACCTACAAACAGGCTTTAAATTAACCTTTATTTTGCGAGCTGCCTTTCCAGTTCTTGTTGGTTCACTACCCTTCTTTTAAGCATATTCACATAACGCAATCCTTCCTTATTACCATAATCGGCATAGGCTTTTGATGCAAATTCAATTGCTTTAATTAGGTTTCCATTAATTTCATTACTAATGGCCATATTGTAATAGGCTCTACCTGCTACTTTTAAATTAGGATTGTTCAATTCCGCATTCCATAATTCTGCTGCACCGTCCCAATTTCCAGTTAGTGCACGTCTTTTCGCAATCTTAAAATTAGAACTTCCTCTTACGAAGTAATCTCTAGCTATACGAATACGTTCTGGTTTAGTAAATGAGGCGTAATTAGAGCCCAAATTGGTACTTACATCCAACACGGCCTCTTTTCGACCAATTACGGCCTCATAAGCCTTTATAGGGTTTATTCCCTCACCTTTAGAATAGATTTGATCATTTGAAATATATTCATCAACAATAGTTCTATTTGCAGGATCATACACACGCCATCCATTTTTTATAACGGTATTTAATTTAATTCTATGCCCAGGTACTTCTGCTACTATTCCTAAATTGTTTGGTATCCTTACCATTATTATTTCATAATCTACTGCTGTATCTGTATCATAAAATTCAAGAGAAAACAAAACATCAACTCCATTTTCCTGACAAATTTGGTCTACTATTTCCCATGAAAGGGCAGAAGGAAAAACGCCTAAACCTTTTTCAAAATCTTTTTGACCTTCAATAATTTTAACGGATTCAAAACGGTTACCGCGTTCTAGCTCATAACTAAGTCCTAGAATTGCATTTTGTGCTCCTTCCTTATCCAGATTAAGACCTTCTAAGGATAAAACCTTATCTATTTTATCGACTACTTTATTCTTTTCAGATGCGGTGCTCCTATTTATGATACCGATACTGGAAACATCTGATGATATCGAAACCTGAGCTGGTTGGGTTATGCCCATCGTTAGTCTATTCGTTGAACTACAGGCTATAATTGAAAATGATGCGAAAATTAAGAGCAGTTTGAAAACTAGATTTTTCATAATTCAAAAATTTTAAAACATAACGATTTGATTATAAACGAAAAATGAGATCTAAAATTATATAAATCCTAAGTTTTCATTCGATACATATTATAATCAACCTCAAATGAATCTAACATTCCATGTCTGTTCATAAACACTGGTATGAATGCAAACACGTAACTTTAATTAAACAGTGTAAAATGGTATATTTACTATTATCTTTTTAAAATGCTCTACTTCCATAAAGAATTAGAGAAAATTAATAACCAACACTACCTAAAATGAAAAAAACATTATTAATGGCCCTCTGTTTGTGCATGAGTGCTTCAGTTTTTTCTCAGAAAATGAGCAAGGACAAAAACCTATTAATTTCTTCTATTGAAAAACATAAAGAAGAACTTATTAAAATAAGTGATTCTATTTGGGCATTGGCAGAAACTGCCTTTGACGAAACAGAGTCTTCGCGAATTTTAGCTGATTATGCGGAAAAGAACGGACTAACCGTTACAAGGGGAGTTGCTGATATTCCGACCGCATTTACTGCTACTTATGGCTCTGGAAGTCCTGTAATTAGTATTCTTGGTGAATTTGATGCACTACCTGGTATTTCTCAAAAAACTTCCCCCATAAAAGAACCATTTAAAGAAGGTGCAGCGGGTCATGGTTGTGGTCATAATATGTTTGGTACTGCAAGTCTTGGTTCGGCAATTGCCATAAAAGAATTAATGGATGCTGGAAAGATTACCGGTACTGTAAAATTCTTAGGAACACCAGCAGAGGAAAAATATTTTGCAAAGGTTTGGATGGTAAAAGCAGGATTGTGGGATGATGTAGATGTAAATGTAAGTTGGCATCCATCCGCAGGTATAGAAGCAGATGTTCAAAGCGGATTATCTTTAATTGATTTTATCGTTGAATTTTATGGTCAGTCTGCACATGCCTCTATGGATCCATGGAATGGGCGTAGCGCTTCAGATGCATTAGAGTTATACACGACAGGAATAAATTATTACAGAGAACACATTTTACCAACTTCTCGTATTCATTACCACATACAAGATGCCGGACAAGTAGTAAATGTGGTGCCAGATTATGCAAAACTTTGGGTTCGTGTTAGAGATCCTAAAAGGTCTAAAATGCTACCAACCTACGAACGCGTAAAGGAAATGGCAGAAGGAGCGGCTATTATGGCCAATGTAGATTATAAAATTTCATTGGTTTCTGGTATCTATGAAACGTTGGTAAATCGCTCTGGCGGTGAAATCATGCAAAATAACTTAGAATTGCTAGGTCCTATAACCTATACCGAAGAAGAAACTGTTTTTGGAAAAGCGATTCAGAAAGCAACGGGAAAACCTGAAATAGGTATGGATGGTATTGTACACCCATTAAAAGAGACAGAAGAAAATCCAGGTGGAGGCTCTACCGATGTAGGTGATGTAAGTTGGAATGTTCCAAATATCAACTTAGGAGTGTCCGTAGCCCCTGCAGGAACACCTTGGCATTCATGGGCAGTTGTAGCTTGTGGTGGTATGTCAATTGGACATAAGGGAATGATACATGCATCAAAAGCGATGGCTATGACCATGTTAGATTTTTTCCAAAACCCGAAATTAGTTACTAAAGTAAAAGAGGAATTCAAAACACGTAAAGGTGACGAAGTTTATGAACCAATGATCGAAGGCCCACCACCATTAAATGATAAATAATAAAGTAAATAAAAAGAAGCTATCTTAATCGATAGCTTCTTTCATTTTTGAGTAACTTCAATGTTCAAAAAATCACACTTTTAAAATGAAAAAAATAGTACTACTACTTATTTTTATTTCGGGTTCATTCGTATCTGCACAGTCTTTTGATTTTCAATATGACCATTATTCATTAATTGTAAAAGATTTAGATAAGGTAGGTGCCTTTTACAAAGACATATTGAACTTAAAGGAAATACCACACCCTTCTGCGCCATCAGGGTTTAAATGGTTTGTAATTCAAGGAAATTCACAATTACATTTAATTGGCAAAGATAGTGTTGCGATGGAGCATAGTAAAAGTGTTCATCTATGTTTAGCAACGCAGAAACTAGACGAGCTTATTACCTATCTAGAAGAAAAAAACGTCCCATATTGGGATTGGCCAGGTAAAGAGAATACTGTTACCTTAAGGGCCGATGGTGTTCGTCAGATTTACGTAAAAGACCCAGAAAACAATTGGGTAGAAATTAATAATGCAGTGCATTAATTTTTTGCACATTTCAAATTTTAGCGCATTATGATAGATGAAATTAAAAACATATTCAAGTTAGATTTCCCATGGCAAACCCAAGATCCATTTCTATTTTGTGTTTACCATTTAGATCACTACCCAAAAGGTAATGGAGAACTTGGGCCTGCTGATTCTTTACAAGGTAGAAATCTTGGTAATGATTTTACGGTAAAAGATGGCTGGCGAATGTATCATGGAACAACTATTCCCGGGTTTCCCGCACATCCTCATCGTGGTTTTGAAACTATAACCATTGCAAATAAAGGTTTCTGTGATCACTCAGATTCTTTAGGTGCTGCTGGCCGTTTTGGTGAAGGAGATGTTCAATGGATGACAGCAGGAAGTGGTGTTCAACACTCTGAAATGTTTCCATTACTACATACAGAAAAGGAAAACACCTTAGAACTTTTTCAAATTTGGTTAAACTTGCCACAAAAAAGTAAGTTTGTTGACCCACATTTTAAAATGCTTTGGCACGAAGATATTCCTGTATTAGAATTAGACGAGAGCACAGTAAAAATCATCGCAGGTAATTTTAAAAAGCACAATGCTCCAAAACCAGCACCAGATTCTTGGGCGGCAGATAATGAGAATGAAGTTGCTGTATGGCTTATTCATATACATGTGAATGGGTCGATTACATTACCAAAAGCAGAGAAAGGCACAATTCGAACGATATACTTTTACGAAGGCAGTACAATCGAAATTTCAGGGGAAAGTATTCAGCTAAATCACGGCATAGAAGTAGAAGCATCAAAAGAAATAAAGTTAAATGCTAATGACAAAGACGCTAAGGTATTAATTCTACAAGGCAAACCCATAAATGAACCAGTTGCAAAATATGGACCATTTGTTATGAATACCGATGAAGAGTTACAAAATGCAATGGATGAATTTAGACTAACACAATTTGGAGGCTGGCCATGGAGATATCCTGATCATGTTCATGAGACAAACCGTGGTAGATTCGCTAAATATCCTGACGGAACAATAGTAGAAAAGTAAATGCTCGAAACAATCCGTTTAATCTGCGATACTGGATTATTTGTTCTAATATGGATTGTACAACTAATCATATATCCCAGTTTCTCTTATTACAAACATGATGACCTTTTTAAATGGCACGATATCTACACCAAAAGAATCGCTGTTATCGTAATTCCGCTAATGGTCGGGCAATTGATTACAAGCAGTATACAAGTTTATTTTAACCCTTATTTTTACACCATTACGAGTAGTTTATTGGTTATTGGTGTATGGCTTTCCACATTTTTAGTATTCGTGCCTTTACATACCAATTTATCAAAAAGAGAAGAAGTAGAATTATCTATAAAAAAACTAAAACTCCATAATTGGCTACGAACCTTATTATGGAGTTTCATTTTTATAGTAACGTGTTATTATAAATTTAAGACCTCGTAATTTTAGCGCCTATAGCACGTAATCTTTCATCTATATTTTCGTAACCACGATCAATTTGCTCGATGTTATGAATAGTTGAAGTTCCTTTTGCAGATAATGCAGCAATCAATAAGGAAACCCCCGCTCTAATATCTGGCGAAGTCATTGTTGTTGCCTTCAGAGTAGATTTGAAATCGTGACCTATTACAGTTGCTCTATGTGGATCACAAAGTATCACCTTAGCACCCATATCTAATAATTTATCCACGAAAAACAAACGACTTTCAAACATTTTCTGATGAATAAGTACTTCACCTCTTGCCTGTGTCGCAACTACCAACATGATACTTAATATATCTGGTGTTAATCCTGGCCAAGGTGCATCGGCAATGGTTAAAATAGAACCATCTATATAATTTTGTATTTCGTATCCATCTTTATGAATAGGAATAAAGATATCGTCTCCCCTTCGTTCTACTGTTATCCCTAATTTTCTAAATACGGTAGGTATTTGACCTAAATCGTCCCAACTTACATCTTTAATTGTAAGTTCACTTTTGGTCATTGCCGCTAAACCAATCCAGCTACCAATCTCTATCATGTCAGGTAGCATTCGGTGTTCAGTACCACCCAGTTTATCAACACCATCAATAACTAAAAGATTGGATCCAACACCAGATATCTTAGCACCCATTCTATTCAGCATTTTACATAACTGCTGTAAATAGGGCTCACATGCCGCATTATAAATTGTCGTTTGGCCTTCTGCTAAAACAGCTGCCATAACAATATTAGCAGTACCAGTAACCGAAGCTTCATCCAACAACATGTAGGTGCCGATTAACTTCTCTGCCTCTACACCGTAAAAATATTCTTCACGATTATAACGAAACTTAGCTCCAAGTTTTATAAAACCTTCGAAATGAGTGTCTAATCGCCTTCTACCAATTTTATCACCACCCGGCTTAGGAATGTATCCCTTACCAAAACGTGCCAATAATGGTCCAACGAGCATTATGGATCCTCTTAGACCTCTACCGTCTTGCTTAAATTGATCAGACTGTAAATAATCCATATTAACATCGTCTGCCTTAAACGTATAAGATCCTTTGCCTTTTTTCTGAATTTTTACACCTAAATCCTCTAAAAGAGATATCAGCTTATTTACATCAACAATGTCTGGAATGTTGTTGATTGTTACTTTTTCATCTGTCAGTAGTACGGCGCAAAGTATTTGAAGTGCTTCGTTCTTTGCTCCTTGAGGTGTTATTTCACCAGATAACTGGTGCCCTCCTTCAATTTTGAATGTTCCCATCTAGAGAAGTGGAAATTTAATAGCGTTTTTTACCGCGGTTAGTATTATTATTTCTTTGATTTTTCTTACCTGTAGTTACTCTTGGGGTTTTAGCAACTCTATTCTTAAGAAACTGTCCGCTATCCGTTAAGCTTTCCCCTTCTGCAGCTAAATCTATACGACCATCGCTTAATTCGAATAAATGCTTAAAAATGGCCGAATCATCAACAACATCTTTGTTCCAATTTAGGTAACATTTTTTCATATGATTGGCAATGGCGTACTCTAAACCAGAGCGCTTATCGCCTTTCTCCCATTCAACAGCCACATCGACCATCCGTTTTATATTATTACCGTAAAATCGATATTTCGGAAAATTCTGAGGGTATTCTAAAGCCTCAGGTCTTTGTCTTAAAATCTCTTTTGAGGTTATAGGGAATGGTGATTCTACATCCAATTTAAAATCGGACATAATAAATAATTGATCCCAAAGTTTATGTTGAAAATCAGGCACATCACGCAAATGGGGTTGCAAATTACCCATTACGCTAATAATAGCCTGAGCCACTTTATTTCGTTCAACCGGATCTTCGATAGATACAGCGTGGTCTACCATTTTTTGGAAATGACGACCATACTCTGGTATAATTAAATGTGAACGTTCTGTATTATATTCTAGGTTTTCTACTAATTGCAAATTGAAATTTTTTACTTAATGTTTTGAAGAAGTATTCTTATAACGATGCCAAATTAATAAAATTATAGATGAAATGCTATTTTACAAGGAGATTACGCCTTCTATTTCACCTACTTCTTTATATTTTTTGATTACATCATCTGGGTCCCTCAAATTTACTGTAATCGAAATGCTTGTGTATTTCCCGTTTTTCGATTTTTTCGAGTTAATTACAGCCCTCATATTATCGAATATTTTATGAATTTTATCAACCTTATCCGTTTCACTCTTTACTATGAATTTATATAGATAATTTGATGGCCATTTGGAGGTAGCTTCTAATTGTTCCTTTAATTTTTTATAAAACTCTACTGGGTTATTTTCGTCCATAACTTCTATTTTACACAAAGATAAGAGTAATCAACCAGTTTTTTAATACTCTTGGTTTACGTACTTTTGCTCATATAAATGATGAGTTTGAGTAATAAAAGAATTGTAATTACAGGCGGACCAGGAACAGGTAAAACTGTATTGATTTCATCACTTGAAGAAAATGGTTTTTACTGTTTTCATGAAGTGATTAGAACTATGACCCTAGATGCATTGAACGGCAAACCAGTAGATGAGTTATTGGTAAATCCTATAGATTTTGTCGACGATGCAAAAAGTTTTAATGATGAACTCATAAGTGCGCGTTTAAAACATTTTACTAATGGTAAAAACATTGATAAAATGCATTTGTTTTATGATCGAGGTTTACCCGATGTCATTGCTTATATGAATTACTTTAATCAACCCATTGAAAAAAGATATAATGATTTGTGTCTTGAAAATCGTTATGACGAAGTTCTAATATTACCACCTTGGAAAGATATATACGTGCAGGATAACGAACGTATGGAAAATTTCGAACAAGCTTGTGGTATTCATGAGCATCTTGAAAAGACATATATAGATTTAGGATACAAACCAATTGAAATACCATTTGGCACGATAGAAAATCGTTTGCAATTTGTAGTTGACCTTATAGAAAAAATCGGTGAATAATACCCCAAAAGACATCTTATTAAAATTTTGGGGCTTTGATAGTTTTAGAGGCTCACAAGAAGAGATTATTAACGCTGTTATTAATAACCAAGATGTATTGGGATTATTACCCACAGGAGGCGGAAAGTCTCTTTGCTTTCAAGTACCCGCCTTAATGAAGGAAGGTATTTGCATTGTCATTTCCCCATTAATCGCATTAATTGAAAATCAAGTAGATAACCTACAAAAACGAGGAATAAAAGCTCTAGGTTTAAAAGGCGGACTCAAATTTAGTGATGTTGACAAATTACTTGATAATTGTATTTACGGCAATTACAAATTTTTATATTTATCTCCAGAACGTCTTCAACAAGAACTTGCTCAAGAACGAATTAAAGGAATGAATGTTTCTTTATTCGTTATCGATGAAGCCCATTGTATTTCTCAATGGGGTCATGATTTTAGACCTGCATATTTAACGTGTTCTATATTACGAGATTTACACCCAAAAGTGCCTATGATAGCGCTAACGGCAACTGCGACCAAAAAAGTGAGCGAAGACATTATCAACTCTCTTAATCTTCAGCAGCCTTTAATAAAAAAGGATTCGTTCTATAGAAAAAATATAGGCTTCGGGGTTATTATGACCGAAGATAAAAACAATTACCTTAAACAGTATTGTAGAAAAATCAAGAACAGTGCAATTGTATATGTTAGAAGCAGAAGAAAATCTGAAGAATTATCTAAATACCTTTTAAAGAATGGTCTTAAAGCAACTTTTTATCATGGTGGAATAGACCAAAAAGCCAAATCTGAACGTCTAAATTTATGGCTACAAGATAAAGTGAAAATTATGGTTGCCACAAATGCTTTTGGCATGGGAATAGACAAGCCTGATGTGGAGCTAGTTGTCCATTATCAAATACCTGACAGTGTAGAGAATTATTTTCAAGAGGCAGGCAGAGTAGGAAGGAATGGTGCTTATTCAAAAGCAATTCTATTAACAAATACCACGGATAAATTATTAGTTAAAAAGCAGTTTTTAGAAGTTTTACCAGATGTATCGTATATAAAGAAGATATATTTAAAATTGAATAACTACTTTCAAATTGGATATGGTGAATTTACCGAAACAAAATTTCAATTGAATTTTAATGAATTTTGCACTGTATATAAGTTGAATAGTTTTTTAACCTATAATGCATTATTAATTTTAGACCGAAATTCAGTTATTTCGTTATCTGAGAATTTCTCTAAAAAACAAACTATTAAGTTTAAAACTGACAAAGAAACGCTTTATAGATACATTGCCGAAAATCCTAAACTAGAAAATTTCATAAAAGTAGTGCTTAGAACCTATGGTGGTCTTTTTGAATTTGATACTCAAATAAACACTTATTTATTAGGGAAAAAGACACAAATATCAGAGTCACTCATAGATTTAAATTTTAAGCAACTAGCTACAGATAATATTATTGATTATACGAGTATTGCTAGCGATTTAGAGATTTTGTTCCTAGTACATAGAGATGATGACCGAACTATAAATCGGTTTGCAAATATTATTGATGACCAGAATCAACTTAAAATTGAGAATGTTTCTAAAATGCTTGCTTACATAGAAAATGATACAATATGTAGAAGCGTTCAATTATTACAATATTTTGGAGAAACTCAAAAAGGTGTATGTGGTATTTGTGATGTTTGCATTAAAAATAAACTAGGTGATGTTGATGTAATAAACACAAAATTGAAAATAATCGCGTGTTTGAAAATTAATAAAGCAAACTCAAGAGAACTTCAGCATAGCTTAAATATAAACCATGACATAATAATTATTGCCTTACAGGAATTACTAGAAGAAAATCACATTACATTAAATTCTATAAACGAATACGAACTTATATAACATGGAAACATTAAGAATCATATTTATGGGTACCCCAGATTTTGCCGTAGGCATTTTGGATATACTTGTTAAAAATGAATATAATATAGTCGGAGTAATTACAGCACCTGATAGACCGGCAGGTAGAGGTAGAAAAATAAATGAATCCGCAGTAAAAAAATATGCAGTAGATAATGGCATTAATGTATTACAGCCAACGAACCTAAAGAATGACGACTTTCTAGAAACCTTAAAATCTTTAAATGCCAACTTACAGATTGTTGTAGCTTTTCGAATGTTACCAAAAGAGGTATGGAATATGCCAAAATATGGCACATTTAATCTTCATGCTTCTCTGTTGCCGCAGTATCGTGGCGCAGCACCTATTAACTGGGCCATCATTAATGGTGAAACTAAAACAGGTGTTACAACTTTCTTCATAGATGAGAAAATAGATACAGGAGCAATCATACTGCAAGACGAAACATCAATAGAAAAAACCGATAATGCAGAAGATTTACATGACCGCTTAATGAATTTGGGCGCAAAAACAGTTTTAAAAACGGTAGAGCGCATTCAGAATGATAATTTCAAAACAACAAAGCAACCTAATCATGACAATTTAAAACTTGCCTATAAGATACATAGAGAAACTTGCGAAATTGATTGGAGCAAACCTATTGAAGATATCTATAACTTTATTCGTGGTCTAAGCCCCTACCCTGCAGCATGGACTACCTTAGAAAACGCTAATTCAAAAATTATAACGAAAATATATAAAGCCAATATAATACTTGAACAACATAACCTAGAAATCGGGGCCTTAGTTTTCAATAAAAAAGAAATGAAAGTTGCCGTTAAAGATGGGTACTTGAATCTAGAAGAAATACAGCTTCAAGGAAAAAAAAGAATGCATGTTAAAGATGTACTAAATGGCTTAAATCTAGAAGAAAATGCTAAAATGGAGTGAAGCCCCGTTGTCATTGGGCTGCGAGAATTGTAAAAAAACACCTACTTTATCAACAAACACGCTGAGTTATCAACAAAATGGGGTATTTCCCCTTGTTTTACTTGTGTTCGTCATAAATCCATATAAATTTGTTACTAGGTATAAATTTTTTAATCACAATTAATTAATCACATTATGAACAAAACAGAATTGATCGATGCAATGGCAGCTGATGCTGGCATCACAAAAGCTGCGGCTAAAAAGTCATTGGAATCTTTCTTGGGAAATGTTGAAAATTCCCTAAAAAAAGGAGATAGAATTTCTTTGGTAGGTTTCGGTTCTTGGTCCGTATCTAAAAGAAATGCAAGAGAAGGTAGAAACCCATCAACTGGAAAAACTATCCAAATTGCTGCTAAAAATGTAGTTAAGTTTAAAGCAGGTGCTGATTTAGGCAAAGCTGTAAACTAATTTTACATAGATAAATTTTTTAAAAGCGCCTTTAAAGGCGCTTTTTTGTTTCTATGATTTTTGCACTTAAGAGGATTTATCTTACTTTAGGTATATAATCTGATTTTATAAATGGTCACTTTAAAACCAACTAAAGGCAAATTGCTTATCGCTGAACCCTCACTAACCGGTGATGTTTCTTTTAATAGATCCGTCGTTTTGTTAGCTGAGCATAGCAATGAAGGTTCAGTAGGTTTCATCTTGAACAAGCCTTTAGAATATCAAATAAATGATTTAGTAACCGAAATTGAATTGCCATTTCTGGTTTACAATGGTGGCCCTGTAGAACAAGACAATCTTTACTTCATTCATAAAGTGCCACATCTTATTGACAACAGCGTAGAAATTTCTGACGGAATTTATTGGGGAGGGGATTTTGAAACCACAGTTGAACTCATCAATAAAGAAATTATATCTGAGGATGATATACGATTTTTCTTAGGATATTCAGGTTGGTCTTCATTACAACTTGATGAAGAACTATCCTCAAGATCCTGGATAGTAATTGAAAACGAACATGAAAGTAGGATTATACAAAAGGCAGCAAATGCATTTTGGAAAGAAAACATGATACAGTTAGGTGGAGATTATTTGCTTTGGTCTAATGCTCCAGAAAATCCTAGTTTAAATTAAATAGCTTTACTTACAGACATTCTTGCAGCCGCATTTAATTTACCTATCAAATTTTTCGCAACAAAATTTGAGTACACCTTTTTCCGATATTTCGTAATTGAAATTATACCATCTATAGCATTGATTGTAAATAATTCATCCGCTTTTTGAAGTTCAAATGGTGAAATGCTAAGTTCTTGCAATTCATAATCTTCTAGTTTTGAAATGATTTCAATCACTTTTTTTCTTAGAATTCCGTTTAAGCATCCATCGGTTAATGGTGGTGTTTTTATAACATTCTTTTGAATTAAAAAGATATTACCGTTTAAAGACTCTATAACTTGTTTCTGCTCGTTTAAAACCAAGCAGTCATTATAATCATTTTCTTGAGCATAAATTCGACCTACAACATTCAGAATTTTATTCGTAGTATCAAGATTAGAAAGCATGCTAGCATTCTTATAAAAATCTTTAAAAAGCTCTACTTCATATTCATTCTCTTCTAAAATATAAAAAGGATTTGGCAATATAGAAGTTGTTACAATGTATGAAATACTATTATTTGCCAGGGCATCATCATTTTCACTATTTCTAAAAACAGTGAATTTCACACGTTTTGTTACTTTTAAACCTTCCTTTAAGACAGTTTTAAGTATTTCTTCTTCCATAAATTCCATGGTGAAATTCATAGGAATCTCCATACGAAGAATCCGCATCGAAGACATTAGTCTTAAATAATGTTCTTCTAGAAAGATGACTTCACCAGAAACAACACGTAGTTCTTCATAAACAGCGTCACCCCATTGCAATCCCCTATTTTTTGCGTCTAGAATTTTATCATCTTCATTAAGAAGTTTGCCATTAAAATTGAACATAAAAAAAGCCTTAAAAAATTAAGGCTCAAAGATACTGTAAATAAGAATATTTCTATGACGATCCCAATACCTGCTTTAAATCAGATACTTGATTGGTCCATAACATCTTAGATTCCTCCACTTCATCATCATCAGCAAAATCTGTTATAAACAAAGAAACATCTTTAGTTATTTCATCAACAATTATTTTCATTTCAAAATAACTATTATCCTCTGCTTCTTCCCAAGCAAAGCGAACGAATTCGTCTGTTTTTCTTTTTAATAATTTAGCTTCTTCTTCAGCTCCGTCCCAAATAAAGGTAAACTTCTCGCCTCTAGAATTAACGTTATCAGCAAACCATTCTGATAATCCAGAAGGTGTTGCCAAATATTGATATAACATTTGTGGTGAAGACTGAATTACGAATTCTATTTCAAATTTTATTTTATCGCTCATTTTCCTACTACTTTATGCCGAGCAATATATATATTTCTAAATGATTAAAAAATATTTGTGCACTATAATTTTTTTAAGCTGCATTAGTTGAAGAACAAATAATTTACCACTATATTTGCAGCCGTTTAAAAATACTATGGCGAGGTAGCTCAGTTGGTTAGAGCGTCGGATTCATAACCCGGAGGTCGCGGGATCGTGCCCCGCTCTCGCTACCCAGTAAACAAAGGAAAACCCAAGATGAAAGTCTTGGGTTTTTTTATTAGGTACAACATAGGTACAACATTTTAAAAGTATATATTTATTCTTCAAAAGCCTTACAACTAAGGAATTGATTCGCATTTATAGATTAAATATTGGTTTTGTTTTTTGAATAATACACAGAACAAAAAAATAGTTCTCTATAGTATTATACATAAAATGACTTATTATTTTTGAAGTTTCAGATAAAGATACCCATGTTAATATCAATGTGTTTTATCGTATTCACTCAGATTAATATCTTCCTTCCCTAAGAATCAAATCAATTATGGTAGAAGCTAGAACAACTTTTGCATTGTGACTTCTTATTAAATAATAAAAAAGTGCAATAATTAAGGGTTTGAAAAATTTATTTAAATCATATTTATCCACAAAATCAAATACTAGATGTAAGTTTATTAAATCCTTTGGAAATTACTTTCAATAATATAATATTTAAAGTATAAAGCTTATAGAAATATCATTCTTTTATTTGAACTTTCAAGTTTGGTAAATGAAGATAAAAATAATTATTAGTGCTAAAAATAATTCGTTTTATGAAACCTAAAGGAAGAATTCAAAAAGTATACCAAATATAAAATATTACATTTCCTCCTAAGTCAAAAATCATTAACTTAGATTACTAATCCTAAAACAATTAATAATGGGGAAATTTGTGATTAATAAAGATAAGGCTGGTCAATTTAGATTCAACTTGAAAGCCGGAAATGGAGAAATAATATTAAGTAGTCAAGGTTATATCGCAAAATCTTCCTGTGAAAATGGGATTGAATCCGTACGAACAAATTCTCAGGCCGATAATATGTTTGAAAGAAATACTGCTTCTGATGGCAGTCCCTACTTTAACCTCAAAGCTTCTAATGGCCTGGTAATCGGCACTAGCGAAATGTACTCAGGTACGACGGCCAGGGAGACAGGAATAGCTTCAGTAAAGACCAATGCTCCGAAATCAATTGTTGAAGACAATTCTTGAGAGCTTTCTTGGCATATTTCATCGTTTATCTGACCTTTTTATTAATTGATGCCTAACAATCAATTTAGTTAATTTATCCTCGATAATTTTAAAATTTTTAGAAATAGCTACTGGCTTACCATTTACTCGAATTTTAAATGCTCTAAAACCTTCTATTGTTTTAGCGTAAGTTACATTAGCTTCCACAGTTTCATACTGGTCCACGTATATGAAAATTTGACCATTCTTTAATTCTGATTCAGACATACTGTTTATCTTTTATTTAAGCTTTACTAAATAATCAAATTTTTCATAATAATTGGAAGTTAATGAAACAAGCTAAAAGCTCATAATATCTTCATTGAACTTCTTTAACATACACTAAGAAACCATAGTTCAAAGTTTAAATAAAGGTCAAAATATAAACTATCCAATTGATACGGTACTTTAAACTTTCTGAACTAAATGAACGTGTGGTTTCATAAAGGTTCAATTAAAGGACCGTGGCTGTTGCAGAACTCCAATAAATATAAATTCTTGCTTTCATAAATGTGCGAAAATTCGTAAATTAAAGGTATGCAAGGCAGAAAGAATTATACCGAAAAACTCATCCTCAGCTTCCGGTTATCGGACCGGATTCCAAAGGAAAATCTTTATAGAAGACTCCGTGAAACGCTTGACCTAAGTTTCCTTTATAAGGAAACGAAGGAACTCTACGGTAAGACGGGCAACCCCTCTATCGATCCCGTGGTCTTTTTTAAGCTGTTGATCACGGGATACCTTGAGAACATCACCTCCGACCGAAAACTGGTGGAACATTGCTGCATGCGAATGGACGTGCTTTACTTTCTGGGTTATGACATAGACGAAGATCTACCATGGCATTCAACGATCAGCAGGACGAGGCAACTTTACCCGGCATACCTTTTCGAAAAACTGTTCAACAAGGTATTCGCCCTGTGCGTCGACAGCGGGATGGTATCCGGCCATACCCAGGCGGTGGATTCTGCCCCGATAAAGGCGAACGCATCCATTGAAAGCGTAGTGCCGAAAATACCGGCAACCCCCATGGACGAACACTTGAAAAAGGTGTCGGAAGAAAATCGGGAAACTGCGAAAAAGCATTTGGGAACCGTATCGCCCGCGCGTGTCTCCGCTCCCGAGCATGAGTTGAAGCGCGTGGAGAAACACCACCGAAACCTGAGGGACAGTCCGGTACGCCCTGCCGGTGCGTCCCACAAAAAAGCAAGGCTGTTCAGCAACAAGACGCACTATAATCCCCACGACCCGGATGCCCGTATATCGGTAAAGCCGGGCAAGGCCAGAAAGCTGAACTACCATTGCAGTATGGCGGTGGATACCGCGGAAGGTGTCATCTCCCATATCCACGCCGACTTTGCCGATGGCAGGGACAGCCAGTACCTGATCGATATCAGCCTCCAGGTCCAGGACCGTTTAAGGAAGAACGAGCTTGTAATGACAGATCTGCTAGCGGACGCAGGTTATTCCAATGGCGCCAACTACGATTTTCTCGAACAAAGGAAGGTTGCCGGGTGGATACCCGTCTTCGGAGAGATATAAACCTGAAATAAAAGGTTTTCCCTACAACAGGGAAAAGGACGAATATAGATGCCCGATGAACAGGCCCTTGCCCTTCAAGGGATTCCATACCAACCGGGACGGTAGCGTACTGAAAAGCTACTGCGCAGCGCCGAAGGATTGCAAGGTCTGCCCCATGAAATCCGAATGCGTGCCAAATTCAAAATGCAAAAAAATCTCCAAAACGATCTATGACGAACAATACTTGAGGGCCTATGCCCGACAGCACAGTGACAGGGGCAAGCGGATGAAAAAGATTAGACAAAGTACGATGGAGCCAGTGTTCGGTAGCCTGACACAGTTCTACGGCCTAAGGAAAATAGGCGTACTTGGCAAGCCCGGTGCACATAAGGTCATGCTCATGGCCGCGATCGCCTTCAACCTGAAAAAATACCTGAAGAAAGGGGGAGGGAAACCCTCCATTGGTATTTTCAGTAAGGTTATGGATACCGTCCGAGCCTGTATGAACATTTTTCTCGGGCAGATCCAACCAAGACCCATTCTCCAAAAGGCTCCGTAAAAACAGCCTGCCCGGGTCAATATCTTACGCACAGAGCACTTCTGCAACGGCCACGACCGTCTAATTGAACCTTTTAAGTTCCGTAAAAGCTAAATTAAGGAGACTACTAAAAAAGACCACTTTTTGGACATTCCTGAAAAAAGTTTGGTGATTTCTGAAATTTGTTCCGTGAATCGGCCATTTTAAGGCACTAAAATCTATTTTTATATTTTAGCATTTGCTTAAATGCTAAAAATACTATCTTTAGTATATGAAAAAACAAATTTGTATACGATTGGAGGCTGATGCCAAGCAGATTATGGATTGCAGGACTTCAATCGAAGAATTAGATGATTCTTTTATATCGGTATCCGATGTACTTAGTTTGGCCGGAAATCCTGTACGCCTTAAAATATTGTTTTTATTGCTGCAAGAAGGCCGGCTTTGTGTCTGTGATTTGAGCGATATTTTAGGGATGAACGTTTCCGCAATATCACAGCATTTGAGAAAACTCAAGGATAGAAATTTAATTTTTTTCGAAAAGGAAGCCCAGACCATTTTCTATGCACTACATCCTGATAGGGTCTTTATGTTAAGTCCCTTGTTCGAATTATTAAAAAATGAAAACGTATTGGTATAAGTTATGGACCTGGATAAAAAATTAGTAGGAACATCCGTATTTGCAGCAATAACCGCATCGCTCTGTTGTATTGCTCCCGTACTGGCATTGGTTGCAGGAACCACCGGAGCGGCTTCAACATTTTCATGGGTAGAACCTTTTAGACCTTATTTGATAGGCCTTACCATTTTGGTATTGGTTATTGCCTGGTACCAAAGGCTAAAACCAAAAAGTCAAGAGGAAATTGATTGCGCTTGTGAAGATGACAAGCCCAAATTTATCAATTCCAAAAAGTTTTTATTGTTCGTCTCCCTATTTGCAGTAGTTATGCTGGCCTTCCCATATTATTCAAGTGTTTTCTATCCAAACCCTCCTATTAGTAAGGAAATAGTTTTTGTGGAACAATCGAACATCAGGAAAATAAAGGTCGATATAGAGGGAATGACCTGTACTGGTTGTGAATCACACATTGAAAACGAAGTCAACAAATTGGATGGTATACTGGCCGTAGACGCAGATTTTGAGGTAGCAAATACCGTTGTCAAGTTCGATGAAAGCAAAGTAAACAAAGAGGAGATTGAAAAAGCCATATCGAATACAGGATATAAAATAATTAAATGATGGCAGTAGCATTAGAATCAACGATTACCTGTCCCGCATGCGGACACAAAAAAGAAGAAGAAATGCCTACAACGGCCTGTCAGTTTTTTTATGAATGTGAAAACTGCAAGACACTTCTAAAACCGAAGGAGGGCGATTGTTGTGTCTATTGTTCCTACGGTACCATTGCCTGTCCCCCGATACAGGAAGGTTCGAATTGTTGTTGACACCAAACAAGAAACTTGACTACCCCTAGGCCGTTTCTTAACTTGTTCATTAATAGAAGAATATGATTCCACGAGATTTAAGCCACGATATCAAAACGAGGCTTCAGAGCATTTCTGGCCAAGTAAAAGGAATAGTCAAAATGTTGGACGAGGATATCGACCCCGATAAAATTTTGATCCAGTTTAAAGCTGCCCAAAAAGCATTGGACAAGGCCCATTTTTTATTGTTGGACGAAACGTACCGAAAGGCCTTGGCTATCAAAATATCCGAAACCGTTGAAGCCTGTCCGGGAAATTGCGGGAACGAGGACCGTATTGAATTCATTCGAAAACAATTCCCCGATTTGGAGCTCGACACCCTTACTGCGCAAATGAAGGAAATCGATGTGCTTAGAAAAAATATCGAAAAAAATAACGTTGATAATGGTTGATCGGCACATTTCTTTTTAGGAAAATGTTGCTTTTAACTGCAACAGATATAGGGCTTACTGAAAAGTAGGCCTTTTTTATTGTTTTTCATTTGGAGACCACCCTGTTCCCCATCATACCTTTGGTTCGTTGTTTATTAATCAACAATGACAAAAAGGATTTATGAATATTTAAAAACGAAAGAAATGAAACGTCAAGTAGAAATTTTTACCGCCAATTGCCCGGTTTGCGACCCTGTGGTTCAAATGATCAGAGAGTTGGCTTGTAATGAATGTGAAGTAACCACGTACGATCTGGTCAAACAATGCGATGATAAGATCTGTCTTTCCAAAATAGACGAGTACGGCATACATAAAATACCGGCTGTAGCCGTTGATGGTAAATTATTGGATTGTTGCATTGCATCCCCAATTTCCAAAGAAAAATTAATTGCCGCCGGAATCGGCCAATCCTAAATACAATACGAATGAAGGGACTACAATTTCAGGATTCCATTGCTACGGGAACATCCTTACTTACTTTTCTAGCACCAAAGGTATGTTGTTGGAACGGAGCGATTGCTGCCATCAGCAGCGGTACAAGCTACCTTGCTTGGGTATATCCGCTCAGACCTTATCTGTTCGGTCTTGCATTCTTATCCCTGGCCTTTGGTTTTTATCGGGAATACTATCCAAAAAATAAAGTTTTGCCGTCGTGTGGTAGCTGTACGTTGAAAAACCATCGGTTATCCAAATCAAAACTTCGACTGTGGATCGTGACTTTATTTGTGCTATCAACTTTTGCAATAAACTATATAGTAGTATGAGACTATTTAAAACGATAATCAAGCTTAACCTGCTGATGGCCTTCTTGGTCACAACTATCAATATTTCCGCACAGGGACCACCCATATTTACGGATACTCCCATCATGTTGGGCTTGGAAGGAAAGGGGCTGCGGACTTTTGGCAACATTGTGTCGAAAGAGAATGCCAATGCCTATATACAGCCCGTGGTGTTCCCATTTAATATATCCACCAATTGGCAAGTGGGGGCAATTGCCCCATTCGTGTCCATTTCCCCCGATGGACCGGATACCCGTTCGGGTATCGGGGATGTAAAGGTCTTTACCAAGTACCAGATCTATAAAAAAGATGGTAAGGCAAAGACGTTTAGAGGACTTATTAAACTCACGGAAACCTTCCCTACGGGAAATTCCTCTAAGGCACCGCCCTTGGGTACGGGCGCCTACCAAACAACGCTTAGTTTGGTAAACGGTTATGTGACCACAAAATATGGGATTTATGGAGAATTTGGATACAATATCACTAGTGACGGCCTTCCAGACAACCTTGTCTATAATATTGCATTTGGACTTCCGCTATTACCTCAAAGCTATCCGCCAAAACAGCTGAACCTTTTTTTGGAACTCAACGGCAACTATGTTCTTGAAGTTGGCAACAACCTGTTCCTCTCCCCGGGGATTCAATATATTGCAGGAAGGAAAGTGCTCTTTGAGTCAGGGATACAGATACCTTTAGACGATTCGGCACCCATTGGACAACAAACAAACTTTATTTTAAGGATAGGTACACGAATATTAATTTTCTAAAAAGGAGCTATGAAAAAGTTGTTGATTTTAATGGTAATAGGACTTACGACCCTTGCGATACAGGCACAGGAAAATAAGACCGAACTAATGGGCAAAGTAAAAATAGAGGTCGATGGCCTTTCCTGCCCCTTTTGCGCCTATGGTCTGGAAAAGAACTTAAAAGATGTAGAAAATATCAAGGATATAAAAATCGATGTGGAAAACGCTTTTGTTCTACTCAGTATTTCCGAGGGCAAAGGTATCGATGAAGACCTGATACGTAAAAACATAAAGGATGCAGGCTTTACCCCTCGAAAAATAACACAGGTCAACGATGAGTAGATGGTATTTCATTTCTTTTCTGATAATGGTTTTGGTTCGCTGCAAGGATTCTGTAAAAAAGGAGAAGCAAGAATGGGTTTTTGAAAGAAAAATTGAGCTTCCCAAAAAATCCCGTCCTTTGGCCCTTGTGAAAACCGGAGATGATATTTGGTTTTCGGACCCCGAAAACTTCAGGTTGCTTAAAATCGACTTAAATGGAAAAGTGCTAGACTCGATAACAAGAATAAAGCGACCGATGAACATTGATTTTGATAATGGAAAACTTTATATTCCAGAGTTCTTGTCCGATACCATATGGATTTATGAAAATGGTGATAAGAGACCTTTAGATCTCTGCGCCAAGCCTAAAGCACCCGCCGGACTTGCGGCAAAAGGAGATACCATTGCGGTAGCGGATTTCTACAACCATAGGATTATAACTCCAAATCGGTAAAAAGGTGACATATATAGGAAAAGAGGGACATGATAAAGGACAATTATACTATCCTACGGATGTGAAAAATTTACACCGCCGATGCTTATAACAACTGCGCTCAGGTATTCAATTTCTACGGCGAAGTATTGAATGTCATTGGGGAGCTGGACAATCTCAATGTGGCATCCGGTCTTGCTATAAACGAAAATTACTTCGCTATAACGGATCAAGAGAACAGCCGGGTCCTGATTTACGGCTCCGATAGAGTGCTTATTCAAATCCTTACCGATAAAATCCACTATCCAACAGACGTGTTGTTTGATGGAAACAATTTGTATATATCAAATTTTAAGGAGAATTCAATACCAGTTTACCGTAATTAATGTTTGTATTCATTGGATTTTTTCGATTTCACAAAAGAAACGTGGTTGTTGCAGAACTCCAAAATATTCTTTATTATAAATAATCATCATGTCCGAGTTCTAGCTAAACATTATAAAACATGGTGTGTATGTTTGGTGCCCCTTTAGAAAAGAGATAGTAACTTAAATCGGGTGGATAAAAACACCGTGTTCAAAATGAACTCCGATGAAAAGCCTTAGTCCAGTTCTCTAAAACTAATTAAAATTTTGTTTTTTTTAAGCCACCTTTTTCTTCTTTCTCCCTATCCACAAAAAAGCGCCCGATAGGGTGCAAGCGTTAGACATAGTAGCGGCATTGACTATAGCGGGCCGTTAGGATTCGTTGCTCAAAAAAGCGACAGCGGAGCTCTTTTAGGGCTTAAGAAACCTTACTATCTGCAAGGGCGATATAGTGCATAGCCCGGCCAACACGCAAAAACCTATAATGAAATACCCTGATTTTTACGTAGTTTTTGAAATGATTCTGTTATTGATGTTGTTTTTTCTTCTTGTTCCTCCGATTCCGCATCATATTTAGTATCCAAATCCACATTAATTTCTACAAGGCGTTTTTGCACCATTTCGAGTTCGTGATCCTTGTCGAAATGGATATCCAGCACTTTTTGGTTCGCTTTTATCATTTTTCGGTATTCGGTTATCTGTTCTTTATTATTCTGAAGTGATATCGGTATTTTGGAAAGGGCGTTATACATATAGTCTGTAAGACTATGCCAGTTCGTTACGATGCGTTTGGAGCCATAGCCATAAGAAGCGTTTGGGGTAGTGACCGTTACTAGATGATTCAATGTATCGGCTACATCTAGCATCAATTTAGCATCGGATATAGAACATATCATGTGCATTCCATTAACCGTCTTTTTAGCTTGCAGTCGATTGTTCAGCTGTTCTCCTAATAGCAAGGCATCTGTTCCCGTTGGCAAGTCTACAGCTAAGCACATTTTATTAAGGTAATCCTCTTTATCCGACACGGATTCCCATAATGGGAGGTCTTTATGCAATTTGACGCTATTTCTCTCTGCCCTGTTCAGTTCTGCTTGGTAGAAGGAAATATGGTTCTTCGCCTCTAAGCGATTCTTTTTAAAAATCGATTTTTCCAGTTCCAGTTCGTCCAACTGTTTCGCCAAGTCTTCTTTTTCGAGGTATAGCGGGTCATTCTTGGCCACGGCCAATAAGGTTTTATAGTCTATGGAGCCTTCATCGTTCACAGGCCCCATATCCAGTTTATTGAACTGAATGGTACCGTTGGTCAATTGCTCGATAAAATTCTTTTTGATATTGACATTGCTTAGCATTAGGGCATCGGTACAGTTCTCCACGATATAAAAGGAAACAATGACCTTATTCCCGAAATGTTCCTTGGCCCCTTTATTTCCCTTTCGCACTCCCCTACCATTCCGTTGGTCGATATCCGTTGGCCGATACGGAATATCTACATGGTGCAAGCGCACCAAACGTTCTTGAATATTAGTACCAGTGCCCAGTTTTTCTGTCGAGCCGATAATGACCCTGTAAGAGCCGTCATTTACTTTTTTAAAACAATCCAAACGTTTGGCATCCGTTTTAAAATCATGGATAAATACGACCTCTGCTGTTGGGATATCGAACTCCTGTGTAAGGATACGTTTCAGTTCATCATAGATATTAAAATGTTCTTTCGGCACACCCAAATCTGAAAATATTGCCTGTGTTCCCTTAAAAGAATTGGTTTCCATATAGGTTTTATAGACCTCCGAAGCTATAACCCGTAATTTGGCCTCGCCAGGATCTTCTAATTCCTGATGTAGCATGCGTGGGTCAATAGAGGCGTTACGCATGTGGTGCAAGGCAATGAGGGACAAAGCACTTTTTTGGTCCTTTGTATAGCTTTTATCTCCGTAGAGCAATGAACTGTTTCCCGTCCTTAGAAATTCCTTTATCTGTTCAAAGTATTCCAGTTGACCCTGAGTAGGTTTTAAGGTGTGTACGTCGAGCAGCATTTTAGGCCTATCGATTTGGTGTGTATTTCCATTGACGATGATGGATATCTCATTATATAACGAAGACAACAGCTTCATTTTCTTGAAGGAACGGAAACGCTCCCGTACTTTATAATCACCCGATACCGTGGGCTCGAATTCATAGGATTTATTGGCGAATACCTGTGCCCATTGGTCAAAGGAGGTAATGTTCATCTGTGCCATACGATGGGGAATCAAATACTTAAACAGCACATATACTTCGGTAATGGAATTGGAGATAGGCGTACCGGATAAAAAAGTCGTTTGGAAATCCCTACCCTTTCGTTTCTGTAAGGTGCGGATAGCGACCAAGAGGTTTTTGCTCCGTTCCGAACCTTTAGAGGTGTTCAATCCGGCGACCCGATTATGCCTGGTGGTGTACATGAGGTTCTTGAATTTGTGCGATTCATCCACCATAATGTGTTCAAAACCCATCTGTTCAAAATCAGCTACATCGCTCTGTTTGTTCTGAATCTGAAAATAGACCTGTTTAAGGTCGGCGGTCAGGTTTTCCTTGCGTTGCTCTAATGCTTTTAAAGCACGCTTCCCGATATCATACTTGTCTTCGGAAATAACGCTCAGGTCACGCTCCAAATTAATAAGTTCCTCCGTAATGATTTCATGGACAATCTCAGGCGATTGCGGTATAAATTTAAAAGTATCATGGCTCATCAGCACTATATCGTGGATGCCATTCTTTATCTTCTTAAAAAAGGCAGTTCTCTTTACTATTCCACCTACCACTTTATCATGTGCTACCAAGAGCTTCATAGTAGGAAAAGCATTTAGAAGTTCCCGCTCCAATTGTATCAAGGTAGAACGCAGGCCAATGACCAAGGTTTTATTGGATAGGCCTAGCTCCTTCAGTTTCTGTGCGGTAAGCGCCATATCCAAAGTCTTTCCAAAACCTACTTCCTTATTGACCAATAGCCCTTGGTTGACTATGATTCCGGCTACCGTATCCTTTTGACTTTTGTACGGCGTAAAATGTCGAAGTCCTTCAAACTGCAAATAATCGCCATCATATTTTGGATGTACCTGTGCATCATAAGTGTCATAAAACGTACGTTCCAACCGCTCTTTTATTTCCGGTTTGCCCATGATATAGGTATTGAATTCTTTGTATATCAAATCGAATTTAATCCGCACTTCCTGCATTTTGGCTTTATCCGTGCGTTTGTATTCTTTGGAACCTTTGGTGATGTAGGGAATGGTAGAATTCAGGGCACCTTCTAGAATTTCCTTAAAGCCATAATACCGATGCTCTGTCTGAACTGTGAACTTTTTGATATGGGTGTAATCGGCCTTAGAAATTTTGACCATGTATCTAGAGCTACTCTGATTGTAAGCAATGTGAGCAGTGGATTGGTATATATCATAAATGAAGGCCTGGGTATATTCGATAGGGAACCAAGGTTCGTGCAATTTGATATCCAAGTCTTCAAAAGGAGTCATGGGCGGCTTGACCCTTTCCAAGGCCATTACAGATCGGTCGATATAGGCTTTGTCCACAAAAGATTGAAATGAACCGAAATCATTCTTCCGATAGGCATTCACTTTGGAATAAATGGTACCGGAAAGGAAGAGAAATTTGGGTGCCAATTCCCAACCCTCCTGAGTAGGATTTAAAAATAGTAACTGATTATCCAACCCTTCCTTGATGAGTTCTTCCTTTACCCCTCCTGTTTGCAGAATCAGGGAATCGACATCGATGCGATTATATTTGTTCAGGGAATAGTAAATAGCATCCGCCAGACTTAGTTTTCTTAAAGGTTCTTCAATGGTATTCTCCACTTTCTTTGCAAGAACTTCTGTACTGAAAATGTCCGATTTTATGAAGACACCGTCCTTTGAAGTTTCCATCGCCAAGACCAAAGGTCCTTGAATATCCAAGGTTACAAAAGGGTAGTTAGCGGTATCGTTCAGTTGGCCATACTGGAAATTGAAGGCATCGTATTGGTAGTCCAGTTCGTCCCTGATGCTGTCCGTTTCTTCTTTTGGGGCATTAAGTAGCTTAAAATAAGTGTCGCGAAGGGCGATAATCTTGGATATCCGGTCGAACTCCTTTGGCTTGGTAGTTAACAGTTCGAGTTGATTTTCGGCATCCAGCTTGTATATTTTCTGATATTTTACTATAAGGTTTCCAGGTTTAAGTTCGAAACCTTTGGTATTCACCGTATCGACAACGTGTACCTCGGGCTTTACGATTTCCTTCTTCACCGTAGTAGCAACAGGCATAGCCTGTTTTTGAACCATCACGGGCTTGATGTCAAAGTTGCGAAGTCCTGTGCCAATCTGGTCTGCTATTTGGATAAGACTAGCATCTGATGTTACGGTGTAATCAGCATTATTGTACAATCCACCTTCTTCAATAGTTCCAAGAATATGTGACGAATTCTTCGAAAAGTAATCGCTCAGCTCGACCGTATTTTGACCAACCGATAGTTCGGAACTTTTTGAGAACAGGGTGTTGATAGCGTTCTGCTCGATTGAAGTTTTCAACAATTGATTGTTCTGAAAAACTAGAATATCCGTGACCACCGCCGTGTTTTCTTGGACGAAAGTGGAATCGGGCAAACGCAGTCCCCCAACAAAATTATTTCGCACCACTAAATCCTCTCGTATGGAAGCATACTTTGTACGGTCCATAAAGTTCTTGGTGCAGATCAGTATGGAAACTCCCGAAGGTTGTAAAGAGTCCAGACTTTTATATACGAAGTAGGAATGGATGTTTTTGGAGAGCTGCGTCCGCAAGGGATGGTCGAGTAAATCACCATCAAAAATCTTGTTCGCACCAAAGGGAATATTACTGATGACTATATCATATTTACTATCGGCATCGGTCTGGGAACTACTTTCAAAAGGCACTCCGTAAATTCTAACATTGGTATTCGGCTTAAAATTATGTTCTAAAATACGGGTAGTGAGGATTTCCTTTTCAAACGCGGTATAGTTCGCAGATGGAAAGGATTTCAATAACTCCCTAATAAAAAGGCCGTTACCCGCACTAGGCTCCAAGATAGTGTTTGGAGCAAAATGCTGTAATCCGCCTAAATAGCTAGTAATCGATTGTATTATAGGAACCGGAGTGTAATAGGAATTAAGGGAACTTTGCTTTAAACTATTCAGCACCGTCCTGCCATAGTCCTCCCCATAGTGCTGTTCCAAGCGTTGTACTAAAACATCCCGATAGGTCTCTTTTTTAAGAATATCGAAAATATTCCCAAAGCCAAGATTATTGATAAATAGATGCGTATCCGTTTGGGGGGCATGTAGTGCGTCCAAGGTCTGGATGAGATGGTCCAGATACTTTTTTTTTGAGTATGTCATGAGTGAGTGAGTTAAGAGATTTGTTGGTTACTTGATAGCTAATCCATTTCTTTTGTCTTTATGGCCAATGCTTCGGTATATATGGTTTTCTTTAAATTGAAGGAAGGCCTAGGGTCGATTTTTATGCCGTTCTTCCAAACTTCATAATGCAGATGAAAGCCGGTCGAATTACCAGAACTACCAACATGTCCTAAAAGTTCGTGCTGGGTTACCGCTTGACCCTTTTTGACCAATATCTCGTTCAGGTGTCCGTAGAGCGTTTCGAAACCGAAACGGTGCTTTATAATAATATGGTTTCCATAGCCTTTACTTGAAAGGACCACCTTCGTTACCGTCCCAATCGCCGAGGCATAGACTGGATTTCCCAATGGGGCTGCTAAATCCACACCAAAATGGTTTTTTTCTTTTTTGGAAATAGGATGCATCCGTATACCATAAGAACTTGATAGTGCATAGCCTCCTTTCTCCAATGGCACGCAGGAGGGAAACTGATGCAAGATTTCCGGTCTGTGTTTTAAATACGTCCGTAAATCCAGTACATACGTAAAATCTGGAATACGATGTAGATACACACCTAGGCGTTCTTCAATAGCCATCAAGAGGTGTTCCCGTTCCTTGTCCACCAAGGCACTATCAGCAACGCTAATCTTCAGGTGGGTATTCAACCGCTGCTGATAGTCTTTCATACTGGCCGCGTCGGTCGAAAGTGTTGCTTCCGAGAATTTAAATCCGTTACCTATGACATAAAAAATACATAGCAAGGCAATAATACCGATGTGCATCAACTCCTTACGGCTTATTTCTGAGACAATTAAACTTCCAATTTCCCGTACTTTTTTTCCGAATTTATTTGCAGTTTCAAAATAATTCATATATTTGCTTTATATACAAACTTATAATTTATTTACTAATAAACAAGAAATGATGAAAAATTGGTTGACAGAAGATACTCGGATACACCTCCCTACCCTTTTTGCGCATTTGGGATTTCGCCTTGATTCAGAAGAAAGGACACATCAGGTGTATACCGGTCTTGGCACCACTTATGTCGTTTTCTATACCGAAAAAGGATTTTTGTACTATACCGTCCAACGACCACAGGAAAAACTATCGGCTTCTGATCTGATTATTCAACATGTTTCTAAAACCGAAGGAAAGGACAAGGAGTTGCTATGGGATAAAGTGCATAGCTACTATGAAGAAGTACTGACAACAAAACCGCTTTTGATAGCATCCCAATCGGTAGTTGATATGGCTACGGTCCCAAATGATTTCAACCATTTTCTGAATGATGCGAGCGCATTGGATAAGAGCGGGAATGGCCTGTATGCGGATATCGAGGATTCTGCACCATTCTCAGGACGTATCCTTCAAAATAAATCCGGGGAAGTCCTTTTTCCGCTGTTCAATATACAAAACGAGGTCTGCGGCTATTTTGGCGATACAGATAAAGGGGTACTTCCCTCTAAAAATTCCGCCATCAAGCATTCGCTTTGGTATTCCAATATTCCAAAAAGTATTGATGGACTGTTCCTTTTCAAAGACCCCAAAGAAGCTTTGGCCTTCCATCATACCTTCCAACTGCAGCATATCGTCTATTTGGCTTTGGGGGATATCAATGCGCAGACTACCAAAATATTGTTTCAGATACAGCGCTTGACCAAAGTGGATAAGATATATCTAAGCTTTACGGGCGACAAGAAAATTGAGGGATATTTGCGTGACCTGCATTTCCTTTCCCTTGCAGAAGACTCGGGTTTCAAACTGAACCTGACGGATAGGGATATCCTATTACAATTTCCTATTGGCAACGAAAAATCATTTTCCAAATTCTACGACCATACAAGACGGTTCAATAAAGATTTGTTGGAGAGCTTTTTAAAATACAACAAGATCGTTGACCAGAACCTATTGAACAAGTATAGCATTATGGTATCCAAAGATGGGGAAGATATAAAAGTCCGTTTACCCTTGGAAACCGATGCCATTAAACTTTTGGTCTGGTCATACTATAAGAACTATCTAAATAAGAAAATTGAAATTCTGAAACCGACCACTCACAATTGGTATTCGGAATGGGAACTGACCAAAGGTCAGACCAAAAAAGGGAAGGAGGTGCACTTGAAAGAATTTAGAATCGCTATATAAAACGGAAAAAGGACGCTCCCGTCCTTTTTCCTACAAATTCCTTAACAAGCAAATCACTCACGAAATGCCTGTTATTCAAAAGTAGACAAATTAAAATTCCTTAACAATTTAAAAATCACTCGAAAATGCAAAAACAAGAAGAGAATAACATCCTAAAGGTGTTCGTAAAGATCAATCAAGTATGGAAAAAAGGCGAGGCCATATCCACGGACGACAAAACGTTCAAAGTAAAGACAGCAGACAACCTGACCTTTGAAATTGAAAAAAATAGCAAGTATTTCGAAGTTCAGAAATCTCCAGAACAAAAATTCGCCATAGGTGAGGCCAAAGAGCGTTTGGAAGGTGCCTATATCAGTTTCGATAAGCTAGAACCCAATGTTCAGGATACTATCATCAAGGGCAGAGAGTATTTGATCAGCACAGCACAACCGAAAGATGGCGTACTTCAAGAAAGTGTGCGAATGGTACAGTTGGTATACAGTCCAACATCAGGTTCACGGATGGACGTACAGATCAAGAGAAAAGAACCTGTCAAATTAGTCGATGCCAAGGCCTACCAGCATCAATTTACCAAGGAAGAGTACAATAGCATGGTAACGGATAGAAAAAATGTAGTGTTCACGGGAACCGCGCTAAACGGCGAAACGTTTCAAAAACTGGCCTACTATGAGCCAAAACTGAACGATATCCGCACCAAACCTGCCGTGTCCGCCAACATGTATGCTTTGGGCCAACAATTGACCCAGGCAGAGGCCGAAACCATGAACAAGGGCGAAGAGGTCAAGATTACGATTCAAAAGACCAAAAAAGGACCTTTGACCTATATGGTCAGTTGGAGTCCAAAAACGGAGACCTTTAAATACAAGTCCATGGAAAAGGCCAAGGCGCACGAGGTCGGGACTAAAGAACTAAAGACCGTTGGCGACTTAAAAAAAAAGCAACAGCCTAGTGCTTCCATAAGTCTGTAATCAATACGACTCACTCAATATAATGTCCGACATGCTTGACGTGTCGGACATTTTAAATGCTTTCCATGAAAAGCCCGAACTATAGGGACGACCCCACGCATTACAAAAACTTGATTGCCAAAATCAACGAAGAAGTCAATTTTCCGATGTACCTACATCAGAACGGCTATAAACTAATGCGTAAAAGTGCAGGTTCCATGGAATTTCAGAACGACGAGGACCGAATCGTTTTGCAGACCAACCGTAATCCCGTGACCTATTTCAACCGTAACGATTCCTTGGATAAAGGCTTATTTTTCAAATACCTGATGCAACGAAATACAAATTTCTATACAACGGTACAAACTGGATTGGAACTGGTAAACCGCATCTATACTATGGAAAATACACCTTTAGAAATCAAAAGTAATAATTCCATCAGAACATCATTGGAACAGCACTACAACATCCAACCCTTACTACATTCAAATTATTTAACCTTGCACAGAGGTATTTCTACTAAAACTTTGAATAGTGCGCCATTTAGAGGTAGAATTTTCAACGCCTATCACATCAGGGATACCGGCGGTAAGATTCCAAACACCGCTTTTCCAAAATATAATCTGGAAGGAAATGCAAAAAACTATATCCTCTATAACAAGCCCTACAGAAGTAAAAAGGACAATGAGATCAAAAAATTTCGGATGGTGCTCAACCAAAAAGACAAGTTTTTATTTTATTCAAAACCAATTGATCGGCCCGCTCGCATACTGTTCGGGGAAAGTGGCATCGACCTCCTCTCCTATCACGAGCTTCACGGTAAACCGGACAATTTCTACGTTTCTTTTGGTGGAAATGTTTACAAAGAAAAATTAGCGTTCTTTCTTCAATTGGTAGCGCCTATGCTTGAAAACAAAAAAGTGGAATTAACCTCTATTATGGACAATGATGCCAAAGGTCACGAGTTCGATCTCGACGTCTTTACCGCCCTCATGAACAAGTACCGTCCAAATATCAATGTAGAGACGGCGGTCCAAAAAGGCAACGTCAGCATGAACATTCATTATTCCGAAAAAATAAAGAATTCATTGCCGCAACACGCGGCTATCCTTAAAGAAAATTTGACTTCGGACTTACGAAAGAGCGACCACAATCGTCCTCCCGTCAGGTGTATTGGGTTATTGGATAAAATTGTAGTAGCGTTTTCGCTGATGGAAACGGTCAACACATCACATGACATCAAAAAAGAAACCCTATGCAAAATCGTATTGGATGCCGTCAGTAAACTATACCTGCCGTTTAAAATTCAACTTCATAAATCAGAGGGAAAGGACTGGAACGATGATTTGCGGGACAGTAAAAAAGAAAAATATAGAAAAGCGGAAGTCGTACTCCAACAAAATATTGCCATTGGGGATAAAATAGAACTTACTACCGCCAAAGGTCCGGAGGGCAGCAGCAATGTAGGCATCGTAATGGCCATCAAGAACAACAGCCTAGAATGTAATTTTGGACTGTCTTATACCTACGCCATTCCATATACGGCCATACAGGCGCATTTTAAAAAATATACCATACCCAAAAAAGAACTGGAGATTAAAAACTTAAAAACGAATTTTAAAAACAATAACTTGCAAAACTATTTATCATGAACACTACCATGGAACCATTATCGGAAGAATTGAAGGACCAGCAATATTACGTTTCCCTTTTGAACGAACTCGTTGAGGAAAACGATATGGAGCTAAAGCACCGCTTGCAAAAGGCGGATGTTTATGCCAAGTTCCTCCATGAACAGGCAGGGATGTTAATGGATGATACCATAGCCCACATCGCAAAAAACGAAGTCGGTTTCCCTATTGCGTCTACACTGATTCTAGAAGATTGGAAAGAACGGATGTTCGGTTAATACAGTATTGATGCGTTTCATCTTAAATCTTCCTCATGAACGACAAGAATTTCGCATTCTCGGCCATGCTATTATCTGTAGCGGTCTTTGCTATCCTAGGCTTTATGGCCTACTATCCTATCATGCGGTATTACGAATGGAATTCCAAACTTTTGATTGGGAGCTATAAGTTTCTATCGCGATTTGAAGGATTGCAGAAACCATTTATCGGTCGCGGTCTTTTGTTGATGTGTATACTAGGTTCGGTCCTGATTTATAACCCCAGAAAACGAGAAGGCAAATCATTCCTTACCGGAGGTATTTATTTTGGATTAGGTGCACTGCTCCTTTTTTTGACAGGCTATGTGATTCCCTCCGAGCCAAGGTTGCTATGGACTTCCCTGATGCTCTATTCGTTTGGATTTGTCTTGGCGGTATCGGGGGCGGTACATCTTTTTCAGGTAATGGATTATGGCAATGAAGCCGAGGACGATCCTTTTAACGACAACAACGAAACCTTTAAGCAGACCGAAAAACGTATCGATACCCCATTCTCCGTCAATATTCCTTACGAATACCGTCATAAAGGAAAACTTCGCATGGGCTGGATCAATTTTATAAATCTATTTCGGGCACTTTTGATTATCGGCACGCCCGGAAGTGGAAAATCCTTTGCCCTGATCGAGGAAATCATAGAGCAGTTCATAGAAAAGGGGTTTACGCTCTTGATCTATGATTTCAAGTTCGATACCCTCAGTAAGATTACCTACAACTATTGGATGCGAAAAAAAGAGCGGTTGGAAAAATCCAATTCGGAGGAGCTTGCCCGTATGCCCGAATTCTATACGCTCAGTTTTGATAATATTGAAAAGTCGCACCGTTGCAATCCCATAGACCCGTATCTGATGCAGAACCAGACCGATGCCGCGGATGCCGCCACCATTATCATGAAAAACCTGAACAAGGACTGGATCAAACGCAGCGATTTCTTCTCCAAGAGTGCCATTAGTTTTGTGTCTGGCCTAATCTGGTACCTAAAGAAAAAATCGGAGGAGACGAGCAAAAATATCTGCACCCTACCCCATGTGATTACCCTCTCTACCGTCAATATCGAATATCTGTTGACCATTATGATGCGGGAGGTGGAAGTCCGTTCCCTCATGATTCCCTTTAAGGATGCCATGGAACGGCAGGCAGGTCAACAATTGGCCGGACAGACGGCAAGTGCACAGATTTCTCTTTCCATGCTCGCCAACAAGGAGATTTATTATATCATGACCGGTAATGATTTCCGATTGGACATCAACAATCCAAAGCGACCAAAAATTGTTTGCATCCAAAATAATCCTGATCGGTCGGAAGTCTATGCCGCACCCATTGGTCTTTACATCAATAAAATTCTACAAGTGGTCAATAAACCGGGCGGCAGGCCTTTGGGTTTAATCTTAGATGAACTACCAACGGTATTCATTATGGGGCTGCGTAAGATAATCGATACCGGTCGATCTCATTTTGTAGCCACTGTGCTAGGGGTGCAGAGTATTACCCAATTAACGGCTGATTACGGGAGGGAATTGGCAGAAGTAATATTTGATAACTGTTCCAATGTTTTTAGCGGTGCCGCTAAAGGGGAAACGGCTCGTCGTGTAAGTGAAATTTTTGGTCGCATCCATCAAGAGAAAAAGAGCAAGGCGGTATCCAGTAACGATACTACGCTCAATTTTAGCACCGTCCTTTCCGAATTATTACCTAAAAGTAAAATTACCAGCATGTCCACCGGCCATTTTGGGGGTATTGTGGCGGACACCTTTGAACACCCTATTGCACAAAAATTATGTTTTGGCTTACTGCGCCCTAACATGGAATCCAAGAAAATACAAGGGAAATATGAAATTCCCGGGTACAGGGATTTTAAAAGTAAGAACCACAAGGAACTTGTCCAAGATAAATTGACTTTGATGGATAGCTTAGATTTCTATACCATCATTAAAAACATTGACTGCACCCAATTGGATTATTTAGGCTTTTACAAGAACTACATCGCTGATTTCGCCTTGGAACAGTATCCGAATACGATAAAACGCATGCAGTTCATCCAATTGGCGGAAGAATTGAAACTCTACGATAAACTTCCAAAGTTGGAAAATTTCATTACTGCAAAAGACCAAACGGAGCTAGGAATCCGAGAATATGGTGCTGAAATGGTAGACCGTATGTTTATCAACAAGGAAATCGAACGTGTTCTTGATATCAACTTTCTAAAAGTAATTCAGGATATCGATGAACTGGTAACCGACGAATATGAGAAATGTACAGGCAAAAAGCCCGATTTGACTGTTTTTGACAAGGACAAAACGGGCGATGAAATTGGGGAAACTTTAGAGAAAGAAGCAGAAATCGCCAAAGGGTTTATGAAGGATTACAATAAAAGTACAAGCAGGGAGCTCGCCGATGCGTTCAGAAAGGCACACGAAATCCCTACATTTGAAAGAATTTCAGCAGTAGGTACTAGTGAGGTATTTGACAATCCCAATATCCATGAATTGGAGGGATTACAGTCCAGTTACCCGGTGGAAATGATACAAGAAGAAATAGATTAAAATTGTAGCGTATGAAAGACATGAATGATATTATGAAAGGCTCTGCGGAGGATTTCAATTACATAGGCGAACGTTTACGTAGCATACGTGATGAACTGATCGCTAACGATTCGGGGAACAAAAGAACGAGTGCCTTTTCTCGTAAGAACCTTGCGGAACGCTTTGGTATCGACTATTTCACACTTACAAATGTGGAGCGAGGTACGTTCTCCTATACCTCTATCAAAATGGTGCTCTACTACTACAGTTTAGGGTATAATCCCGCGTGGATCTTATCACCTGACAACGAATTTATCCCAAAACATAACATAGGCGAAAATGTGGTCTACCAGACCGATGTACAGGACGAGTATCGCGAATTGGAGTCGGCCATTGTTACGGCATTGATGGATTTTAAGAAGAAGATCTAAAAGATAACAACCATGATAAAAGGGGTATCACAAATTGTGATACCCCAAAAAACAACTAAAATGACACAGCTCGTATCAGAACAAATAGCAGCGGCCATTCATTATTTCAGAGGCCAAAAGATTATTTTGGATTTTCATTTGGCAAAGCTGTATGAAGTAGAAACGAGGTCATTAAAACAACAGGTAAAGCGTAATCTTGAACGATTCCCTGCGGATTTTATGTTTGAACTCAATGCTACGGAGGTAGACGAACTGGTATCACAACATGTGATACCCAATAAAAGTGTTTTGGGTGGCGCTGTTCCCATGGCATTTACCGAGCAGGGTGTTGCCATGCTTTCTAGTGTTCTCAGAAGCCAAAAAGCGCTCGATGTCAATATTGCAATTATGAGGACTTTTGTCCAGTTGCGGAAACTGCTAGAATCGAATAAGGAATTGGAAAGTCAGATACTGGCTATGGAACAAAAATATGATCAACAGTTTAAAACAGTTTTTGATGCCATCAAAACCCTAATTGTAAGGAAAAGTGAACCTAGAAAGAAAATAGGATATAAAAAGGGTGAGGTATAAGGTTTGTGAAATAGCCACTCAATATTGAAAATGGTCCTGCTCAAATACAAACTTGGGGATTGGCATAAATTTGAATCTCCCAATCAATAGGGATTCTCGGGCTCAAATCTGTTTAACAAGAAACATGGTTTGAGTTTAATTAAACTAAATCGAAGGCGTTATGTCCTAACGGATTGGTAAGGCCTCTATTAATTTTTCGATAGCTGATACATAATAGTATGACTCTTTACAAAAAGCGGATTTTGTAAAGAGTACTACTATTTGAAATAGATTTCAGGGCTTCGGCAGAAATTCTGAATGCTTGTCTGACAGGCGTAATGTAAAGAGTTATAGAAAATAGAGATTTTCGGAAAATTGTAATGATGTTTATAATCACAACGGCCAATCTTCTTCGATTTTTACACTTTTAAGTAAGAAAGTTTATACAACTTACGTTATATTGCAGCTACACTAACTGAAGTTTACTCCCCTACCACTTTAGAAATATTTGGCACTTGTTGCCCTCGAAAATTATTAATACTAGTACATATATCCCGCGATATCGGCCGATATATGCAAAAGTGCATATACTTGTATGTTATCGGTAATTAAAATTTAGAAAAAAACCAATGGAAACAGACTTTTCAGCAAAAGGACCATCGTTAGGGTATTACTTCCAAATTAGATATGGTTTACACCTACTCCTTAATCATGATGGGTCTGACGAATCTAGTTTGTTCTTTGAAAATTTAGATGACATAGAGATTTCAGAATTCAACTATAATGATTTTTATCAAACTAAATTTCATATAAAAAACAGTGTGAATCTTACTGATAGAAGTACAGACTTATGGAAAACTATCAGAGTTTGGGCAGAATCAGTAAGAAATGGCAAAATAAAACTCTCCGAATCTAATTTTACATTAATAACTACAGCGGAGTGTGCTCCTGAAAGTGTTTTTGGTAGATTAAGAGAGGAAACTATTGATGCTGAGACAGCCGTAAATGAACTATTAGAAATTTGTAAAGAAACTAGTAATCAAACTAATTTAGAAGGTTACAGAGCTTTTTCAAGATTAAGCCAATATGAACAAAAAGAGCTAATTGAAAGGATTGTTGTTCTAGATTCGACCATGAATTTTGATGAACTAGAAGACAAAATAAAGAAAAGTTTGAGGTTTAGTGTAAATAGAGAAAATATGGATTCTCTTTTTGAAAGATTGGAAGGATGGTGGTTCGGCACCTCAATAAATCAATTGAACTCAGATGGTATTAATATAATAGACTTAGCAACTTTAAGGAATAAAATTGTAGACATAACAAGTAAATTGACTTCAGATAATCTCCCTATCGATTTCGACACTAAAATTAATATTTCAGATACTGAGTTCATAGATTTTAGTGATAGGAGTTTTGTTAAGGAATTGGCAGGAATTGGCATCAATAAAGCGTCATTAAAGAATGCAATAAGTGATTATTTAAGAACATTTAGGCAAAGATCAAAGTGGATAAGAGAGAATCTACTTGACCCTGATGATGAACATAAATATGAAGAGGAACTTTATCAAGAATGGGAAACCAAGTTTGATTTTCTTGAGGACTTGATTGATGGTAAGGATGATGAGGAAATACTCAAAATTGGTAAATCTTTTTACACTAAGTTGTATTCAGAGAATTTACCACAAATATTTATTCGACCAAAAGTTACTGACTCTTTCCTAGTAAGAGGTAGTTATCAGATACTTGCTGAAGAAGAAAAAATAGGTTTTAACCCAAACTTTAAGAATAGAAAATGAAAATACCTAATTGGGATAAACGATCAATATTTACATCCAATTTGCTGAATCCCGCATTTTGTGGAGAAGTAATTAGAAAAACTATTGTGCAATATTGCAAGGATTCTGGAAAAGAAGGACTACCATTTTCATTAGCCTTTTTCATCTTGCCAATAATTCTGCACAAACAAACTAGAAATCTGTTGCCAAAGACAAAGAGAACAAAACTTCACGAATGGCTAACAAATAATGAAGAGCTTAAATTAATTATTGTGCCTAGAATTAAATACTTAACACCTTATACTAGAGAGTCGTTATTATTTCTATATGGTCATGGAATAATTGAATTTAATACTGAAGGTGAGATAGTCCCTGTAATTACTAGGTCAAAGAAATTTCATAAAGATTACACCGAAGAAATCGGAGATATATTCAATAACGCAGGAAAACTGGGTACTTGGATAAACACTTTTCCATCAGAGAAAATTACGTATACATTTTTCGGAATTAAACCATAGAATATGCAAATCAAGCAGATAATACTATACCATGAAGATGGCACAATTAGAACTCTAGATTTTAACCTCGGAGAAGTAAACATAATAACGGGTGAATCGAAAACTGGTAAGACAGCTATAATTGATATCGTCAACTATTGTATGGGAAGTTCTGATTGTAACATTGCATCTGGTTACATTAAAGATCATGTGACCTATTTTGCTACAATTTTTTCGTTTTCATCGATAGAAGTATTTGTAGCAAGAATTAATCCTGATAAAATAAATCAAGACTCCACAAGTGAAATATTCTACTTCACAGAAGAAAAGGTGTCTGAAATTCCAGGCATTGACAAAATAGTTCCAAATTCTAATATTGACGTACTTTCTACATTATTTGAAAATAAACTTGGTATAAATGATTATACAAATAAGCCTGATTTTGCAACTAGGGACGAATTATCAGTGTCATTTAAACATGCTAAATTTTACAGTTTTCAGCCTCAAGACCTAATTGCTCAAAGAAGTAGTATTTTCTTTAAGCAAAACAGTGAGAATGGTAGCTTTATAAAACAAGCGATTATTGATACTCTTCCATATTTTCTTGGAGCAGTAAATGAGGAGGCAATTGAAGTCGAAAAACAAATAGCTAGTTTAAAGAAACAATATCGTCGAGTGAAAAGAGAAATCGAAATTGCAGAAAAGATAGTTGAGAAAGGGAGATCCGATCTTTTTAATTATGTCGAGGAAAGTAAAGAAGTTGGCTTAATAAATCCATATGTAGAAATAGGCGATGAAAAGGAGGCTCTAGAAATTTTATATAGCCTTTCTGAATGGGAAGATGCTTCTGGTGATATTGGTGGTTATAGCGAAAGGATAAATTTGTTACTAGAGGAGAAAAAGAAAACAAAAGAAAAAATTGATCAATTGAACATAGAAATTCACTCTGTCCGTTCATTTGCAGAAGATGCCTCTGGTTACTCTACAGAAGTGAAAGAACAACATCAAAGGCTTCTTTCTATTAACTTATACAAGGTGCCTAAAGATGGATTGAAATGGAATAGTTTAATAGGAGAAGAATCTAGTTATATTCCACCTACAATTGAAAATATTAATGCGTCACTTGCTTCATTAGATTCTAGCCTTGCAACGACTGTTGGAGACAAGCCAAAAATTTCTAGTTACTTAAACCGTATTCAAAGCGATATTGATGAAGCAAATAACTACATAGAACAAGTTAATACTGATTTGAAAGTGATTTATGCTGAAGAAGATGAATCAAGAAAATTAAAAGATGATAACATTCGAAGAGGTAAAGTAATTGGGAAAGTCGGCCTTTTTTTAGATAGTATCAAGCTTGAAACATCTAACTCAGACCAGAGAATTGAGCTAGATAGTTTACAAGAACGAATTGATGAACTAGAGTTAAAAATATCTAGAGATTCAAAGCAAGATAAGTTAGACGCCATAATGAATAAAATCAATTTACAGATGAGTAATTGGGCTCAATATTTGGATCTAGAATATGAAAATGCGGCAATTAGATTTAACCCCAGTAAATTAATGCTCTACGCAGATACAGACGACAAATCAATTCCTCTTACAAAAATGGGAAGTGGTGCAAATTGGGTTTCCTATCATTTACTTATTCATTTTGGACTTCATAAACACTTTATACAAAAGAATAGGCCTGTGCCACGATTTTTGATTCTAGATCAGCCATCCCAAGTATATTATCCGCCAGAAAAAGAATTAGAATCTCAAGGAGAACTGCAAAGTAGTGACGAAATTGCAGTAGATAAAATGTTTTCATTTATGTTTAGAGTAGTAGAGGAAACTAAAAACAAATTACAAGTAATTGTAACAGATCATGCAATGCTAAAAAACGATAAGTTTAAGTCTGGAGTAAGGGAAATATGGCGAAACGGTAAAAAATTAGTTCCAATAACATGGAAGGAAAAAACCGATAACACAGAGTGACGATGTAAGAGTTCGTGCCTCACTCCTCCACATACTTGTCATACGTAAGCAAAGTTTAAATTAAGGATAAATTTATGGAAAGGATTTAAATTATATATTGATTGTTATGAACGATGAAATTAATAAAAGGGTTCTTGAGATAACTAAAATAGCGAGACAAATTAAAATTCCTGATAACGTCGAAAAATTGGTTGAAATGACAGAGAGGTTTCAAAAGAATGTACCAAAATTTGATTTTCCTCAAATGGCAGTTCCAAAATTTGATTTTCCAAAATTAGATGTCCCCAGTTTCCCTCAAAATGTCAATTCTAAGCTAGTAGAATCTCTTGAAGAATTTTCACGAATTGCAGAAAGGATTAATAATAATCCTGAATTTCATTTCGCCATGATAAGTAATTTAGAAGCCTTAAACCTAAAATCAACAACAGACCTAAAAAAAACATTAATCTACAACCTAACAGACGAAGACATACAGCTAAAAGAAGAGCTATTGAATAAGAACCTTCTGCCTTTTCTAGAAGAATTACAACTCGATTCACTTTGGATTGGAGCTAATATTGTTTTAGAAAATAAATCAAATCCAGACAAATTGAGGCATTGCTTAATATCTTTGAGAACTTTGTTGGAATTTTTGATAGATGAGAAACTTGCTCCCATAGAGGAGTTGAAAAGTGCCGAGATGTTCAAAAGTAAGTTCAGGAAATACCATTTAGGAAAACAAAAAATAGAGTTTATTAAAATTAAAAGAGCGGAGAAAATAGAATACTTTGCTTCCAAATTTGAATATGATTTTTTAGAAGATTTTACAAAAAATGAGATACAATATATTTGTGATTGCTATTCAGTTCTTTGCAATGTTCATAAGCCTGAAATTGGAATATCGGAAAATCAGGTAAGGAGCCTTAAAGTAAAAACTGGAATTACAATTTGGCTGCTGATGTATCTAAATGAAATACTTAAATAAAAAGCTTGGAATGTCAAGGTAAAGAGGACGTACCTTATTTAAGGTTCCGGTCTTTAGGCCATTGCTAAACTCGGAATTTTAACATTAGGCCAATTGGTTTCGATTTGTTTACTTGAGTTAATGGTCAAGAAAAGTGGATTAGGAATTCAAAACTCTTTACAAAATGTACTTTTTGTAAAGAGTAAACTTTTTAGTTAGTATGAAAGTATAAATAAGCGGTTGTAAAAAAAGTAGAAACCTTAATACAAAAATGCCAAGCATGAGAAGTCGAAATAAAAACCAATGAAGCTATAATAGTTAAGTGCCTAATCAAAACGGTACTAAAAGAGGCTTTTGAGATTGACATGGCAACTAAATAATATATATATAAGTTTAAAAAGTATGGCTAGTTCGATTGAAATTTCTGCAGAAACTTTCTTAAATAAGCTTAAGAGCAATGACTTAAATAATAAAGAATTTATTGTTCAAGATAGAGTCGAAATTTCCAATGAAGATTCCATAAGCCAAATTTTTATTGACAATATCAAGTTTAAAAAGGAAGTTGTTTTTAATAATTTGAAATTAGAATACGGTTTGTTCTTTGAAAATTGTGAATTTCAAGATGGTGTCAAAATTCAAAATGTGAGGACTAACACCTACAGTCACAATATAAATAAAGAAAACTGCAGCATACTCTTTTCTAATTGTACCTGTAAATTAATTAGCATAAGTGGTAATTGTGAGTTTTATAGAGGAATCGTTGTTCATAACAACTGTAAAATAGAACACCTTTCTATTGTTGAAACTACAATCACACAAAATTCGATTAGGATAAGAAATAGTGAAATCAGTAAGATATTAGAATTTTCAAAGAATTATGGTGAAATCAATCTAAATGAATTAGAATTACACAAACTCAGGGTAGAAAGTTGTAATGGAGACTTCTCTATTTTAAAGTCAAACTTTCATGATTGGGTTCAAATTTGGAACTTAGAATGTCCAAGAAGCCTAGTTTTTAACTACAACAATTTCAATGATACGGTTAATATAAAAGGTAGTCGTTTAAATCATTTATCCGTTATTGGTGACAACTTCCAAAAAAAGTTCAGATTAGAAAACAGGGATACCTCTCATGGAAATCCGACGCATTTAAACGAACTATACATTAGGGAAGCAACTTTTATAGAAGTTGGTGAATTTGATGGCCTAGGGGAACAAATTAAAGAAATAAAAATTCCTATTACACCAAAATTGGTTGGCTCTCTAAAAATTGAAAACTGGAAAGTTGGAAAGGTAGATATACATGGTATTAACCAAAATCTAAAATTAATTCTTAGTCAATTATTCATGAAAAGGTTGTCCATGATTGGCTTTACCAATTATAGCGCCATTACTTTTGAAAGATGCGCTGCGGACAATGTAAACTTTAAAACTGAGTTAGACCCCAATAGTACTATATTCCTTGCTCATACAGATTTGGGTAAAACTAAGTTTATAGAGTTTGATTTTAATTCATTCGATTTTATAAGTGTGGATAATTCATCATTTAATGAGATATACACCTCTAATGTGGTATGGTTTGATGAGACCAAATTAAATATTCAAGATGCTTACAATAATGAACTAAAAATTGCGCAAAGAAAAAGAGAGGTTTACAGACAATTAAAACAATCATTACGTAATAATGGAAACCAGATTGACAGTTTAGAGTTTCAAGCTAGGGAAATGAAAGCTTATCGCACTGAATTGAAACAATCTGGCAACAAATATTCCTATCAAGACAGGATAATAATGACTGTTAATCAAAGTAATAATTACGGTATAAATTGGATTAAACCCACTTTGATTACCCTTCTTATTACTTTGTTTTTCTATTCTATAATGCTACCCCTTTTTTCGTCAAACTTAAATTACAGTATGGCTCAAAATTTAGAAGATGTCGCTAATTCTTTCTCGGAGTGGAGCACTAATTTCAATGTGTATTGGCAAATGTTTAATCCGGCAAGAAAGTTCTCCATTGTTTTTGGTGAAGTCCAGAGTGGTTGGTTACAATTTTTAGATTTATTCCATAGAATCATTCTGGGCGTTATGATTTTTCAAATAATTAAAGGCTTCAGAAAACTGGCTGCTAAGTAATACTGAGCAGAAGTTTAACATCGTCTGTAGTAGTTTTGGAGCCTTTCCTAATTTTCAGATAATATTTGATTACCCTCTAGGACCCGAATAAAGAATCCTCTGATTAACGGTTAGGTGTCCAAAACAATTACAATTTTACCTAGGATGCACTTTCCTTTGTGCATAAAACTTAATAGCAGGCAAACTCTTTACAGAATGCACCTTTTGTAAAAAGTTTTAAACATCCTCCAACAATTGTATTTTCAGCAGTAATTCAAATGGAGCATGTATACCATTTTAATGCCATCAAACAAAAAGACCCTTCCTACTTGAATAATCCGTTAGCTCATCCTTAAAGCCATTAAAAGCTTCCTCTTCTTTATACCCTCCTCCCAAAAACGCTCCAAAAGCGTAGACGCTTTTACGCAAGAGGTTTGCTTGTTGGGCATTGACCTTTTTCTTGGTTACTTCAAGTATTTTATTGCGTAAGCCGCTTTCCTGATGATGCTCTAGCACCTCTTGCTTTAAAATTGGTTGTACTCCCTCATAGACCATCATAAAGGCCGCTCTATCGTAAGATTGTCTATCAATTAGATAGGAGAGCCATAGATTTTTAAACAACCCCCTACCCTTCTCGCTTAGATTATCCAAAATCTTATTTTGTCCATTCAATAGTGTATCCAAATTCCCGAAAGCTTTCAGATAAGTTTGCGTTTTTGGTTGAAGGGGCACGCTAACGGGGTGCTTTGAATAAACAGAGCTTACATAAAGTTTATCCTGTTTTTGCTCAAAATAAAATCCTTTGGCATTGAACAGCTGAATATAGTCCATAGGGGACTTCTCGAATGGAATATGAAAGCGTTCAGCGGTTTTTACATAGGCTTGCAAACTGCATTCCTCGAACTGCGTTCTATATGCTACGTTCATGGCACCGTACAGCTCCGGCATCATCAAGGGTAAGAAGAATGCGGTTGCATTCATTCCAATATCATCGCCAGTTTTGCTATCCAATAGCAGCGCTAACACTTTTATATTTTGATGTATACTTCCATTGGATACGTAGGAATCGGTCACATTGGGTATCTTAAGGTTATTAAGGAACAATCTTTTGGAGTGGAGATTTGAGCCTCTGTAATAGACCTTTCCACCCCTATATGTTAGCCCAAGTCCGTGCATCAAATAAAAAGGAATCCTTTTAGTTTCGCTAGTATCGAATACCTTATCCTCCAATGCCCTTTCCAACAATGCCGCCCTTTCTTCTAAGGTCTTGGCTTCTTTGTTGTTTTCCGTTGTGTGTAACTCCTGTCTTTTGCTTTCAAACTCGTTTTTGAGCATTGTTAGTAGCGTATTATCGCCGTTCTTAGATGAATAGTGACTGAGAAAAGAATAGCGTTCCGAACGAGCTATGAAAGGCAATATATCCTTGAATTTTTTGGTTAAAATAAATTCGGATAAAAGCATAGTCCCCTTGTTGGCATTCAAATAGGATTCGTAAAAGGCATTTTTTATGAGCTTTCCTGCTTCCAATACAAATTGGTTCCCTGCAGCGTCCACAGTTGTTTCCTGGGATGTACCGTTCATAAGCTTTGGATGATTCAAGAAATCCACATCGCGACTTAATTCCAAAACTCCGAATACAAATCCAGATTTATCATAAATGACAATATCCTTTAATGTGTTTTTCTTCCCATATAGCAATTCACAATCTATATTCTGGTAGGATTTTAAAATATCGGGGAAATCGTCATGCCGAATGTTCTTGAACAATGCAAGAGTGGTCATCAATTGCTTTTCCAATCGCTTTTTATGCATTGGTACTAACTTAGCCTTGCTGTTCTTTTCAAATTTCGCCAAGAGTTTGGGTCCGCTCAAGTTCGGGTGTACGATAGAACCGCTGATAAATTGGGTCTTGTATTTATTTTGGTTATCGATACCGTAGGCGACCCCTATCCTACCCTTTTTATTGGTCATCGTACTTACGGCAATATGATAAGGCTTCGCTAATTGGTTCAGCTCAGCAAAACTGCGCAGCTTATGCTTTTGTAGCAGACCATTGAGTACATCCTGCATGTAGAATTTCGTTCCTTGGGCATCCTCAGGTTTGAACTGCAATTCCGGAAATCGATAAAGCGGAAGCTCTCTATGATTTTTCTGTTTAATCGGTGGAGATGGAGACAGGCCATACCTTTTTTCAAGAAAGCGTTGTGTAGCAACGTTTCTAAGATAGCTATTGGACATATTCATAAGGGTTCCCGATTCATTCACCGTAGTCGATACGACATGCACATGCTGGTGTTCCGTATCCCCATGACGGACCACACAGTAGGGCTGCTTTCCAAAACCCATGTGTTCCATATAGTCCTTGGCCAGTTTATAAAAATTGGTATCGTCCAATTGTTCTCCTTGGGGAAGATTGAGTGTAATATGTACGTACCTATTTTGGGTGGCATGACGCTGTCCTTGAAAGTGCAGAAGCTTCGTGAAAAATTTGGGAGATAGGTCGGTTTCAAAGCAGGTATTTGGATAGCCTAGAACGATACTACCGTCCTTGCCGAACACATAGTTTAGTACTCCCTGCACACCCTCCCGATATAAGATTCGACCTATCATTCATTGTATTTTTTGGTTCAATAAAGTCATGATTTCGGTCAAAAGTTCGTTCGATTTTTCGATTCCTTTTTCCAATTTGGCGGATGGATTCCTTAGATTTTTGGAGCGAACCGCAGCGGTCAATTGGTTAATGTTGACACCTATTTTATTGATTTGAAAGACTAAATTAGCCGATAAATCAGGTAGTTTTTTATCTTCATCAGCTTCCTTGTTCAATACAAGCCGTCTCAAAAACGGTCCAATAACTCCTCTTTTAGTGTGATCAAGATGGTAAGAATCCATCAAGTTCTTTAGCTCCTCCAATTCGCCATTGTTGAATCGGAGTGCAATTCGATGGTTTCTTTTCTTGTTCCCTAAAGCTGTTCTGCCTCCCTTATTTACTGCCATAATTTTTCGGCTTTGTCCGTTTCACTTCGTAAGAAGTAGTCAGTTTTAAGGCACTTAAAACATAACTTGCAAAATTCTTCGAATTTAAATATAGGAAATAATATTTTGATATCTAATTGATAATCAATTCGTAGATAGACTCAAAATGTAGATTATAAATATAAAATTAAATCTAGTTATTGATATGTATTAACGTATACTAGTTAATTCTTTTCTCGTTGAATAAAATAGACCTTGATTATACATCTATCAAAAGATATTACTAGTTCACTTTATCAAGAGTGTATTAAGTTGACTTGTGCGTTGGTAAAAAAAGGGCATGGAACCTTTTCGTTTCATGGGCTTTTGCGCGGTTCCGAGGGTGCCAAGGCTGCCGACAGGCTTCCTTGGCTTCCGCAGGAATATGGAGGTATATGTCCTTTACCTTGTTCTCGGATGCAAGGACGAAAAGTAACGGATATTTTGAATGTGATATACTCCCATCTGCCACTTTATCACTAAAATTCGTACGGTCATAAGACCATTTGAACTCCGGTGCTGTATCCATTTGTATCTATATGGTTCCATATGGTTTAACAGCCTAAAATAACACGCAAATACTTCATTTATAACCATTTATATCTATATCTTCTTCCATAATTATATACATATATATGTATATAATTATATAAATGGAGTACTAATTAAATACAGATATATAGGGATACAGTAATAATTAAATACATACTTATGGATACAAATATTATTAGTATTGTCGGCGAGAAAGGTGGCATAGGAAAAACAACCTTGAACATTCTATTGGCTTCCCACCTTCATTATAGCCAAAAGAAAAAAGTGGTGTTGTTCGATGTGGATAATCCACAATATTCTATTTACAGTAAACGGAAACGAGAACTTAGTGCTATTCCAGAAGAGGAAGTTCTAAATACAACTTTTTACCCCATTGAACCCCTGACCGTGGAAACCATTCAAGAAAAAATACTCGAATACTATGGTAGGGTCGATTTCATCATTATGGACCTGCCAGGAACGCTTAATATCGAAATGGTAAAAGGATTGTTATATGTGGAGCATGTTTTTATTCCGTTCGATCATGATGAACTAGAAATCGACAGTACCTCCCGCTTCTATTTTACCCTAAAAAGTAATTTTTTGGAAAACGAGGAACGGGTATTGAAGAGCATAAACGTTTTCTTCAACAAATATAAATTGGTTCGTAAAAATAAATTCGCACTATTGCGACAACAGTTCGAAGCATCGGATATCACTATGATGAAAAGCGTAGTAAAGGAAAAAACGATTTACAAGGAAGACTATCGCAATACCCTTTATCCCATACCTGAAACGAAAGAATTGGGCGGAAAGGACATCAAACATTTTTTTAACGAAGTGGAAGTACTCTCAAAATTATAAAGCAAATGACATGGCAAAAAGAACTAAGCTAAATACAATGGATTTGATCCGTCAGATGACGGAACAAAAGGAGGCCTCCCTGAATGTTTTGGAGAACCTTAAAGAAGAACGAACTCTACCCCCTATAGCTGAAAAACAACATTTTAGGACTAAAAGCGTTACTAAAGAGGCGGAAAAAGGTTTGGAAACAAAGAATCCAACATCCCGTCCTAAGAATGCCATTAAAAAGAGCAGCTCAAACTCGGCAAAACTCGACCGCCTATTGAGCGCCAAAAAACAGAATTTTAAAAAGGATGCTTTTATGTTTACCTTGAACGGGGATATTTTGACCAAATACGAGAAGCTGGCCGTTGGGATAAGCTATAAATTAGGCTCCAAAGTATCCAGAAATCAATTGATGCGAAAGGTATTGGTCGATTTTATTCAAAAAAATTATCAGGAACTTATAAAGGAAATCGACTTAAAATAAAAAGGAAACATTGAGCAACTATTGGTACATACTGATTGGCCTGGCCCTAGTTTATTACGGGTATGTGCTGTGGGTGCTCTTTTCAAAAAGAAAAACAAAAAAGAAAAAAGATAAACAAAAACTTGCTTATTTGCATATAAATGATAAATTTGTATATAAGTCAAATAGTGAACATGCTGAATTAGGAGCTGTACTCAACCAGATTACCGAAGTGGAAAACACTTCAAAACTTCTGGAAGCTTTTAAAGAGGGTTCATTGGATGATGATACAAATTCCTTAACTCGCAAAAAGCATGAAAAACTCAAAGTTATCCGAAACAGGGATACGGCAGAGGACAATCCGCCGAATCCCAAAACCTGAACTGCTTCTATTCTTACTCATACTGCTCTTCGTACCGATATGCGCCCACGGGCAAATGGAACAACTCTTACGAGAAGCACAGGATTTTAAAAACGATTCCCAGACTTTATCCCGAGAAATCGTGGATATCATTAAAATCATTGCAGGCGTAGCTATAGCCCTGACCGGTCTTGCCTATCTCTATATCCGAGACCAGCAGACCGACCTTGCCAATAAACTTGGAAAGGCAGTAATCGGTATCGCGATATTTTTTGCCTTGATCGCCATCGGCGAGGAGATTGCCAACATCTAAATCTCCCGTCTTATGGAAAATCGTCATATCCTTATTAAAAAAGGACTGCAAAAGGATGTCCTATATAAAGGTCTTAAGGCCAAGTATATCATGTACTGTCTGTATCTAGGTCTAGTCGCCATCCTTTTGGGACTGGTACTCTCGACCTTTATTCCGATGGCATTGGCCCTGGTCTTAATATTCGTAGTCATTTTAATCCTATTCCTGATTTTGCTATTCTATTCCCGTACCTACGGTGCAAATGGCTTTGTGAAGAAAATGGCGGATATCCAAAAACCCGATACCATAAAAGTTTCCAATCGAATCGAAAATCTATTGTTATGGAAAAACAAGTAACACTATGGGATGCATTCCCAATCTACGGATACGAAAAGCAATCGCTGATTTCCAAGGAAAAAGGCTGTGTTACCATTCCCCTGAAACTAGAACTACCCGAAGTCTTTACCTTGGATGCGGCCGAGTATGGTGTCCTTCAGGAGCTATTTTTCAACATCATTACTACTTTGGGGCCTAATCGACTGCTTCATAAACAGGATTTTTTCCTTCAGGACAACTACACTCCTATCAAGGAACGCTTGCAAGGTGATTTCTTGGAGCGTTCCAATGAACAATATTTCGAGGGTCGACCTTTTTTGATGGGCACACATTACCTGTATATCAGTATTGTCCCAAAAAACTATATCCACCACAATCCAAAACGGGTAAATTCTTTCTTACGGAAAAGTAGGGAATCCTATATGACCCATACAGTTCCACAAGAGTTCTTCGATTCTGATACGCTGTTGGAATTCGAGACCCAAATGGAAAGCGTCAATAGTTTGATCAATAGTTCCGGTCTTATAACCTCCAAGATTGTTGACTATAAAACCTTGTTCTCCGATGATGGCCTGTATGCCAAATACCTTGATTTGAGCGATAAGAATACGGGTCTACCGGATATCGATTTTAGCGATAATTCCATTTGCGTGGGGGAGAAAAAAGCACAGTTCTTTACTTTGGAAAATCTCGACCAGTTTACCAAAGATGCCGTTTCCACCCATGAACTTTTTGGAAAATACACGACCAAGCATAATCCTTTTCCGATAGGCAACCTATTTTCCCTAGGCTTCAAAATCCCTTATGAACATATCATTAACCAATACATCTATATTCCAAATCAGGAAAAAGTCCTAAAACAATTCCGAAAAAAGGCCAAGCAATTCATACAGTTCGGGGATGGGAAGAAAGATGACAGCAATGCCATTTATGCCGATCAAATCTATGAATACAATCGGGACATTCTAGAAAACCATAAGGAAACTGTTTTTTACCATTTGAATGTTCTAGGATTTACTGATAAAACAGCGCAGCATAGTCAGCTATGCAATTCCATTTCGGCAGCATTTAAAAAACTAAAAATCAATGCGAAGCAAAATAGTATTGATAGAAAAAACTTATTTTTTGGAGGTATGGCCGGTAACGGTATCGGTATTTCTTCCGATATGTACTTACCGATGTCAAGTGATATGGCATCCTCCCTACTCTATTTCGAGGGCGGTTACAAGGATAGCTCTTCCTCCGTGGATGGATTGCGCTTGGTAGATCGTATTTCTGGTCGTCCACTTTCGGTCAGCGTGTATCGTGAACCCGAAAAACAGGATTGGATTTTTAATCGAGGGATGTTGGTAGCATCGGGATCGGGCGGTGGCAAATCATATCTGGTCAATCACTACATCGCTTCCGAACTCCGGCTAGGCGGCGAAGCCATAATCCTTGAGGATGGTAATTCTTATGACAAGCTGACCGAGGTTTTTGGGGGAGTTATTTTGCAGCATGAGGATGAGCACCCCTTTACGTTTAATCCCTTCTTGTTGGACTATCATGATATCGCATCCGATGAAAATGGAAACAACTCTTTGTCCGAGGGCAAACTCCTTTACTTGGTAACCCTGTTGAAACTCATTATCGGTAGTTCTAAAGAAAATGGGTCTGGCCAATATACCATTGAAGTCGAAAATACTGTTTTCGAGTTGTTATTGATGAACTACTATTCTTCGATGTGGCATCAAAACAATACCAACTTCAAATTCGATACTTTTTTTGAGCATACCCGAAACCATCTTCCCGAGATAATGAAGGATAAAAAGATTCCTTCAGAAGCTTTTGATACTAATGTTCTTATTTTTCTACTGGAAAAATACCATTCTTCTGGGTCAAGGGGAATGCTTCTTAACAAACAGGATGAACGTATCACCCGTTTGAGCGAAGAAAAAGTAATCTACTTTAAATTGGGAAAGTTGATTGATAATGAACTGCTCTTCCCTATTACCGCCCTTATGATCATGGACATCTTTACCAAGAAGCTGAACGATGGCTCCAAACTGGCTATCAATAAAATACTAGCGGTTGATGAAGCTTGGAAAGCCCTTGACCGTCCCGAGCTGGTGGACTATTTTAATAGCCAGTCACGAATGGCACGAAAATATGGCGGTCAGCCCATTTTCATATCTCAAAAACCGGATGACTTTATAGCATCTGAGGTCATAAAGGAAGCCATTGTAGTCAACTCGCACATTAAAGTGTTTTTAGATATGCGGGACTTTGCGAATTCCTTCCATAAACTACAGGATATTATGGGTCTTGGAGAAAAACAAAAGCAGCTAATTCTTTCCATTAATAAAGATTTGCCCAAAGACCGAAAATTTAGGGAGGTAGCCTTTTGCTGGATGGATAAGGTAAAGGTATTCGGCGTTGAGACATCTTTAGAGGAAAAATGTATTTACGAGACCAATCCCACGGAAAACTCAAAAATCAGAAAATTGTATACGGACAATTATAATAATTGGAAACTGACGGCAAAGGCATACGCTTTCGAAAGTTCCGCTAAAAACAATAAAACATGAAAATAAATCTAGTCTTTCTATTCTGTTTAAAAACGTTCCTAATGAATGCCCAGATTCCGGTAACGGATGTTGCTACCAATACAAGTGTTGCCATAGCCAACAAACAGCTTACCAACGTCAACCTGCAGTTAAAGATGGTCAATAACAATCTTTTGACCCTTATACGTCTTATGGAGGAAAACAATAATGAAACATCCGAATCCAAGGAAATTCTAAAGGAAGAATTGGATGCAAAAAAGACGTCTCCAGATTTCGTACTGGAATCAACTGATGTACGTATGACCTTGAACCTGAAAGATAAAATTCTGGAAATCTATAGGGCATCCCAAAAGAATATCCGTGACTTGGAATACTTGGAGCAAAATGAAATACAAGAGTTCACAGCCTATACCGCCCGCACTATTGTAGAAGCCAAAAGTCTTTTCCAACAATGTAACCAGATAATAAAGACGAAATCCCTCATTCTCCCGGAAGAACGTTTAAAAAAGGTCAATAGCATTAATTCGGAACTTGAAAAACTGTTGGCCGGTTTAATCGATTATAACGATAGGCTCTCACAAATCAACAACTTTCGAAAAGCGCGGTTGTCGTTAATCAATATTAATAGAAACTAAATCAACGAAATGCAGCTAATGGACAAAGGAATTAGAGAAACGGTCAATGACCTTTTCGACCAGTACATAACCGATGCCTTTGAGGCTACGGATGCCATGGTAGATATTGGGCAAGAATTCGCCTACATCGGTATCGCCTTACTTGCATTACAAGTAGTCTTGAACAATGAGAAAAGAGCCCACCTTATAGAATACCTAAAATGGGTGCCATTGGCGATGTTGTTATTAAACTATAGAATTATTACCCTTACGATTTTTGAGTTTTATCAAGACATCGGAAACTCTTTTAAGGCGAACGATATTTCATGGGACGTTTTACAAATGAAGATTGTCTTAGCGCAGACCAAAAGCTTGAAGGAGTATGGTGTTTCACTATTGCTACTAAATGCCGACATAGAGGCCTTGCATACTTTTATTCTAAGTGGTATCACGTCAGTTATCGTCATATTCGCCTCTGTAATATCAACAGTTGTATTTATTGGCATTAAGGCAATGTCCGTCATCTATCTTTTTGTCCTGATTATTTTTGGTCCATTGAATATTGGGCTTTCCTTTATTCCCATTTTCGCTGGTATGTGGAAGGCATGGTTACAAAAGTTCATGAGCGTATGCCTTTGGATTCCTATGCTCTACCTAATCGATAATTTCATGTTACACATCTTGGACAAGCTCATTGGCTCCCTCCTTGACAGTGGCACACCAAATCTAGGACTTGTATTCACAAGTGGTCTTCTCATTTTCATGAACGTCTTTGTCTATCTCAAGGCTCCGGTATTATCCAATTTTATCGTACAAGGCATGAATGTAAGTGCCGGCCATTTAAAAGATCGTGCGAAGCACTATACCAAAAAAGCAGCCCAAACGGCCGTTGATGCAAAGACTGGTGGAGTAACAAAAGGCGTGCGGACCTTAATACAGTAACTCATTGAACGGAATTAATGACATTTTAACGAACACCATAAAACCAATGGACGGTAATTATAAGATTTTCAACGATTTAAGCAAGATAAGAACCCAGAGCAACAGGATTCTTTATATATCTTTAATCCTAACAGCAAGCTGCACTTTGCTCAATATTTATTTCGGATATAAGACGAACGAAAGCGCAAAACACCGTTTTTATCTGCTGGATAATGGACAGAAATTAGCAGCCATTCGCATTGACGACCCCAAACGTGCACGCGATATATTGTGTGAAGGACACCTGAAGAATTTCCACGAACTGTTCTTCTCGCTCGAACCTGACCTACGCTTTATAAAAAGAAATATAGAGGGCAAGGCCCTGTATATGATTGACCATTCTGGTAAGCGACTTTATAATCGGTTGCTGGATCAGAACTATTATCAGGATGTTGCCAAGAGTGACTATTCCATAGAGGTGGAGCAAGATTCAATTTCGATTGATTACTCATCATATCCCTTTGCATTTAAGTTCATGGGGAAACAAAAAATACGAAAGAACGAACAAACTGAATATCGAAATCTGATTACTAGCGGTTTTCTTTTGGAGACCACATCAACACCCAACAATCTCAACGGATTAAAAATAATTCGTTTCCATGTTTTGGAAAATAACGACCTCTAATGAAACTAGATTTGGACACTTTTAATTCATGGATTAGGAAGCACAAACTCTTCGCTGTTTCCCTTCCTATAATTGTTATCCTAACGGTATACTTTCTTGCGAACAGCATAAGTTCGTTGGATCCGGAAAATTTACAGGTCAGTGATGGCGGTTATAATGAAAAGTTACCACGCCAAGAGAAGGAAATGCAAATAGAAAAGCCGAACGAACTCTATAAAAAAGCGCAAGAAGATTCTCTTGACCGCTTACGTAATTCTGGCACCATTAAAAACATCATGGAATCCAAAGAACAGGGCGATTCCTTGGAGCTTGTCTTGGAAGAATTGAACGCTTTTTCCTTTAATGACGATTTACCCCCACTAAAAACAGAAACTCCCTCCATTTCTGATACTACACCAAATACTATTGCAAAAAGTGTTTTTCAGGAAAAATTGGAATATAGAAAATTGCTCATGGAAGCACAAAACGAAAGACGCTTGAATAGTCAGGATTATACGGCACCATATTCGAAACCGATGCAAGAACCTTCCTCAAATTTGGTTTCATTCCATGCGACCATCTACCGCGACCAGTTCATTTTGCCTGGTAATCGCGTTACCCTGATTCTAACACATGATATCCAACACAATGGAAAACTATTCACCAAAAACACTTTTGTCTATGCCATCTCCAATATACAGGGCTCACGGGTATTGTTGGAGGTCGCGAATATAGATAAAACAGCTTTTTTATTGACCGCTATAGATCAAGAGGATGGTATGATTGGACTTCACAACGAACGAGCCGGTCAATTAATGAACGATTTTAAAACGGATGTAACACAACAGGGAAGTAACGAACTATCCGAAGCTGTAGGCAATTCCATTGAGACACCTCTGGCCAGAAACTTGATACAGTCTTTTAGCACTTTTTTCCAAAGGAAGAAATACAAACAAAGAGACAAAATATTATTAGTCAATGGAGATCGAGTATTACTGACTTCAAAAAACGTAAGTAAATGAGTAACCGAATCATATCCTTTTTGTTCTTAGTATCGGTATGCTCCCTTTTCGGACAGCGTTCTAGCGGTACCGTTCAAATATCGAAAAACTATAAGACCATTCTCATTTTTCCAGAGAACATATCCGAAAGTAGTATCGGAAACGATTTTGGATTCATCGTAGACCTTCCTGTTAAAGAAGGCGGTAAGTACAGTGGTCGTATCCTGAAATTATACTACAACGAACTTGCTCCTGAAAAGGAGAATTCCACCAACTATCTAGTTATTACCGAGTCTGGAAATGTCTATGATTTTATGGTGGAACTGGTAGACGTACCCGATAAAACTACATGGTACATAGACCACAACATGGCAATAAATAATATTGACAACAACTTAATAGAAAAAGATGGAAAGCTAGCCTCAATTGATGGTAGCCCAGAGGAAAAAGCACTACACGCAAACGATGTGAACGTTCAGAATACTGAACCTTCTCAAAAAACTCAAGATAATTCGATAGATAGGGCCACCAAAGAATTGTATCAAAGTGACCCTTTGGAATATTACCGTCTTCGATGTTATTACATGCAGTTCGACAAGGCGAAGATAAGTCGCTATTTTTCTAGGTTGGATAATGTATTCCTGTGGCTTAAAGGGGTGTATTACAATGAGGACGAACTCTATTTTCAGTACCGTATCGAAAACAAAGAAGGTCTGGATTTGGATATCAACTTCATAAAACATCAAATGGCTACGAACTATAAAAACAGCAGTAGCAATCAAAAGATGGAACTAAAGCCTGTCTTTGTATACAAGCAGCCCAAAACGGTTTCCGGTAAAAGCGAAAACCATTTTGTTATCATATTCAAAAAATTCGCCTTGGATGAAAAGAAAGAAGTCGTAGTAGAACTGGATGAAGAATCAGGAAATCGAAACCTTTCGCTCACAATCGGTCATGAAATCATCAACAATCCAATACACTTTTAAAATGAAAATCAATATAACAATTTTAGCAATTTTCATTACAGCATTAGCATATTCCCAAGGTAGCAACTATGCTTCATCGGTCGGAATAAGCGGTGGATATGCGGAGGATGGTTTTGGTGTAATGGCTACTTATAACTACCATTTGAATAGAAACCGATATGCGCAATTGAGTGTTTTTGCCTCGATAGCCGAAGACAAGGGAACTTTCAATATACCTTATAACATATTCACCGTTCAACCAGGATATTTCATTAAAGTCTGGGAACAAAAAAACTTTAAAACGTTTGTCCTAAATCTCGGTGGCGGTGGAATTATTGGCTACGAAGTTATAAATAACGGAAATAGTTTACTGGAAACCGGGGCAATTATTGATGCCAAGAGCCAATTCATTTATGGCGTATTCATCGGGCTTGAAGGTGAGATAACCCTCAGTAATGACTTTTCACTGTTAATAAAAGCAAACGAATACTATCATATCAACAGCGATGTTGGCCAATTCTATCCCTATGCCGGTATCGGCTTGCGCTATTTCTTGTTTTAAATCGATTGAAAATGAAAAATAATTATACACCGACCAAAATCATAATGGGGGTTTTAACCCTAGTTTCCATTCTTGTCTTTGCATGTAGCAAAGACTTCGAAGATGTAATCCTTGATGATTTCGATTTCAGCTTTTCGGAAGAACACCCTGATGATAATTTTGTTTTTGAAAATATTCGGACCACCTTTTCATTGACACCAGAGAAGGAAATATCAACAACTGATTATTTTGCGAAGTTTTCATTAGAAAAAGGTAAAGGATATTTTCTATCTATGGAAGGTGATACGATACAAGAAAATGACACCCTAAAAATAACAAACCGAAATTGGGTTTATAATTATGTAGCTATTGAAACCGGCGCTCAAAAGGTCAGATTCTCAGCTTGGGATAACAATAATAGAAAGAAAATTTTGGAATTATTTTATAATGCCAAATTCGCCAGTTTTAGCTTTTTGCTAAACAAAGGAGTCAACGCGTTCATTATCAATTCTAAAAACCCTGTGAATGTTACGTTGTTAAGAGATAAGGAAACCAAAGAGCCTAACAACAAAGGGGAATTTCAAGTTACCTATCAAATAGAGAACGGAACAGGAAAATTGTATTTAGGAGATAAAACCTTCGATGCCGGTAAACCGTTTACGCTATCAAAAGGTATTTCTGAGTTAGGATACCTTCCTGAAACCTTGGGTGAACATAGACTTATCATCACGGCCAAAGCTCCTGATGGTGCCACGCTTACCGAAGAATTGTTACTTAATGTATTGAATCTTGATTTTACTATCAATACAACGGCCGCATCTACCCAAGTAGAGTTAAACACAAATTTGGCGATAGCGGTAGACCTTAAAACTCAAGATGAAGAATCCGATGTCGAGTATGAGATTACGCATTCTTTTTCGTCTACTAGTGAAGGCAGTGGTACGGTAAGAGATCATAATGGCGGTGTTATGGAACCAGGTCAATACCGAACTATACTATCTAGTTCATATAATTACATATTCACTAGTACAGAACTAGGAAAACGTAAAATTTATTTTGACTTGCGAGATTCTAATGGACAGACCAAAAGAGATAGTGTTGAAATCGAAGTAGCAAATATTCCATTTACTTTTTCTGGTAACTCAGAAAGCAATTCGGTTTTTGTAAATGAGCGTACCCAATTTAATTTCAATATCAAATCCAAGGGAAATACCGAGAATATCGAATACAATATTGCTTATGAGGTTTTAGAGGGCAACGGGAGAATTACTGAAATAAATGGAAGCACTCTACAGAATTCTACTGAATATCCAGTAGAACTAGGTAATTTTTCACTTTTATATTTTCCCGAAAATCTTGGCTCGCATCAGATTTCGTTTATCGTGACCGATAACTATGGTCAGGAGGTTGGACCGGTCAACATAGATCTTGAAACGAAGCAGAACGATTTTATCGTCAACATTACCCCTTCTAAAAATTCGGAATTTGTTAATTTACCGGTAAATGTAATTATCGATATCGATGAAATTCCTGAAGGAGCAAATGATACCTACGAAGCTTTTTATTCTTCGGGCAGTAATAGCTTGTTAAGGGTAAACGGTACAGAATACGAACCTGGTGAAAAATTTCAACTTGGTCCGAATAACAATAATGTGGTTTATACCGGTACTGAAGCTGGGCAGCATGATATTGTGCTTAGTGTAGAATCAAACGCTAATGTTACGCATACGGCAAGCACAACTATCAATTATAATCAGGTTGACTTCTTGTTCACAGGAGGAAGTCAAAAATCGGATATATCCGTTGGTGAGATTACCTCTTTAAATTTCAACATATCGGAAAGTATCGGATCTTCTGATTATACGATACGTTATAGTTTGAATGGCAATGCCTTGATAAAGAATGAAAACGATATTGAAGTTAGTGCTGGAAATATTTATGATGTCCCAAAAGGAAATTTCAATTGGAATCTTGAAGGTACCGACGAGAGCAATATTACTTTAACTTTTTACGTACAAAACAATACCGGTCTTGAAAAGACAGTTGCTATATCCATAGAAGTGACTCCAAAAAATTACAATTTTACAGCCAATGCAACTCAATCACAGGCCTTTACCAATGACATTGTAGATATCAATTTCAACATTACGGAACTCGGCATAGGTGGCGATAGTTATGTGATGTATTTCTCTTCAGGGAGTTCAAACGGTGGTTTTGAGTATCAAGGAACTACCTATGCTGCAGGGGAAAGCTTTAGTGCTCCCATTGGCTCTTTCCAAGGGAAATATACTGGTATTTCAGAATCTAACCATAATATAGCTTTTACGGTTCGCTCTTCTTCAGAAGTGGAAAAAACGGCAGATGTAAATATACAATATGAGAAATACGAGGAGTTCTTTGATTTCAATGTACGTCAATCTTCGGAGGATAAATATGAAGGGCAGCCCTTTTCGTTAACGATCGTCACAAATGCTACTTCTGGTCATGATAGCGATGTTACGTATGATATGACCATTAGCTTTACCGAGGCAACTGCTGGCTATATAATATATAAAGGCAGGATTTATAAGGAAGGGGAAATCATCCCGTTGGATTATGGCTCTACCCCAATGCAGTTCTATCCACAGACGGATGAGAACTTTTCTATTAATTTCAGGGTAGAAAATTCTACTAATATTTCAAAAACGGTTAGTGAGTCAGTCTTAATGTTTAAAAAACCAACTGCTGCCGCTAAAGGAGAAAAGCACAACATTAATTGCGGTGGTCTAAATGGATGCGACTATGTGGTGAGAGTTTATACCTGTTTTGACACCAATTGTTCAGAAGCATATAATGGTGCTACTCTACAGCAAGTTGAAATCAAGATATATAATCGTTTTAATGGAAGATGGGATACAAAACTCTTTAACTATAATGATGCCAAAGGAACCGGGGTGGACAGATATTTTGAATTAGAGGAAGAGCCAAGTGAAGGTAGGCTAAGATATCAAGACCAACTCTATGAAGTAAGGGTTATGGACACCAACGGGCAATGGAGTGAAAAGGCAACAGGGAATATTATAAGGGTATAAGTTAATTTAAAAAATAGAAATATGAGAACTAACTCTTTTTGTATGAAATCGTAACGACGACGTCTTCATCACCCAAATTATCATCCGTTTCGACTACCAATTTAGTTTTGGTAAGCTCGATGATGCGCATTTCGTTTCTGATAGCAAACCGAATTGTTGTACTGTTAAAGAGTTCGTAGTTATCTTCCTCTATGGTCGAGAAAGGGTCTTGTTCGTCACAGGTAAGCCCATTTTCGTTGATTGTATAGGTTCCTTTTCCTGTTTCGCCCATTTCCGTAAAAAAAGTAAGATTGTCTTTGATACATTGGCGTATTTCCTGAGTATTGAAGAGGTCAATGTTAACGGTTCCGTCCCCATTGATATCAACGGCGCTATCACTCATAATCGATTCATATTCCCATTGACCCAACAACGCTTGGCTCCTATCTGAGATAGCGACTGTATCATCGTCATTATTACACGAAAAAAGCAGCAATATTGGAAGAATTAGAAAAATGGTAGTATTTATTTTCATTAGAACTTATTTAAGACTTTCCACAAATATAAAGTTATGAACTCCAATATTTTAAACAAGAAATAAGTCAATTAATTGTGCGCTGGCAAGATAAATGCAAGGAAGGCCATTTCGCCCTTTTTGCGTTTATGCGTGTTTCCTAGGGGGTTGAAAAACCGAAGAAGGAAAGACGACCGTAAGCGGGCTGGCGAAGGTCGTCCGCTCGGGGGGGATTGGAGGCGAAGGTTTTTCAACTTCCGCAGGTACATGGAAACGTTCTACAATTATTTTCTTGCCATACCGAATTAATAATGAGTTTTCTAACTTTTATCCAAAACAAGCCAATATCTCGTGCTCTTTAGGGCTCCTGTTTTGAGCAATATCCCTTTATCAACCAGATCTTTTAAATCTCTTGTTGCAGTTGATGCAGATGTTTTTACGATACGTATATAATTTTCGGCGCTCAATCCCCCTTTGAATCCTTGGTGGCCAGCATTGAAGATACGTTTTATCGCCTTGGTCTGACGATTATTGATTTGATTTGAAAAACGGTCAAAAAACTTGGCTTTTTCTATTAAGAATTCAATAATCTTCATTGTATTGTCTTGGGCATCCAAAATGGTCTGTCCGAAATATAGTAACCACTTCGTCAAATCCAATTTCATATTGTGCGCTTCTAAAAAAGCATAATAATCCTTCTTCTTTGCTTCAATCATGTGTGATAACGAAATCAAGGCCGGACGTTGGATACTCATAGAGATCGATTTTTCCGATAAGCCCCTCGCAATTCGTCCGTTGCCATCTTCAAAAGGATGTATGGCCAAAAAATAAAAGTGCGCAATTCCTGCTCTTGCCAAGGTAAGCATGGTATCCTCCTTTTGCCCATGTACTTGGTTAAACCAAAATACAAAGGCCTCCATTTCCTTTTTCATCGCTTTTGATGGTGGTGCCTCATAATGAATCGTTTGTCTGTCCAATCTTCCAGAAACGACCTGCATAGGGTCATCGTGGGTACGGTACTTGCCAATATCTACCAAATCCCGCCGACCGTTAGTCAACATCGTATGCCATTGGAATAACCCTTCATGAGTCAATGGTTTGTTATAGCTCTGATATAGATCGACCATCATTTCTGAAATTCCGAACTCTGCAGGAGGGAGCCTTCTTTTTGTGGAATTGAGTCCGAGATTTTGCTTAATCGACTCTTGAATGCTATCACGGTCAAGATATTCACCTTCTATCTCGGAGGTTTTGAAAGCTTCATTGACTAAAATTTCAATCAGCAGTTCGTCCTTATCATCGTTTTTAACATGCTTGAAAGCACCCAAAGCGACACCGTTGGCCTGCGTAAATTGATATTCAAGGTTTTTTAAAGCTTCTTGATTATAGGTGAAATTAGGCCATTCTTCTTTTTGCCAATTCCATTTTCGATATGCCATGAGCTATAACTTTTTATTTTATAGCTCAAATATACTTATATTTTGGGCTATAAATTTAATTTTTATAGCCCAAATCTTTAGCAGTATGAGCAACTAAGGCTAACACTAGACAACTTATTAGCTATGAATTGATACTTAACCACATAAAAAAGAACTATAGATTCTGCACTCGTAAGATAAATGCAAAAGGACGATTTTTCTTCGTCCGTTTGGGTTTATGTGCGGTTCCGAGGGTGTTGAAAAACCAGAGACGGAAAGACGACCGAGAGCGGTCGGGAGGTTTGGATGAGCAGGTTTTTCAACTTCCGCAGGAATATGGGAGGGTACCAAAACAATGAAAGCTCTATTTACAATATGAAGTTGACACTACCCATAAAGTTTGATAAAAATCCAATTGGCTCAAACTAAAATTAGTTTTTATTCTATTGAACCTTTTCATAAGAACTTATTTTGTTTCAATTTTATTAGTACGTCTATTTACTGCTTTCCTGACTAACTTCTACAAGATTCGACATAGTAATATTTTTATTATACAAGTACAATTTGTTTCTAAAACTACATTTTAACTTTCATTTTTTTTAAAAGAACAGAATAGAAAACTTTGATCAGTCCCAAAAGGGGTTTTATGTACCGTTTCCTTACACCTAATTTTGGTGAACCCATTTTTGAACGTGCTTATGAGTTTGTCTGAATTATATTGTTTAACCTCTAGTCCACTACATTTTTCGGGACCATCTTCAGAAAAAGTACCGATTATTAAGAAACTGCCAATAGCACTTTGTGCTATAGAAATATACTTGTCAATCTGTTCCGTTGTTATCAAAAAATGAAACGTTGCCCGATCGTGCCAAACATCATACGTTGTTTGCGGTTTAAATTCAGTGATATCACTCACTATCCAGTCTACCTTGGCCGCTTTGTTCCCAAGTCGCCTTTTTACTTTTTCAAGGGCTCTTGCAGAGATGTCAAGCACGGTAAGATTCTCAAACCCTTCATCAAGCAGGTAGTCCACAAGTTTGCTATCGCCACCACCTATATCAATAATTTTAGCGGATTTTTTCAATTTAAAAGAATGTATCAATTCAAGTGAGGTCTTGGGGACTTTTTGCGTCCAGCTAACTTCATCGGGATTTTTACTTTCGTAAACGGCCCCCCAATGGTTTTTTATATTTTCTTTAATTCTTTTCATTTTTTGAATACTTATAAAGATTATACTACCTAAAGTTAGGTCGACAACAGTAAAATCACACTTGTTCTCAACATAGTAAGCCCTTTAGACAAGGCATACAGTGTAAATCTATTCTATTTTATTCTTAAATATATTATCTTAGTTTATACCGTACAGTAACTTTTGTTACCGACACAGAATTACTGATTATTTTCCACTTATTCGTTTATCAATACATGCTTTCTTTTGAATGTTTGTTGTAAGTCGAAGAAGGTACTTAGATCGAGGTATTGTAGCAATAAAAAGATATAAATATTTTTTCATTAAAAATTAAACAACTAGTTTTACAATTAACCTTAGATTCAATAATCTTTGAAGCTATTAAGAAATATACTATTATTTACAGCAGCCTTCATTATGATAGGTCACGACATCGTGCCTCATACTGATATATCATCCGATGACGAACATATTTCTTTTTCCACTGTTTCAACAACAAGTTCTCAACAAATAGCCCACGAGCATTCAGAGCTAGGCCACATATTTGAACACTTTCAGCATTCTTCTAATGAAAAGAATTTAAAGTATGTAACTGGAGATGTTAAAAACCTAAATGCTAAGACGAAAATTCTCCAAAATTCTGCTTTAATAGTTGATATTGACAATCAAATTATTTGGCACGCAAATTTTGAAAAGCAACGGTTTCGGGATTATCCTATAATTCCATATTTTACTTCTTTATCTTCCCATACCCTTCGGGGACCTCCATCTTGTTAATTTATTAAAGTGATATTTATAATTTAAGCTTGATTAAGGTTTAAAATAACTTTATCACTGTCTAGTTATGCAATAATCTTTTGTCATAGCTGTTTTCCGTTATTCATCTTTAGCATTAAAAAACTCAAGCACTTTATTTAAAAGACTTATAGGGTCAGCTCTTGGTGTTTCACATTTTCGTTTCCATCTTAAAAATTCTTCTACTCTAATGTTAGATAAAATCATTCAGTTTTCGATAAACAACAAGCTTGTTGTCGGAATATTAACCTTGTTCCTAATTGGCTGGGGAACCTATTCCCTTACACAATTACCCATTGATGCCGTACCAGATATTACCGATAATCAGGTAATGGTCATAACCGTTTCCCCTACCCTGGCTGCTCAGGAGGTGGAACAACTTGTAACATTTCCAGTCGAACAGACAATGGTAAGCATACCTGGTATAAAGGATATGCGCTCTTTTTCTCGCTTTGGGCTTTCTATTGTAACCATAGTATTTGAAGAAGACACCGATCTCTATTGGGCACGGCAGCAAGTGCAGGAACGGTTAACATCTGCGGCTGACCAAATCCCCCAAGGAGTAGGAAGACCTGAAATGGCTCCTGTTACCACAGGGTTGGGCGAAATATATCAATACGTGATCCATCCCAAAGAAGGCTATGAGGATCAATACGACGCTACAGAGTTACGCACCATACAAGACTGGATCATTAAACGACAACTCTTGGGAACACCTGGTGTTGCAGAAGTTAGTGGTTTTGGCGGTTTAGTCAAACAATATGAAATTGCTATTGACCCCAATAAACTTCAAAGTATGAATATTACTATTGAAGAGATTTTTAGCGCGCTTGAGAAAAACAATCAAAATACTGGTGGGGCTTATATAGATAAAGGACCAAATGCATATTTTATACGTAGTGAAGGCCTCGTGAATAATTTGCAAGACCTGGAGAAGATAGTAGTAAAAGTAAGTAATGGCACACCAGTTCTTGTTAGGGATGTTGCAAAAGTCCAATTTGGTCACGGGGTGCGCTATGGAGCTGCAACCCGAAATGGTGAGGGCGAAGTGGTAACGGGAATCGTAATGATGCTTAAAGGAGCAAACTCTTCCGCAGTTATCAATGCTGTAAAGGATAAAATTGAACAGATTAAGGAAACCTTGCCCGAAGGAGTGACCATTGAGCCTTATCTGGATAGAAAAAAATTGGTGGATCGTGCAATAGGAACGGTAACCACTAATCTTACTGAAGGGGCGTTGATTGTGATTTTTGTTTTGATTCTGTTTTTGGGGAATTTAAGAGGTGGATTGATAGTGGCTTCGGTCATACCGCTTTCAATGCTTTTTGCTATCGCAATGATGAACCTATTTGGGGTCTCGGGGAACCTTATGAGTTTAGGCGCAATAGATTTTGGTCTTATCGTTGATGGAGCGGTGATCATTGTTGAATCTGTAATGTTTGGTATTCATACCAGTAAAAAGAAGTATGCAGGAGTTGAAAAGCTGTCTTCTGAACAGATGGATACCGAGGTAAAACTATCTGCTGGCAAAATGATGAATTCCGCAGCATTCGGACAAATAATTATACTTATTGTGTACCTGCCTATTTTAGCATTGACTGGGGTAGCTGGAAAAATGTTCCACCCAATGGCTCAGACGGTAATGTTTGCTATTCTAGGGGCATTGATTTTATCATTAACCTATGTTCCGATGATGTCTGCCCTTGCACTCGGTCGTAAGACGGAACATAAACGAAATTTTTCTGATAAAATGATGGATTTCTTTAAGCGTATGTATCAACCTATTATAGAAGCCGCCCTTCGTGCAAAGCTTTTAGTACTTGGGTTGGCCGCAGGGTTATTTGTTATTACACTAGTAGTATTTGCCAATATGGGTGGTGAGTTTATTCCCCAGCTTGACGAAGGGGATTTTGCAGTAGAGACACGAGTTCCTGTTGGAAGTTCCATCGACCAGATGATTGATGTTTCTCAAAAAGCGCAGACCATTTTATTAAATGAATATCCAGATGAAGTGATGCAAGTTGTGAACAAAATCGGTTCAGGAGAAATTCCAACGGACCCAATGCCTATTGAAGCAGGAGATATGATGGTTATTTTGAGTCCAAAATCGGAATGGACTAAAGCTGACGGAAGAGAAGAACTGGCAGCAGAGATGAAAGAATCCCTGTCAATAATCCCTAATGCTACTTTTAGCTTTCAACAGCCCATACAAATGCGTTTCAATGAACTTTTGACCGGTGCAAAACAGGATGTTGTAATTAAAATTTATGGCGAAGACCTTGATATTCTTTCTGATCTGGCTAGCAACGTGGGTAACAAGATAAAATCTGTAGAAGGAGTGGCAGATTTGTATGTTGAGGAAGTAACCGGACTACCACAGATCAATATTAAAATGAACCGCGATAAAATTGCACAATATGGTATGAACGTAGAAGATATCAATACTGCTATAGAAACGGCATTTGCAGGGAGATCTGCCGGATTAGTTTATGAAGGTGAGCGTCGTTTTGATCTTGTAGTTCGACTGGACAAAGACTACCGAACCGATATAACCGATGTACAGAATTTATATGTCAGCACACCAGAGGGCAAGCAAATTCCACTTAGTGAGGTAGCCAATGTTTCATTTGAACCAGGACCTGTACAAATTCAACGTGATAATGCAAAACGTCGAATTATTGTTGGATTCAATGTACGTGACAGGGATGTTCAAAGTATCATTGAGGATATAAAGCAAATTATGGTTTCGAATGTTGATATGCCTGCAGGTTATTATGTAACCTATGGTGGGCAATTTCAGAACTTGCAAGAGGCAAATCAACGGTTAATGATTGCATTACCAATAGCATTATTGCTAATTTTAATACTGCTCTATTTCGCTTTTGGATCAATGAAACAAAGCTTGCTGATTTTTTCGGCAATCCCTTTGTCTGCCATTGGAGGTGTTTTTGCACTAATCATAAGAGACTTACCATTCAGTATTTCAGCAGGAATCGGATTTATTGCCTTATTTGGTGTGGCCGTTTTAAACGGTATTGTACTGGTAGCAGAATTCAACAGGCTTGAAAAAGAAGGCGTAAAAGATATTTATGATCGTGTTCTCCAAGGGACGCGCTTGAGACTGAGACCGGTGTTAATGACCGCTACCGTAGCTGCTTTAGGCTTCTTACCAATGGCACTGTCAAATTCATCAGGTGCAGAGGTACAACGCCCATTGGCTACGGTTGTTATAGGTGGTTTAATTACGGCCACTGCATTAACTCTAATCGTTCTGCCAGTCTTATATATCTACTTTACTGAAGGAAAAGTCAAATACAATTTAGGCAAAAAGAAAATAGCTACCACTTTATTAGTGATTGGTGGTTTATTCTTTCCGGCGATGCAACTTCAAGCACAAGAAATGAATCCGGTGCAGGAGCGTGAAATAACATTGCTGCAGGCTATTGAAATTGCACTTCAGAACAATAACCGTATTAAGATTGCCCAATATGAAATAGATGTTGAAGAAACTGGAAAGTACGGTGTGATAACCATTCCCAGAGCTGAATTTTCATATTCAAGCGGCGAATTTAATACGCCTACCATAAAGGATAATGGGTTTGGAGTAACGCAACGGATTAATTTTCCGACCGTTTATACCAGTCAATTTATACTTGCAAAAGCCAAGGTCAATAGTAGTGAGCAACTTAAGGTTATAGAGGAGAATAAACTGATTGCCGACGTAAAAGTTGCCTATTTAAGATCTGTGTTTTTAATGGACAACAAGCGATTGTTACAGCGACAAGATAGCCTTTATGGCAATCTTAATAGATCAAGTTCGATGCGTTACGAAACCGGTGAATCCACAAAACTGGAAAGTGTGACCTCTGCTGCCCAATCGATGCAGATAAAAAACAAGCTTCAACAAAATGAGGCCGATATAAAAATCGCAAAAAAACGATTACAAGTAATCTTAAACACTAAGGATAGTATTAGTGTTATGGATACTGAACTGGTTCGTCGTGAGATAGATATGGATATTGAAAGCCAATATGTAGAGCAAAGCCCTTTGCACGTTTATTTAAAACGACAGTTGGAGGTAAGGAAACGGGAGACCAATGTAGAAAGGAATAAAGTTTTACCAGATATTATGTTCGGGTACAATAGCCAAACCTTTAATGGCGCTCAAAATAGCGGTATAGCAAACCAAAATTTCAATGACGATGACCGATTTTCATTCTTTCAGGTAGGTGTTGCAATTCCCTTTTTTCCTGGAGGACATCGTTCCAAAATCCAAGCGGCTAAAATTGAAGAGGATATCGTCCAGTCTCAAATTGAATTAAATAAGACGCAGCTGCAAGGGGAACTGCAAAATTTGCTACAAGAATACTACAAACTTCAGGGAACTTTGAGCTATTATCAAAATGAAGCGCTGCCACAGGCGGAACTTATCATCAACAATTCAGAAAAGAGCTTTAAAAGCGGAGATGTTTCCTATACGCAATATCTGCAAAACCTCACTTTGGCGAATACTATTCAAACAGATTATTTAAACACACTTTATCAATATAACCAGTCTATCATAGTAATCGAGGCCTTATTGGGCTTGTAAAAATTCAGTGATTTCACATTAAAATAAAAAAAATGAAAATTCAATTCAATACAAAAATTTCGCTGCTCATTCTAACCACAATATTTATGGTGGGTTGTGGCAATAAGGATTCTGAAAAAACAGAATCTTCCGAAGGAACTTCAATAAAAGAAGAGCAACCAGTTGCAAATGGATCCAAACAAATCACTTTTACCAAAGACCAATACAATCTTGCTGGAATTGAAACCGGTGCGATTGAAATGAGAAATTTAAGTAACATCATAAAACTAAATGGAGCCATCGACGTAGAGCCTGAAAGTATGGCATCAGTATCTGCACCTTTAGGAGGGTATTTAAAAACTGCAGGAAGATTACCTGGTGAAAAGATTAAAAAAGGGCAAGTCTTGGCAACCATTGAAAATCCTGAATTTATCCAAATACAACAGGGTTATTTGGAAAGTTTAAGCAGACTTCAATTTCTTGAAGAAGAATTTAACCGACAAAAGAAATTGAGAGAGGAAGATATCAATTCTGCAAAAACGTTTCAACAGGTTTCTTCTGATTATAAAATCACACAAGGGCGGGTTAAGGCATACGAGCAACAACTTGCGCTGGCGGGAATCAGTAAAAGCTCTGTCCAAAATGGTAATATAACACGAACAGCGAATCTGTTTGCCCCTATTTCAGGCTATATAAAAGAGAGCAACGTAAATATTGGTGATTATGTGTCGCCACAAGATCTTTTGTTTGAACTGGTCAATTTAAACGATATTCATTTAGCATTGAATGCCTTTGAAAAAGATCTGGGAAAAATAGAGGTTGGTCAAACCGTTAAATTTTCGCTTTCCAACGACAATACGTTCAACCGTACTGCCAAAGTTTTCTTAATGGGAAAAGCGACAGGAAGTGACCGTATGACGCCTGTTCATTGCCATATTAATAAAGAGAATGAAAAAGGGCTTTTGCCGGGAATGTATGTAAAGGCTTGGGTAGAAAGCGGTACAGATAAGCAAAATGCAATCCCTTCAGAAGCTCTCGTTCAATATCAAGGAAACGATTTCGTAATCCTTCAAACCGAAGAAACGGAAGATGGCTATACATTCAAGTTGGAACAGGTTAAAAAAGGAATTGAGCAGGAAGGATATACAGCTATAACTTTTGCTGAAGCTGCTACTATTCAAAATTTTAAACCTGTAGTAAAAAACGCATATTCCATCTTGTCTGCATTACGGAATTCTGAAGAAGAAGAAGAATAATTCAAAATCAATAACTATATAAATAAAATATTATGAGAAAAGTACTTTTTATCGCAACCTTTAGCTTAATCGTATTAGCATCTTGCAAGGACAACAAGAAAGTTGAAAGTGTAGAAACTCAAAAAACTGAAGCAACCCAAAGTGCAGAAGAAATGCGCCAAAAGGAAGATAGCCTGAAAATCGCAAGAGAAGAAAATCGCATATTGGATAGTATACAGCAGGTTAAATCTCATGGGCACGCCCATTAATAATTACAATCCTATTGCATCGAAAGGTGCAATAGGATTTAAACAATTTTATTATGAAAATAAAAAAAATATACACCTTTCTCATTCTGTTTCTATGTGGGGCATTTGGTTCTATAGCGTATGCTCACGGAGTAGATGAAGACACGCAAACATTTCTGTTGGGAAATAGCGGTGTTGCATTTGGCCCTTTTCTTTATATAGGAGCAAAACATATGATTACAGGTTATGACCACTTGTTATTTTTGGTAGGGGTTATATTCTTCCTTTACAAGCCAAAAGAAGTGCTCTTGTATGTTAGTTTTTTTACAATTGGGCACAGTACTACCCTACTATTAGGCGTTTTAGCCGACATTAACATTAATGCGTTCCTGATAGATGCAATTATAGCGCTATCAATCGTTTACAAAGGATTCGATAATTTGGGAGGTTTCAAACGTTTCTTCGGTAAACAGCCGAACACAAAGGCAGCCGTTTTAATATTCGGATTATTCCACGGTTTTGGCCTTGCCAGCAAATTGCAAGAATTTAAATTTGATAAAGAAGGACTTTTTACGAATTTAATTGGTTTCAATATAGGCGTAGAAATAGGGCAATTTATTGCTTTAGCAGTTGTGTTAATCCTCATAACTATTTGGAGAAGGCAACCCAGTTTTATGAAATTTTCAACAATTACAAATACAGCACTTATGGCCGCTGGGTTTTTATTGCTCGGCTTCCAATTAACAGGCTATTTTACATCTTAAAAAAAGAATTATTATGTCAGAAATGAAACATCCAATATTGGAAAAAAGTAAAATTATAAAAGCAACCATCATATCATTTATTGTAGGTGGGATATTATTGGTAGTAGCAGTATTACCAGCAGAATACGGAATGGACCCAACAGGTGCAGGTGAACTTTTAGGCTTTAGTAGATTATACGTACCTGAAACCAACCAAACTGACGATTTGGGCGCGATGGTATCAACAGCAAACCTTCCATTAATTAAACTAGAAAAAGCAGGATCAGGACCCAATGTACCACGACCAGTAGAGGCTGATTATCCCGCACCAGAAACACAATTAGCTACTCGTGAGGACGAAACGAAAGTGATAGTTCCGGCAGGAAAAGGTATTGAATTCAAAATAAATATACTCAAATACGGAAAAATTAAATATGAGTGGACAACCCACAACAATGAAGTTCTTTACTTTGATTTTCACGGTGAGGTAAAACAAGAAAAAGAGGTCAAGGAAGTTTATTTCGAAAGTTACACAATTGCCAATTCCAACAATATGGTGGGTACTTTTTTAGCACCCTATGAAGGAAAACACGGATGGTTTTTTAGAAATACAGGTGATGAGGACGTTGTAGTAAATTTAAGACTGAAAGGTCAATATACATTATAATTTTAAGTCCTGCAATGGAAGGTAAATTTCTATGCCCAATTGAAATAGCCTTTCATTTAGCAGGCACAAATTATAGCTAGAAAATAAATCTCAATTGTGAATAAAAAAAGTGTCAGAAAACTTTAATCTTTGTCCAAGAAGCGAAGTAATGTATTATCATGTAAATATTGAGCTTTTCAGAAATCCCAAACAGAATGGACTATTTATATTTTATCCATTAGCAGACTAAACTTCTAATCTTTGCTTAAAACATCTTACCAACATCTCATAGAGTTCTGGATGTTTTTTCTCTAGTAATTCTGGGCGCTCAAAAAAATATTCCGAAGCTACTGCAAAAAATTCTGCTTGGTTTGTACCTCCATATTTTCGAATATCTGAATGATTATCATTTATCGCTTCCATTTCCTTATGAATTAAATTTAACCAGGGTATGGTATATTGATGTTCTAATAGTCGCTCTGGCACACCATCTGTTCTATCATCCAACTTATCAATAAGGTGTACAAATTCGTGTATGCCAGTATTACTTTTATCGGTTATGTTTTTGAAACCGTGATATAGTGCTTTTTTGGATAAAATCATTTGTTTCTCAAAACGACCATTCCCGACTATTCCACCTATATTTCTTGAATCATCTTTACTGCTAAATTGCATATCCTCATTAAAATTATCTGGATATAAGAGGATCCCACTTAAATTAGTGTAATGCCATTCTTTAAAGCCAAAAACAGGAATTACCGCACTTGCTGCAATTAAAATTTTATCCAATTCTTCTAATTCAAACTGCACACCATCTATATAAACCTCACTTAAAAATTGCATCATTTTTTGTTGAAAAACAAGTTGCCTCTCTTTTGAAAGATTTCTATAGTAAAGCACATTTTCCATTAATAATTTGTCCCAATGCTCTGGAAAAGGTTCAATACTCCCCCGTTTTGCTTTTCTAAAAAAATGAATAACAAACAGTAGAATTACAACCAAAATTAAGATATAAATCATATTAAAACGAAAGTATTAATCTACAGCTTCCGCTTTAAAGCCTACTTTTTGCAATGTAGCCTTTACATCTTCTTCTGTTGCACCATCGCTTTTAATGGTTAGAATTTTATCTAGATTAGTGGTATCCACTTCCCAACTTTCAACCCCTTCTTGTTTGTTTAAAAAAGGTGTTACTTTCGATACACACCCACCACAATTGATATTTGTTTTAAATTTTAAAGTTTTCATAATATTTGAATTTATAATTAATATTAAAGTTTTACTCGTTTAAGCCTTAAACTATTGGCAACTACAGATACGCTACTGAAAGCCATCGCTGCTCCTGCAATCATTGGGTCTAATAAAAACCCATTTATAGGATAAAGAACTCCTGCTGCAATAGGTATTCCGATGATGTTATAAATGAATGCCCAAAAGAGGTTCTGACGGATACCCAATACGGTTCTTTTTGACAATTCCAATGCTTTGGGAATAGATTGCAAATCTGACGTTATCAAGGTCATTTTCGCGACGTCCATCGCTATGTCCGAACCCTTTCCCATTGCAATACTTACATTGGCTTGTGCTAAAGCGTGAGAATCATTGATACCATCGCCAACCATTGCTACTATTTTTCCATCTGCTTGTAATTTTTCAACAAAAGCTGCTTTGTCTGCAGGCATAACCTCACCTTGGTAATTTGTTATCCCTACTTGTTTTGCGACAGCAGATGCGGTTTTATTATTATCCCCTGTAAGCATATAGACCTCGATTCCTCTTTGTTGAAGCGTTTCTATCGCCTTTTTTGAAGTTTCTTTAATTTTGTCTGCAATAGCGAGTATCGCCAACACCTGTTTTTCATTACTAAAGAAAATTACTGTTTTTGCTTCGTCCTCCAAACTTTCTGCTGTTTGTATTAAAGAAGCGTCGATTTGAATATTTTTCTCAAGCATTAACTTATGGTTACCCACAAAATATATTAATCCATTTTCTGTTTGAGCTTTCACACCTTTTCCAGTAATACTTTCAAAGGAATCAATTTCAGCTTGTTCAATATTTTCCTCTTTCAAAAGTTTTACTACTGCTTCTGCCAAAGGATGTTCTGATTGTGCTTCGATAGCCAAAAGAATTTGCTTGTATTCATTTTGATTTTCAAGTTTATTTTTCCAGAGTATATCAGTTACCAATGGTTTTCCTTCCGTAATGGTTCCTGTTTTGTCAAGAATGACGGCATTCACTTTATAACCGAGTTCTAAACTTTCGGCATCTTTAATGAGGATATTGTTTTCAGCTCCTTTCCCAATACCTACCATTATAGCAGTTGGTGTTGCCAATCCCAATGCACAAGGACAAGCGATAACCAATACTGCTACAGAAGTTAATAGGGCTTGCGAAAATGCATTATCACCACCAACTGACATCCAAACAATAAACGTTATAATGGAAATACTCATTACCACAGGAACAAATATCCCTGCGATTTTATCTACCAGTTTTTGAACAGGTGCTTTGCTTCCTTGCGCTTCCTGAACCATTTTGATGATTTGTGACAACAAGGTTTCGCCACCTACTTTTTCAGCAGTAAATTGAAAGCTCCCTTTTTGATTTACAGTTCCTGCAAATACTTTCTCATCCTTTGTCTTTTCTACGGGAACAGGTTCTCCCGTAATCATACTTTCGTCAACATAAGAGCTTCCTTTAGACACCAATCCATCAACAGGAATCTTCTCTCCAGGTTTTACCAGAATAGTTTGACCTACTTGAACCGAAGAAATTGGGATTTCAATTTCTTCGCCGTTTTCAATAATTTTAAGCGTTTTAGGTTGTAAGCCTATTAACTTTTTAATGGCGGAAGATGTATTTGATTTTGCTTTTTCCTCCAACAGTTTACCAAGGGATATGAAAGTAATAATGACAGTAGCGGCTTCATAATATACGTGAGGCTCGATATCACGACTCAACCAAAATTCAGGAAAGAAGGTATTGAATACACTAAAAATAAAAGCAATTCCAGTACTTAAAGCTACCAATGTGTCCATATTGGCTTTGCCATATTTAGCTTGCTTAAAGGCGTTAATAAAGAAGCTGCGCCCGAACCAAAAGAGTATCGGAAAGGTCAATACCAAGGAAATCCATTTTCCGGGCACCCAATTCATATAGAACATTCCAAATATAAAGATTGGCAGGGTCAAAACAGCCGACCAAATAGTCCGGTTTTTTATATCTTGATAATGCTTTTGCTGAAGTTCTTGTTGTATTCCTGAAGGGTTTTCTGCATCTATTATAATGTCATAACCCACTTCGCGTAAAGTATTTTGTAATTGTTCTTCTGTAACGGTTTCATCATAGTTTATAAGTACCGAACTGCTGGCGAAATTAACCCTTGCATCATAGACACCCTCCGTATGCTTTAGTACAGACTCTACACTTGCTGCGCAAGAAGCACAGGTCATTCCGGTTACAGGGAACGAGTTTTTAATTCCTTGCTTATGAGTCTCTTTCTTTTTATCAAATACATTAACTGTCTCCATAATCTTATACTTATAAATACATTACAAATTTCAGGATTTTTCCTAAAATCTGTGTTATGGAATATGCCGAAAGAGTTATAGAATTTTCGGCATATTGTAATCATTTATATCAAGTAGAACTTAAGAAAACATGTAGCCTGTAAACCATTTAGCAAATTAAGTTTTCTTCATTTCATACTATACTACTTTACCTTGGCTTTTCTTTTATCAATAGTTTAGCATTGCACCAATACCAAATCCCATATCACTATCGTAATGTGTGGTAATACCCACATTACGTGTGGCTATATATCGTAAACCTCCCATATACTCATTGTCCGTATTCCACATAAGGTTCATACGCAACCTTTGTGTTATTGGAATATCATTACGCTCAAATTGTAACCTGACATTACCGTCCGTATATATTTCGGCTTGGGCCATTACAAGCATTGGTAAGGTATAATTGACTCCTACACTAACTAAAGAACGCTTATCCTTGGTATTTTTTTGACCGAAAAGGTTTTCCTCGACCTCATTATGACCCAATTTTCGATAGCGCCAATCAAACCCTACAAAAGGCATCAACCATTGCATTTTTCCAATATATCGGCCTATATGGGTTTCTGTTTCATAACCGTGCATATCATTGTATCCCAAACGCCATTCGGTGCCAAAACTCCATCGCGTACTTTGAAGCATCAGTTGTCCATCATTTCCATTGGTTGCAAAATCGTTTTCTGCCATTAAGTGGAAGTCACTATCATCTCCTTTTAGTTTTCTCAATGCAAGTGCTGGGTTTGGAATCAAAGGATTGGGTTCCTGATTTTCATAACTAAACACCCTGCCCATACCACTCATCATATGGTACAAAATATGGCAGTGAAAAAACCAATCGCCCTCAACATTCGCTTCAAATTCGATGACATCGATTTCCATAGGCATAATATCCACCACGTTTTTTAGAGGTGCGTATCCGCCTTGGCCGTTTAGCAACCTAAAATCGTGACCGTGCAAGTGCATAGGGTGGCGCATCATAGAATTGTTGTACAGGATAACCCTTACCTTTTCGCCCTTTTTTATTAGGATTTTATTACTTTCCGAAATAACCTTATTGTCCAAGCTCCAAACATACCGGTTCATATTTCCCGTAAGCGTAAAATGCAGCTCCCTAACAGGCGCGTCCTCGGGAAGCGTCGTTACGGTTGGCGACTTCAACATAGCATAGTTGAGCGTGGTGATGTCTGACAGTTCGTTGCTTTTATACATGTTCTCGTTCATTTTCATTCCATCCATTTGGTCCATTTTATGGTTTGAAGGTTCTTCGGCGTCCATTTCCTTTTTCTTATCCTTTCCGTTATCTGCAGGACCGGTAATTTCAGGATACATCACCACATTCATATCCATTTGCTGCATACTCATATTCATCCCCATTTGGTCCAGGTCTCCATTCATTTTCATCATTCCATTCATCATTTCCATCCCATCAAAGTATTTCAATTTTGGCAGTGGCGACGTGAGCTGTTTAATGCCATCGCCCAAATAGATGGAAGCAGATTTTGTGCGGTCTTCGGGGGTTGCTAAAAATTCAAAAGCCGTCTTGTCCGCAGGAATAGTGACCACCACATCGTAGGTTTCTGACACCGAGATGAGCATTCTATCTACCTCAACAGGTTCCACATCATTACCATCATTGGCTACCACGGTTATTTTTCCGCCAGCGTATGTGAGCCAAAAATAGCTGGAAGCACCTCCGTTTGAAATTTGCAGGCGTACTTTATCTCCAGCCTTCAAATCTTTCAGGGATGTATCTTGATTTTCACTTTTACCGTTGATGAAAAATTTCTCATAATAAACATCGCTTACGTCCATAGCGTTCATACGCTTCCATTCATTGTGAAGTTTTGTTTTGAGATGTCCAGTTTTTATGGCCTCTGCATAACTTTGGGTCGTTCCCTTTTTTATGGCAAACCAGTCCGATGCATTGTGAAGCATTCTGTGTACATTTTCGGGTTTCAAATCTGTCCATTCGCTCAAGACTATGGGAATGGTAGGCAAATCGTCTATACCTTTTCTGAACGTTTTATCATCCTTCCTTTTTTTTAGAATCATAGAACCATACATTCCTATTTGTTCCTGAAGCTCAAAATGGCTGTGGTACCAATGGGTCCCATTTTGTACAATTGGGAAGGTATATTTATGTACGGTATGCGGCGGAATTGGCATTTGGGTAAGATAGGGAACGCCATCTTCCTTATTGGACAAAAACAGGCCGTGCCAGTGCAGTGCAGTTTCTTCCTCCAACTCATTGTGAACATATATTTCGGCGATGTCGCCTTCCGTGAACGTGAGCGTTGGCATAGGTATTTGTCCATTTACAGCAATGGCGCGTTTTTCTTTACCAGTAAAATTGACTAGGGTATCGCGCACATAAAGGTCGTAACGCACTATATTTTGTGCCTGTAGGGAAAGTGTTTCCAAAAATAAAAGCACCAAGATTATTTTTTTCATTTCGTTATCGAAAATTTTGTTTTATTGTTTTATCAGTTTTTAGTGTTGATGGTTTCCACAGTTGAGCCACAGCTTAACATTTGTGAACCGTAATAGGGGTTTTTAATGGTCTTGTCTTTGCTCAACCAATTGGCATCCTGCATTGGGCAATATTGATAGTAAAAAGTTTCGGTGGCGCTGTAAAAAGATATGATTTCGTGCATATTTTTTGAAAGTGCCTTGAATATTTCCCGTTGCTTACCAATATCCTTGGTTTCTGAAATACCCTTTGCGGCATCCATTAGAGACGGCAAAACTTTGGCTACAGCGACTTGTTCTTCCGCTTTAAGCGTTTCAATATTTAGTGCTTTTATTGCGTTCAACAGTTCTGTAGCCTTTGCGTTAGCAGTTGGGGCATTGGTTTTTACCAAAGCATCCTTTATGGCAAAGTAAGTATTGAAAACTACATTCAAAGCGTTAGGTTCCATCATTTCAGACACAGCCATATCCGTATGCATTTCAGAAGATGGCATATTCATTTCCATCTCTTTTTCAGGCATTTCCATATCCGATTTGGATTCTGCCATAGCCATTGCCGGTTCCTTTTTCAGCCTTTCATATTTGCAACATTCCGCAAGCTTTGCATACGCATTGTCCGGTGCCAAATATTGGTCATTGTCATAACCTGCTAGGGCAATTCGTTTTAATATTTCGTCTCGATTTGTTATTTCGGAATCGAAGGTCAATTCTGCCATTTGGGTGTCTTTGTTCCAATTAACGTTCGCAGTATTTTTATTGTTTCCTGCATTTTCGATTGCAGTCTTGCACATATCACAATTACCGAAAATCTTTACAGTTTCGGATTGTGTATTTTTTATTTGGGCGTGGCCCGAAGTAATTGATAGTACCACCGATAGCACCATCAATATGTTGAACATTGATTTCATTATTTATGAATTTTGGATTGTTTAAAAAGGAATCGAATACAAGCCTATATTTTGTATTCACAAGTAAACAGCATATACACTGTCAAAAAAAAGGAACTAGCTTATTTCTGGCAGTTGCCAGATGGAGAGATATACTTTATTTGGTGTGTTCTGAATGTAGGTTTGGTCAACTTTCAAAACATACATTAACGTAGTACTTGCCTGTTCATAATCATTAACATAAAAAGGAATACTGACCGAACTTGGGAAATGGCAATAATTGTTGTTACACAAGCCAACACAACCATTATCACAGCATGATTCTTTTTCAGAATGCGTGTCTTCGCTTGAACAAATATGGTTTTCGTTTTTTGGTGTTTTACATGAATTTTCAAATGCCAAAACCGTACTGGTAGGAAACACCAGCAACAGGATAAATAAGGCAATTAGAAAGGTTTTGTTTTTCATCTTTTCCAATTTAAAGATATTGATATTATTTCAGATTAGTATTTATAATTATACAAGAAAGTAGCTTAAATATCATCTAAAAACTTTCTGTTTTTAACCACACTATTTTTAAACTGCGTAGGCGTCATTCCAGTTACTTTTTTAAACTGATTGCTTAAATATGCCACACTACTATAATTCATTTTAAAGGCTATTTCACTTAAGGTTAATTCGTCATAAACTATAAGTTCTTTTACACGTTCAATTTTTTGATTTATGATATATTGCTCAAACGTAATACTTTCTACTGACGAGAAGAGAGAGCTTAAATATTTATAATCAAGATGAATTTTGCAGCCTATATAGTCTGCCCATTTAATATCTAATGCTTCGGATGAGTGATGGATTTTGTCTACAACTAATGTTTTCATTTGTTCGATAAGCTGACTTTTACGGTTGTTAATCAAATTAAAGCCGGATTCTTGAAGTCGTATGGATAAGGCCATTTTTTTCTGTAAATTAAGTGTAGAAGACAATTCTACTTCTCCTAATTTTATAGTGGTATATGGTATAGCCAACTCTTTCATAATATAAGATACTGCCGTTATACATCTTGGGCAAACCATGTTTTTAATATAAATAGTTTTGACCATGTTTATCGGTTTCTAATTAGGTAAATAGTTGTTAGCGAATGTTAATACCCTTAAGGGCAAAGAAAAAGACTAGTAGTACAGTTATAACAAACAATAATACCATAACAAGAATACCATAAGTTTTATCGTTCCTACTAATATTGGAATGTGGTTTTATCCTTTCCTTTATTCTTCGTTTCCTTCTGTTTTCGCTCATCTTCTAACGTCTTTATTGCTTTTTTACATCTAAAAATACCAGCAAGATTCATTTTGAATAATTATTCCAAAGTAGCTTTAACCTCTCCACAGGTCATCATCGCTTCTCCATAATACGGATTACGAATCTCCTTTTCGATACTTAACCAATTGGCTCCGTTATTACTATCTGCCATCGGACAATAGTTATTATACATTATTTGATTGACTCCAAAAAGTTGTACACTACTAATCATGTGGGCAGATAGATGTTTAAAATGTACTCTTTGCTTCTTGATATCCGAAGTGCTCGCTATCGTATTTGACGAAGCTTTAAGTTCTTTCTGAATCGTCATCCAATGATTGTGAGCCTCTTTGTCCTTTAATAACTTCATATCAACCTTTGACAGACTTTCTTCCATTTGTTCGGCTTCTTTTTGTGCCGCCGTACCATCATCGCTTACCAAAGCGTCCTTCACATTTAAATAAGCATCGAATACCTGTTTTAATTGGTCTTGAAACGTACTTGAAACGTCTATTCTTTTTTTCATCTCAGTGTGGTCTGTCGTATTGGTGGGTTCTATTTTACTTCCTTCTTGCATTCCCAAATGACCCTCATGACCTGTCATTGTTTTACCACCTTCTGCGTTCATCATTGATTTTTTACCCTGTAACTGTGCTGCCGCATCAACGGTAAATGTACCATTGGTCACAATCTGATCCCCGTTTTCAAGGCCTCTAATTATTGTATAGGTATCCCCATTAGAGCTACCAAGGGCAACTTCTCGCATTTCGAAAATAGGTTCATTTGGGCTAGTCTTTACATAAACCACCGAACGTTCCCCAGTCCACATTACGGCACTCGCAGGAACAACAACGGCACCTTTCATTTGCTCTTGGGCTCCAGTGATAATGCCTTCAATGAACATGCCCGGCTTCAATAGATGATTGGTATTGTTGAGCACTGCCCTGACCATAACCGTTCTCGTTGAAGAATTTAAAAGTGGGTCCACAAAAGATACTTTTGCCGTAAATTCTTCATTAGGATAGGAATTGGTCGTGACCTTGATTTCCTGTCCCTCTTTTAAAAAAGCTATTTGATTTTCATATGCATCGAAAACAGCCCAAACGGACTTCAAGTTCGCAATCTTGTACAAGGGCTGGCCTTGTTTAACATAGTCTCCCTCTTCAACCATTTTATCGGTAACTGTTCCTGAAACCGTTGCGTACACAGGGAAATTTTCCTGTACTTTTCCGACTTCTTCAATCTTGTCGATTTGATTTTCCGATAGCTTCCATAATTTTAATTTATTACGAACAGCGTTGTATAAGGCAGGTTGTGAGACCTTCATAGATGCAGCCGTCAACAATTCTTGTTGTGCGCTTACTAACTCCGGAGAGTAGATGGTCGCTAGAAGTTGACCCTTAGCTACGTTCTCTCCTGTATAGTTAACGTTTAGCCGTTCAATACGACCCGCAAAATAAGTGGCTTGTGTAGCATTAGATTCTTCATTTTCACGAATCTTTCCTGAAAGTTTAAGTGAACTACCGTCCGAATCACCTATACCAACTGTTGAAGTTTGTATATTGGCCAAGGCCATGGCGTTGGTCGTCATGCTTATTTCGTTCGCATTTAGCCCTTCCGCTCCGGTTTCGGCGGGAATTAAATCCATACCACAAATTGGACAGTCTCCTGGTTCTGGTTGCTTAATTTGTGGGTGCATGGAACAAGTCCAGATTTGATTCTCTGACTCACCGGAATGGTCATGACTATCCGACATTCCGCTTACTACTACTTCATCGAGTGAAGAACTTCCAAAAATAAGATAGCCTGCAAATAGCCCTACTATCAAGGCAACTCCGATGTAAATGATATTTTTCTTCATGGTCTAATAATTAAAATGTATACTACTTAAGTAATTAGCGAGGTGATTGTATTTTCATATTCTGAACTAGAATTCATTGTCTGAACATTTCTTGAACAGCTCATCCTCGAGAATTATAAATTAATTTTCTTGCAAACGTTCTATCATTGATTTCATTTCCTCAATTTCCTTCATTTGCGCTTTAATAATATCATTGGCTAATTTTTTAACTTCGGGGTCTTGAATATCCGCACGCTCACTGGTCAAAATTGCAATGGAATGGTGTGGTATCATCGCTTTCATCCATAATACATCTCCGATGATAGGAGCCTGTATGCGAACCAAGCCCAAGGCGCTGACAAAAAGAAGAATACTACCTACGACTATGCCTATATTTTTCTTTTTATTTTGATACATACCGCGCATTGCTACAAACATTATAATAGCCATTGCCGCGATACCCAAGCAACTCATATAAAATCTTGTGAGACTAAAATACACGTGGTCTATGGCATAGGTGTTTAAGTACATCGTGATATACATAGCAACAAAAGAAACTGCGAGCATTAGTACAAATTTTGTATAGTTGTTCTTTCCTTTCATACTGTGTGTTTTATTATCTGAATTCATTCTGATTATGATTTTTGTCAGTAATTATAAAGTGTGATTTTAGATTAATTTTGTTTCTACTTTGCAATTCAATTTACTGTAATCGAAAATTCAATTCTGACCTTTTCCCAATTCATATTAATAGTACCTGATGTATTGTCGGTCTTGGTTATTTTATATTCTAAATGCTCCTGAATATCTTCGGAAATTTTAGGAGTTACTTTAAATCGTAATACATCATCTTTCTCGTCATATTCATCTTTGCCGTGTTGGTCCCAATTTGTATTAAAAATAATTGTCCATTCTTCTTTATTAGGGATTACAAAAAACCCATATTTTCCTGCTTTCAATTCTTTGCCAGCAATTGTTAGGTTTTTATTGGTTTCAACCCAAGTAGCATTGTGCGCACCTGCCTGCCAAACAGCGTCATATGGAAGTAATCCTCCAAAAACAATACGATCACGAACTCCCGGCGATGAATAGTCAAAATGTATGTGAGCATCGCCAACCATTTCCATTACGCTTGTATGAGGACTCAGCGGTTTTTTCTTACTCGGTTCAGCAGTTGTTATTTTTTGCTCGGTTACTTCTTTACTTTGTGGGTCTTTCAACTCCTTGGATGTCTCTTTACAAGAAGCTAATAGGACAAGCAATAATAGGATTATGGTATTTTTCATTTTAAATATTGATTAGTTAATAGATTTTGTTTTTAATCTTAAAGCGTTGGAGATTACTGAAACAGAGCTAAAACTCATTGCAAGTGCTGCAATCATAGGCGATAATAATATTCCGAAAAAAGGGAATAACAATCCTGCTGCTATAGGAACTCCGAGAATATTGTAGAACAATGCAAAAAACAGATTCTGCTTGATATTTCTCATTACGGCGTGGCTCAAGTTTTTTGCTTTTACAATACCGTGTAAATCTCCTTTTACAAGGGTAATCATAGCACTCTCAATAGCAACATCGGTTCCCGTTCCCATTGCGATACCCACATCACTTTTTGCAAGTGCTGGCGCATCGTTTATACCATCACCTGCCATTGCGACCACTTTACCCTGTTCCTGTAACTTTGTTACTTCTTTGAGTTTGTCTTCAGGTAACATCCCCGCTTTGAAATCTGCAAGATTGAGCTCACTGGCCACTGCTTGCGCTGTATCGTGATTGTCTCCAGTAAACATAATAACAGAGATGCCTTGGTCTTGTAATTCCTTGATAGCTTTTGCACTTGTAGCTTTAATTTTGTCTCCAATTACAACATAGCCTGAGACCTCGCCATCTATGGATAAATATGAAACTGTTTTTCCTTGTTTCTGAAAAGATTGCGCTTCGTCTTTCATTTCAGAAGAAATAGTAGCTTTTGCATATTCCATCATTTTGGCATTTCCTAGATCAATTTTTTTACCATCAACGGTTCCTTCTACACCTTTTCCAGTAACGGCACTAAAGTTTTCGGTTTTTGAAATTTCAGTATTTTGTTTCTTACCATATTTTACGGTAGCTTCGGCAAGTGGATGTTCACTAGAACTGTTTAGAGAAGCGATGAATTTTAATATTTCACTTTCGCGAAAGCGGTCTCCAAAAACACCTATTTTTTCTACCGTTGGTTTTCCTTCTGTAATAGTTCCTGTTTTATCTACAATAAGGGTATCTACTTTATCTAATTTTTCCAGCGCTTCTGCATTTTTAATGAGTACTCCATTTTGAGCACCTTTTCCAACGCCCACCATTATGGACATAGGTGTGGCTAATCCCAATGCACAAGGACACGCAATAATCAGTACAGCAATAGCATTCACTAATGCATACACGTAAGCTGGTTCTGGACCCCAAATTGCCCAAACTGCAAAAGTGATTACTGAAATGGCCACCACAACAGGTACAAAATATCCTGAAACGGTATCTGCTAACTTTTGAATAGGTGCACGGCTTCGACTCGCATCGTTTACCATTTGTATGATTTGTGAAAGCAGCGTATCGCTACCTACTTTTTCGGCTTTCATCAAGAAAGATTGATTGCCATTGATAGTACCGCTACTTACGTTATCATCTTCAACTTTGTCAACAGGAATAGGCTCCCCAGAAATCATTGATTCATCTACCGTCGTTTTTCCTTCTGTAATGATACCGTCCACAGGTATTTTATCGCCTGGCTTAACCCTTAGAATATCTCCTTTTTCAATTTGATCAATAGAAACCTCTTCTTCATTTCCATCAACCACGCGCACCGCCTTATTAGGTGCAAGTTTAAGCAACTCTTTAACTGCAGAATTCGTTTTACTATGTGCACGCGCTTCGAGTACTTGACCCATTAATACAAGCGTAAGTATCACTGTTGCGGCTTCATAATAAACGTGGACTGCCCCAAATTCGGTTTTGAACTGTTCTGGAAAAAAGTCAGGAAACAACATCCCAAAGAGACTAAAAAGCCACGCCACACCTGCACCTATACCTATGAGGGTGAACATATTTAGATTCCAAGTTTTTATGCTTTTATAAGCGCGTTCAAAGAACATCCACGTTGCATAAAAAACCACAGGAATTGATAGCGCAAACTGAATCCAATTCCACCATTTTTGCTCCATTATATTGTACAATGGGTGGCTTGGAATCATCTCGCTCATTGCTATAAAGAAAATAGGCAATGTAAAAGCAACTGCGATCCAGAATTTCTTAAGTAATTTTTTATACGTTTTCTCTTCGGAAGAAATATCTGGTTGCATAGGCACTAAATCCATCCCGCAAATGGGACAGTCTCCTGATTCATCTTTTATGACTTCGGGATGCATTGGACACGTCCATTGTTCAGATGTTACTGCCGATAAATTTTGTTCTTCTACCAAATCCATTCCGCAGACTGGACAGTCGCCAGGCTTGTTGTATGTTTTATCACCTTCGCAGTGCATTGGACAATAAAATGTTCCTGTTCCTTTGCCTATGGGTTTTTCTTTTTTCGCTTTCTTGGAAATAGTATCGGCACTATGGTTATGCTCTCCTGGTTTATGTATAGAATAGGTGCCACCATCTTCTTGCATCGCTTTCTGAAACGTTTCAATAGAAATATGAGATTCCATTTCAATTGTTGCTTCGGCTTTTTCTAAATTAACAGATACGCTTGTCACACCATCCACTTTAGAAAGTGTTTGTTCAACGTGACTGCGACAACCATTACAAGTCATACCGTGAATGTGATAGGTGTGTTTCATATTTTATAGTACTATAAATTTCTACTTAATACCGATGTTCTATTTTTTATCAAATTCAAATAAGTTCTTTTATTTTGAATTTCTTGATGATGAATGCGTTTTAGTAATTTTCCAATTGCCATCCATCTTTTTTAAGATAGACGTTGCTACCCCTTTCTTAACTATAGTTCTGCTTTCTCCCTGTTCATTGGGTTTCAATACAATAGTATAAACATACGTTTCTGTTGTAAAGGCATAATCACCATCAACCTGAGCATCGATTTTATAATCTGAAAATATAAAACTTTTAAAATGACCTAATTCTGGGCCTAAATGATGTTCTATATAATGCGCATAAGAACCTTCTACTCCTCCTGATTCAAAAACCTCAGAATCCTCGGTAAATAATTTGAATGTACCTTCGGTCGTTAAGTTTTGTAAAGCATTATTGTATCTTTTCAGCACTAAAACAACAGCTTCTTTTTCGGATGTAACGTTATTTTCCTGTGCACTTCCAGTTGACAAAATAAATAGCGCCAACAATGTTAAATAAGTGATTCTAATCTTCTTCATAAGATAATTTTTAGTGTTAGTGAATTTTATTATTTTCTTTTTGTACGTGCATGTTTTTGACATTCGCAATTCCGAAGAATAGAACTACAAAACTTAAAGTTATCTCTAGCATTACTATACTCTTTGCAGAGTATATGGAGGGAACGATATCTCCAAAACCTACTGAGGAAAAGGATATAAAGCTGAAATATAAAAATTCAAAAAAAACGATACCTCTAGCCGATACATTGGTTAGACTGGTTTCGAAGCTTTCTGAATTCACCAGGTACATTGCGGTATAATCCGTTGCAAACGACAGAACAACAAGCCCAATCAGAAGACCGAATAATACTAGTACGTGAGCCAACAGATGGCTTTGGGCAATTATTTTACTCAACTGAATAAAGGTCAGTCTAAGTATAAAGAACATTTTAAATAAGGTAAGAAGAATAACTGTCCACGCCCATGAGGGAGCTATTAAACTATCTAAAAACCAAATATTCAATACCGCGATCAAAAGCACTATGACAATAGCGGGCATTGCCTTTGAAAACAGTTGCCTATAAAAAGCAGGGCTATGTTGGATGTCTTTGGTACGGTTCATAATTATACTTTCAAGTTTTATCTTTCCTTAAGCAGCGCATTAACGCTCAAATCGTGTTTGTCATTTACCTTTATAAATACCACGCTTGGTCGCTTCAAATTGTAATCGGTAATCAACAGCGACCATGAAGCGTTCAATTGTAGGCCTTTTGCAACCGGTTCTAGATTGATATTAAAACGTATTTGTCGTGTGGTTCCTCCAAGGGTGAAATTGCCCTTTACCTTGACCGTCTGTTCTGCCTTTTTGTCAAAATCAAAATTATCGATAAGGTTTCCTTCAAAAACAACATTGGGATTTTTTTTTGTTTCAAGTAGCTCGTACATGTGTTCATCACGTTTATCCTTACCCGTCTTTATGGATTTTACGGGTACGGTAAAAGCTATATTACCAGTTTCAAAATTAATGGTTCCCTGTAACCGGTCGGACTCGCCCTTATAGGAATTTAGTAGCATTTCAGCTTTAAAGAGAGCATCTCCATCTTCAGTACTATATACCTGTGCAAATGAGGCATTACCACCCACGAGCATGAACAAAACCCATGAGATAAAAATCAAATTTTTGTAAATAGATGAATTTCTATTAATCTTACTTTCCATACATTTAGTTATACGATTCGTAATAGGTTCTTCTCATCCTTTGTTTCTTAGTGTGAATGGTTACCTTCCTCTTCTTCTTCGGTTTCCAAAAACTGGCCTTGTGGGCCAACGCCCTGTATATAAACGAGCTGAGCACCATAATGCCCTGCCTGCGCAACAGAGAACGCAGAAAAGACCATAACAATGAAAATGATAATTTCAAATCCGCGCTTCAATTTTATCCAAAAAACACTAATAACTTTTAAAACTGCGGCCAAAGCACCGGACCAAATAGTCCAATCGGCATATTTATCATGGTTGTCCAGTACTTTTTGGGCAATATCCGTAAGTCCTTGGGTATGGGGATGCACGTAGGTGCCTGCCACGTAGGCCCCAATGAAACCTGCTCCTACGAGGAACAGGATGACCCAATCCAAATTACTTTTTAGAACGAACAGTTGAATACCTTGGAGCAATGCAGCGAACAACAAGAGTACAATGGGAAAATGCACTACCAACGGATGTAGATTATCAAATTCATCTAAGCCAACCTCTTCTTTATCTATTGGGTCTCCAGAACGGCTCTCTTTGTGTTGCTGGGCCTTTTCGGATACTGTAAAAGCTTTGGGGTTTCCTAAAATACTCGTCAAATACCCTAGATTATTTTCAATTGAGGTAGATGAGGTTGCATTAAGTGGAACAAGGCTTATAAGAAGTATTAAGAATAATAGAGATTTTTTCATAATCAAATATTTTTAGATGGTATCATTGGTAATTTGTAAAATAAGCGCGCCTATGACTATAGCACCTATGATGATGTAAATCGCATAGTTGAACCATTTCTTAAATTTCGGTTTTCCAGACTTCGTCAGTCCTTCTTTACAACATTCTTTCATTGTAAATTATTTATTTTATTGTGCCTGTCGAGGGAAGGGAGTTAAACACTAATTATTAACTAACCAATCTCCCTTTCCCTAACAGGACTTTTTCTTTATTAAAGCAATCTGGGCGGACACGAAATGCGTTATTCAAAACAATCTAAAAACACATTCTTGCCCAGCCCAGATTTTATTGTTCCAAATTTGCCTCGGTTATAAACCTTTTACTACTTAAGAATATTATGTAGGGTAACAACGCAAATTGCAAGAGTGGAGAAATTCCAATTTCTATTGCGGGCACCAAGGGCATTGCCTCTGCGTAGCTCCAATCACCATGTGCTAAATGCCAAATTTCTCCAAAAATCGCGCCGACACTTCCAATTAAAATCAAGGGCACTATTTTCGCATAATCCCAATCCATCACCCAATAGATATTTTTATACATCAAGCCAAATGCGAAAAACAATATAAGAACCATCAACATATCGGCTATGGATGCTAGTGCACAAAATGAAATATGCTGCCAATTATATTCGAAACCTTCATATAGCGGACCCTGCACTAACTCCCAAATAAAATTCAATGAAAATGCTATCACTGCAACCCCAATTACAAAGTTTCTATAATTTTTCTTATCCCCCACCTGTTTGGCAAAATGGATATACATAAAAACTACCAAAGTCAACACAATGGTGGGTATTACAAAAATGCTAAGGCTTAATGCTTCCATTTAAATCCTGCTTATATATATATTGTGGCTATTGAATTGTCAAAACTCTTTAAATAGCCCTATAACTTTATTAATTAAATTATTGATACCTGAAAAGGGAAGTATATCCAACACTAACCATTAACTACATGCTACTTCCCCCAACAGGTTCTACTTTTCGATTATTTTTGTCACTTTACCACAGCTGAGCATTGTAGACCCGTAATATGGATTTTGGATTTCTTCGATAGAGGATAACCAATAGGCTCCATTCCCTCCTATTGCCATTGGGCAAAAATCCATATAAATTTTACCGGATGTAAGGTTTCCTTTTAACAGCGATTCCATCTCAAGACCCAATTTAGAAAAGGATTTTCGCTGAGATTCCAAATTATTTGAACCTGCGATATCATTTGACGCCTTTTTGGCGTCATCGGAACGATCAACTTCCCCTAATGCCTCACCCAATGTTTTCGCTGCTTTTTGGGCTTCAACTGAATTCGAGTTCACCAAAGCTTCCTTAATTTCTGCATACCGTTCGTATGCGTTTGTTAAATCTTTATTTTTGAACTCAGGCCCCATTTGCATACCATCCATGTTCATTTTATTATGATCCATCTTGTCCTTTTCCTGTGCGCTGGCAAAAAAACTGGCTAACAATAGCATTGCTGCTAGACTTATTTTTAAATTTTTCATTTTCTACTTTATAAGAATATTATAAATTTTCCTTTAACGCTTTCATATACTTTACGATCTCTTTTTTCTCAATTTCCGAGAGTATTGCATCCCTGTGGATAAGTGTATAGGAATCCAAAGGCATTTCCTCGTCTTCGATTTGACTGATTATCGATTTTAACTTGCTGTTCTTTCTTCTGTCCGAATAATCAGCCCATTCATTAAAATTCAATTCTTCCTTGCCATGCTTGACATGGTCTTCCAAAAACCAGGCAACCGGTTGTACTTTGTTATACCATGGGTAGGCCGTATTGTTGCTATGGCAATCATAGCAGGAGGTTTTAATGATATTCTCCACCTCTTTTGGAACGTCGTTTACCATCATAAAATCCGTCTTTAGAACGGTATCGCTTTGGTTAAGGGAAGTGGGGAAAAACTGTATCCCCACAAACCCCACCAATAGCACAAGCACTATGATCTTTAATATTTTCACTAGTTGATTTCTTTTTGTACACTACCGCAGGTCATCATTTTACTACCATAGTACGGGTTTTTGATTTCTTTGGTAGCGCTCAACCATTGTGCTCCTTTATTGTTATTGTACATAGGGCAGAAATCTTGATATAATTTTTCTTCCGTTCCTGTAATGGCAATAAGGTCTATCATATCCTTGCTCAATACATCAAAATGTTCCCTTTGGTGATCAATCGGGCTTTTTTCAATATGCTCTGCATGTTCTTTGGCATCTTCAATAATATCTTTCAGTTCATTTTGTTGGTCAGAATTAAAAGAGCTGGTATCAAAACTGTTGAAAGCCATTACCATAGTTCCGCCTGCTTTCGCTGCACCATCTTTGTCATCGCCAACAAGTGCATTTTTGAGGTCTAGATAATTGGCAACCAACATATCCGTTTTTGACGTTTTTTGACCGCTATCCATCATACTGTTAGATTCCATCGATTCATCATCGTGCATGTTCATGCCTCCTTCGTGATGGTCTTCTCCGCTTTCCATTTCAGAATGATGACCGTCTTCAGTACTCTGTCCTTTTTTGTTGTCCTTGCATGATGTCACGGTAAGGGTTGCCAATGCAACCACAAAAATTCCTGTTATTACGCTTACTTTTTTCATTTGTTAGATATTTAAGATTAATTATTATTATTTTAAAAGTCTGTGTGATGTAATCTTTTAAAGTTTTTTTATTACGTTTTCCAATTTGGCCGTAATATCGCTTGCTATTTCTGCCAATCCTATATTATCGACCGCTAGCATCGATGCCATAGGGTTTACGGCTGCAACTTCAATAACTCCAGCTTCAATTTCTTGTACTATAACATTGCAGGGCAACATCGTTCCAATTTTATCTTCTGCCAGCAAAGCTTTATGTGCAAAAGGCGGATTACAAGCTCCGAGTATCCTATACTTTTTAAAGTCTATATCCAGTTTTTTCTTTAGGGTTGCTGTAACATCAATTTCTGTGAGTATTCCAAAACCTTCTTCTTTCAATTCTTTTGTCACTTTCTCGATAACCTCTTCAAAAGTTCCATTTACTGTTTTATTAAAATAGTAGTTCATCTTTGTGTTTTTTAATTATTAAAATCTTGCCGATAGTCCTCCACCTGCACCAAAACGGTTGTCATAGCTACCCATAATTGATAAATTCCTAGACAAGAAATACTCAATTCCAGCACTCCAGACTACTTCTTTTTTAAAATTAATATCTTGTGGTAAATCGTCCACCCATCCAAAGTCCGCTTGATACTCGTATACTCCAAAAACAACAGTTCTTGGAAAAATAGTTATCGCACGACTCAAACTAATTTGTGGTCGTAGTTTACTATCCATACGAACATCCAGATTAAACAGGTAAGGTGTTAAGTATCGTACTCCTGCTATTGCAGTTTTAGTAATTTCATCAAGACTATTTTCTCCTTCATTTTCGATGTTAACACCACCAAAAACTCTAAGATAATCGTGTAAATAGCGTTCATATGTGAACTCTCCTTCCAAGTTTTTGTTCCATCCATATTCAAAAGAAGCATTAAACTGGTTTCTAATATTTGAAGTAATAAGATTAAATCCAGTCATATGTGAAGCTGCATCTACCATTCCCCACGAATACCATTTATTGGTTTCTGCAATAATATTAGAAACTGGAAATTCATCCATTCTTGGATCTCTGGGTGTATCATAACTTATAATACGAGCCATACCACCCATCATATGATAGAGTATATGACAATGGAAGAACCAATCGCCAACTTCATCGCCGTTATTACCATAGAATTCAATAGTCACTTCTTGCATAGGCGGTACATTTACGGTATGCTTTAAGGGTGAATATGCTCCATTTTTATTAATAACCCTAAAAAAATGACCGTGTAAATGCATAGGATGGTGCATCATTGTGAGGTTATTAAAAGTTATGCGAGTTACTTCGTTTGCTTTAATTTTAATTTTATCTGTTTCTGAAATAGGCACGCCATTCATACTCCAGATATAGCGATTCATATTTCCTGTAAGATTTAACAGGATATCCTTAACAGGCACAGAAGCATCATACGTCGTTTTTTCTGGCGACTTGAGGTAATCGTAATTATACTCTGAAAACATATCCATATCGTTCATTCCGTTCTTCATAGCCATCCCATCCATTTCCATTCCCTTCATTTTGGAATCACTCATTTGCATCGTGTCTTTCTTCATATTTATCTCCATTCCTTTCATCTTGGAATGGTCCATTTGCATTGTATCCTTCTCCATCTTCATACCCTTCATCTTGGAATGGTCCATCTGCATTGTATCCTTCTTCATATCCATTCCTTTCATTTTGGAATGGTCCATCTGTTCCATTGCATCATCTTTCTTTTCTGAATTACCCATATTCATCCCCTGCATTTTATCCATCTGCATCCCGTATTCTTTCTTCATTTCATAGCGTTCATCTTTTCCTGGTTGAAACTTTAGAGCGTGCGCTCCCATTTTCATATCCATCTTTGCCATTTTTTGCATCATCCCTATTTTATCAGGTTTTGGTACATTCAGAGCAGACAATACTTTTCCATTTCCGATATAAGCATTAGCTTGACCAGAACCATCTTGTGCTGTGATTTTAAATTCTATTTTTCCTTCTTCAGGAATGGTTACAATAAAATCATACGTTTCAGCAACACCTATAAACGTTTTATTTTTTTCAACAGGTACTACGTCAAGACCATCAGAAGACACCAATAGTGGGTCATCTCCTCCAAAAGTCATCCAAAAAGACGTTGAAGCCCCCCCATCAATGATTCTCAACCGTACCTTTTCTCCTGGTTTAAATTCTGGATATTCAATACTTTCTTCCCCATTAATTAAGAAAGCAGGATAATAGACATCAGCTATATCTGCACCTTCCATACGCTGTTTCCAAAAATTAAGTTGTGCTCCAAAAGCTCCACGCGCAATAACTTTATTCAGTGGTGTTGATGTTCCTTTTCTAATACCATACCATTCATTGCCTCGTTTTAGATTACGAAGTACATTCATTGGTTTTTCATTGGTCCAATCCGAAAGCATCAAGACAAGTTCTTTATCATAATTCAATCTTTTTTCTTTAGGTTGAATTACGATAGACCCATATACACCACTCTGCTCTTGCAACATAGTATGGGAATGATACCAATAGGTTCCTGATTGTTTTATTGGGAATTCATATTTCTGTGTATGTCCAGGTTCTATGGGTGGTGTTGTTAAATAGGGCACCCCATCATAAAAATTCGGGAGAAGAAGTCCGTGCCAATGCACAGAGGTTTCTTCACTCATCTCATTTTTAACATGGATGATGGCATATTCCCCTTCTGTAAATTCTAAAGTAGGACCCGGAATTGTTCCGTTAACAGTCATTCCCATAACTTCTTTTCCTGATTTGTTAACCATTGCTTGACGTAAGGTTATGGTATGTTCTCGAACAGGTAGATTGTCAACATTGCCCTCTATGGAAAGGTTGTTCTGCGCAATACCCAAAAAAGGGGTTAATGCTATAGCTAGTGTTAAAATTTTAATTCTTGTTTTTTTCTCTTTCATCTTTTCATTTTTATAAAAAATAAACCTATCGATTGATAGAAAATAACTGCATTCAAATAGTTTTTAACTTCTTAAATAATTGATTATTGCTGATTGTATGTAATAGCTTTTTATCGATTCTATCTGGTTTATCTGAAACTTCAATTGAAGTTCTTGAATATCCAATACATCATTAAAATCAATCGTTCCGGTCTCATAACTTCTTATCAAGATTTCTTCACCATCCTTAGCCTGCTGTATATTCTTAGCCTGTGTTCTAAACCGGATTCTAGCAGCCATTCTATTGCTGTTGGCCTCACTCAAAAGCGTTTCAAGTTTGTTTCTGCGTTCGTGCTTTTGAGCGGTTATTTCTTCTTGTCTTAGCTTGTTCTGTTGTGAAATGGATTTATACTTGTTGTTAAATATGGGCAAGGAAACCGATACCATGGGCATTAGAATATCTTTTCCATTATCATCAAAAGACATATCGGGCCTATCGGCGACCGATATATAATCCAATCCAAAACCAAGGTTAGGCAAGGCCTCTTTTTGGTTTAATATTTCAAATTGTTTAATCGACTCGTATAATTTATCATACTTCAAAAGTTCGGGGTGTAGGTCAAGGCCTACTTCTTCTGTTATTGGGTCTTGTTCCGGTACTGTTAATTCATTATAAACTTCGACTGGAGTCTTTTCGTCTATATTTAATAGCTTGTTGAACAGCGTTTGTTCCGCCAGATATTCTTGCTGCAGCACTTCTTTTTGTTGCTGCAGTTCGTTCTGTCTAATTTGAAGACGTAGCACATCTACTGCAGAGGCATTGCCAACTTCTACAGAGGTCAAGGCCAAACGTTCATAAGTATCTAGCAATTCAATGTTCTCATCCAATATATTTTGCTTCGCCCTTATCGCAAATAATCGGTAATAGGACTGCGAGACCGACATTGCCAATTTTCTTTTGACGATGATCAGCTCTTCATATTGGGCATCGGCCAAAGAACCGATATAATTTTCACGGGCTGTAATAGTACCGAACCATGGTATCATCTGTTTAGCAGAGAACTTCGCTTTTTGTGCTCCAGTTCGCGTTTCGGGTTCACTCACAAAATAGCCGACGCTTACTTCCGTATTTGGAAGTGTGTTAATCTCATTTACTTTTTCTTCGGCAATAGTATAGCGCAGTTCGAAAGCTTGTATTTCAGGATTATTCTTTTCAGCTTCCTGAATATAGGATGCTAACTGCTGTGCTTTTGTTTCCGAGAAAGCGAAAAAAACAAGTCCTATTAAAATTATATATCTCATTTTGTAGCTCTTTTTAATTGAAATTCCTGTTTCCAGCAAAACAATACTGGTACAACAAATAAGGTTATAAGTGCAATAAGCATCCCACCAAAAGATGGAATTGCCATTGGTATCATTATATCACTACCACGGCCTGTTGATGTTAGTACTGGCAATAAAGCAAGGATAGTTGTCGCAGTTGTCATTAGACAAGGACGAATACGTTTTTCACCAGCTTCAACCACAGAAGCCCTTATTTCTTTCTTGGTAACTGGTGAGTTTCTATCAAAAGTTTGTGTGAGGTATGTTGCCATTACTACACCATCATCCGTAGCGATACCAAATAGTGCAATAAACCCTACCCAAACCGCAACACTCAAGTTTATAGGATGCATTTGGAAAAGATCTCGAAGGTTTTCACCAAAGAAGTCAAAATTCAAGAACCAGCCTTGTCCATAGAACCAAATCATAATAAAACCACCAGCAAATGCTACTGCGATACCTGTAAATACCATTAATGATGTACCCACGGAACGGAACTGAAAATAGAGAATAAGAAATATAATTGCTAATGCTAATGGTACTACTACGCTCAAAGTTTTTTCAGCTCGTAATTGATTCTCATACGTGCCAGTAAATCTATAGTTAATCCCTTTGGGGACAATAAGCTCGCCACTATCTATTTTTTCTTGAATGAGCGCTTGTGCACTTTCAACGACATCAACTTCGGCATAGCCATCCAATTTATCGAATAACACATAGCCTACCAAGAAGGTATCCTCACTCTTTATGACTTGTGGTCCTTTTTCATATCTAATAGTGACTAGCTCGCTCAACGGTACAGGACTTCCTTTTCCAACAGGTACGTAAATATTTTTAAGGTCTGTAGGATTTGCACGAAGTTCCCTTGGGTAGCGCACACGGATCCCATATCGTTCTCTACCTTCAACAGTTTGCGTTAACACCATTCCTCCGATAGACACCTGAATGACTTGCTGTACCTGTTCTACGGTAATACCGTATCGAGCAAGTCGCTCTCTATCAATATCCAAAAGCAGATAAGGTTTCCCAACAATACGATCAGCAAATACAGCTTCGTCCTTAACACCATCTGCTTGTTTTAAGATGCCTTCTAGTTGTACTCCAAAGGCTTCAATCTCTTTTAAATCTTGTCCTTTTACCTTAATACCCATTGGTGCTCGCATACCTGTTTGTAACATTACCAAACGTGTTTCAATAGGTTGAAGTTTAGGTGCTGACGTAACTCCTGGAAGCTTTGTAACTCTGACAATTTCTTTCCAAATATCATCAGGTGATTCAATTTCAGGTCGCCAGTTTCTAAAGTATTCTCCCTCATCATCAGGAATGAGTTGTGACCGTCGAACCGAAAATGGGTTTTTGATTTTGGAAGCATCATACTCTGCTGCTTCATCGACTTCGTTATTTGGGTTGACGACCAAGCTCCCATCTTTCAGAATAAACAGTCCGTATTCGTCTACTTTATAACGTTGCCTATCTCTTTTATCATTTAAAATATATTCTGATTTATATTGAATGACATTTTCATACATAGATAGCGGTGCTGGATCTAACGCCGATTCTGTTCGTCCAGATTTACCAACGACAGTTTCAATTTCAGGTATACTAGCCACAGCCATATCCAGTTGTTGTAGAACGCGCTTATTCTCTTCAACACCAGCGTGCGGCATTGAAGTTGGCATTAAGAGAAAGGACCCTTCGTTTAAAGAAGGCATAAACTCTTTGCCTGTATTTTTCATAATCATCACACCCATAATAATGATTGCCGTAGGCAGTGAAAGAAATAAGATTTTATTACGTAATGCCCAATTTAATATGCGCACATAGTACCTTCTAAATAATGTAAAGACACCTAACAAACCAAAACAGATAAGACCGACGAAAATCAAGTTCCAAAAGATGCTTCTATCTACTCCTAATGGCCTCCAATATTCTGCTAATAAAAATATAATCGCGATTGCGGATATAAATATGTTAATAGTATTTGCACGACTTGACGGTAGCTTTTCTCTTAACTTTAAAAATCCAGTAATCGCAAACGCCAATAAGACCAAACCAAGAAGATGACCGTAGACAATAGAAATAATTCCAAGAACTACGAGTGCTCCATTTAAAATATAATTATATAATTTTTTAACACTACGCTGCTTAAAAAGGAAGGCGGCAAACGGTGGTATTAAAAACAAGGCAACTATAAGGGATGCGGTCAGTGCCGACGTTTTTGTAAATGCCAAGGGTCTAAATAATTTCCCTTCTGCGCCAATCATTGTAAATACTGGAATAAAACTTATAATAGTGGTCATTACTGCAGTTAAAATAGCGCCAGAAACTTCAGCAGTTGCATTATATACTACCGTATTTATTGGTAATTTTTGTTTGTTTTCATCAATATGCCGTAGCACATTTTCCGAAAGAATAACACCTACATCCACCATAGTACCAATCGCAATCGCAATACCTGATAATGCTACGATGTTGGCATCCACATTAAACAGTTTCATTGAGATAAACACCATCAATACGGCAACGGGAAGCAATCCGGAAATAAGTATGGAAGCTCTTAAATTGAATAGCATCATTATAATAACAAAAATGGTAATGAGTATTTCCAAGGAAAGTGCTTCATCTAGGGTATCCAGGGTTTCTTGAATCAATACTGTCCTATCATAAAAAGGAACAATAGTAAGCTGTGACGTTCTACCATCACTCAATGTTTTTGAAGGTAAACCTGAACTTAATTCATTAATTTTTTCTTTTACGTTATTGATGACTTCCATTGGGTTTGCACCATATCGAGCCACAACTACACCACCTACTACTTCGGCTCCTTCTTTATCCAAGAGTCCTCTCCTAGTGGCAGGACCGTGAGATACTTTTGCTATATCTTTAATTAGGATTGAAGTAAAATCCTGAGAGGTAACCACAGCATTTTCTAAATCGGAAATGGACTTAATATATCCTAAACCTCGGATGAGATATTCCGCTTGGTTAATTTCTATTGTCTGTGCACCAACGTCTTTATTACTTTGTTTAACTGCTTTGACTACTTCATTTAAACCAATCTTATACTGCTTCATCAACTCTGGGTTGACATCCACTTGATACTCTAGTACATATCCACCAATAGAAGCTACTTCAGAAACGCCACTAGCGGAAGAGAGCGCATATTTCACATAGAAATCTTGAATACTTCGCAACTCTTGTAAATCCCAACCACCCGTTACATTACCATTTTCATCACGACCTTCGAGGGTGTACCAATATATCTGTCCAAGACCAGTCGCATCAGGACCCAGTGCTGGATTTACACCGTCAGGTAGTAAACCGGATGGCAATGAATTTAGTTTTTCCAGAATACGACTTCTACTCCAGTAAAATTCAATATCCTCTTCAAAAATGATATAGATGCTAGAGAACCCAAACATTGAAGAACTCCGTATAGTTTTAACCCCAGGTATACCAAGAAGCGATGTGGTTAATGGATAGGTAATTTGGTCTTCAATATCTTGTGGAGAACGACCATCCCACTTTGTAAATACAATTTGTTGGTTTTCGCCAATATCTGGTATTGCATCTACCGCCACAGGATCACGTGGCAAAGAACCTGTGTTCCATTCAAAAGGTGCATTTACAACGCCCCAGACTACAAATAAGGCTAGCAACAACACGGCTACTAGTTTATTTTCTATTAAAAATTTAATGCTTTTATTTAGCATGGTATTGATGATTAAGTAATTAGAAGTTCTGGTTGAAAAAAAACAACAAAAACAGGATAAGCCCTAAACTGTTATCAGTCGGGCTGTAAAATTCTATTACTTAATTATCAAATGAGAAAAGTCTGATCTAAGATTTGAACATCCTTAATCAAAATGGGTGGAGGGTAATTACTGAATGGAATAATGTTTTCTGGTAAGCCTCGATAAAGCGTACTGTAAATATAAATAAAGGTGGCTACGAACTGTTGTTGTTCAAAACTTAATCTATCGAAAGAAACTTTTAAGTCGTTTTGACCATCAATAGATAGTACATTATCACTACAACAATCTTCTGTTGATAAACCATATTGCTCAGGATGCATGTTGTTTGCAACATCCATTCCGCAACTTTCAGCCTTCCCGAAAAACGAATAATCTACAAGAACATCACCACAATAATGCTGTGCAACCGTAAAAGAGAAGGTTGAGAACAGCACAATAAGAGCCATTGAGAAAGACGCTATTTTATGAAAAAAGTTTTTCATTGACATTGCAAAGCTAGGAAATTATTGTCATCAAAACTGTTTTTAACAAAACTTTAGAATTGAATTATTGAATTCAATCGATGTACCAAGTTAATTATTCGACTTTAATAAGGACATGATATTTATCATATTTTTGTTTAAGTTAGTGATGTAGTTTTGTTTAAAATCCAATTATAAGAATACATATATCTATTTTGTTTTTAGGTAGTTATATTTTTATTGGATTTTACATTAAAAATAATAGATTAAACACAAAATTAACTACCCTAAGAAATATGAAACGCTTTTTGACCAAAATAGCATCTATTACTTTAGCCTTCGTTGTGGTTTTCGCCACTTCGTCATTTACTGTAGATATGCATTTTTGTTGTAATAAGCTGGTGGATATGGCTATTTTGAGCAAAGCAAAACCATGTAAGGACAAAAAGCAAGAAAGCAATATATCTTCCAAAGAATGTTCCTTTGGGCAAAAAGACTGCTGTAGCAACGCTACTTATGTCAAAAATGCGGAGGACAATGCCAAGAAGGCCCAATTTGAGGTCAGTACAGATAACATTGCCTTTTTACAAACTTTTTTTTACACCTATATAAACCTTTTTGAAGGGCTTGAGCTAAAAGTAGTTCCCTTTGTAGATTATCACCCGCCCTTTATTGATTTGGACATTCTTGTTCTTCACGAGACTTTTTTACTTTGATTTTATAATAGCAGGTTGTTAAGACAATAATCTGCACTTCCCATTAGCCAATGCTTTTACATTGGCTACCTATTGTCGTATCTATTTTCCAACGACAATCTATACCCATTGGTCTTAGCGCCAAACATCATTGAGCCTAATAAAGGTTTGAACATATGAATATTTAAAAATTCAAGTATGGACTCCAAAAGAGAATACTGGATAAAGAACATGGTCTGTAGGCGCTGTCTGAAAGTCATCCAACAAGAACTTGAGGCAATTAAGGTTATGGTGCATTCTCTAGAATTGGGAAAACTGTCGGTACTTATTGACGCTGATACAGATAGGAATTTTGAAAAGCAGATAGTAAATATCCTTCACCAGAACGGATTTGAAATTGCCAAAAGTGAAGATGAAATGATTGTTGAGAATATCAAGCTCACCTTGATAGAACTCATTTCAGAGCTACCTATCGATATGAAGAAAAATACCTCTGAGCATTTAGCTGCCCTGTTATGTCGGGACTATAAAATTCTGAGCAAGATTTTCTCCAAAAATGAGCATATCACTATAGAAAAGTACTTTATAAAATTAAAAATTGAGAAGGCTAAAGAGCTGATACAAATGCAACAACAAACATTCTCTGATATCTCATATCAGCTGGATTATAGCAGCGTGAACCATTTATCAAGACAGTTTAAGAAAATAACTGGATTAAGCATGACGGATTATAAAAATAGCCCAATCTGGGAAAGGAATTTCTTTGACGAAATTATATAAATAAGAAAGAAAATCATGTAGATAGGGGCTATATAGAACAAATATTTTTAATAGAAATACCTAACAAATCAATAAAATGAAAACAAAAATAAAATTATCAGGAATTAAACTTTTGGGGCTCATAGGCTTTCTCATTGTGGGCTTCAATGGCTACGCTCAGAAAAAATGGACAGCACCGGCAAGTGCGGATAAAATTGTGAACCCATTAAAAAATGATGCTAACGCAGCAACAAGTGGAAAAAGGATTTACAAAATGCTCTGCGTGGTTTGTCATGGAGCCAAGGGCAAAGGTGATGGTGTGGGAGGTGCAGGATTAACTCCCAAACCAACCGATTTAACCGGTGAAGCTGTACAATCTCAATCAGACGGTGCCATTTTCTGGAAAATAGAAGAAGGACGCTCACCTATGGCTTCTTATAAAACAGCAATACCAGAAAATAAACGTTGGGAAATTATAAACTATATAAGAACACTTAAAAAATGAAAAAATTAATCACAATAATAGCGATAGTTGTCTTTGGCCATACGATTTATGGCCAAACATACAACAATTTTGAAACTGATAGTATTACTGATTCTGAACCATTTAAACCAAGTAAAACCCAATTTATGATTAGGGGTTATGGTCATACTGGTTTAAACACTATAAGTAATGATGAAGCAACCGAATCTTCCTACGTAGGTTCTGCTTTTGCTCCCATTTTTCTTTTTAAACATTCAGATAGACTGATGTTTGAAGCTGAATTAGAATTTGTATTAGAGGGAAATGAGCTTGAAGTTGGATTAGAATATGCCGACGTCATGTATGTATTGAATAAAAACATGACCGCACGTGCAGGGAAATTCTTGCTCCCATTTGGGACATTTATGGAAAGATTCCATCCGGCATGGATAAATAGACTTCCGACCAGACCATTAGGCTTTGGACATGATGGCATTGCTCCTTCATCTGGAATTGGAGTAGAACTACGAGGTGCTTTTGACCTTGGTGGACCTAAACTGAATTATTCAGTGTATTCAACCAATGGTCCAAGATTAAAAGATGGTAGCGAAGAAGCTGAAGAAGCAGGGATGCTTATGTTTCAAAATTTTGAAGACAATAACAACAGCAAAGCTTTTGGAGGTAGAATAGGATTATTGCCGTTTAGCGACTCGTCTACTGAGGTTGGGTTTTCAACATATTCTACTAATGGGTCTGGAGCAACAGATTCAGAATATGAAAACGTTGGTGCATTTTTATATGCCGTTGATTTTGCATTCGTTAAACAAATTCCTGCATTGAGTGGCGTTATCGATATTAAAGGACAATACAATAATTCTAATATAGATGATGCAACTTATATAGAAATGGACGATGATATTGTAGAAGAATACACTTTTGATAATAAAAGCGACTCTTTTTATACGCAATTGAGCTATCGCCCAACAATGGCCAGCAGTGATTTTATGAGAAAACTGGAGTTTGTTGGCAGATATTCAAACTTAAATACACCAGAAGGTGCTGAATGGGAAGAAGAATCTGACCAATACGCCTTCGGGTTAAATTATTGGTTGACCTGGAGATCAGTAATTAAAGTTGCCTACCAAACCACTGATACTATTGGTGGTCATGATGGCGGCAGCGGCACTACCGACGGGTTTTTCGTTCATTGGGCAATTGGATTCTAATAAAATTAAAATAATAAGAATTATGAAAACAATACATAAAATATTTATCGCAGGTATAATGCTCTTTATAATAGGAGGAATGATAGTTAGCTGTTCTTCTACCAAAAACACCTATATCGCAGCAACAGACGTTGAACAGGAATTTAAGATTGAAAAATCTGGTGCTCAAATGTGGGGAGAAGCATGTAACAGATGTCACTTAGCACCATCACCTGCCGATTATAATGATACTGATTGGGAAACCATAAGTCTTCATATGAGAGTACGTGCAAACCTGACTGAAGCCGAAATAACAAAAATCGAAGAATTTTTAAAATCGGCAAATTAGAATTACAAACATTAAAAATTAAAAATTATGAAAACAACAGTAAAAATTTTAATGACGATTGGATTAGTTGGAACAATGCTTAGTTGCAAATCATCCTTCAATGCTACTGAAACAATGCAGGTAGAAGAAAATAGAATTGCAATTTATCAAGAAATCATTGCAAACCCTGTCCAGATGAACAATTTCATCACTGAGGCGCAAAAAAATGAAGATGCCAAAAAGATATTGATGAAGGCCCATATAGGACAGATGGAATCTGGAAATATGAAAATGATGATGGATAAAAATCCCGAAATGAAAGAAAAAATGCAATCCCATATGCAGAAGATGATGGAAGAAAACCCAGAAATGAAGCAAAAAATGCAATCCAAAATGCTGGCTAAAATGATGGGGAGTGAAGAGGGGCGTAAAATGCTAATGGAAAAAATCCATAAGAACGAAATGATGAAAAAGGATATGAAAGCAAAGATGATGCAAATGATGAATGAAAACCCTGAAATGATGCAAAAGATGATGGATAAAAATACCGAAATGAAGAAGAAGATGAAATGAAAAATGAATGATACTAATTAGTTAACAATTAAAACTATAAAATCATGATGATGTGGTGGTTGGTATTGATACCGGTTGTGCTTGTATTGGGCCTATTTCTCTACAATGGAAGAAATAGACAAAATACGGTGACGAGAGAAATTCCTATGGATATTCTGGACAACCGATTCGCCAAGGGCGATATATCCAGAGATGAATATGAAGAACAAAAACGAACGTTGAACAGTAAAAATTAAAACAATGAAGTATTATTTTAATAAAACAATCAAAGGCACATTTGAAGAGGTTATCGATAAAGTTACAGAAGCCTTGAAGGAAGAAGGTTTTGGCATTCTCACGGAAATAGATATAAAGGAAACTCTCAAGAGAAAACTTGATGTGGATTTTAAGAAATATAAAATTTTAGGTGCTTGTAATCCACCATTTGCCTATAAAGCTTTGCAAGCAGAAGATAAAATTGGAACCATGTTGCCTTGCAATGTCATTGTCCAGGAAATAGAGTCGGGATCGATTGAGGTAGCTGCGGTAAACCCTATGGCATCGATGCTAGCTGTGGAAAATGAGAAATTGAACGATGTTGCCAATGAAATAACTTCAATGCTGGAAAACGTAATTGAAAAATTATAATGGTTTTTATAAAAAAGTTAAACAACAAATTATAATCATAAACTTAAATCGAATCAAAAAAATTAAATAGTATGAGAACATTCGTAATTATTTTTTCAGTAGTAGGCTTAATTACATTTAGTAGTTGTAAGCAAGAAAAAGATGTACAAGCAATGCTTGAAAATACAGAAACAAGGAGTGAAATCATCAATACCATTTCAAAAAATCAAGATTACATGACTGAATTCATGGACAATGACCAAACAATGCAGATGATGCAGGGCAATCAAAACATGATGGGCAACATGATGAAGGGCAATGGAACGCAAATGATGATGAAGGATAGTACCATGATGAAAAACATGATGCAGTCTATGATGAAAGATGGCAAGATGATGGGCGACATGATGCAGATGATGCATGAAAAAGGCATGATGAGCGAAGATTGCATGGAGTCTTGCAAGAATATGATGAAGGAACAAGGACTAGATGTAATTGAACAAGACGAATTCGAATTGAGCGAGAACCAAATTCATGGTAATCATCATTAAAGTATATAATAGTTAACGCTAAAAACAAAAAGTATGAAAGGTCACTGGATTTGGATGGTTATTGGATGTGGATTACCTCTACTATTTATTTTTTTAGCACCATCATTTGGTATAGGAGGAGGTTCTTCACTCTTTACTTTTATAATTATAATGTTTGTTATCCATCTTTTTATGCCTCACGGTTCACATGGTGGTAAAACTCATTCTCAGCATGAGCAAAAAGAGAAAAAATACAACAAAAAAGTACCTAGGGTAGAATCTAAAGAAGAACATAAAGGTCATCAACATCATTAAAAATTAAAGTCAATGAAACAAAAATTTCAAATAGAAGGAATCAGTTGTGGTGGATGTGTCGCTAGGGTCAAGAAGACCTTAGAAGAACATCCCAACATCGAAAAAGCAGAGATTTCCCTATCACCGAAAGGAGCTACCCTCATAATAATGAATGAAGCACTTTCAGTGGCCGAATTACAACAGCAACTCAACGAACTTGAGAGCTATACCATTTTGGAAGTCATTTAATATAATAATAACCTTAAACGCAACACTATGTTTTTTAGAGATGGATTTTTTTGGGGCATGCACTTAATCTGGTGGGCCATTTGGTTCGTGGCTTTAGGCTGGATATTTTTTGGTCGGTCGGACTGGACTTATCCAGAAGAAGAGGAAGACGATACCTTGGCAACCTTCAAAATACGGTTCGCCAAAGGCGAGATTAATAAACAAGAATATGAGGAATCAAAGAGCCTCCTAAAATCGGACAAATAGTTCAACAACAAACAATATTAACATTTAAAGACTAAAATTTATGCATTTTTTTGACAATCACTTTGGCGGTATGCACTCTATCTGGTGGATTATATGGGTCATCCTATTAATCTGGATTTTTTTTATACCCTATGATATTCCTTATCAAAGAACAAAAAAGGACGACCCTCTCAAAATTCTTAAAAAACGGTTCGCCAATGGCGATATCACCAAAGAAGATTATGAGGAAGCAAAAAAGATTCTAAAATCTGAATAAGTAGCGTCCATTCAAATTATGTCTTATAAATACATCGAAATGAAAAAAATAAACAACAAGTTGGCAGGTGTCGTATTGGTCTCAATACTACTATCTGCCTGCTCACAAAAAGAGGACCGTTCTGTAAATGAGATGCTCAAGAATCCAGTACAACGAGAGCAGGTCTTGGCATTAATGGTGGAAGACCACGATTTGGGCAAAAACTATATTGCCAAGATGATGGAAAACGACCACGCAAAAGGTATGATGGTGGATGAGCTTATAAAAGCGGCGGCCAATGATACAATACTTTCAGGTAAACTTAGCGATATGATTACCCGATATCCCAAACTTATGATGCTGACGACCCGCCATTTCATGCCTGTCATTGCTTCGGATAGTCTCTTGAGCTATACCTTTTGCGACCACACTCTTGAGAATAAGGATTTGGCAAAAGCTATGCACAATAAAATGCAGTACAGAAAAAGTCTGGAACGGAACCATTGATTCAAACTTTGGTCTTAACACGAGGTATTTGACTCACTAATCAATTATATCAACTATTAACCTTAAAACAAAAATCATGAATCGTATCAACGTAAAAAAATTCGGCTTTGCTATGGGTTTTACAGGAGCCTTGGTCTATGCAGGATGCATGATCGTCATGGCCACCGCAGGCCAAGAGGGTAGCATAACCTTTTTCAATAGCCTCTTACACGGGCTCGATGTAACAAGCATAATTAGAATGGATGTTCCCCTTTTGGAAGCCCTTTTTGGAATCGTCCAAACATTCATCTTAGGCTGGCTTATTGGAGCCTGTATTGCGGCATTTTACAACGCACAAATTAAAAGAAGATAATCTAAACGTATGGACAGAAGAGACTTTTTAGGAACCGGTGCGGCATCGACGGCAGGCATGTTATTTTTTCCGGGCAATTTGCTGGCGGAAAGTGCCAAAGAACAAAATAAGCAACGCTTGGTACAGCCATTGGGATATACCATGGATGGTGATTGGAAAGAGTTTGAACTTTATATAGATATTCATACACACGAGCCTGCGCCAGGTTTCAAATACCACACACTCGCTTTTAATGATATGATTCCTGGGCCAGAAATAAGGGTGAATTCGGGCGATAAAGTGCGAGTTAAATTCATTAATAAAACAGATTTAAACCATACCATACATTGGCACGGTGTATACGTTCCTTGGAGAATGGACGGTGTCCCTTTTGTAACGCAGCTTCCTGTAATGCCAAAAAACGAATTCATATATGAATTTGTTGCTGAACCTGAAGGCACCCATTTTTACCATTGCCATTGGGGAACTTTAATGCATATGCAGGCAGGAATGTTTGGTAGCCTTATCGTTGAAAACCCAAATGATTCAATCAAAAAGAAATTCCCTTATGAGCGTGAGTACACTCTTGTGTACTCATCTCACGACACCAACTACGTTCGCGAGGAAATGAACAGTATGTTAGAGCGTATGAAGCAGCGCTCATATTTAATGAATGAAGGACGATTTAACAGTGAGCAATGGGCCGTTTTCAACAATAAAGAACAATTAATGGCAAGTATGGAAAATGGATATCAACCACCATACCTAACCAACAGAAGGTCAAATTCAGATTTACCACAGGCTAATTGGTTTACCGTTAACGGTAAGTCGTATCCATCTACACCTTATCTGTTCATCAAGTCTGGCGAGAATATTCGTATTCGACTTATAAATGCTGGTGCAGAAACCCATCATTTACACCTGCACGGTCACGATTTTTGGATGGTGGCTGATGATGGTGTGCCTCTAGAACACCCTTTTAAGCGAAATACAGTACCTCTTACACCGGGTAAAACCTTTGACATCATAGTTGAAGGTACAAACAGGGGTATTTGGACCTTTCACGATCACGATACCAGAAAAGTTACCAATAATGGTTTATATCCTGGAGGAAATTTGTTGGCACTGGTATATGAAGATTTACCAGCGGACGAATTAATTATTTCAAAACACTCAGGCAATCCAATGTACAATTCAAATGCTGGTATGGGAGATATGAAGGGAATGGACGCTAAAAAAAATGAAAACATGGGCAATATGATGTTTGGAGAAGATAAACTTCCTAAAATAGCCCTTGATGAATAATGTTCAAAACAATTAAAATGAAAAAACTTATATCTCTAATCGTATTGATTTCGGGTTTTGCTAATGCTCAGATTACGCCAGAATTTGAAATCGGTGCTAAGGGTGTTTTCTCTGGAAATTTAAACCTTAATTCAGAAGAATCCAATGCAGTTTCCGATTTTTCGGACACGCAATTGCTAATGGGTCTCAGCCAAAAACTCTATAATAACTGGAGGGCACAGTTTGTTTTAGGGCTACAATTTCCAGATGCAAATTCAAATCTTGGCGAAGTCTTTTACAACAATATTTTTGTTCGACTAGAGGATAAAAAGAATATTATCAAGGTCGGGCGTACCCTTGCACAGACGAATTTGAACGAATTCCCAACCCTTCGTGACGATGATGCGCAACGCTTTACCTATGCGCTAAACCCGTTTTCCAATGGAGTAAATACAGAACGGGATCAGTATGCAAACGTGCTGGAATATTCGCGCATTTTTAAGCAACGCTTCTTTGTCTCGGTGCATGGCGAAAATTTTTATAACAGCACCGAACCCGATGACTTTAGGTTGAATTCCATTGGATTGAGCCTCATCTACAGGGTGCCTGAAAGTCAACAATGGAACCGTAACGTTTTACAAGAAATCGGGTTGAGCTACAACAACTATTTTACCGATAGACTAGGGTATTCCAATGATTTTGATGCTTCGGTAAAAAATCTATTGTTCAGTACCACGATTAACCTAAGACCTGATCCGATCAACTTTGTGGACTTCAGGTTTCAGGCCATCCAAAACTTCGGATGGGACGAAGTAACCGCTCTTACCGACTACTTTGATTATACTCGAACGGAATCAACTACCCTATTTGGAACCCTGCGTTATCTAAAACAAAAACTGGAACGTCCGCACTACCAATTGGCCATCGGGGGCGGTTATAAGTCCCTATCGAATTTAGAGATAGATTCGGACCAGTTCATATTCATCGCCAACGGATTTTATCGTCTCGGACAAAACTTTGACATCGGTATACAGTATCGGTATTCGAATAATAAAGGACTAACGGAAACCTTATTCGGAAAAAGTGAGCATCGTGTACAGTTGGCTTTGGTGTATTCCTTCAATAGAATATTCAACAAACAATTTGGTGACAGAGAAGACCTGTTGAATTTAGAGCATAATTATATCAAGTAAGTAAAAAAATGAACAACATTTCACTAAATATTAAAACAATTGTACTCCAAATAGTGATTGGGGCGGGAATATTTTATTTCCTGGTTCATCCATTTACGATGGTTCTCTATTGGTTTGAATTTAGTGACACCCCATTTTCATTTTTAAAATTTCAAAATATTTTAAGCAAACGATTCCTTCAATCCTTTAGTTTTAACATGAGGGGAATGAGTGGTTTACTAACACTTTTTGGAGCAGTTTTAGGTTTGATTTCTAGCTTATTTTGGATTCAAATTAAAAAGAAGAATAATCTAATAGGTACACATCAGCGGTTATTGCGAAGGAACATAGCCGAAATAATTGTAGATGGCGAAAATGAACGTGTTGAATTCAAATCATCTGTCCGCTATGATTATTTCAGGAAAATAACGAACCGCGAGTTGGAACTGGTAATTGCCAAAACCATTGTAGGTTTTATGAATGCCAAAGGAAGAAAATTGATTCTTGGTGTTGACGATGATGGAAATATTTTGGGACTTGAAAAAGATTTTCTTACCCTTAAACATAAAAATAAAGATGGTTATGAACGTGAGATTTTTCGAATTATTTCCACTTATTTGGGACATAAGGCCTGTTTTGGCAATCACATTTTTTTCTATGAGGTAAAGGAAAGACTAATATGTGTGATAGATGTGGAACCCTCGATTGAACCGGTTTATGTCAGCAATGGAAAAGATACCACCTTCTACGTCAGGACCGGAAATGCAACCTACCCGCTCTTCGTAAAGGAAACGGTAGATTATTTAAAAACCCATAGTCATCACTTGACTAACAATAGTATAGTATAGTATAAAACAAATAAACATAAAGAGATGAAAATAATATTAGCAATAGATGGTTCAAATTTTAGTAAAGCTGCTGTTAAAGGACTTGCAAAAATGCCTTTGCCTAATGATAGTGAAGTTAATATTATAAATATTTACGAATATCGTGCAATGCCAACGTCAGGGTTACATTCAACAAAAGCAACACTTTACAAATACCCTGAGGACGTTATAAAAAATGCACAAAAAATAGGAGAGAAAATTATTTCAGAAGCTATTAAGGTATTAAAAGAAAAAAATGGTTCGCTGACTATCACAACAAGTATTGAAAGCGGTCTTCCAAAAAAAATAATTTTAGAAAAAGCAGAATCCTTTGATGCAGATTTAATTGTTGTTGGTTCGCAAGGACAAGGCGCATTTTCACGCTTTTTATTGGGTTCTGTTTCACAGTATTTAGCAACGCACGCCAAGTGTTCGGTTCTGATTGTGAAAGAAAAATAGGGAAAATAATGTATGGCTAAAAATGATGTAATAAAGAAAGATATAAAGTCTAAAACTAAATATGAAAGTCAACCACTCAAATAAAAATATAAAAGAATCTACTTGCAAGATAACAGATGAAATTTGTCTTCCAGATACGAAATTCCCACGTATAGTTATCATTGGTGGAGGATTTGCGGGATTAGCTTTGGTTGATAAACTGAAGAACAAAGAGCTTCAAGTGGTGTTGTTCGATAAAAATAACTTCCACCAGTTTCAGCCTTTATTTTATCAAGTGGCAACGAGTGCCTTGGAGCCTGACAGTATCGTATTTCCATTCAGAAAACAAATCAATGGATATAAAAATGTATTATTTCGTTTGGCTGAAGTTGAAGAAATTCAACCTTCTTCAAATACTCTAATAACTTCCAAAGGAAAAGTTCATTACGATTACCTGGTGCTGGCAACGGGTACGACTACTAATTTTTTTGGGATGGATAACGTAGAAGAAAACAGTTTGGGGATGAAGGATATTCGTGATTCTCTCAACATCCGCCATATGATGCTGCAAAATCTGGAAGAGGCTGCAATAACTTGTGATGAAGAAGAACGGGATGCCCTGACCAATTTCGTTATCGTTGGTGGTGGTCCTGCTGGCGTAGAAATGGCTGGAGCTTTGGCTGAATTCCGTAAATATATTCTTCCCAAGGATTATCCAGAATACCCTTCTTCCATAATGAACATTTATTTGATAGAAGCTATTGATAAGTTGTTAAGCACAATGTCCGATAAAGCTTCTACTAAAACCTTAAAGTATCTGAAGGACTTAAATGTAAAGGTACTATTCAATGAATCAGTTAGTGATTACGATGGATCACAAGTCACTACAAAAAGCGGGAAGACCATTTTAGCCAAAAACTTAATCTGGACGGCAGGTGTAAAAGGACAATTCCCAAAAGGGATTGATGAAAAACACGTGGTTAAGGGCAACCGAATAAAAACGGGCTCATATTTAATGGTAGAAGGCTACGAAAACATTTTTGCCATAGGCGATATAGCAGCTATAATTACAAATGAAACGCCAAAAGGGCATCCACAAGTAGCACAGACAGCTATTCAGCAAGGCAAATATTTGGGTAATTCAATATTAAAAATTATTAAGGATGAGGCCGTAATGCCTTTCGATTATAAAGATAAAGGTTCATTGGCAACTGTAGGAAAACGTAAGGCAGTAGCTGATTTGGGCAAGTTTAAGTTTGCAGGTTATTTCGCATGGTTGCTATGGTCAATCGTGCACCTGTTATCCATAAGCGGATTTAGAAATAGATTAATGGTTGGTTTTAATTGGGCGGTAAGCTATTTCAGTTACGAAAAGAGCAACCGCCTGATTATTAGAAATTTTAAAAAAAAAATCAAAAAGGAATACATATTATCAAAAAAAATTATTGAAGAAGATATCCAACATACAACTAAATAATGCAAAAGAAGACAACATTTACTTCCATACAAAGTCTGTTTAGTGCCACATCAAAAGGTCTAAAAAATACAGGTATTGTGCTTCTGATTACAGTTATCATTGCAATGGTATGGGCCAATTCCCCTTGGCAAGAAATGTATCGGAGCTTAATGAAAACCGACATCTCATTCGCATTAGGCAGCTTTGAAATCATTGAACCATTGCTGCTCTGGATTAACGATGGGTTGATGGCATTATTCTTTTTACAGGTTGGTTTGGAATTAAAACGTGAAATATTGGGCGGGAAGCTATCGACTCCTCAAAATGCCATACTTCCTATCGGAGCTGCCATAGGTGGTATGATGTTTCCTGCCCTAATATACTTTCTTTTCAACACTACGGGCGAAGCTTCTCAAGGCTGGGGAATTCCTATGGCAACAGACATTGCTTTTTCATTGGGGGTATTGGCGCTTTTTGGAAAACGTTTGCCTATAGCTCTGCGAGTATTTTTGGTAACACTTGCTGTTGTAGATGATTTAGGCGGTGTATTGGTAATTGCGCTGTTTTACACCTCTGGTATTTCTACTATGGATTTGTTTCACGGCTTACTGTTCTTTGGTCTTTTAATACTCGGTAATTATGCTGGTATTAGAAAAACCTGGTTCTATGCTATTATAGGAATAGGCGGTGTTTGGTTGGCATTTTTCTTTTCAGGTATCCATCCCACAGTAGCGGGTATCCTCACAGCAATAGCCATTCCAGGAAGGGTGAAAATTAATGAAGATACATTCCTGAAACGTTTGAGTAATCTACACACACGATTTATAAACATAAAGCCCGTAAAAGGAACACTTATTTCAATCGAGCAACTTGAAATATTAGAACAAATAAAAAAAACAAGTTCAGAAGCGGAAACCCCACTCCAAAAATTGGAAAAGTCACTAAATCCTATCGTGAGTTTTATAGTGCTACCGCTTTTTGCACTTGCTAATGCAGGCATACATCTACACGGAGAAGTAGGTAATGTATTGCTCAACCCGGTTAGTTTAGGAATAGGTACGGGCTTGGTTTTTGGTAAATTTTTGGGCATTGTTTCTTTTACAAGATTATTCGTTGCATTGAAACTGGCAAAATTACCTGATAGGGTTACTTGGAATCAAATCTACGGAGTGGCTTTTCTCGGGGGAATAGGGTTTACAATGTCAATATTCATAAATGAATTGGCATTTACAAACGAAGAATTTATATATACAGCCAAAGTAAGCATTCTTTTTTCTTCATTAATTGCAGGTATTATCGGTTCAATCATTTTAATACAAACCACAAAAAAATACAAAACCTAAAATCGACCAAATGATGAAAAACAATAAAGACAAAAACAATAAACTTTCACTTATAGGTTCCATATCTCTTGGTACAGGTGTAATGATAGGTGCTGGTATATTTGTCCTAATGGGCCAAATAGCCGAGTTGGTGGGCGATCTATTCCCGATTGCCTTTATTGTAGGTGCCGTTGTGGTGGGTTTCAGTTCGTATTCCTATGTAAAGTTCTCGAACGCTTTTCCTTCCTCTGGAGGTGTTGTCAAATTTTTTAATAAATCTTACGGACCAGGAACAACAACCGGTGTCTTTTCTCTGCTGATGTACGTTTCAATGGTGGTTTCGGAAAGTTTGGTAGCAGGCACTTTTGGCGCCTATACGCTTCGGTTGTTTCCAGAAAGTTTTGCCGGTTACGCATCCATCCTTGGTATTCTGCTCTTGGTAACGGCCTTTATTGTGAATGTTTTAGGCAACAAAGTTATTGGTACAACGGCGACATTCACAGCAATTATCAAAGTAGCGGGCATTGCATTGCTCGCCATTACGGGCCTTATAGTTTCCGGATTTGCAGATATTACCGGAAACTATATACAAAAAAACACCGAAGCGTTACCACAAGGGTTCGCTTTTGTAGCTGCATTGGCGCTATCAATCCTTGCCTATAAAGGATTCACAACAATTACAAATCAAGGCGGAGACATTAAAAATCCTCATAAAAATCTTGGGCGGTCCATTATTTTTTCCATTCTTATTTGCACGCTGATTTATGTAGCCTTGGCACTGGCCGTGGCAGGAGGTTTAAGCATTCCGGAAATAATCGAGGCAAAAGACTATGCCTTGGCGGCTGCAGCAAAACCCGTTTTTGGGGAATGGGGTTCCTGGATTACCATAGCAATAGCTATTGTAGCAACCTTTTCAGGCGTTATCGCCAGTGTTTTTTCTGCATCGCGCTTGTTGGCGATGTTAAGCAACATGAAACAAGTACCATCTTTAAAAAGATTAGGAAACTTTAAAAATCCCGCCCTCATATTCACCGTTTCCCTTGCCATTTTACTCACTGCGCTGTTCGATTTAACAAGGATTGCTTCCATAGGAGCTATTTTTTACCTCATTATGGATATTGCTATCCATTGGGGACTTTTCCGTCATCTAAAAAAAGAGGTGAAATTTCAACCTATCATTCCGTTAATAGCTATTGTAATGGATATGGCTGTACTGGCAGCCTTCCTTTATATAAAATACCTCAATGATCCAATGGTACTCGTTGCAGCTGCAATTGGAATTATCCTAATACTTGTTGCAGAACGTTTTTATATGCTTTCGCATACAGACGATGAAGGTAATATGCCGATGGGAATGGAAACTATAAATAAAAACGCTAAAACTTAATTAATTAAAAACTCAATTTATATGAAAAATATAGCAGTTATAGGATATGGAGTGATCGGCAAAAGAGTAGCCGATGCAGTTAACGCACAAGACGATATGAAACTTGCAGGGGTCTGCGATGTCGTCAGTGATTGGCGCATTCAAAATGCCGTAAGAAAAGGTTATGCCATTTATTCGGCAATCCCGGAAGCCGAAAAAGAAATGAAAGCGGCCAATATTTCCGTAAAGGGGACCATGGCAGACCTATTGGAAAAGGTAGACCTTGTAGTGGACTGTACCCCGAAGAACATTGCCGCAAAGAATGTGGAGATTTACAAAAAACAAGGCATCAAATTTATCGTGCAGGGAGGGGAAAAACACCAGACCACAGGCCACTCTTTTAGTGCCGAAAACAATTACGCGTCGGCTTTAAATTTAGGTGCTACACGGGTGGTTTCTTGTAATACTACCTCTATCTTAAGAACGTTAACCGCCTTAAAAAGGGCAGGTTTACTTGATTATGCAAGAGGCACTTTGCTCAGACGAGCGACTGACCCGTGGGAAAGTCATTTAGGTGGTATTATGAACACCATGGTGCCCGAAAAGGAAATCCCTAGCCACCAAGGACCCGATGCACAAAGTGTAGATCCCGAATTGGATGTTATTACGTCAGCAGTAAAAGTACCGGAGACTTTGAGCCATATGCATTACTGGAATGTAAAACTGAAAAGAAAAACATCTAAGGAAGAAGTTTTGGAAGCCTTTAAAACTTCGTCCCGCATCCATTTAATCCGTTATGACCAAGGTTTGGTTTCTAATAATACTATTAAGGAAATGTACCTCGATATGGGTAGGCCTTGGGGTGACATGTACGAGGTAGCCCTATGGGAAGACATGCTGAAAGTGGTGGGCGATGAACTTTTTTATGCCTATGTGGTAGATAATCAAGCCATTGTTATCCCTGAAACCATTGATGCGATACGAGCGCTAACCGGAATCGAAACCGATGGGAAAAAATCTATCGCAAAGACCAATAAAAGCCTTGGAATTAATTAATAAAAGAAAACCATATGGACATGTATGACAAAATAGTGGAAAAACTAGGGGACAAAGCATCTTTCTACCTCGACCACCTTAACGAGAAAATAACAAAGGATGAACTGCAATTGCCCAGCGGAAATTTTGTTGCTGAGGTATTTGGAAATAGCAATCGCAATCCTCAAGTACTTCGCAGCCTATCACAACTCTACAGGCATGGCAATCTTGGAGGAACAGGGTACTTGAGCATTCTTCCGGTTGATCAGGGCATTGAACATAGTGCCGCTTTTCCCTTCTATAAGAACCCTGATTACTTTGACCCGGAAAACATCATAAAATTGGCCATCGGCGCAGGTTGTAACGGGGTGGCATCGACTTTTGGGGTATTAGGTCTCTATGCCCGTAAATATGCGCATAAGATCCCCTTCATCGTTAAGATAAACCACAATGAACTCCTCTCCTACCCCAATACCTACGACCAAACCCTGTTCGGAAAGGTCAAGGAAGCATGGAACATGGGTGCGGTAGCGATCAGGGCCACCATCTATTTTGGATCTAAGGAAAGTAATAGACAGTTAAAAGAAATCTCGGATGCATTTGTCGAGGCCCATAGCCTCGGCATGGCTACGATCCTATGGTGTTATACCCGAAACGACTCCTTTAAAACCGATAAAGAGGACTATCATACCGCTGCGGATTTAACGGGGCAGGCCAACCACCTCGGGGTAACCATACAGGCGGACATCATCAAACAAAAGTTGCCCACCACAAATTATGGTTTTAAGGACCTACAATTTGGGAAATACGACGACGCCATGTACGAGAGCTTGACGACAGAACACCCTATTGACCTCTGCCGGCTGCAGGTTGCTAATTGCTATATGGGCAAAATAGGATTGATCAATTCTGGCGGGGGTTCCAAAGGAGCATCCGATATGACCGAAGCCATCACGACCGCAATCGTATACAAACGCGCGGGAGGCTCAGGTCTGATATTGGGAAGAAAGGCTTTTCAAAGACCTTTTAAGGAAGGGGTGGAATTAATACATGTGGTTCAGGGCGTTTACCTTGAAAAAAGAATCACAATAGCTTAATAATAGTAAGAATGCTCGATACGGAAATAAAATCATTAAAATCCCTAAACAACTACCTGCGAAAACTGGTAGAAAGTCGTCTTTGGCTTAAAGTTATTATTGCCTTGTTTCTGGGCGTTGGATTTGGGTTGCTGTTAAGCCCACAAAATGGTTGGATAACCAAAAGCACTGCCGATGTATTAGGAAATTGGCTGGCCCTGCCTGGGATGTTATTTCTCAAGTTGGTACAGATGATCATGATTCCATTGATCGTCGCTTCAATAATTACAGGCATTGTCAGTAACGATAAGGAAAATCTGAAACGTCTGGGCGGCGGTGTGTTCTTGTATTTTATATCAACAACAATCATATCCGTAACCATAGGTACAGTACTGGCCGTACTCTTTAGACCCGGAAAGTATCTACACCAACAGGCGGAAGTTGATCATGCAAATGCATTGGCCAATACTGCCGAGAGTTCGGAACTGTCATTTGGAATAAACGATATTCCGAATGCCATAACAAATTTACTGCCCGAAAACCCATTGGCATCCATGGTAAGTGGGGAAATGCTCAGCATTGTTATTTTTACCATTATTATCGGAGTAGCGGTGCTTTCGCTTCCCGACGATTTGCTTCGGCCTGTAAAATTACTTTTAGGTGCCATCCAAGAAATCTGTATGACGGTGGTCAAATGGGCCATGTTATTGGTTCCGATCGCCGTATTCGGTTTAATGGCACAGCTTACTTCGAGCGTTGGTCTGAACTCCTTAGCGGGTTTGGGCTTTTATGTGCTCGTAGTACTGATAGGATTGCTAATCTTAGTTGGTATTTACCTTGTGTTAGTAAGCATCCTTGGCCGCAGCAATCCATTTAAATTTTTACGAAAGATCACGGATGTCCAACTTTTGGCCTTCTCTACCACAAGCTCTGCCGCAGTAATGCCCTTATCGCTAAAAACAGCAGAGGAAGAACTCAAAGTGGATGCCTCCATCAGTAATTTTATAATTCCCATCGGAACCACCGTAAATATGGATGGGACGGCCCTTTATCAGACCGTTACGACTTTGTTCATTGCACAGGCATACGGGCTGGAGATGGGCCTTCTGAACATCATTGTTATCATAGTGACCATAGTTGCCGCTTCCATTGGAACTCCGGCCATACCGGGAGGTGGCGTCGTGATTTTGGCTTCCGTGCTATCCAGTGTCGGAATTCCGACCGAAGGAATTATTATAATCATCGGGGTAGAGCGCTTGCTAGGTATGTTCCGGTCTGCGGTCAATGTTACCGGTGACCTAACGGCCTGCATGGTATTCGATCGTTTTTATGGAAATAAACAGGAGGGTGCTAAAGAGAGCGATGTAAAAGCAAACACGGAAAATTCCACTGTTCAAATGTCTAAAGAACTGAATGATGATAAAATCAATTAACGAAATAGATCTTTCCCCAAAACCCGGTAAGGAATACTGGATAAACTGCCATCGTGAATGGCGGGAAGAGTTTATATATTTTCTTTTGGTGGACCGTTTTCATGACAGTGCCGAACGGAAACCTTTAGCTTTTAAGAGCCGGCATTCGGGTTATGGAGACAAAGAGCAGCTACAGCGAAATTTTGGTGGAACGATCAAAGGAATAATTGAAAACTTGGAGTATATCAAAAATCTGGGCTGCACGGCCATTTGGTTGAGCCCGGTATTTGAAAATAATCCAGAGGCATATCATGGGTATGCGATTCAAAACTATCTGGATGTGGATAGGCGTTGGGGCACCAAGGCCGATCTGGAACTGTTGGTCGATCTGGCACATGAGCTGGATATGCGGGTGTTTTTGGATATCGTTCTGCACCATTCCGGTGATAATTGGTCATATCCCTACAATAATGACTATTACTATTTTAAGGGATTGCAGTTTCCTTTTGGAGCATGGAGGGACAAGGACAGACCGCTACCGGTGGAATTAAAAGATCCGGAAGTATATAGCAGAAAAGGGCAGATCGTCAATTTTGATGCGTATCCAGAGACCAAGGAGGGGGATTTTTTCACCTTGAAAACCTTTAGGAACGATGAATCCCAAGCGGGTAAAAATATACAGGAAATATTGATCGCCATTCATTGCTATTGGATTCGCGAGACCGATGTCGATGGATTTCGATTAGATGCCGTTAAGCATATGCAAGGCCCCGCCATTAGCCGTTTCTGTTCTTTAATACGGGAGTATGCACACTCGCTCGGCAAGCGCAACTTTTTTATGTTCGGTGAAATCATCGGCGATGATGAGATGGGCAATCCGTATATAGGCCCCAAGATACTGCGTTCTTCCCAAGACCAAAACGTGTATTATGGCCTGGATTCGGTTTTGGACCATCCCTTGCACAGCGTTCTGGCGGATGTCATAAAAGGAGTATCCTCACCTAGCAAATTGATCGAGCGCTACGGTGCGCTACAAAGAAATGCCCTTAACCGTGGCGAATACGGAGATTTTTTGGTAACCTATATCGATGACCACGATCAAGTGGGAATGGATTTTAAGCGCCGGTTCGGGCACAAGGCGGCAGCGGAACAAATTATTGGTGGCATGGGGTTTCTTCTCTGTGCCCTTGGCACCCCCTGCATATATTATGGGACCGAACAGGGATTTACTGGAAATGGCAACGATGACAGCTACATTAGGGAGGGAATGTTCGACCCTGATGACAACATATCGAATGCACTTAATCAAGATTCCCTTATCTACTCTAAAATTTCCGATTTGGCCCACCTTAGGCAAAAGGAAGGACCATTGAAATTTGGCAGGATGTATTTTCGGGAAACTTCCAACGATGCGGTACATTTTCATTATCCGGATTGTGAGAAATGCCTACTGGTTTTTTCGCGGATATTGTTTCATGAAGAAATAACCATAGCATATAACACGTCACCTGTCGAGACAAAGAAAGAATATGTAATGATAGACGCAACCATTAATAAAGAAAAAAAATATATGAGATACATCTTTGGAAGGAGCGGAAGGGTCAAAATACGTAAGAAATACGATGGTGAGGATAGCTCCTTATTTATCAAACTGTCCTTAAAACCAATGGAGTTTCTGATTTTAAAAAACAGTTAGAAAACGTTTTGAAATTGAACGGTGAAACAGATTTCGGCAATGACTTTATAGAAATATTGAAGTGAAAAAAATAATGATAAAATATGGCAAAATGCTAGCAATTATATTGCTGACCCTGTTGGGAATATTATTTTCGGTAGGCGGATATCAATATTTAAAAGTGGCCATAGCCCCGGAATATGATATCGAAACGATGCCCTTGAACTATGAGGTACTGGGATCAGGAGATAAGAAACTGCTCCTTATCCATGGCTTGGCCGGTTCCAAAAATTATTGGAAACAGGATTTGGCCAAAATTAACGGGACCTACACCCTTCTTTTGGTGGATCTATTGGGCTTTGGTGATTCCCCCAAACCTCAAAGCAATTATAGCCTTAAGACCCAATTGGAGGCACTTGAAAAATTAATAGTCAAAGAAGGGTTCAACAAGGGGCAGACGGTCATTGTGGGCCACTCATTGGGCGCGATTATTACCCTGTCACTTCTTGCCGAACATCCAGATTGGTTTGCCGGGGCAACGGCGATCGGTCTTCCGGTTTTTGAAAGCAAAGAACGATTCACTAAGCAGATGTCCGACGATTCCCTTTTTGAACGTATTGCGGTAGGCCCTTATGGGAAATTCTTCTGTATGCTGCACCCGATTTACATCTCGAAATGGTTCAAGCCCGACAATCTGACCGATAAGGTGTTTTCAGATTCAAAAAAACACACCTGGCAGAGCTATTATAATTCTTTTAATGGAATAATACTGCGGACGGATCTTTATAACAAAACAAAGAAAATACGAGACAAGAGAATACTTTTTATTCAAGGTAATGAAGACAAGGTGGCTCCTATCGCAAACGTGAAAAAATTTGCATCCCTTTTTACGAATGCAAGATTGATCCAGGTAAGCGGAGGCGATCACCAACTCTTCCTTAAAGAACCTTCCAAAGTCTGGGAAAGGATCCAAGATTTTTTCGATGAACAAGAACTCAATATAAAAACATGAAAAAACAAAAAGTTGATACAAATGAACTATACGGATTAATGCATACCGATATCGATGGTATGGCATCCCTTATTGATCTTGCACTTAATATCCGCTGGTCGTGGAACCATGCCTCGGATAAATTATGGCAACAATTAGATACGGAACTGTGGGAACAAACGAACAACCCCTGGGTAATTTTGCAGACCGTTTCAAGAGATCGTCTGGAGCGGCATTTGTCGGAACCGGCGTTTCGGGAAAAAATCAAGTCCCTTTTAGATTCCAACGAAGAAGCCCTCTCGACCCCTACTTGGTTTCAACAAAAGCATCCCAAGGCCCAACTGACGACGGTTGCTTATTTTAGTATGGAGTACATGTTAAGCGAGTCATTGCCCATTTATGCCGGTGGCCTGGGCAATGTTGCAGGCGATCAACTGAAATCGGCAAGTGATCTTGGCGTTCCGGTCGTGGCGGTCGGCCTGCTGTACGCCCAAGGGTATTTTAGACAGGTTATTGACAAAGAGGGCAATCAGAACGCTCTGTTTCCATTCAACGATCCAGGGCAACTGCCCATAACACCGCTGCGCCTCCCTGATGGGGAATGGCTACGAATAAAGATTGAATTTCCTGGCCACCCCTTATGGCTGCGTGCCTGGCAGGTAAAAGTAGGAAGGTTGAAGTTATATCTCCTGGATAGTAATGACGCTGTGAACCTACCCGAGTACCGCAGCATAACCGACGAGCTGTACGGTGGGGGGCCGGAAACAAGGATAAAACAGGAAATTGCCTTGGGAATCGGGGGTTACAAATTGTTAACGGCCTTGAATATAAAACCCGAGGTATGTCATATGAACGAGGGGCATGCTGCATTTTTGGTCTTGGAAAGGGCCCGCGAATTTATGAAAGAAACCGGAACTTCTTTCGAGGAAGCGTTGGCCGTTACCCAGGCCGGAAACCTGTTTACGACACATACCGCTGTTCCCGCCGGGTTCGATCACTTTAGCCCTGCCCTTATGGAGCAATTTTTTGGTACGTACGCCAAGGAAGAGCTTGGTATCGACCTGCACGATCTGATGGCCCTTGGACGGGAAGATGCCAACAATCCCTCCTCCTATTTTAATATGGCCTATCTGGCCACCCGTGGCAGCGGGGCGGTCAATGGGGTTAGCAGGTTGCACGGTGAGGTAAGCAGAGATCTGTTTAGCAATCTTTTCCCGCGCTGGCCGGCAGAGGAAGTTCCGGTAGGGCATGTGACCAATGGGGTGCATATGCCCTCTTGGGACTCCGAATATGCCGATGAAATCTGGACGGAATCCTGCGGGAAAGACCGTTGGTTGGGTGAACTGAAAGACCATGAAACGCATATTTCACACATTGGCGATGAAAAGCTCTGGGAATTTAGGAACCGATCCCGCAATAGCCTTGTCGGTTTTATCAGGAAGCGGTTTGAAAGACAAGCAATAATTTCGGACCTACCCTCGGAAGTGGTCGGAATCGCAAAACAGGTTTTTGACCCAGACACCTTGACCTTGGGTTTTGCCCGCAGATTTGTGTCTTATAAAAGACCGGACCTTTTATTGCACGATCCTGAACGTTTTGCACGAATTCTAACAAATCCGGAACATCCGGTACAGTTGGTATTGGCTGGTAAAGCTCCGCCATTTGATGAATCTGGCAAGGGGTTGATACGAAAATGGGTGCAGTTTATTCAACAACATAATTTATACAAGCATGTCCTTTTTCTAAGTGATTATGACATGATGTTGGCAGAAAATTTGGTCCAAGGCGTTGATGTGTGGATCAATACCCCAAGACGGCCCTGGGAAGCCAGCGGCACCAGCGGCATGAAAGTACTTGTAAACGGTGGTCTCAATTTGTCGGTACTGGACGGCTGGTGGGCCGAGGCATATAGTCCCAAAGTGGGCTGGGCATTGGGCGATGGCCAAGAACATGGCGACTATCCCGCATGGGATGCCTACGAAGCAACAGCATTATATGATATCCTAGAGCAACAAGTTGTCCCCGAATTTTATGCGCGTAACAAAAAAGGAGTATCGGAAATTTGGGTGGAACGCATGCGAAAAAGTATGGCGACCTTAACGTCCAGTTTTTCGGCCAATCGCACGGTTCGGGAATACACCGAAAACTATTACCTACCCGAGGCAATCAACTATAAGAAACGCGCAGCCAGGAAAGGGACCAAAGGTAAAAGAATTGTTGGTGCACGGCATGAACTCAGAGATAATTGGGATGCCGTACAATTTGGGAAAGTTAAGATTGAAAGTGCACACCAAAAACATGACTTTAAAGTACCGATACGGTTGAATGGAATAAACCCAAAACATATTCAAGTAGAACTATTTGCCGAAGGTATCAACGGTGAACAACCAGAGCGGATCAAGATGAAATTTGATTTGTTGGGGGACGATGGGTCACATAACTTTTATGCAAAGCTAAACACTTCCCGCCCTACCGATCACTATACCGTTCGCATCGTACCGAATTATGAGGATATTTCCGTGCCCTTGGAGGATAACCTCATTCTATGGTACCATTAAAAATAAAATTTAAAAATAAAAGAAAAATGGAGATACTGGAATATCATGAAACCATATTAAAAAAAGTCAGTTTCGACGAGGAGTTGTTAAAGATAGAACTGAAAAAAGCGGTTCACAGTACCAACTGTTCCGAACAACCGGCATTATTGGAATGGTGCGGTAAGGAGCTTGGACCAAAATATAAGGAAATGGCCTCCTTTTATATGAAAGATAAGAACTGCGCAGTAACAAATATTGATAATCAAGAATGAATCGAAGGAAGTGGAATACCCCAGTAATCCGCCTGTCCTTCATTTTTATAAACCTTTAAAATCTAAAATCATGGATCGAGTAAAGAATAAAGTAGCCATTGTCACGGGAGGTGCTTCTGGCCTAGGAAAATCAAGTGCTATTCTGTTGGCACGTGAAGGAGCAAAAATAGTGGTAACCGATTTGAATGAAGGCCATGGCAAAGAAGTTGTGCAAATGATAAGGGAAGAAGGAGGCGAAGCCATATTCATTAAGCAAGATGTGTCCAAGGAAAGTGAGTGGGGAATGGTCATCAACGCTACCATGGAAACATTTGGTAAACTACATGTTTTGGCTAATGCCGCAGGAATTGCGATAGGTGGTAATGTGGAAGAAGTAACACTTACCGATTGGAAAAAACTATTAAGCATCAATCTCGATGGAAGTTTTTTAGGTACCCAATACGCTATCAAAGCAATGAAAGTGACGGGTGAAGGGGGTTCTATCATTAATTTCTCCTCTATTGAAGGTCTTATTGGTGACCCGAATTTAACGGCTTACAATGCAAGCAAGGGAGGAGTGACCATATTTACCAAGTCGGTTGCCTTACATTGTGCAAAACAAGGATACGGCATTCGTGTCAACTCTATTCATCCCGCTTATATCTGGACACCAATGGTAGAAAATTTACTTAAAGCGCAAGGTGATTTGGAAGAAGGTAAAAAACAGTTAGAAAGTTTACATCCTATTGGACATATGGGAGAACCAGATGACATAGGATATGGAGTAGTATATCTGGCCTCGGATGAATCTAAATTTATGACAGGAGCCGAACTGGTAATCGACGGTGGTTATACAGCGCAATAGAAGATAATTAAAAGATGTAAAATAATACAAGCAATGGTCCCAGAAAATTCAAATCTCTTAACGATTAATGGAGGTTCATCCAGTATTAAATTCGCTATGTATAAAATGGTCGAAAATCCCATGCTCATATTTTCCGGAAGCATCGACCGAATTGGTATGGACACTACAGTGTTCAAATTTACAAACGACAATAAAGAAAAGGAGAGCTTCGAGGTGTATGCCCCTGGCTTTTATGAAGCGGCAATCTTTTTAATACTTTGGCTCAAAAATCAACCCGGTTATAATAAGGTCCAATGTGTTGGTCATCGCATTGTCCATGGAATGAACCACACAGAAGCAGAAGTAATAAACGCATATTTATTAAAGGAACTTAGAAAAATAAGTAACTATGACCCAGAACATTTACCCGCCGAGATAGCGATTATCGAACTATTCAAAAGCAGATGTCCTGAACTGTTGCAGATAGCATGTTTCGATACGTCATTTCATGCAACATTGCCGCGTATTGCTAAAATACTGCCCATACCAAGGCGATTTGACAAAGCAGGTATTCAGCGATATGGTTTCCATGGTTTATCCTATTCCTATCTAATGGCAGAACTAAAGAAACAAATAGGGGTTGAATCCAATGGAAAGGTGATTTTGGCACATTTGGGGAATGGGGCCAGCTTGGCTGCGGTTAAGGACGGATGGTGCGTCGACACCACTATGGGTTTTACTCCTGCAGGCGGTTGCGTCATGGGTACGCGGAGTGGCGATCTGGATCCAGGCGTTGCTTGGTATATGATGAACAGTGAAGGGATGAATACCACACAGTTTAACCATTTAATTAATCATGAGGCTGGTCTTTTGGGCGTTTCGGAAACAACTGCCGATATGCAAGATCTGTTACAAAAAGAAAGCTCGGACGAAAGGGCAGCGGAAGCAATAGCGCTATTTTGTTATCAGGTAAAGAAGTGGATTGGTTCGTTTATAGCAGTTTTGGGAGGACTGGATGTATTAGTCTTTTCCGGTGGTATCGGGGAGAATGCACCAATTATCCGTTCGAGAATCTGTAAGGGTTTGGAGTTTGCAGAAATAACTATTGATGAAGACCAAAATAATCAAAATGACTTTCAAATATCAATGAAGGATCACAAAGTCAAAGTACTGGTAATTCCAACTAACGAAGAGTTGATGATTGCACGAAGCACAACGGATTTGTACAACGGATTCAAAAGTAAAAAAAACAGCTGAAAAATAAGTAAGACATGGAAAATCAAAATAGTAAAAAAAAAGGAACACAAATAGCTCCAGAACTTTTAAATAAAATGGATGCCTACTGGCGGGCAGCGAATTATCTTTCCGTAGGTCAAATATATTTACGAGATAATCCGTTGATGCGGCAACCGCTCAAACCGGAACATATCAAACCTATATTATTAGGGCATTGGGGTACTACGCCGGGCCAGAACTTCATTTATGTTCATCTTAACCGCATCATCAAAAAATATGATCTGAACATGATTTACGTTTCAGGTCCCGGCCACGGTGGGCCGGCGCTTGTGGGCAGCACATACCTTGAAGGAACCTATAGTGAGGTATATCCTGACATCAGCCAAGACGAAGAGGGATTGAGAAAACTGTTTACCCAATTTTCCTTCCCAGGAGGTATTCCCAGCCATGTTTCCCCAGAATGCCCAGGATCTATACACGAAGGTGGCGAACTTGGATACTCTTTGAGCCATGCTTTCGGGGCCGCCTTCGATAATCCAGATTTGATTGTGTCTTGTGTGGTAGGCGATGGGGAAGCGGAAACGGGTCCCCTCGCTACCGCATGGCACTCCAATAAATTTCTGAATCCGGTAACCGACGGTGTGGTACTTCCGATTTTACACCTAAACGGGTATAAGATTGCAAACCCCACGATTCTTGCCCGGATTGGGGATACAGAGCTGGAACAGCTTTTTTTAGGGTATGGATGGAAGCCCTATTTCATTGAGGGCGATGACCCTATGACAATGCACCGGAAAATGTCGGTATTGTTAGACCAAATAATTGAGGAAATAAAAGCCATAAAAGAAAGCGCCGCTCGGGATACCACTACCGCACGTCCGCAGTGGCCCATGATTATTTTGAAATCCCCTAAGGGGTGGACAGGCCCAAAGTTTGTGGATGGTTTGCCAGTAGAAGGTCACTTTCGATCGCACCAAGTTCCGCTAAAGGATGTTGCAACCAATAAGGAACACCTAAAGGAACTTGAAGCGTGGTTTAAAAGTTACAGGCCTGAGGACCTTTTTGACGAACAGGGCAATTTTATACCAGAATTGGCAGAATTGGCACCAAAAGGCGAACGAAGGATGGGGGCAAATCCCCATGCCAACGGGGGCATTTTACTGAAGGACCTCCATATGCCCGATTTTCGTGATTACGGAGTAGTGCACAAACGTGGTGAGATGGGAAACGGCGATACTCGTGTTCTTGGAGAATTTGCCAGGGATATTATCAAGCTAAACCAATCGCAACGGAATTTCAGGATTTTTGGACCGGATGAAACACTTTCCAACCGTTTGAATTCGGTTTTCGAGGCGACCGACCGCCAATGGGAGGGAGAGACCATGGATACAGATGAACTTCTCAAAAAAGACGGACGAGTGGTGGAAATGTTGAGCGAACACCAGTGCGAAGGCTGGCTGGAAGGCTATTTATTAACTGGGAGACACGGTCTTTTCAATTGTTATGAGGCCTTTATCCATATCATCGATTCTATGTTCAACCAACATGCGAAGTGGCTGAAAGTAACATCAGAGTTGCCATGGCGTAGAAAAATTGCCTCATTAAACATTCTTTTGGCCTCGCATGTATGGCGTCAAGACCACAACGGGTTTACCCATCAAGATCCTGGCTTTATCGACCATGTGGTGAATAAAAAAGCAGAAATAGTTCGGGTATACCTGCCGCCGGATGCCAATTGTCTTTTATCCGTAATGGACCATTGTTTCCGCAGCAAACATTATGTTAATGTCGTTGTGGCCGGAAAGCACCCCGCACCGCAATGGCTTCCCATGGAAGAAGCGGTCATACATTGTGCCAAAGGAATAGGCATCTGGACTTGGGCTAGCAATGACCAGGATTCGGAGCCCGATGTGGTAATGGCATGTGCCGGAGATGTTCCTACCCTTGAGACCTTGGCTGCGGTCTCCATACTTCGTGAAAAATTGCCCGAACTGAAAATACGAGTCGTCAATGTGGTCGATTTAATGAAGCTACAGTCCGAAACAGCGCATCCGCATGGGTTGAACGAAGCTGATTTCGATATGCTGTTCACGAAAAACAAACCAATCATTTTTGCATTTCACGGCTATCCCTGGTTGATACACAGGTTAACTTATAATCGCAGCAACCATGTCAACCTACATGTACATGGATACAAGGAAGAAGGTACGATTACTACCGCTTTTGATATGACGGTACTGAACGATATGGATCGTTTTCACTTGGTACAGGATGTCTTGGACAGGGTTCAAAATTTAGGTGATGAGGTTGCATATCTAAAACAGGAAATGCAGGATAAGTTAATCGAGCACAACTATTACATCCGGAAAAACGGGGTGGATATGCCTGAAATTAGGGACTGGAAATGGAAAAATTAAGAAATGAGCTTCTACAGGTTCAAATATTAATAAAAATATTTGGCATTATCAATTGGAAGAAACGGAAGTATCAGATAAAGAAACAATAATGAAAACAACTGTATTCAGTACCCATAAATTTGAAGAATCCCATTTGTTATTCGCAAATAAAGGAAAGCACGAGCTTAATTTATTTGAAACGCGGCTGACCAATAACACGGCTTCCTTGGCGCAGGGCAGCGAAGCCATAAGCTTATTTACCAGTGACGATGCCTCCGCCAAAGTACTTGAAAAACTAAGTGCTTTTGGCGTCAAATACATCGCCTTACGCACCGCTGGATTTAATAACGTATCTATTGAAAAAGCTGCCGAACTGGGCATCAAGATTTCTCGTGTTCCTGCCTACTCGCCTTACGCCATTGCGGAGCATACGGTGGCCTTGATGTTGGCCTTGAACCGAAAACTCATCAGGGCGCATAATAGGGTACGTGATATGAATTTCTCATTGAACGGGCTTACCGGTTTTGATATGCATGGAAAGACAGTTGGAGTTATGGGAACTGGTAAAATTGGAACGATACTTATTAAAATACTTAACGGCTTTGGCTGTAAAATATTGGCTTATGATAGCAACGAAAAAGGAACGCTCATAAAACAATACGGGGTTCGCTATACCGACTGTAAAACACTTTGCACCGAATCGGATATTATAAGTCTTCATGTGCCCTTGACTCAGGACACCAAGCATTTGATTAATTCTCATCATATAGCCAATATGAAGCGTGGGGTAATGCTTATCAATACCAGTAGAGGTGGCTTGGTGGATACTAAAGCGGTGATTAAAGGATTAAAATCTGGACAGCTCGGTTATTTTGGAATGGATGTCTATGAAGAGGAAGAAGGTCTCTTTTTTGAAGACCATTCAGACGAAATTCTTCAGGATGATGTCATTGCGCGATTAATGACCTTCAACAATGTTTTGATAACAAGTCATCAGGCATTCTTGACCGATACAGCTTTGAAGAACATTGCGGATACCACGATATATAATCTGAACTGTTTTGAAAAACAAATCGACTCAGGAAACGAAGTTAACAGCAAATAAAACCATAAGCTTCATTAAGAAGTTTTTAATAAAAAGAACATATAAAGATATCCCTATGAAAAACATACTCATACCCACCGATTTCTCTGAAAACTGTACTAAAGCTGCCCATCTTGGGATTAAAATGGCAAAATTATACAATGCTGAAATACACTTTTTGCATTTAATAACCACACCTGTCGATTGGGTAAAACTGGACAAGCTCAAAGAAAAGCGCTATCCCGATACTGTAAAGCTGATTGGCATTGCAAAATCCAAATTACTTGAATTGGAAAGAATGGCAGAAAACCAAGGGTTGGAGTGTCAAACCTTTCTTCAGTTCGATTCTGGGCAGAAAGATATTTTGGAACATTCAGGCCATTTCCACCACGATTTTATCATTACAGGAAGTAGCGGTACTAAAGGTCGTGTAAGGGAAATAACAGGCAGTAATGTTGAGAAGATTGTACGAAAAGCCAATGCACCAATTATCGTTGTCAAAGAGGAGGAAGTAACTTTTCCCTTTAAAAATATTCTATTCGTCTCTTCTTTTGAAGAGGATGTTAGTTATCCGTTTCAAGCAGTCCTTTCCATTGCTCAAAAATGCGATGCTAAAATTCATTTTTTACGTATAAATACAGAAACTGACTTTAATAGCATTGAACTTGGTTTGAACCCTGTTAAAGAGTTTCTTCAAAAGTTTCCCGACTTGAAGAATTTTTCAATGAACGTCCATAATGAGTCATCAGTAGAGGAAGGTATCAATACCTTTTTACAACATCAGTCAGCAGATTTGATTGCAATGAGCACCCAAGGAAAGACAGGATTTTTGAGTTTATTTTCAAAAAGTATTGCCGAGGGTGTAACCAATCATTCTGAACTTCCAGTAATGACAATACATATTAAAAAATGAAAAATTCAATTAACATCGTGAAGTATTCTGGTGACGTAGTCCCTTTTGATGTAGATAAGCTCATCAATTCCTTAAGACGTTCCCAAGCTAGTGAAGAATTGATTCAGCAAATAGTAGCGCAAGTTGAAGACCAATTATATGACGGAATTACAACTAAAAAAATCTATCAAATGGCATTTAAAATGCTAAAGGGCAAATCGAGGATAAGTGCTTCAAAGTATAAGCTCAAAAAAGCCTTGATGGAATTAGGACCTTCTGGCTTTCCATTTGAAAAGCTGGTAGGAAAACTATTTGCGCACGAAGGATATACAACAAAAGTTGGTGTGATTGTACAGGGTAATTGTGTGCAACACGAAGTAGATGTGATAGCACAAAAAGATAACAAACATTATATGATTGAATGCAAATATCATAGCGACCAAGGAAGGACTTGTAATGTAAAAATCCCGCTCTATATTCAGTCTAGATTTTTGGATGTTGAGAAACAATGGGAACGTCAAAAAGGTCACGAAATGAAACAGCATCAGGGCGGTGTGTACACCAATACGCGATTTACAAGTGACGCTATTCAATATGGTGAATGTGTAGGATTGTTATTGACAAGTTGGGATTACCCTAAAGGTAACGGTTTAAAAGATAGAATAGATAATTCTGGCTTACACCCATTAACAGCTTTAACAACTATGACCAAAGCCGAAAAAACAAAACTATTGGATAAAGACATTGTACTCTGCAAAGAGCTTCACGAAAATCCTGTTCTATTGGCGCAGATAGGAATTGATAAAAAAAGACACAAAAAGATTTTAGAAGATTCAGCAGCGCTATGTAAAAGCACGTAACAATTAAAGATAAAAAGTTTAACAATTTTAAAAACAAAACGTATGAAAACTGAAGCATTGCAACAACTAAACAGCACAGATTTCGAACCATTTTATGAAGCCTTGGAAGATGACAGCAAGTTACTGGAAGAGACTTTTGAAACAGTTTTGGAGATGGTAAGTACCGACCCAAAAGTTGCCAAGAAAATAGCACAACTTATTAAAGAAGATTTTCACGGCTTATATAAGGAAGTTGTGGCTTTGCGCACAACTGAAAAAGACGAAGGCAACGCACATTCTTGTTGTGGTGGCAACTAACTGGTGATATCCTGTTGGAGTAAATTATGTATAACAACTTAAAAACGACTACAAATGAAAAACAATAAAATAAATATCCACTTTTTGGGCGCCGCAGGTACAGTAACCGGCTCAAAATATTTAGTGGACACGGGAGATAAAAAAATACTAATAGACTGCGGACTTTTTCAAGGGTTAAAAGAATTACGCCTTAAAAACTGGGAATATCCACCTGTGGAAGTTTCAGAAATTGATATGGTCTTGCTTACACACGGCCATTTAGACCATACTGGATATCTGCCAAGGTTGGTAAAACAAGGATTTAAAGGTCCCATTTACGGTACTAATCCCACTTTGGATATTGCAAAAATCATACTTAATGATAGTGGAAAAATACAGGAACAGGAAGCCGAACGTGCCAATAAGGAAGGTTATTCCAAGCATAGCCCAGCAGAACCACTCTACGATTTAAAAGATGTAGAAAAAACCATTCCACATTTTAAGGGCGTTCCGCAAGCACAATGGATTCCATTATTTGATGGCATCAGGGCTCGATTTCAATATAACGGACACATTCTTGGAGCTACCTACATCGAGTTGAATGTACACGGAAAACGCTTTGTCTTCTCGGGAGATATTGGAAGAACAAACGATTTACTATTGTATCCACCTTTAAAACCAAAAAAGGCTGATGTACTATTCATAGAATCCACTTATGGAGGAAGGTTTCATCCTGATGAAGTGGAGGCTATTCCGCAGATAGAAAAAATAGTCAAAGACACTTTTGATAGAGGTGGCAGCCTATTTGTTCCAAGCTTTTCGGTAGAACGTGCCCAACTAATGATGCTAATTTTTTGGAAATTACTCAAGGAGAAAAAAATACCCAAAGTACAAATGATAATGGACAGCCCAATGGGAGCTAGTGTATTGGACCTCTTCCACCGCACGAGAGATTGGCATAGGTTAGAAGACAATGAATGTGATGAAATGTGTTCGCATTTCACGGTGGTAAAAAGTTATCGCGAAACTATGGAATTGCGAACTGATAATGAACCAAAAATCGTGATTGCAGGAAGTGGAATGCTTACAGGAGGCAGAATGCTCAACTATCTTGAAACACAGGCGCAAAACCCAAATAATACGTTGCTTTTTGTGGGTTATCAAGCTGAAGGAACCCGTGGCAGAAAACTGTTAGAAGGTGAAAAGGAATTAAAAGTCTACGGAAAATGGGTGCCTTTCAAAATGCAGGTAGCTGAAGTTGAAGGTCTCTCGGCACACGCTGACCACGCAGAACTTATGGATTGGATGAGTAAGATAAAAAACAAGCCAGAACGGATTTTTATAGTTCACGGAGAAAAAGAAGGTGCGGAAGCACTTCAAAAAGGCATCAAAGAAACCTATGGATGGGATGCTCAAATACCACAATTGTACACTATTGAAGAAATAGAATAAATCACAAAACTTTAATAATTCAGAAAGAGATGGAACAAAACTCAAACATACTAAAATACAAACATCTGGGAATCTATACCCAAAATGAGAACGTGGTGTATATGCGAGAAGATTGCCACGTTTGTATTTCTGAAGGGTTTGAGGCACTTACCCGAATTAGGATATCCAATGCAAGCACCTCAATTGTAGCAAGTCTCAATATTTTAAATTCAGATATTCTGTTGCCCAATGAAATTGGACTTTCAGATTCAGCTGCCGAAAAACTAAATGTTTCCCCAAATGAAACCTTATATGTTTCACACTTGGAGCCTATTGAATCCTTAAGCCACGTTAGGGCGAAAATCTATAATCAAAAGCTCGATTATAAAGCTTTTAGCGAAATAATAAACGATATCGTTGAAGGTGATTATTCCAACATACACCTTTCCGCATTTATAACAGCCTGCGCAGGTGACCGATTGGATATTAATGAGATATCCGATCTCACGAAAGCGATGATCGCTTCAGGGAAGCAATTGAATTGGAACAAAGAAATCGTAGTCGATAAGCATTGTATTGGTGGATTACCTGGAAATAGAACGACGCCATTGATAGTTGCTATCGTTGCCGCTTATGGGCTTACGATGCCCAAAACCTCTTCCAGAGCCATCACTTCGCCAGCAGGCACAGCAGATACAATGGAAGTATTGACCAATGTTACGCTTTCTTCCGAAGAAATAAAAAAAGTGGTAGAAAATGAAGGTGGTTGTATCGTTTGGGGAGGAACGGCGCAATTAAGCCCTGCGGATGATGTGCTTATAAAAATTGAAAAAGCTTTGGATATTGATAGCGAAGGACAATTGATTGCTTCGGTACTTTCAAAAAAAGCTGCGGCAGGATCCACACACGTTATTATTGATATTCCTGTGGGGGAAACCGCCAAGGTACGCAGTACGGAAATGGCACAGCAATTAAAAGAACATATGGAAACTGTGGGCAAAGCTGTTGGTCTAAAAGTGAAAGTTGTTATTACAGATGGTACGCAGCCAGTTGGAAGAGGTATTGGTCCTACATTAGAAGCCATCGATATATTAAAGGTTCTGAAAAATGAAGCTGATGCACCCAAAGACCTATTGGAAAGAGCGTTGTTTTTGGCAGGGGAACTATTGGAACTTTCTGGAAAAGTTGAAAAAGGAAAAGGAAGGGAGACTGCACAAAAAGTACTTGAATCTGGAAAAGCTTATGAAAAATTTATTGCCATTTGTAAAGCCCAAGGTCGCTTTTCAAAACCTGTTTTAGCACCCTATAAAATCGAGATCAAAGCAGAAAATTCAGGAGTTTTAGAAAGGATTGATAACAGAAAGATTGCTAAACTCGCCAAGCTTTCAGGTGCACCTCAATCTAAATCTGCAGGGATTTCATTAAATGTTCATTTGAATGACAAAATTGAAAAAGACCAACTACTGTACACTCTTTATGCAGAATCCAAAGGCGAACTTAATTATGCTATGGAGTATAAAAATAACCACAACGATATTATAACCATAATTTAAAAATATACTATGAAAACTATATTATTCAGCCTTCCCGGAAATGAAGAACTCACAGAACTTTTGGCAACGAAAATGGATGCAGAAGTAGGCAAAGCCACATTTCGAAAATTCCCTGATGGAGAATCCTATACGCGTATATTATCTGAAGTAAAGGATAAATGTGTCGTATTGGTTTGCACTTTGCACGAACCAGACGAAAAACTATTACCACTCTACTTTTTGAGCCATACTGCAAAATCCTTGGGAGCGATGTGTACCTGTTTGGTCACACCATATCTCGCCTATATGCGTCAGGACAAAGTATTTAATGAAGGAGAAGGTGTCACCTCTGGTTTCTTCGGAAAATTAATTTCTGGATTTGCCGATAGCATTACCACGGTTGACCCTCATTTGCACAGAATAAGTTCTTTGGGCGAAGTCTACAACATCCCAAATAAAGTCATTCACGCGGCCAATGCTATTTCCGAATGGATAAAAGAAAATATCGAAAATCCTGTCCTTATCGGTCCCGATTCCGAAAGTGAGCAATGGGTTTCCGAGGTTGCTAAAAATGCAGGAGTACCTTTTACGGTATTACAGAAAGTGCGCCACGGCGACCGTGATGTGGAAGTCTCGGTTCCAGACGTAGATAAATACAAGGATGCCACACCTATTTTGGTAGATGATATTATTTCTACCGCGCGCACAATGATTGAGACTGTAAAACATCTAAAAAAAGCAGGAATGAAACCACCGATATGCGTTGGTATTCACGCAGTTTTTTCAGGTAGTGCCTATCAAGATTTGTTGGATTCCGGTGTAGAAAAAATAGTAACCTGCAACACCATTCCACATCCTTCAAATGCTATTGATTTGAGCGATATAATGGCAAAAGAAGTTAAGAAGTTAATGCACCATATATGAGAAAACAAAGCTTCATACTATTTTTTATCCTATTCAACCTAACAATGAATGGACAAACTGAAATGCTCATTGGACAGATTTCAGGCAGAGTCCTAGTTCGGGAAAATTTTGATGATGAAGGTGCTTTTCTCAACAAACAGACTTTTGAGGCTGGGGAAACAATAAAGAAAGATGAATATTATGAAATTAAGGTAATCACAGAATTGTTTGATAAAGACAAAAAATCTACCGACAAATACACAACGACGTATCGCTGTAAACCAGATGAAGCCAGTATAATGGTAATGGCATTTCCTTTTTCCAACCCCAAATCAAAGGAAACCGAAATCAACACCACTTCAAAAAAATTTAAAGAACTATACGATTTGGATAATCTGGAGGATGTAGAATTGGAAATGAGTTTTGATTCGGGCTTATTGAATTTCTTTGGTTCAAAAAGCACCATAAAGATTTACGACCGAAAACTGGAAGGGAACAAAAACAACATTAAATCAAAAATCAATATTAAAGCTTATGCTTTGGGCATTCGTATCAAACAGCTCAACTATTCTGTCAACGAAAAATTAAACGAAAACGGATTATTGACCTTTCAGAAATTTACCGAGGCCGATGGTAGCTATTTTACAATAAACTATAAATAAAGACAAATGAAAAATTACGATACCCTTTCAGAAGCTATTAACGATTTACAGGTAAACGAATATCCCTATGACTTCAACTTAACGCCTGAATGTTTGAAATGTGCTTCGCTGAAAATTGAGATTCATCCTGAAGATTTCAAAGTAGATAAAACCTATCGCTTTGAAGGAATGAGCAGTACTGACGATAATAGCATTCTATATGCTATATCTTCCAAAGACGGAATAAAGGGTCTTTTGGTAGATGCCTACGGCGTCTATGCTGAAAACATTTCAGAAGCAATGCGAAAAAGATTACGATAATACTTAAATAAAACAATATGGAAAATCACGAAAATCACGAGAACAAAAAAATGGACCACTCAAAGATGGGCCACAGTAAAGAGGACCATTCAGAAATGGATCACGGTAAAAAAGACCACTCTAAAATGGACCATTCCAATCATGATGGAGGTAATGTACCCATGGGAATGGCGGGTCACGACCATCATAAGATGATGATTGCGGATTTTAAAAAACGATTTTGGGTTACGTTGGTGCTGACCGTACCCATTTTGTTCTTTTCCCCGATGATTCAGGAATTTTTGGGATATGACTTTCTTTTACCAGGCAATCCATACATACTATTTATATTGTCAACGATAGTATACTTCTACGGTGGTTGGCCATTCTTAAAAGGGTTTTGGTCTGAAGTAAAAAAGGGTTCTCCTGGAATGATGACCTTAATAGCAATGGCCATCAGCGTAGCCTATTTTTATAGCTCCGCAACAGTTTTTGGTTTGCCCGGGGTCGATTTTTTCTGGGAACTGGCAACGCTTATAGCGATTATGCTTGTCGGCCATTGGATAGAAATGAAGAGTGTACTTGGTGCTTCAAAAGCCTTACAATTATTGGTGAGCATGATGCCGGCCGAAGCGCATCGCGTAAAAGATGATATCGTTGAAGATATTAAATTGGAAGACCTCTTAAAAGATGACGTTATTCTGATTAAACCCGGAGAAAAAGTGCCTGCGGACGGAATCATCACAGAAGGTTCCAGTTATTTAAACGAATCTATGTTAACGGGAGAATCGAAACCCGTTAAAAAGGAATTGAACGACAAAGTTATCGGTGGTTCCGTAAACGGTAATAGTACACTAAAGATAAAGGTAGAGCATACGGGAAAAGATAGCTATCTCAATAAAGTGATTACCATGGTTGAGGAAGCACAAAAAACCAAATCCAAAATGCAAAATCTTTCTGATAGAGCAGCAAAATGGCTGACTTACATAGCATTAGCTATTGGTTTTGGAACCCTAGCAGTATGGCTCATCTTAGGATTTCCTTTCGTGTATGCCCTGGAAAGAATGGTAACGGTAATGGTTATTGCCTGTCCACATGCACTGGGTCTGGCAATTCCTCTAGTAGTAGCAATATCGACTGCGGTTTCCGCGCAAAATGGATTATTGATTCGGAATAGAACCGCTTTTGAGGAATCTAGAAAAATATCGGTATTGCTCTTTGACAAAACGGGAACCTTGACTAAGGGAGATTTTGGGGTTACCAGGATAGAATCAATAGACAAAAAATACGCTTCGGAAGAAGTGTTGCGACTGGCAAGTGCCTTGGAACAAAGCTCGGAACACCCTATTGCTGTAGGTATAATCAAAAAAGTGAAGGAAGATAAGATAACCATTCCCAAACCAAAGAAATTTAATGCAATTACCGGTAAAGGTGTTGAGGCCGAAGTAGAAGGAAAACAAGTAAAAGTAGTAAGTCCAGGGTATTTAAGGGATGAAAAAATTACGATTCCTGAAGATGCCTATAGTGATGCCGCTGAAACGGTAGTTTTTATATTGATTGATGGAAATTTAGCGGGATATATCGCCTTGGCAGATGAAATAAGACCCGAATCAGCTGAAGCCATAAAGGTGTTCAAAAAGAATAATATAAAAGTGTTGATGGCCACAGGGGATAATGAAAAAACCGCTAAGGCAGTAAGCGACAAACTTGGTTTGGACGGCTATTATGCAGAAGTACTACCGCATCAAAAGGTTGAAATTGTGAAAGAATTACAAGCCAAGAAAGAGTTTGTAGCAATGACTGGAGATGGTATTAACGACGCACCTGCGTTGGCACAAGCCAATGTAGGTATAGCAGTAGGTTCTGGAACTGATGTTGCAGCCGAAACAGCAGATATTATTTTGGTCAACAGTAATCCACAGGATATTGCCAACTTAATATTATTCGGGAAGGCCACTTACAACAAAATGATCCAGAACCTTATTTGGGCTACGGGCTATAACGTAGTTGCCATACCACTTGCTGCAGGGGTGCTTTATTCTTCAGGCTTTGTTTTAGGCCCCGCCGTCGGAGCTGTGTTCATGAGTTTGAGTACCGTTATTGTTGCCATAAACGCTCAATTATTAAAGCGAAAAATCGGTAAGAAATAATGAATAAAAAGGAAAAACTTAGTAGGATATTTTTGGTACTGCTAAGTTTATTTGTAGTAATGTTAGGGTACGGTATTCTGCTGCCTACCCTTCCATACTATACAGAAAGACTGGCAATACAGGATAATCTAAATTCTGACTTAATCAATTTTCATATTGGAATGTTGACCAGTATCTATCCTTTATTTCAACTTATTTTTGTGCTACTCTGGGGTAAACTGTCGGACATATACGGCCGTAAGCCCATTATTATTGTAGGGTTGATTGGGTTTATTGTTATGCAACTGCTTACAGGCCTAGCGACTTCTTTGACAATGCTCTACATCGCAAGGATTCTTGGGGGAATATTTACCTCCTCGGTAATTCCGGTCAGCAACGCTTACCTAAGTGACATTACCTCCGAAAAACTTAGGACGAAAATTATGTCGTGGTCTGGTGTAGCTATTAGTTCAGGCCTTATTTTTGGTCCAGTTCTGGGCGGTTTTCTATCCCAGACTGATTTTCATTATAAGTACTCTTTGGGCGTCCTTCACTTAGATCGTTTTTCGGTACCTTTTATTATGGTGTCCCTTTTGGGGCTTGTTGTTTTGCTCATAGTTATGAAATGGCTGAAAAATACAGAAATAGCAAGCAGCTTTACTACCAAAAAAAAAGAATTCAGCTGGTCATTTAGCTCTTATTTTATGGCTCTTTTGCTCTTATCTTTTGTCATGCAGTTTGTGGTTACCCTCTTTGAAACGGTATTTTCAATTTACGGGAAAGATGAGCTTTCATTTAATAGCAATCAAGTAGGCATCGGTTTTATGCTATGCGGGTCGGTTATGGCTATTTTACAACCTGTATTTGCCACTTATGGTGAAAAAATAATGACGACGAAGCAACAAATAGGTTTAGGAATGTTTATCGCGGGTACCTCGCTCATTGCCTTTCCATTTTTCACGTACGAATGGGTCATTTATGGATTGATTGTAGTATTTGCAGCTGGTGGTGCCATGGTGACCCCGAATTTACTATCGGCGGTTTCATTAATATCAATGAAAGATACTGGCAGAAACATTTCCATCCAAAGTTCCACAAATAGTATCGGGCAGATTTTAGGACCTGTTTTAGGAACGTGGCTAATAGCAGGTGGGTTTTATTATCCATTTATAGTTGCCGGAGTAGTACTTTTGTTGTCTTTGGGGTTAGTTTTGCCGTACCTGAAGTTAAGCTTTAAAGCAAACAGTTTGAACAAAATTAAAAATAGGACAAATTATAATCGATGATTTTAAAAGCAAAAAAACCTTGGACAATGAAACATAGACCGATTTCAGTAAAACAAAACATAACGGCTATAAGTATATTTATAAATCACACGAGCAAAAGGTTAAACTTTATCACTTTTCTACCATAGTGCTGTTAGCAAGTTAGTATATTGCCGAGACAGAACAAAAGTTCTAGTTTTTTCCATTCAGGGATTTTGGACTTAAGTGAGTCTAATTTTTAAAGTTTTCGCTCTCACTTTCGTCTATCCATATATCGACATCTATTTATTCAAATGGACATATCATGTCCTTTGCCCTTGTCTTTTTTCGATTCGGTTTTTAACTTATTTAGCAAGTTATTATCAAAATTTTGAGATTCATCCAACTCTTTATTTTTTTCTTTAGCTATGTTCTGGCTATATTGTCTCATACCTGCTTGCATTGCATTCATACGATTATTGCCGGAACTAACCTTTTTAAACATTGGAGATTTTAAACTCAACTCTTTAGCCAATTCATAGCCAAGATTAAATGCTTCCTTATAATCCTTATCAACTTTGGTTTCCTCGTTCATAGACTAAAAAGTTTCACGTGCATGTTTTTCAATATATTCATTGATAGAATCTCGATCATAGATAATGATTTTCTTTTGAGGTTGTGAAAACCGAATCTTTCCCTCGTCCCTTAATTTTTGTAAAGTAGTAGTAGATTTAATTTTTAGATGAAACATTGCCTCCTCACCGTCAATCCATTTATCTGGCTTATCAATTCTTTTATGCTCTAAATGCTGCACTACCTTATCAAATAAGGCATAAAAAGCTTCTTCCTGTAGGCAAACTACTTGCATTCTTTCAGTGAAATAAGTTATTAATCCTGCTCAATTTTTATTTTGTATAGTTAAAAAGATACTAATTTTTTTGATAATTACCTCTATTATCTCGTCAGGACACCTATCATAGGGATGAAAGCCCTAATCAAAAGTCAACAACCTTCTCGAGCGCATCATCAGTTTCTTTATACATGAAATTCGACTGATAACTAACAGTTGTAGTAATCGAGGAGTGACGATACAACTTTTGCAGCATCTGGATAGGGATTTTGTCACCTGAAATATTACCAAAACTGTGCCGTGCTATGTGCATACTTAGCTTCTTATCAATACCTAGTTTTTCAGCAACAATTTCTAATCTTCTGTTTAGATTTCTATTTACTGTCTTTACACGAGTGGCCATGCGTTTTTCATCTTTTAGATTAGTATCTTTTAGATAATGAAAGATTAAACCATCTCTCTTTTCTTTCGAAATAGAATAATATTCCAATATCTTTTCAACCTTTTTAGGATTTGCCAAGGATACGAGTTTCTTGTTTTTGCCCATTCGATAATAAAGACGGTTATCAATAAAATCAGACCATTTTAACTGTAGCACATCCCCTACCCTGATTCCCGCAAAATAAAAACTCATCAACCAAGTGTAGACAGCGTGCTGCTGGGCCGGTGTTAAATCTTCTGCCATTTCTAAAAGTTGTACCTCTTCCCTATTCAACCCGATTTTTTCCGATTCGGGAAACTTGATTTGGATTTTGCCTTTACCAAAAGGGTAATTCCTGTCGTCTACATGGTATTCTTTTCGAGCAAAATTATAAATCGTACGAATAAGCATAAGATAATTAATAGCCGTTCTTGGCGCAACCTTCCTTTCATAAAGTAAATATGCCTCGAACCTCTTCAATAAAGTAACATCCAAATCAGTAAATGAAAGCTCCTTTCGTCCTAAAAAGGCTTTAAATATGTCAAGCCTTTTTTCTTGATTGTAATGTTGATTAAATCTTTTTCGTTGTAAGAGGTTGGAGAGAAATACTTCGCTTGCTTCAAAATAGCCCATTTTTGTCTTGCCGACTATAATATTTTTAATCTTTTGAGCAGATTGTCCTGTACTTTCAGCATCGCTATCAATGAGTTTATCATTTGCCTCCGAAAGCTTCTTTGCCACAAGATTGTTCAAGCGAATTGAATTGAGATGTGATTTTCTTACCCTATTGAACTTTTCATCCCAAAACTTCTCATCAATGTATTGTCCAGTAAACAGGTATGATGATTTCCTATCTTTAGTTACACGAATAGTTATAGGGAATTGTCCTGCTTTGTTTGGTTTCTTCCTCAAGACTGCTTGTATTGTCGCCATGTCTATTATTTATAATACTTAAATATACAAATTTACAGGTACAACATAGGTACAACATTTGATGTTTTTACATGGTTATATAACATTTAATTATTTCATAACTTATTCATAATTAATTGATTACTAACCAAATAAGACCATATTAGTACAATTGTCTCAGAATTCATAACCCGGAGGTCGGGGGATCGTGCCCCCCTCTCGCTACATCAGTAAAATCTACCAAAACAGCGGTTTAGTTCACTCTAAACCGTTTTTTTTATGTCTATATTTCTGGAAGTAATTACGATTGAACACGAAAGTAAACACGTTTTAGAATAGATATTTGTCAACAAAAAGTAATTTTTCGGTTTCAAATATCTATTCTGAAAAGGTTGATTTTTCTAAAAGAAGGAATATTAATTTCACCTATCGACATCCCAAAACCACAAAATTCAAAATTAGCATCTGAATGGAATTCCTGTTTTTTTTTAATTTCAGGAAGGAGTTTTTAATAGAAAACTTCTCTGAAAAATTTAAAGAAGTTTTTTTTACCTAAACTTAAATCTAAACAGCTACTAGATTCGAAAGCACAACTTAAATAGTCATTGCAATATTGAAAGGTTGAGAAATTACCATGAACCTACTCAAGCCGACAATTTAAAAACGCCTACGATTGGAATGGATTTAATCAAATACCTAAATCTTCACCAATCTATTTCGATTTGGATAAATCTGAAATTAGAACAGATGCGATTGTTACATAAAAAAGCGTAATTGATTTTATAAATCAATATTCAAATATTAATATTGAAGTTAGGCTTCATACCAATGTATCTTCAATTGAAGCATATAACCGAAAACTTTCTAAATATAAAACGAAAGCTACTATTGCTTATTTAGAAGCAAATGGAGTTATTCAAGGCAGACTTACAGCGCACGGTTTCGAAGAGGCACTATTATTAAATGATAATATTCATTATCTTATGAGAGTTTTCTTATAAAATTTAAATAATTGGGTATAAATAAGAATAATTCGGAGTCATTAGAGAAGTATCATAAAATATTCATAGAGCAAACCCCTACGGCTATTGCTATGCTAGATAAGAATATGGTATACTTAGCAATATCACAGCGCTGGCTTAAAGATTATAAGTTGGAAGAGCAAGAAGTAATAGGTCGTTCCCATTACGATGTCTTCCCCGAAATAGGTGATGATTGGAAAGAGCATCATAAAAAGTGTCTTCAAGGCGCTGTAGACATTTGTGATGAAGCTCCATTTCAACGCGCAGATGGTTCTTTACAATGGATTTATTGGGATGTTCGCCCGTGGTTTAGTACTAAGGGAGCAATCGGAGGTTTGCTTATGCATACCGGCGACATTACTGCTCGAAAGGAAAAAGAGTTGGAAAGTGAACGAGTTAAAGAAATTCTGGAAAAAACGAATGAAATTGCTCGAATAGGAGCTTGGGATCTAAATTTTAAAACTGATGAGGTTTATTGGAGTGAAATAGTTCGTGAAATACATGAAGTTTCCGAAGATTTTATTCCAACGATGGAGGCTTCTAAAAATTTTTATGAAGAAACAGAAAGTCGTGATCGATTTGTAAATACTGTTAGAGATTCAATGCTAAAAGGCACGCCATTTGATTTAGAGTTAGAAATTATAACCGCGAAAGGAAAATCTAATTGGGTGCGTGTCGTGGGTCAGCCTGAAATTTTAGAAGGAAAATGTACTAGGCTTTTTGGCATCATTCAAGATATCAACAAAATTATTCAATCAGAAAAAGCACTTAGTAAAGCTCATTCTGAATTACAAGGCATATTTAATTCAAAAGCCATTGCAATTATTACCGCCGACAAAAATGGGTTTATTAATAGATTTAACCAGGGTGCAGAGGAAATATTGGGCTATTCTGCAACCGAATTAGTAGGGTCAAAAAGGCCTGATGTATTTCTTGTAAAAGAAGAAATAGCAGAATTTAGAAAGAATTTGGTACAATCATTTAATAAAGACCCATCATTAATTGACCCAGTAGAATACTTAAAAAGTCACGATTTAAATAATACACGAGAATGGACATATCGTAGAAAAAACGGCGATACATTTCCTGTGTTAACGACATTGTCGAGCTTAAAAAATGATAAAGGTGAAAATGAGGGTTTTATTGCGGTAGCCACAGATATTTCAAAATTAAAAAAAGTAGAGAATGAACTGTTGAAAAAAAATCAGCTACTAAATTTTGCTGAAGAACTTTCGATGATAGGTCATTGGCAATGGAACACTGTCTTGGATAAGGTAGAATGGTCTCAAAACCTCTACACATTGGTTGAACTCGATGAAGAGTTCGTTGACTTGAAGTTTGACACCTATTTTAGTTTTGTTCACCCAAAAGATAAAGAAATTGTCACTCATTATTTTGATAAAGCAGTTAAGAACAAAGAATTCTATAGCTTCACACATCGTATTGTTACTACCTCAGGTAAAACAAAAACGATCCAACTTTTAGGCGAGGTAATCACAAACAAAAAAGGTGAAGTAATAGAAATGATCGGTACGGGTCAAGATGTTACTGAAATAAAAATGGCTGAACGAAAATTTAGAGGGCTTTTAGAATCTGCCCCAGATGCCATGGTAATTGTTAATGAAAAAGGTAAAATACAGCTTATCAATAAACAATCTGAAAAATTATTTGGATATACCCCTGAAGAATTATTTGAAAAATCAGTAGAGGTCTTAATTCCTGAAAAATTATATCCTAGCCATACTTCACACCGAAAGAACTTTTCCCATACTCCAAAAGCAAGAGAAATGGGAAGTGGCAAAGAATTATATGGAGTAAATAAAATTGGAAAAAAAATACCCATTCAAATAAGTTTAAGTCCACTTCATACAGAAGAGGGATTATTAGTTTCCGCTGCTATACGCGATATTACAAAGCAAAAATTAGCAGAGTCTAAACTAATTGAAGCAAAAGAAAATCTAGAGCATATAGCACAAAAATTATCGAAACAAAATAAGCAACTCGCAGATTTTACACATATAACATCTCATAATTTAAGAGCACCTGTAGCTAATCTTAATTCATTGATGGAATTATATAACATGTCAGAAAGCGAACCTGAGCGCATAGATTTGCTTGACAAGTTTGAAACGGTTATACAGCATCTCACTTTAACTTTAAACACGTTAATAGAGGCATTAAAAACAAAGATTACCGATACGAGTGAAGGTCTAGAAAATGTTGACTTAAATGATGTTCTAAAAAGTACAAATGAAATTTTGAGTGGAGTAATATTGAAGTCTGGGGCTATAGTTAAAGGCGATTTTTCTAAGGTATCTACTATTACTTACAATAAAGTTTATATGGAAAGTATTTTTCTCAATTTGGTAGGCAATGCAATTAAGTATAAATCTGAATCACGAGCGCCCGAAATATTTATAACCTCTGAAGTTGAAAATGGAAAAATAATTCTTAAATTCAAGGATAACGGCCTAGGCATTGATTTAGAAAGGCATAGGCATAAGTTATTTGGATTAAACAAAGTTTTTCACAGGCACCCTGATGCAAAGGGTGTCGGTTTATTTTTGACAAAAACACAAATTGAAGTAATGGGTGGATCTATTTCGGCTTCTAGTAAGGTAGATGTAGGTACAACCTTTACCATAAATTTTAATTAACTATTATATGAGCAACCTTTTAAAAACCTGTATTGTAGATGATGATTTAATATATCGATTCACCATGGTCAAAACACTTGAATCAATCAAGTTGCCAATGGATATTATGGTATTTTCGGATGGAGAGAAAGCCATCAATTTTATGTTGGATAATCTTGATAATGAGCCCGAATATCCTGATGTTATTTTTTTAGATATTGATATGCCAGTTATGGACGGTTTTCAATTTATGGAAGAATTCATTAAAATTAAATTGCATATCCGTTTAGCTTCCAGTCGCTGTAATGGCTGCTACTATTAGCCTATCGAATATTCTTTCTCCAAAATATCTTCTGTTCAGCTTGTATATGAACTCGTTAAGGTATAACTGAAGGTATTT